>Ga0255352_1001251_pt1 | contig 13055 bp, 8 predicted proteins | sample HBST0metaG_FD_189939 | JGI IMG/M metagenome (GOLD analysis project Ga0255352, IMG submission 189939) | Peat soil microbial communities from Stordalen Mire, Sweden - H.B.S.T0 | ecosystem: Environmental > Terrestrial > Soil > Wetlands > Peat | place: Sweden: Norrbotten County, Stordalen Mire...
ATATAATACTCAGTCAGATCAACCAAACCATTTTTAAGAGCAAATTTGATTAATTCCTGAATATTATTAATACCCAATTTGTGAAATATATTTTTGCGGTGAGTATTGATGGTGTGATAGCTGAGACAACGTAACTCTGCTATTTCTTTGGCAGTTTTACCCTGCGTAAAGAGCTGAACAAGTTCCAGTTCTGTAGGTGTAAGAATGTTGCGTTTCGCTGAATTCTCCTTTTTACGGTTATGTCCATCCATGATGATTTGAAGTGCTTCGCTACAATAGTATTTTTTCCCTGAAAAGGTAGACGAAATAGCAGCTGCAATCACATCGTAATCATTTGTTTTTAAGACGAAATTTGCTCTTTCGAAAGAAGCAGTCAGTGGCATTAGAAAAGTTTCATCCGGAATATCAGCGACAAAAAGCCAATTAGATTGCGGAAAACATACCGAAAGAGAAGTCACTTCATCAATATGCTCAATATCCAAACTATCAAAGTCAATTATAACAACAGCTTCGCTATTTGACAACAAGGCACTATGCAATTCAAGCTTAGTTGTTGTAGTAACAATTGTAGGTGACTTAACCAGATCATGAATAATGCACCTCAAGCCCAAATAACATAAATCGTTATTTTCTGCAATAATAAAAATAGCTTCTTCCATAAATTTTTATTTTTCAAGATCTTCTGTTTATTCGAACCCTATTAATTCATTTGCAAAGTTCATGCTACTTTTAGGTATATGAAATTCCCTAATTACAGCATTTACATATTATAAGTAGTTGATAACAAGTAGTTTTTATAAATTAAAATATCTTATATTTGATAATCAAAGTCTTCATAAACTTCACTTTTATCAAAGCTCTTCACCTTAAGCAATAAGAACAACGTACTTGCCATATGATTAGACACCTTTATTTTGGTTTAATAAAAATCAAACAATTTGAACAATAAACACTGATGAGTCAAAAGTTTGCGTAGGAATGCACGTTTATAGTAATGCCACATATAATCCAATAGCGTATGTAAGTTGATATTACCCTGAACAGCTAAATTATGTGTAATTTCCCGCAATGAAAATACCGGAACCCGGCAACGAAAAGCAACCTGAATCACTCCAAGAGTTTCCATATCCAGCACCGAATGATTAAACCTTATTTTACTATTATCCAAAATAACCTGCTCCCCGCTACAGTAATTATTGTCCCGAAAAATATTCGTTCTTTTTATTCAATCAGCAAATTCAAAGTGATATTTTCTCTATTAATAAAGATATTGCAAGCCTAGCACATACCAGTTTTTTATCACATATTACCAGAAAAATTCATAGTATAATTTGAAGTAATAAATATCAGGACTCACCCAACTTCAGTTTCTTCAATATCAATTGAAAATTTATCAATTAAAAATCGTAAAATTTCTTTCAAGGGGGATGAATGGATTCAATTTTGTCATCATCCACAACAAAATATGGCTAAATTAAGTTGCCGGCTGAAACCCGAACATCGGTATATTTGTCGCGAGTAACCCCATCAACTCTGTATTATTGTCTAAATCTTTTCATTCTTTATGAATTCAAATTGTCAACTGACAACTGATCATATCGTTTTTCCGTTTCTTTTCCTCTAAAAATAAATTGTTTGTCAGCGGGAAAACTGCCATACAAACGAATAAAATTACTTACACATGATGGCGACGAAAACACGATAATTTGTATATTCGTCAAATCAAGTCGTTGTAAATTTTTCGGAAAGGTATTCTGATAAATACTTACCAAAGTAACTTCCCAGCCTAATCTTCTTAATCCTTCAGGTAAAATAGGCAAACCAATATCCGAACGTGGAATCAGCACTTTTGCCGAAGGTGTTTTGTTTTTTTTAATATATTTCAACAACCCTTCGGATGATTCTTCTGTTGTCTGCAAATCGGGAATAATACCATGTTGTTTCAATGCCTGAGAAGTGACATTACCTACAGAAGCTATTTTGAGTCCTGTCAAATCGCGACTATCTCTTCCCAAATTTTCCAATTCTTCGAAGAAAAAATTAACCGTATATCGACTTGTAAAAAACAACCAATTATATTTTCCCAACTGATTTAATTCTATTTCCAAAGCGTGATTGGGAGTTATTTTCTCAATCTGAATAAGGGGTTGATGAATAACCTTTCCAATCTGTTCGTAATGTTCTTTTTGCGTTCCGGTAACAAGAATAAGTGGCTTCATAACCACTTGTTCTGAATTATTTCGTAAAGAAACTACATCGCCAATAACGATTATCACCGGAGTTGGGTATTTCGTTTCGCTTACAGCAAGTTCTTTCAATGTAGAATAAAATTCCTGTTGATTTGGCATGGAAACATTGTAAGAAAGCATAACAGGCGTGTTCGGGTTTTTGCCCTGAGCAATTGCTTTTTGAGCAATCAGCCGGATATTGGAACCCGCCATATAATAAACCAGTGTATCAGCCTGCGGAACTTGAACCGAACCCGAATGACCTGAAACGAACGCCACCGACGAAGCAATACCTCGATGAGTCAGCGGAACTTTGGTTAGTGCCGAAACGGCAATGCCGGACGAAACACCCGGAATAACCTTCACTTCCACAAAATTACTTTGCAGATATTCAATTTCTTCACCACCGTGAGCAAACACCATTGGGTCACCTCCTTTCAGTCGCACCACTTGTTTTCCGGCACGAGCTGCATTAAGTAACAGTCTGTTAATATTGCCTTGCTCAAAACTGTGTCGGCCTTTTCGTTTGCCAACGTACACTTTTTCACCAAAATATTTTTCAAGATAATTTTTATCCAACAAATCGTCGTGAAAAATAATATCAGCTTGTGCTAACGCTTTATCGCCACCCAAAGTCAGTAAATCCAGATTGCCCGGACCAAAACCCACTAACGTTACTTTTCCATAAGTTTGGCGAATATCTTTTCCAGTAAAAAGCGTTTGTAAATCAGGTCTGTCACTTCTAGCCACAATAGCCAGATTTCCCTGCAAAGGATGTGTTTCGAAGGGCAATTTTTCGGCTGTTCGTGACGACAGACCAAGTCGTTTTAATGCACACGAAGCAACAATCAGCGCATCGATTTCGCCAGAATCAACCAATAAAATTCTTTCTTCAATTGTACCACGAATACTGACAACTTCCACATCGGGACGAATTGACAAAAGTTCACGGCAACGTGTGGGTGAACTGGTTCCAATTTTAGCTCCTATGGGCAATTGCTCCAGAGTCAGATTATCACGACTCACCAAGGAGTCGGTCTGGTCGAATGCATTGAACAGAGCGATAACCGACAAACCTGAAACCAAAGGATATGAAAGGTCTTTGGCAGAATGAATAGCTATATCGGCAATGCCATCTAAAATTGTCATGTCAAGTTCACGCGTAAAAATATCAGTAGACGGATTGCTTAACAACGAAATTTCTTTGTGCTTATCTCCATACGATTCAAGCTTTATCAACTCAAATTTCAGGTTTGGGAAACAGTCAAAAACATCCATTACTTGTAGCAATGCAAGGGGACTTTTGCGGCTAATGACTTTTAAATTATTCGTAATTTTAATAGTTTGTCCTACAATTTCAAAACTGCAAGTTCATTTGAAACCTACAAATTTCCTCATTTTTTATGGCATACACAATCGCATAATGATGGTAAATTTATACTTTATGGTGATATGTCTGGATGCTAAGTAGTAAAACCAACATAATGTCGTGCTTTATTTCCATAAGAGTTTTTGGCCTCTCCCCTGCCCTCTTCGAGGAGATGGAGATGCTGAAACCCCCTATCTGCTATTTACGACAATATTTCCCGGCTATTACTTATATGCAAGGTGAGTCTTGAAAATCATGATTTTATAGGAGTTGAATGCATGTAAATAAATTTATTACCAATGAATTAACCAAATAAATAAGGGAGTTGTCTATTGATAGTCAAAGAATTAACATAAATATTAGCGAACCATTGATTCATAAACACGATGTTTATTCATCGTTCATACTCCAGTGCTTGTTCTATATTGGGTCTAATCCGGTTCTAAGATAAAACTTATATACATGTCATATATGCTTATAGTGTATGTCATTCATGAACCGGTTACGAGGAAGCTTCGAAGGAAAGACGATGTTCCTGTATGTGAATGTCAGGTGTAGTATATATACCTTGTTTCTTGTGGAGATGTAGTTACTATTCCATTATCTGATTGACAACTTCACAGAAACAGGAAATGTGAAAGTAATTTTGTTGTTTTTTGGGTTGAAAAGGCAATAAAACGAACATAAGACAAGCATGAACTTTTGTTCATCTGTTATTTGTTATTCCATATTACCAATGAATTACGACATTAATTTGTTGCTATTACTTAAATGTTGGTGCAGGTTTGCAACAACACATGCAGTGTTTTTTCGGTCACTCTGAGTTTCTTAAAAAAAGTTTCCCAATCAGCCAGTGTGAACAGGGGTTCTGATTTTTAGATATCTATTGTATCATCTTGAATTAATTTTTTAATTTGATTCCGTATATCGACAGATTTATAAACATCTTGAGCATTTGAGCCGACTGAAATGGTAATATTATCTTCTTTGTGAATAGCCGGCGACACAAAATCGCACAATAACGGCGCATCGCAAACACTGGCTAGAATTCCAAATTCTTCCGCATTTGCTTTAATCTGAGCATTTAACTCATGATTTCCGGTGCAAATATATACCAGAAAAAACCCTTCCAAGTCGCTTTTTTCATACTCTTTCTGAATAAAAGTAAAAGGCAACTCTTTGATTTCGGGAGTAAATTCAGGGGCAATTACTGTCACATTATTCACAAAGCGAGCCAAAATGCTTCCTTTATGAGTCGCCACTTTTCCACCTCCAATCAAAAGGATTTTCTTGTAGGTTACATTGATGGATATGGGTAGAAATTGTAAGTCTTCGCGAGTCATCAGGCCTTTTTTATCAATACTTTCCAATAATCTTCAATCTGTGTGACCGATAAGACTTCATGTCCTTCATTCCGAACAGAACCTGGCACATTCTGAATCGGCTGACCATCATCAAGCCATATTTCCAAAAGATCGCCTGATTTTAAAGAAGCAAGTTCTATTTTTGTTTTTACAAAATTCATGGGACAAGCCACACCGCGAAAGTCTTTCACGCGGACTTCAACGCTTGCAGTTTTTATTTCTTGAACAGAAGGTTCTTGTTTCAGTTCAATTTGCTTAGTCGCTTGGTTTTTAAACTGCAAAGAATCGTCCATGCTTTCGTAAAGCTTAATAACGACTTCGGACAACTCTGCAATCTCTTCTTTTCGGGTTGAAAAATCAAAATTCGGATTAGTTTCAGCTGTTTTTACCAAATCTTTAAATGATTCATTTACCAAATCTTCGTTGATAAATTTATCAATAAAAAGTTCAAAAGCTTCTGCAGTTGTTTTTGGTTCAGCACCTTTAGTAACCAACAGCATCCGTGATGAAGAGAAAATGATGTCGAACAGAATTTGATTAATTTTATGTATATCTGTTTCTGCTTGCAACAAGCCAAAACCTTGTTTGATAAAATTCAAATCTACGTCAATCATATCGAACAGTCCTGCTGAACACTCGGCCGGTCCTTTATTTGCCACCGAGAAAAGCTCTTCACTTCCCCAATCGTAATAATAGTTTTTATCCTCGTCAAAACATGGAATGTCTTTATATTTCTCGACCAGTGATTTTATTCTTTCTTTACCACCAGCATCCAAATACGTTCTAAATGAAGAATGCGCTTGCTTTACGTTGATATAATCAGATAGAATATCTTCCGTAAATTGTGGTAAATCTTTGGCACTTACTGTTCCAATAAATTCCCCCAACTGTGGATTTATGCCTTTTGTTGCTCCAACATAGACGTTATAAGCTGCATACATCCGTTCGTTACGACCAACTTTTCCTGAAAATCCGATATTAGACCAAATTTGCTGTGCGCAAGAATTAGGACAACCTGAAATGTTGATTTGCAATTCACTAACTTCGTTCAAATTCAGCTTGCTTTTGCTCAGTTTTTTTCGCAAAGCCAGCGAAGCACCTTTAGAATAACAAATGCCAAGACGACATGTGTCGGCACCGGTGCATGAAACGATATTATTTATGATAACAGGAAGCTCCGTGTTTACATTCAGATCTTTGAGTAGCAAGTATAAATTGCCTAAATAATTTTCGGGGATATTTCTGATTTGAAGTTGTTGACGAGCAGTGAAGCGCAACACATCATTTCCGAACTCGGAAGCAAAACCGGCAAGTTTCAACAACGTTTCACTGTCAGTATTTCCATTTACAAAAGAAACAATCGTAGAGAAAAGTCCTGTTTGTTTCTGAACAGAAACATGTTGTTTTTTCCACGCTTCAAACTCTTTAGAATATAATCTAGCAGCATCAAATGAAGGTGTTTTATATTCAAATGTCAGTTTTCCAGAAACATAAATTACATTCTCTTTTGCTTTAATTTCGTTGAAATAATTGAAGAATAATTCTTTGGTTTTTTCTTCGCCTTCTTTGTAGAAAATGTAGCGAATACGGGCTTTATGCTTGTTTTTACGATTTCCATGATTATTGAAAAACCTTTTGGCAGCAATGGCAATATTGATTAATTCTTCCTCGGGAGCAAAATTGAACAGCTCCCAACCGAGAGTTGGATTGGATGCCACTGAGCCACCCAGATACACCTTAAATCCTCGTTTGCCATCTTTAATTTTGGCAATGAATCCTAAGTCGTTAATCAACGCAAAATCGGCATTGGCTTCACTGGTTGAAAATGCAATTTTGAGTTTGCGTGGCAGGCTGAACGAATCCGGCTCGGTAATCAATCGGGTAGTCAAATCAACAGCATATGGCAATACATCAAATACTTCAGTTTGACTGATTCCACTATTTACATCCACCAGAATATTGCGCACAGTATTACCACCACCACCTTTCGACGATAACTCAACCTGTTGCAACTCGGGTAAAATAGTTTTTACCTGATTGATTGTTATATGATGAATCTGGATTTCCTGACGTGTAGTAATGTGCAACAACGTTGAATTATGACTTAGAGCAGTCAACGCCACTTGTCTCAACTGTCCAGGACTAATATAACCTCCGGTGCAACGAATACGAACCATGTATGTACCATCCTTGCGTTGTTCGTAAATGCCCATTGGCACACGAGTTCCTTTAAATTTGACAGGTTCAATTTTTCCTTGATTAAAATCATCAATCAGCGTTCCGAAGTACGCAATGTCTTCTGTAAGAGTATCTGGTAATTTGTACATATGAAATTGGTTGATTATATAAGCTAAATTAAATTGATTGAGTTGGACCAAAATCCTAAATCGATTTTGATTCAACAGAGAACTTTGTTTTTGACTTCGCACCTGTTAATTCTTACGAAGTCAACTCGTTTCATCTTCTTTTCTGCACCTTCATGGTTGCCAAATACAGTAATATAAGCATTCTATCCGACAAATGCAACTTTTAATTTAGAAATTCCAGGTTGTACATAAATAGTTCAATAGTTTGCATATACTTGTAATCATTTTCACCTTTGAACCCTTGAGGAAATGACCTCAATGGTACGGATAGACAATGTAAAACAAAAACGAAATAGCAGCTAATAACCATTGACCCTTTGGAACTTCGCGGACCCGGCCGGTGGCGAGCTTGAGCAACGGGTGGACTATAAGACCAGCAGTGATGCCGACTCCAATATTGTAGCTAAAGCTTATAAGTGCCAACGTCAGAAAGGCAGGAACGAGTTCGGTGAAGTCTTCGAAATCAATTTTGGCTGCCGACTTAATCATAAAGCACCCAATCAGCACCAGCACTGGCCCATAAGCCTGCGGTGGCGTAACTGTCAAGATAGGTGTAAAGAATAAAGCCAGTAGAAAAAGTATTGCAACCACTATGGCGGTAAAGCCGGTGCGTCCACCTTCCTCAATACCGGAAGCTGACTCAATGTAAGCACCAGTGGTGGTTGTACCCAAAAAAGGAGCCATGATGTTAGCTAAAGCATCCGCCAAAAGTGGTCTTTCGATGTTGGGAAGATTACCTTTCTCATCGAGAAACCCCGCACGCGCCGAAAGTCCGATAAGTGTTCCGATAGTGTCCACAAATGCCATCACGAATACGATGAGCACCACCGGAAGTGCCTTGATGGAAAGAGCACCAGCGATATCGAGTTGACCCACAATGGGTGCTGGCGATGGAGGAAGACTAACAAAACTCTGCGGAAGTGGAGTCAATCCCACTGCGATAGATGCGCAAGTGACTGCAAGAATTCCAATGATGAGGGCACCATGTATTCGTTTAGCAGTCAAAATCGCAATCAAAAGAAATCCAGCAATGGATAAAAGTGTCGAGGGACTGGAAAGGTTTCCTAAGCCCACAGGGGCACCGGGAACTCCCAACGAGACTATGCCAGCCTCATTGAGTCCGATGAAGGCTAGAAACAACCCGATACCTACCGTAAAAGCGTGCTTAAGATTCAATGGAATGGCTTCTGCAAGCCAGCTACGCACCCGTAGCACGGTGAGTACAGTAAAAAGCAGACCGGCCAAAAAGATGGCTCCTAAAGCCACTTGCCATGTGTAGCCCAACACTTTCACTACTGTAAAGGCTATAAAGGCATTTTCGCCCACATAGGGGGCTATGGCAAAGGGACGTTTGGCAATGATTCCCATAATAAGAGTTCCGAACGCTGCCGAAAGAATGGTAGCGGTCATGGATGGTCCCTTGGGAATACCCGCAACTTCCAGGATAGCTGGATTTACCACAATAATATAAGCCATTGTCAGAAAAGTTGTCAAACCGGCCAAAATTTCAGTTCGGTAGCTCGTGCCATTTTTTGCAAATTGGAAATAGCGGTACATCGTAATTACTTTGTGTTAGAAGGAAGTTTGGATAGAAAAGATAAAACAACTGTTGCCGAATTTTCGGCAGCAAGCTTGCCAAAAATACGAGATTCATTTTTGCCCGAACCTCCGCCGGCAAGATCCGAAAGAGATCTGAAGGCGATAAATGGTACACGATGTACGTAAGCCACTAAGGCTACAGCAGCAGTCTCCGTGTCCAGCGCATTAGCGTGGAAGGTGTTCCATACGTAAGTGCGATATTCGGCATTATCTACAAAGGTTGGGCCACTTACTCCATTGCCACCCACCACCAGACGGGGCTGGTGATCCAGACAATCCGTAGCGTTTACGTAGCGTTTGAGAGGAATATTCTTAGATAGGCCATTAGCTACAACAAGCAGCCCACTGTCTACCGGAAACCAAAAACGGCTCTCCTGTTGGTCAGGTATACCTCCTACGCGAGCTACTGATGAATTGTTGGGAAACATCATCCCAAAGTTAGAAAACTCGGCACGGTGAACACCGACATCCCAACCGGAATCAGTCTTACGGGCAAAGCGCTGCTGCTGATAATTACCCCACTGAGCAGGCACCGTAACATCTCCTACACCCAAGTCGGGATTCACTCCTCCGGCAATCCCTGAGAACACAATCGAAGTAATCCGAAAATTGTCGAGGAGTGACTCGGTAGTCAATGTGGCATTTATAATGCTGATGCCGCTCAAAAGCAGCACTACATTGTGACCTTTGAGTCTGCCTATCCATAACGTGCGCCCGTTTACAACCGTATTGGAGGTTAATTGGACACTGTCGCGAAGCTTTGCCAGTTCGACATCAAAGGCGGACATGACAGCAATCCGTGGAACTGTATCGCGTTCGACAAGTGGGAATGACTGATTTTTAACATCTTCTTTATTGCTAGAAGAAATCGATAGTGTAGAAAAGAGGAAAATGAGTAAAAAAAAGTTCTTCATAATCTTTTTGTATAATATAATCGTTCTGTATATGCATAACTATATTATCGGCATAGGGCTTCAAAACGCGCAATGCATTGGATACTGTTAAAAAATCCATCCAGGTAATCACTTTACCATCCGGATTAAGCTGGTTGATTTTTTGTTGTTGATTTTCTCCCTCCATTCTTAGCCCCAACATCATGAAGAATTATATGGCGGCTATATCTTTGTATTTTATTTTCAATAAAATCCATCTTATAATTATTTTATTTGTTCAAAGCCTGAAGTATATCGGCTTTTAAATCTTCAATATCCTCAATGCCAAGCGAAAGGCGAATAACAACATTGCTAACACCCAGACATTCAATGGTTTTTTTGTCAAAATCGCAATATATCGTTGATGCCGGATGAATGATTAATGTTTTGTTGTCGTAAACATTGGTTGCCCGCTTAATTAGTTCGAGCTTGTTTATGAATGCAAAACATTCTTCCCTTGTGGAAAAATCGAATGTGAGCATAGCTCCGGGAAAATCACCAAATTGCCGTTTGCTTACCTCAAAAAACGTCGAACCAGCTTTTCCCGGGTAATTCACTGCTTTTATCTGAGGTATTGTTCCTAGAAAATCAGCCAATTCGCGGCAATTCGTAGCTGCTTTTTCGAATCGTAGCTGAAGAGTTTCGAGCCCTAGGCTTTGCAGATACGCTGCATAGGGCGACAAACATGCCCCCATATTTTGGAAAATCTCACGCCGCAACTTGTAGTTGAAAGCAAATGGGCCAAATCGTTTGGCCAGCGATGCCATTTTTTTGGATTTGCTCCAGTCGAAACTTCCGTAATCAACAATAAGCCCACCAATGCTGGTTGCTCCACCCGAAATACACTTGGTACTCGAAATCACTTCAATGTCAACTCCAAAATCTTTTGCTCTGAAAACATTCGGTGGAGTAAGTGTTGAATCAGCAATGAGCGGAACGTTGTTTTCGTGAGCCACACGTGAAAGGACATCCAGATCGACAACTTCAAGTTGCGGATTGGTGATTGTTTCAACAAAAACAGCTACTGTATTTTCATCAATATTTGCCCGTACTTCATCGGCATTTGTCAGATCGCAGAACCGAGTTTCAATACCAAATTCCTTAATTGTTGATTGGAGAAAAACATAGGTATTTCCAAACAAATGCTTTGAAGCAATGATGTTGCTACCTGATGAAGCTAGCAAAAGGATAACATTCGATATTGCTGCCATTCCCGAACTAAGCGCCGTAACATTCAAAGAATCTGTTATTTGTTTAATCCGAAGCTCAAAATTTTCGACTGTCGGATTTGAAATACGCGAATATGCATGAGAAGGTAACCTTCCCTGAAAAACCAATTCCATTTGTTCGGCTGACTCAAAATCAAAAGACGAGTTACTGTAAATTGGCTGGTGCAAAGCACGATGAACATCTTCTTTCGCAAATGGAGTATGGATAACTTTGGTAGAGAACCCTTTGGCTTTCAACATCGCGAACCCCCTCTCATAAAAACGAGGAAAACTGTATCACGTTCGACCAATAATACCGACTGATTTTTAATATCTTCTTTATTGCCAGAAGAAATCGTAAATGTAAAAAAGAGAGGAAAAAAGTTCTTCATAATTTTTTTGTGTAATAATCAGATTATTTAAAGTCCTGATAGTTGGATAATTCTTTTATAAATTTGGTCTTCTGATAAATGATTCAGAAATTATATATTCCCTTGCATGAGTTAATGGTTGAGAAAGCGAATACCAACCCTGCATCTCATTTTCATCATAATCCAACATATCATTCTTTATCCGCTGCTGCCTAAACGTTTTTTCAAAACTCAAATGGTCTCCGAGTTAGCTCTACTTCCTTCTCTTGGGTGATCAAAGATATAACGATAATAATCCTTTTGGATCAGCACAAGATTGGATTTAGAGGCACAAAACAACCTTTTTGCAAGGGTTGATTTACCAGAAGCTGAAGACCCACGGATAATAATCAGCCTTATTTCTGTTTTTCAGTTTATTGCCAGATATTATCGGCATATTTATACCCATTTCCAGTATTAATTAGCACAATCTTATCCGATTCGGAAATGATATTTTGAGCCTTGAGCTGTTTCGTTGCAGCCCACAGAGCAGCACCTTCGGGCGCAGGGAAAAGACCTTCAAAACGGGAAATCTCGCTTAATGCTTCGAGTATATCTTTATCATTAACGCTAATAGCTGTACCTTTGTAATCGTTCAGTATACGCAGAACCAGTTTATCGGCATAGGGTTTGGGAACACGCAATCCATTGGCTACGGTAAATCCGTGGTCAACAGCTTCCACTCCAACTTTTTTATTATGAAAAGCACTTACCACACCATCGCAACTATCGGATTGCACGGCAATAATGCGTGGTCTCTTTTTACCAATCCAGCCTAATGCTTCCAGTTCTTCAAAGGCTTTCCAAAATCCGATTAATCCTGTTCCACCACCGGTTGGATACAAAATGACATCAGGTAAATCCCAATTGAATTGTTCCGCCAGTTCATAACCCATGGTTTTTTTCCCTTCCAATCGATAGGGCTCTTTTAAAGTAGAAATATTGAAATAACCTTCGTTCTGACAAAGCTCCGTCACCAGTTTCCCGCAATCACCTATGTTTCCGGCAACCTCTATTACTTTTGCACCATAATAACGACACTCTTTTTTATGCTGTTCCGGCGTTTCGATAGGCATATACACAACTACGTCAAAATCCGCTTTTGCGCCATAAGCCGCAAGCGCCACCCCGGCATTCCCCGCTGTGGGAATAGCTACTCTTTTAATTCCAAGCTCTTTTGCCTTAGAAATAGCTGCACTCATACCGCGCGCTTTAAATGAACCTGTTGGATTTCCTCCTTCATCTTTGATATACAATTCGGAAAACCCAAATGTATTTCCGAGCTTTTCGGCTTTAAGCAAAGGAGTTCCACCCTCGCCAAGTGTTACAATGTTTTTAAGCTGTTTAACCGGAAGAAATTCATGATAACGCCACATTGTGAAGGGACGATTTTTGAGATCTTCTTTTGTAAGAGTAGATTCGTTAAGTCTGTATTTTACTAAGAGAGAACCGGAACAGGTTAAATCGGTACAGACATTCTGAACCTCATTAACATCATGTATTTTGTTGCATTCTGAGCAAATTAAATGGGAAATATAATTTTGATTCATCAATATATTATATATGAATAGTATGAATA
>Ga0255352_1001254_pt1 | contig 13009 bp, 8 predicted proteins | sample HBST0metaG_FD_189939 | JGI IMG/M metagenome (GOLD analysis project Ga0255352, IMG submission 189939) | Peat soil microbial communities from Stordalen Mire, Sweden - H.B.S.T0 | ecosystem: Environmental > Terrestrial > Soil > Wetlands > Peat | place: Sweden: Norrbotten County, Stordalen Mire...
TCTACACCGAGAGCGTCGGCCTTGAGAGCGGGGTTGGCGGCGTCAAATTTGGCTTTGACCTGTTCCCAGGTCAGGCTTTGCTGCGCCGTGAGCAGGGCTGGCGCCATGAAAAATAGCGTCGCCGCTGCCGGAATTGACAGGGAGGAGAAGATTCGCTTCATGCACAACCTTTGCGCCGCGGTTTGCACGGCGGTAGCGGAAGGTGAAGATGCTCGATGATTTATACGATGAAAGCGAAAGGTCAGACAGTCGGCGGAGGACGGTTCTGAATCGAGGTTAGTGCGGGGTTGTCCACTGTAGGAATGGGAAGGCGAGATGGCGCGGCAAGGCGCTGATAGCCAAAGAACAGGCCTGCAAAAGAAACCCCAGGCAGTATGGCTACCACGGGAAAGATGGAGTGCTGGCTTCCTGCCGTGTGGCCCCGGCGCAAATAAACCGCGACATCCGCCGGGTTTTGCGCTGCCTGCAGGTCATCGGTCACAGAAATGACCGGGAACAGAATCAGAATGAGCATAGCCAAGGCGGCAACCTGCGTCCGCCGGCTTGCGCCTCTGCGCGGAGCATAGCGTACCCACAGGCACATAAGAACGCCTGCCAGCAATGCCCCAGCGAGATTGAGAATTGTCTCCATTCCTAGCTCCAATTCTACATGGCCGATTGGGTCTCCCAGAAGGGTACATTCAAAGTCCAAGTGCAACAAAATTCGTGAACAGATTCAAAGAGATAGCCGTAGCAGTGCCGTGGAAAAGTGGAAAACGCCTTTTGTTTTCCATCTTTTCCATGGCTTCGTTTTGCCATTTCCTGACCCGTCTTAATGATGCGCTGTTGCACTTGGACCTGGTACCGTGACTTGTTGATTTTGTAATCGTCCCCATGAACTGTGGGTGCCCCAGGTCTCGCTTTTGAGACCTGGAAAATCACAAATCTATGCGGTCTGGGTACTAGAATCCACCCTTTGGTTGCGATGCTTGCGGCGGTCGGAAGAGCGAGGGCGCTTTGAAAGCATTCGCCCTGGTGTCGGATGGGTTCCGGCATCTCCCGATGGCTGGTGGTTTGACTCTCCGTGCTGCGGACAGCAGGCTGGTCCATGGCTTGTCGTCCAGGCGGCTGATTTGAACGCCGGGGTGGCCGTGCATGGTGTCGTGGATGAACTCACCGCAGCCGAGATACATTCCTGTGTGAGTGATTTTGGCAGCGCTGGCAGCGAAAAACAGCAAATCGCCCGGCTGAAGATCCATACGCTCGACTGCGGTCGCACCACTCCAGACGGCTTGCGCGGCAGCATCACGAGGCATCATGATTCCGCGCTGCCGCATCAGCATCTGGGTAAATCCGGAGCAATCGAATCCAAAGCTGGAGACGCCGCCCCAGGTGTATGTGATGCCGAGAAATCTACGCGCCAACTGGAGGGTTTCGTCGATGCTCAGCAGTGAAGCGCCAAAGCTGACATTGCCTCGCTGTACCCACGCTGCCTGTCCATCGACAAGGCGAACCGGCAGCCAAGGTGCGGAATCATCCCGCTTTTCTGGAATCAGCTCCAGACGCGCCTCCCACGGCAAGTGCAGCAGAGGCGCATGACGAATCGCGTCCGGATCGCGATAAATGTTGGCGCTGAGTCCGGCAACGCGAACTGACAGATCACCGGGCGCATAAGGGCCTGCGTCGAGAGCCCTCAAACCAGACGCGGAAACCCATCCCGTGTATTTGTCCGCGGTACGGATGTGACGCCAGATGGATCGCTTTTCCAGCAGGAGCACGCCTGTCCCGTAGATAGCCTGCGACGTAACTTCGCTCCTGGCCGTCGGCATGGCGAAGATATGAATGACGGGCTTCGCCACCACAAAGTCAGGATGATGGACCGACATGTAAGCACGAGCTGTATTTGTCATCGCCGTCATCCGCGGAATAGGTCAGTTACGTGGAAGCACCGGTCCAGATGCAACGGATTCGCGATCGAGGCCGGTTCCGCGCTGCGCCACTCCGGGGATTGTTACCGGCAGACGGCCGTGAATCGGTATCTCGCCAAAGAGCGCGGCAGCCAGACTCGATGCTGAAGCCGAAGTGTTGGAAAAAGTGCAGAGATAGGTTTGAATGCCAGCAACCCCGGCGCCGATGTATGGATTGCCAAATGCGACAACCACGGCGTTGGCTCCAGCGGTTTTTACGATGTCTGCCAGCAGTTCGGAAGGCCCCGTGTCCATTCCGACTGAACCCTGTGCATGACCCTGCGTGATTCGCCTGGGGCTGGGAACAGACTCGACCACTGCGATTACCCTTGGAGCGCGCTTGACGGCTGCCAGCACGTCGCTGGAAATGGAAGCGGCGTTGGCCGGGTCCACGTTGAAGACCGTTGCATGGGGAATGCGTTTGCGAAGTTCAGTAACGAATGTGCGGTCGCCGTCACTGCCGCGCGACGAATCGGCAAAGACAACGGTAACAATGCCCGATGGCTGCAAAACCGATTGCGCAGGTGCCGTCGATGCGGCGTGCAACGGAACCAGCCTGTTCGCGTCTGTGGCCAATGTAACCGCGCGGTCGGCAACCTTCTGCGCGAGAGCTTGGCTCTCTGGCCGTGTAACCTCACGAGCCACGTTGGGGAGATCGACAAAGCGGTTCTGGTTCAAGCCGACCGAGGCTTTCAAAAGCAGGATCTTCAACACGCTCTCGTCGATGCGCTGCTCCGTAATCTTGCCTTGCTTCACGGCGTCGAGCAAGCCGTTGTAAGCTCCGCCAAGATCGGCAGGAATAATCACCATGTCGTTACCGGCGCGGACGGCCTCAACGGCCTCAGCGCCGGAAATGGCGGCAGGTGTGCCGGAAAACGCGTGCATAAGCGCGCCCATATCCAGGGCGTCGGTGACGACCAAGCCATGAAAGCCAAGTTGCTTCTTCAAGAGGCCGGTCACCACCAGCGGCGAAATACTGGCCGGGCGATTGGGGTCAGGCTCAATGGCCGGGACCGAGATGTGGCCGATCATCACGGAGTCCACCCCCGCCGCAATGGCGACGCGAAACGGAACCAGTTCCACGGTGTTCAGGCGCTCGACGCTTGCCGTGGTGCGCGCCAGGCCAAGATGAGAATCGGTATCGGTATCGCCGTGGCCTGGAAAATGCTTGGCGGTGGTCAGCATTCCCGCGCCGCGCGCGCCGCCGATATATGCGGCAACCAGTTCGCCCACCTGTGCCGGATCTTCTCCAAAAGAGCGGGTATTGATGATGGGATTGGCTGGATTCGAGTTGATGTCCGCAACCGGGAACCAGTTCCAATGAATTCCGATAGCGCGCGATTCCGATGCCGAGATTCTGCCAAACTCACGCACCAGTTCCCTGTCTCCAGCCGCGCCAAAGGCCATGGCCGCAGGAAAATCCGTAGCTCCGGAAAGGCGCATCGACAGGCCGCGCTCAAAGTCCGCCGCAAACAGAAGCGGATACTTCGATTCCTTTTGCAGTTCATTGGTCAGCAGGGCGGCTTCCAATGGCTGACTTTTGAGCAGCAGTCCGCCGTCGGTAGGAATGGTTACGCCGAATCCTCCCACGTGATAGGTGCGCATCTGGCCGCACAACTGAAGGTATTCCGGGCTCTCCACATTCAGGAACTGGGCGTGAGCCCAGACCATGATCATCTGCCCGATCTTCTCTTCAAGCGTCATCCTGCGCAGCGTGGAAGCGGCCCACTTCTCCCCTTTGCGGTCGAGGTGCACCGGCGGTGCCGCGGAGGCGCAAACAGCAGTCACCAGCACAAGCACAAGCAACAGCCGCGTTCTGAGTCCTCGTATATTCATTTCCACTGCTTTACGCCTCATGTTTTCTACCGAACGCCACACTTATATCTTCAGAGTAAGACATACGACGCAAAAAAGCATAACGCTCTCGTGCGGATCGAGGCGCTGTTTCTGTTGGTATTCGATGAAATGGGAATGGGCGCCTCGCATTTCATCCTGGTACATCTGAGTAAGATATACCAGGCTTCCGCAAGGCGCCCACAGAGTTAGAAGGTGAATTTGCCCGCAAACTGCATGATACGGGCATCGCGGTAGCCGGTGACCTCACCAAAGGTCGTGGCGGAGCCGATGCTGGTAGTGACTGAGTTCACATTCGTGTGGTTGGCAGCGTTGAAGGCCTCCGCGCGGAACTGGAAGTTCAGCCGGTTTACGATGCGGAAGTTGCGGAAGACACCGAGGTCAAGGCGGTTAAAACCAGGACCATTGATCGTTCCACGCTTGGCGGTGCCGGGAACAGAACTGGTTGGGGAGGGTGCGGCAAACGCGCCCGTGTAGAACCATAGCTGGTTGTAGCCCTTGTTGTGAATCTTGGTGTTGTACCCGATGTTGGGATTGCCAAGCTGGTTTGGTCTGAGACCGGCGTTGGTGTTCCCGAGAACGCTGAGGCCTGCGTTATCGGTTTCATAACCAGTGTTGGTGCTGCCATTGAACACACTCGTCACGCCATTCGGTAAATTGTAGGAAGGCGAGTAAGCGCTGCTTGCTGAAACCGTGAGCGGCAACCCCGAGTCAACCGCCAGGATTCCAGATAGTTCCCATCCACCCAACAAGTGGCCCTTCAGATCCTTCTGGTCGCGGAAAAATGGTTCTTCGAAAACGCCATCGACACTAAGCACCTGGGTGCGATCCACCGCGGCACGACCATAGTCACCGGCGATGTTGTAGATATCCTGGACAAAGCCCGAGTAATCCGCCTGGGCATTGGTCAAACCGCGCGACCACGTGTAGTTCGCGTCGATGTAGGTCTTGCCATGGAAGCGCTTGGTCACCTTCGCCTGCAGTGAGTTGTAGCTCGAATTGAAGATGGTCTTCAGCGCATCGATCGCGAAGTAACCAGGATAGGGCTTGATCTGGTTCAACACGCGGTCGCAGGTCGAGTTGAGGAAGGACTGCTGACCAGTGTCAGGATCTATGCAGGCGCTACCGGAGCTCGACGGCTGCACCTGGCCTACCCAGGCTCCGGGCTTGGGCTGATTGATCTCCATCGCACCAAGCAGGTGGGTGCCGTGGTCGCCAAAATATCCGATGTCGAACATAAGCGATGGGGTAATCTGCTGCTGGACGTCGAGCGAGAATTGCTGCACGTAGGGCGTCTTGTAATCGGTCGGAACAGCCTGAATACGTCCAGGAGTTTTTGAAAGCGCAGTAAGCGCACCGCCGGTCGGATTATCGAATGACACCTGCCCCACCGTGTAGGTGGCAACGGCCGGAGGATTGTTGAAGACTGTCGTCTCGTAATAGCTGACTTCGGCATCATCGAAAGACCAGCCGTAGCCGCCGCGAAGGGAGGTTTTGCCGTCGCCATAGACATCGAGGGCGAAGCCGAAGCGCGGAGCGAAGTTGGTTTTCTGCGCAGCGCCTACCTTGTTCCCGTAGGGAGAACTCTGGTTATTGTTGTTTGCATTCGGGCCATTGAAGATCATACCGTTGATGTAATTGATGCCGGCGTAATCCGCGGACGCGTTGGGCGTTGTAGGCTGACCGGCGTTGCTGTTCTTTTGATTGCACGTGCCGGTAAAGCAAATCAGGCCGGTGGTATCTATGGTTGGCGCTGCCGCTGAACTGAACTTATCTGCGTCGAAATTGCTCAACAGGCCATTCGCATCCCAGGGTTGACCGTAGTTGCCGTAGCGAACGCCAAGATTGAGTGTGAGATGCGGTGTCACCTTCCAATTGTCCTGAACAAACCCCTCGTACAGTACTTCCCTCATGTCGGTAATAGGATCTTTCGAGAGCTGACTGAATCCGCCGTTGGCGTTGCCGGTGAGGAAGTTGGCGAAAGCCTGCGCCGCAGATGCGCCTGAGTTGCTGTTGGTCGGAACGTTGGTGAAAGCGGTGTCATTGGCAAAGCTGAAGGAGCCCTGCGTGCCGGTCGTATTGTTTTCAGTTTTCTGGTAGTGGTTATAAGAGAAGCCGGCGATGATTGTGTGCGTGTGCAGGGTCTTGGTGATATCCCCGAATATCTGGTGGTTGGTGCCGTGGTCGGTATAGGCAACGCTGCCGCCCAGTGTGCTCATGCCGCTGACTGAAAGGGTCGGAATAAGTCCGACAGTATTCGTATACGGGAGTTGCACGCTGATGTCGGGCGATTGGGCGGAAGCCAGGAAACCAGACGGCGTGCTGATGACACTGCCGTTGGAGTACGCATACCCTGCGTTCACCAGCAGCGTGGAATTGATGGTGTAGGTTCCGTGGGCAAGATGCTGAGTTCCTGGATTGACGACGGTTGTTGTGTTCGCGCCAGGAACGTAAACCGTTGTGAACTGGCCCTGAGGGAGAACTTCAGGGAACGTATCGTGCAGGTAGCGGTAGAAAACGCTGAGTTTCTGGCCAACCTGCTGGTCAATGCGCACCGTTGAGTCCAGGTTATTGAAGATGTCCTTGAAGTTGGTCAGAATCGTGTGAGGATCCAGGTTGTGCGCAATGTCGTAAGCGGTGTCCGGAACGGGAACTTTGCTGTACACGTCCTTCATGTACTGCTTGGCCGTGGATGAGATAGTGGTCATGTCCACCTGTGTGCCAGTGGCGGTGCAGGTGTTCACCTGGGTGGCTGGGTTGTTAGTGTAGGCTGTGCAGACGGTCACCGGGGCGGTGGTCCAGACACCGCCGATCTTCTGGCCAGACTGGGAAAAGTCGCCATTGCGCTCCGACTCCATAGGCACGGTGGCCGTCGCATTAGCCAGGGACTCGACGATACGCTGCCACTCCTCGGAGACGAAGAAGAAGGTCTTGTTTCTGCCGTCGTAGATTTTTGGAAGATAGACGGGACCGCCAAACGAGAAACCAAAGACATTGTAGCGGTAGGGCGTAATGTGGGTACCGAGATAGTCATTGGCGTAACCGTTGGCGTCGAAATAGTCGTTGCGGATGAACTCATACGCACTGCCATGAATGGTATTAGTGCCAGACTTGGTGACGACGTCGATCTGTCCTGAAGCGTTGCGGCCGAACTCAGCCGAGTACTGGCCGCGTAGCGTCTTGAACTCGGCGATGGCATCGGGGCTGGGATAGGTATAGAGCGTGAGGTTGGCGCCGCGGTCCAGGTTGTCGGCGCCGTCGATTGTCCAGCTATTGGAGGTTGTGCGGCCGCCGTTGACCGAGAAAGCCACCGTGCTCGAAGCGCCGCTCAGGCCGGAAGGACCGCGGGTAAGGTCGTCAGTGCCGCCGCCATAAGCAACACCGGGCTGCAGGTTCATCAAGGTTTCGTAGTTGCGCGTGAGCAGCGGCATTTCGTTCATTTGCTCGTTGTTGATCAGGCCCTCGGACGAGGCATTCTCGAAGTTGACCTGCGCATCAGCCGCTGTTACCGTAACCGTCTCGGTCGCGCCGCCTGCGACCAAGGTCCTGTTCACAGTCAAAGCGTCGTTGGCATGGAGGACGAGCCCCGTTACAACATCTGTCTTGAATCCCGCGTTCGCAATTTTCACTGTGTACGTGCCCAGTGGCAGGGATTGCGCAGTAAAAAATCCCGCGGAAGTGGTGGTCAAAATGCGAACATCCACGCCACGGTCCGTGTTGGTGAGCGTAACCGTGGCGCCCCTGACCACGGCTCCGCTCGCATCCGTCACTGTTCCGCTGATGCTGCCTGAAACAGCTTGCGCCGCCACATTGCCGGCTGTGATTGCCAACCCTATTCCGACCAGCAGGGTAAAGACGCACTTTGCATACCTACATGACATGATGACGCCTCCCTCAAATTCGAGCTTGCCCAACTTTTTTGGTCATCTAGATGACCAGATGACGACGTATAACATTGAAACGTATATCCGTTCTAAAGCAAAGTCAACCCATAAAATACAATTTTTTCGTCGTATGTTTATATCCTTACGAGTTCCTTACGGTAAATATAGATATTTGTATAAGGGCGCTTTTACTTATTGCCAACTTATGGCTTGGAGAACCAATTTGTTTGCAAAGAACATTAGTCTGTATCGCGAGTTGAAGCTTATAAGATGAATTGCTGAGAGATAATGCATGGCCTTGACTATGCTTCCGGCGCTGGTGTATCAGGAAGACTGATGAAACAGCAAGAGCCACAGCACCACGCACGCCTGTATCGCAGGAATGGCATCCCGCTTTACCACCAGATACAGCAGCATTTGCTTGAGCAGATCCAGTCTGGAGTGTTCAAGCCAGGTGAACCGATGCCATCGATTCAGAAGATTGCCGTCCGCATGGGCGTAAGTCAGATGACCGTGCGGCAGGCAGTCAAGTCCCTGTGCGAGCGAGGAATCATTTACAGCAGGCAAGGCAAGGGAACATTCATTTCCCGGATCAAGTTGGAAAGGGATTTTCGTCACGTGCTTTCGTTCAGCGAAGAAACCCGGGCCCGTGGCGCTACGCCTCATTCCAAGCTGATTTCGTTTCGAGTCCAGCCGCCCAGCCTGGAAACCAGAGAGGCGCTGACCCTAAGTCACGATGAAAAGGTTTATCGCCTTCGCCGTGTGCGTTATGCCGATTCCATTCCCATGGCAATCGAGTGCAGCTGCCTTCCCGTGCGCCTCTGCCCGGAGTTGCTGGAGACCTTTGATCCGGAAACATCTCTGTACCAGGAATTGGCAGAGCAGTATGGAATTCAGATGATGGTGACCACTGAAATCATCGAAGTTGGCAAGGCAAGCATCGAAGAATCGCGCCTGCTGAAAATTGCTCCGAAAAGCCCGGTGTTTCTGTTTACCAGGATCTCTTTTCTCGAAAATGGCAATCCGGTTGAACACGCAAAGTCGGTCTACCGGGGAGATCGCTACAAAATCGTCAGCCGGTTGGTGCGCACGGGAGCGCCCGTCATTTTTGAGCCGGATGAAAAGTCAGAGAGCGTTTCGTCCACGGCAACCCCGGCCCGCAAGGCTCATGGAACCCGTTCTGGCGCTGGGTCTTACGTGAGATAATGCCAGCGGAACCGGGCCCGAGGAAGTTGGAATCTGGCCGTGTCTGTGCTATATTTTTTGAAGTAGCGGGATAGATTTCAGCCCGCAGAAACCGCGCGCAGCACCCTCAACGGCTCGGTTTTCATCGAAATCTGGACGCGTAGCTCAATTGGCAGAGCATTCGGCTCTTAACCGACAGGTTGTAGGTTCAATTCCTACCGCGTCCACCATCTTATCCCTGACAATCTAAGCTTTTTCAACTCCACGCATCGTCGCGTTTAATTTCCGCGTGCCGGGCATGTTGTTGCGCCTGTGACGCCGGCCGTAGCGCCCCGTGCTGCCCCACCCAGCGTCTGGCCAAGGAAAGAACGCCGCGTCAAGGCGGAATCATGGAGAGTTGAATCAGGCTTCATCGAAGAGCTCTCTTTCTTATGCCGCAGAGCTCATCCATGCGCTCCGGCCAGTCTTTTACGCGCAGCCAAAGTCCACTTTCGAGGATGGATTACTTCTCAAGCCTGCGTAGAGGAATGGTGCGGCCCGTACGGACAGATTCGCGGGCGGCATCCAGAATCTGCATGACGACAACATTGGTGTCGAGCGCCGACAGATCCCCCTTCGACTCGATACGGCCGGAAAGGACTGCGGTCAGATAGCTGAGTGAGCTGTCCTCAGCCGGGGCAAGCGAAGGAGCTGTCGTCAGGCGCTCGTCGGTTTCGTGCTCGTGGCGCAAACGTAGGCTATCCGCTCCGACGGTAATGGCGTAGCCGGTGGAGCCGTAGACTTCCATATCCTTCCGGCCGAAGGGCCAGTTCCACGAGGCCTGAATAACGGCCTGTGCGTGGGGGTAGGAGAGAACAATCGTGGCGTCGTCATCGACGTGCGGATAAATTTGCGGCTTGTCGTGATTCGCCACGGCGGTCACCGCCAGCGGCGTTTCTCCGTGCATCAGCCATGTCATCAGATCGACGCCGTAGCAGCCGAAGTCATAAAGCGCGCCTGCGCCATTCCGGGCGGGATCTGTGAGCCAGCCCAGAAACTCCGGAGGCACGCCGATCTCCTTGGGCCCCTGATGTCCGTCGTGGACCACGACCCGCCGTACAGCGCCCAGTGCGCCTCTCTCCAGCTCGTCATGAGCGGCGCGGTTGCTGGCGTACCAAGTGGTTTCGTAGTTGACCAGAACATGAATGTTGTAGTGGAGGGCAGTGCGGCGGATGGCAAGGGCGTCGTCCAGCGAAATGGCAAGCGGCTTTTCGACCATGACGGAGACGCCGTACTGCGCGGCAATCTCAATGGCGTGGCGGTGCTCGCCGACCGAAGTGTAAACAAGCACAGCCTGGGGATGGCGCACTTCAATCATGTTGGCCATGCTCTTGAAATAGAGCGTGTCTGCCAGCTCATACTTCTTTTGATATTTCGCAAAAAGCGCGGGGTCTGCATCGGCGATTCCGACAAGCTCAACGTTGCTGTGCTTCGGCAGGGAGCCGAGAAAGCCGTCTACATGGCCGTGCTCAAGGCCCACGATGGCAATTCGCAGTGGAGCGGGGTTAGCCTGCGCCGCAAGCAGGCCCGGCAGGTTGAAAAACAATCCCAAGGCAAGAAGGCAAAAGAAGCGGGAAGCAAACCAGAATTTAGAGCTGCGCATGAGGTATCAATTTCTCCTGCGGCCCATTCTACCCGGAAACAGGAGGTGTACTTCGAGGATTCCCGAAGCGCAGAGTTGCCAGACGGGCAGAGCCGTTGTGCCTACACTATTGGTGGGATTCAAAAAGCCGTTGTGTGTCAGCAGAGACCTGCTTTGTAACAGGGCACGACCGTGGTACCTTCAGGGTCGCGAGCCGAAAGTGCCGCAAAATCAACGTGGCCCCCGAGGGAATCATTCTTTCTCTATGCCGTCGGGAGAAACGTTGCTAGGTCTGAAAACCGGCTCAATCTCGGCATTTACGTAAACTCGCAGGGCTGCATTGTCGTCCATTCAAACGTGGAAAATGGTGAAGTTCAGTATCGTTGCCCTTGCTGCGGGTACAAGACGCTGAAAACAATGGATGCGTTGGCGCTGTGCCCGGTCTGCTGGTGGGAAGACGACGGCCAGGAAGACATCGACGCCGCAGAGGTGCGCCTGACCGTGAACGGGCAGTTGAGCCTCAACGAGGCCCGGACGCACTATGCCGAATGCGGCGCCGCGCACCCGCGATTCCTGCCTTACGTCCGCAAACCGTTGGACACTGAGCAGTAACGTACCTTTTGCGATGCTCTTCCGGGCGAAACAAGGGCTGGCGGTTTGACCCTGTCAGCAATCCCACTTACCATAAGATGAGTAGTTTTGTGGCCACACGGCGCTGTTTCCGCCTTTAGCGGCAGTCCCTATAGCGGTGGTTTGCAGACGAAATCGGCTGCTTGCAGGCTGGGGACAGATAGCTTGCAGGCGATATACCGCCCAAAGTGGCAGAATGTCACCCGGAGCAGTAGTTTTGCAGTCCGAAGTGGCAGTTCGATCGGCGCCAAGCGCGCCTGGAAGGCAAAACCTTGAGTTCCTCGGATACCCTCGAAAACACCCCCCAACCTGAAACGCCTGAGACCGGTCACGAGAACGAAGGCCATGAGCATGAAGGCCACGACCACGAAGGGCACGATCACCAGCACGGCCCGGTTCTGAACCCGGAATGCACCCGCGAGCTGGTGTTGGACATTCCCGCCGAAGAGGTCTCAAAGGCCTATCGCCGCGCGGCAGGCAACTACCGCAAATATGCAAAGATTCCCGGATTCCGTCCGGGCAAAGTACCGGAAGCGATTGTCCGTCGGCGTTTTGCCGCTGAGATTCGCAAGGAAGTGATCGAAGACCTGCTGCCGGAGCGCTTCAACAAGGCCGTGACGAACTTGGGCGTCAAGCCCGTTGGTCAGCCGCAAGTAACTGATCTTACGGTGGATGATGGCGATCCGCTGCACGTAAAGGCGGTCTTTGAGTACCTCCCCGACTTCTCGATCGAAGGCTACCAGAGCGTGACCGTGGAAAAGCCTTCGGTGGAGACAACCGAAGAGGAGTTCAAGCAGGAAATCGCGCAGTTGCAGGAGTCGCGGGCGACCGTCGAGCCGGTGGAAGAAGACCGGGCGCTGGTCGACGGCGACTGGGCGCAGATCAGCTACAAGGGCCAGATCGGCGGCGACGGCGAAGCAGCCCCGGTAAGCGGAGAAGACGCGCTGGTGGAAGTTGGCGGCAAGGATACGGTGGAGGCGTTCTCGAACGCTCTGCGCGGAGCCAAGCCCGGCCAGGAACTGAAGGCCGAGGTCATTTATCCGGTCGATTACGCGGAACCGAAGCTGGCCGGCAAGACCGTAGCCTATGAAATGGAAGTGAAGGCCATCAAGAAGCGCATCGTGCCGGAGCTGAACGACGACTTTGCCAAGGAGCTTGGCGCGTACGACAGCTATGCCGATCTGGAAGCACGGGTACGGGAGCACCTGGCCAACAGCAAGAAGCACAGCTTGGAAGGTGAGACCAAGGACAAGCTGTTCGCGGCGCTCACCGAGCGTTATCCGTTCCCTGTGCCGGAATCGCTGGTACAGCAGCAGATTGATGCGCGGCTGGAGCGTGGATTGCGCGCTTTGGCAACCCAGGGGATGAGCCCCGAGCAGATGCGGAAGCTGGATTTTGCCCGCTTGCGCGAGGCCCAGCGTGACAGCGCCCTGACTGAGGCAAAAACCTCGATTCTGCTGGATCGCATCGCCAATGAGGAAAACATTACCGTCAGCAACGAGGAATTGGACCACGAACTGCAAATAGCAGCCCTCCAGTCCGGTGAGGCCATCGATACCCTGAAAGTACGATTGACCGAGGACGGCGGTCTGGCTCGAATTCGTGAGCAACTGAGGCGCGAAAAGACTGCGTCGGCGTTGTACGAACGGCTACCAGCGTAAGACGAAAGTTATACGAGCAGCTGTCAGCGTAAGACGGAAACAGTATTCAGGCGCCGCGCGGCGGGCAAGTGCAACAATGCCGCGCGGCCAACAGAAACGGGGAGCAAGTGTCCCCCAAAGGCAACAGCGGGAAGAACACTCTATGGCATTAATTCCCATGGTGGTTGAACAGACGAGCCGGGGCGAGCGCGCCTACGACATTTACTCCCGTCTGCTACGCGACAACAT
>Ga0255352_1001257_pt1 | contig 12990 bp, 14 predicted proteins | sample HBST0metaG_FD_189939 | JGI IMG/M metagenome (GOLD analysis project Ga0255352, IMG submission 189939) | Peat soil microbial communities from Stordalen Mire, Sweden - H.B.S.T0 | ecosystem: Environmental > Terrestrial > Soil > Wetlands > Peat | place: Sweden: Norrbotten County, Stordalen Mire...
ACAACTTAGAGAGTAGCCGGCTTGCAGAGAAAAGCGCACATTCAGAGTGGCTATAAACCTTGTGTTTTCTGCACTGCAGTCGCCTAACCGTGCTCAAATTTCCGAATTCTGAGGGGATCCCGAGAAGGCTCGCGAGGCAAAATCGTATTCGGCCCCAATTGATCAAGGATTGTCACGATTTCGAAACGCGACAATCCTTGCGGGTAGTGCCTGAGCACCAAGGCTCCCGGTTTCAATGAGAAGTTCGAACGGTTTCAATGTTCCTGCCGGAGATTTTGCCTGTTCGAGAACTGGACGCATGATTGAATCGTCAAGAAGCATGTTTGCCGCCGCCTCGGTGCCGGCCATGTTCAGTCCTTCGATGAGCAAAATCCTTCCGGTTCCATCGAGATTCGGCAATAGCGCGATGATGGCATACGTTTCGCGTGACGAGTTACCGTGCACGACTTTATACTCGGAGAGTTCTCCTGGAAGCGGACCTGCGTTGTGGATAAAGCAATCATCGACGCGCTTTCCACAAACGAATTGAAAGTTCAACTTTTCCTGGAGAAGACCTACCCAAGGGTCGGTGTGAATGGCGCCGAGCAGAATAGCATTTCCGGTTTTCAAATCGTCTATGCGTAGATCGCGAGCATAGCGAATGATGAGGTGGCCGGGCACGACATCCGGAAGATGCGAGAGCCTCGTGGCGATAACCAGGTCCGCCATGCTGGTATATCTCTGCGAGCGCAAGTCCTCCAAGTTTCCCGCATCTACGCCTCTCATATTGACTTTGGAGAGATACTTTCCGCTCGCGTAGTCGTCGAGCGTGGCCGATTCCTCTGTCAAATTCTGCAAAATGCCCAACCCGCTGTCCGCGGGAACAATGAAGGTGTCCCGGTCGCTTACGAACATCGTCGACCATAAGGGATGCGGAGACCGCAGTGGGCGCGACGTGCCCGTTTGTAGTCCACGCCCCCAAAGCAATATTCCCGCAAGCAAACACGTCCCGATTACTGTACCGAGAAAAAACATTTTCCAATCGGGTTCGCGCCGAGTCGGCGGCGGCACGATGGTGATGGGTAAATCCCGTCCCAGTTCTCTTGCGGTTCCTATGCCTCGATCAAAAGCAGCGGCGACAGGAAGAGGCTTATTATCGGTCTTCCGTGGCTGGAAAACAGGAACATAGGCACCCTTCGGAATATCGATCCGGTAATCTTCACGCCAGCCTTCACGTTCAAAATAGAGGTGGAGTCTCTTCCTAAGTTGCACGGCATAATTTCGGACGATATTGTCATCCCCGGGATTGTAGTTGTGTGGACGATCGAAAACATGAACGCCGATTTCCTGTTCCTTGATTTCGTCCGTCCTGCCATGCAAGTAGAGCTCGCACACGTGCAGCAGAAACTTGCGAAGGAGCTCGGACTTCGCAAAGATATCGCTGGACGCAACACGCTGCGCCAACTCCCAGCATTCGTCTCGGAGCACTGGCCCGGTTTCCGGCGCCGGAGAGGACTCTAGCGCAGAAGAAGTTGCTCCCATTCCGATTAACCCCCCTTTAACAAAAATGCCCGCTGCGCTTACTAGATAAAGACGAACTGCTAAACCGGCATCGCATTTCATTATGCTCGTACAGGTTTAAACACTGTATAAAATTTAGACCCTGGTACCAATCCCTCCGTTTGGCGCGACGTCCTAAACCGTTATCTTTGTGCCCCCACAACTTGCGAACGGGCGGTCAGGCCGCTCTTTCCGCTCGCGCAACGGTGAAAACACCTTGTCAATCCACCGCCAGTCGCCGTCACAATAGCGCAGATTCTCTGACAATTTTCTCCCATTCCCATAAGAAGCAGGCCGAATCAACGAACAAAACATAACCATATGTCGAGCTTGGTTTGCTAGAGGGCTATGGCGCGCCGACACTATGCGCGATCGCTCGCTAGAGCGAAACACCTTACGCTGGACAACTCAACGGACATTCAAGGAGAAGGCCATGTTTAATAGAGGTATTCATTTCCATTGGCGGTATGTATGGATGCTGTGCGTGCTTTCATTTCTCTTCGCCTCAGGCAGCGCGTATGGGCAGCAGGATACTGGGGGTATCCTGGTGGTCGCGACCGATGCAAGCGGGGCTCTGATCAAGGATGCGTCGGTCACCATCGTCAACAACGGCAACAATGCGTCGTTCTCCGGCAAGACGAACGAGATCGGCACTTGGTCCGCAAATCCGTTGCCAGTCGGCGACTACCGGGTCGCCGTCGAACAGTCGGGGTTTGAAAAAGCAATCGTGGAGCACGCAACGGTCGAAATTCAGCAAGATACACGCGTGCCCATTGTTCTCATCGTGGGAAATGTGAGTCAGGAAGTCGTGGTCACATCACAGCCATCGATCCTGCAGACCGAAAGCGTTTCAACAGGCCAGACCATCTCGGGAGTTCTGAAAGACGAGCTCCCCGTGAGCGATCGTGATTTTAACCGGCTGGCGGTGTTGACTGTCGGCGTAAATTACTCAACACCCTCCGGGCCGCGCGATTCGGTCAGCGGCGCATTCGCTGCCAACGGCGTGTCGCAATATCAGAATAACTATGTCCTCGACGGCACCGACAACAACAGCTACGACCAGAATGTGAATGAGGGCCGCACCTTTGCCATCGAGCCTTCGCTCGACGCGATCTCAGAGTTCAAGGTAGAGACCAACTCCTATTCCGCAGAATTCGGCCGCGACGGCGGCGCAGTGATCAACGTGATCACCAAGTCAGGAAGCAATAAATTTCATGGTTCCGGATACGAATACTTTCAGACCAGCGACTTCAACACCAACGACTTTTTTGGCAATGCGCTAGGCAACCCCAAGACCGACTACACAAAAAACATCTTCGGCGCCTCTGCGGGAGGGCCCGTCTGGCTTCCGAAGTTCTACAACGGCCATGACAAGACCTTCTTCTTTGCCGACTTTGAGCGCCAGCCTTATCGCTCGCCTGGGGCAGTGAACACCGGACTGATTCCCACTGAGGCGGAGTCATCCGGCAACTTCCAAGGCGATGCCACTATCTACGATCCAACGACTAACCTGCCCTTCCCGAATAATACGATTCCCTCGAATCGTATTGACCCCGTGGCCGCCAAGATTGCCGCCGCCATTCCGCAAACTAACGGTTCCAGCAACGCATCGGTCAACTATTCTCGCGAAATTCCAGTGAATAACGACGACAATCGCGTGGCCGTGCGCATCGATCATCAACTGACTAAGGCGGACACAATCTTTGGCCGCTATCAGTATCAGCACACCAGCCAGCCGCAGATAACTCTTTTTTCTGGAACTCTGTTGAGCGGCGATGTAAGCAATACGGCTACCGCGCAGGGTGTGGTGGCAGGCTGGACCCATGTCTTCAGTTCCAAGCTCATCAATGATGCGCGCTTCGGCTGGACGCGCCTCAATTGGATCACTGCTCCGGCAGCCAATATCCAGGACGCCAATCAGAATGTAGGCATCTCGGGTGTCCCTCTGCAAGGCGGTCTGGCCGGTGGCTTATCTACGATCGTCTTCAACAACAGCAACCTCAGTGGCTTCGGCGGATCATACTCCGAGCAGGATCTGAATGGTACCTATCAAGGTGAGGACACCGCGACTTGGAACCTGGGACGCCATTCGATCAAATTCGGCGGCATGTATCGCTGGATTTCTTTCCTCGGGACCGCCAGTTCATTTGCGCCCAATGGGGAGTTCGATTACGACGGCCACTATACGGCCCAATACACCAATGGATCTTCCGTTGCAAACACTGGAAATACTTTTGCCGACTTCCTCCTTGACCTTCCGGACCTGGCGCGCATTTCTGCGGTCCATACCAATGACTACCAACGGCGTGCCTACTCCCTCTTTGCGCAGGATTCCTATAAGCTCTCGCAGAAACTGACTGTCGACCTCGGCGTTCGCTGGGACTACGTAACGCCGGTGTGGGAGGCCCACAACCACGGAGCAGCTCTCAATCCTTACACCCATGTCCTGAACATTCCGGGTTACAAAGGGACATTCCCGACCGCGACGCAGAACCAGATCAATGCGGGCATCATCACGCTTAATACAAATGCCAATCGCTACTTTGGCATTCAACCGGATTATCATGACTTCGGTCCCCGCGTCGGATTCAGTTATCTCACGACACCGACGACCGTATTCCGAGCCGGTTATGGGCTTTACTACGGCCCCGAGCAACTTGGTCCCTTTGGCGAGCCAAGCCCCGGATTTTCTACTCCATTTTTACTCCAGGACAGCTTCCAGATTGCCGATTCAAGTCCTGCAACCATCAATACAGTAACTATGTCATCAGGTTTTCCATCGTATGCGCTGACCAATCCCGGAGATCCGACGCTCTACGCGCTCGCATTCAAGATTCGCACGCCATATTTCCAACAGTGGAATGCGACGTTGCAGCAACAGATCGGCCCCAACAGTTCTCTGGACATCTCCTATTTGGGTTCGAAGACCACCTCGCTCTATGTTACGAACGATTGGAACATCCCTGCGGCTGCCACGGATAACTCGGTCCCGTATGCGAACAGGCAGCCCTTCCCGAACGTTGACGCGAACGGAAATCTCACCCCCGGAGCCGCTATTCAAGGCGCCTCCAATCAAGGAATGGGTAACTACAACGCGCTGGGCGTCAAGTTCCAAACCCATTTGAGAAACGGTTTGTCGATGATCAGTGCTTTTACATGGAGCCACGACATCGACGACATCACTAACTCCGGCCTGAGCGTGGGCAACAACGGGCGCGCCTCCTATCCCAACCTCCAACTCACGCTGCAGCGCGGCAACTCCGACTGGAATATCGCGGATCGATCGGTTACGGCATTTCAATACGATCTTCCGTTCGGACGCGGCCGGCAGTTTGGCAGCAATCTGAATCGCGTGGCCGATGCCTTTCTTGGTGGCTGGCAAACGGGCGGCATCGTTACCTTCGAGAGCGGCCCATGGTACACCGTGAACCAGAACTATGACAGCGCTCACAACGGTCTGACAAACTACTGCGGAACTTGCAGGCAACGGCCCGATGCGGTGCCGGGGCAGGATGCAAACCAAGGCCCGCGCAAGGTCGATCCAAACAACAATGCGGCTCATTGGTTTAATATCGCTGCATTCACCGAAGCTGCAAATGGCACCGTGGGGGACTTGCGCCGTAACACAGTCGTGGGACCGGCCTATCGAAACTACGACGCTTCTCTCGGCAAGGTATTTACACTGGGCGAAGGCGCAACTTTCCAGATTCGGATGGAGGCGTACAACGCAACGAATACAACCAACTTTCTAGCTACGAGTCAGAGTACAAGCCCGTCGGGCTTCACTCTCGGTAACTCTAACTTCGGAGACCTGACAGCCGATCGCGGCGGCCGCACCGTGCAGTTAGCTGGTCGATTCGTTTTCTAAATCTCGATAGCCCTGTCTTGTACCATCTGTATGTCCCGCCTTTTCGATTACTAAAGACGAAAAGGGCGGGACATACACACCATCTTTGCCATCCTCGGAAGGGGAACACCACGTGATCGATCGAAGGCAGTTCGGCACACTCGCTCTAACGTCGCTCGGAGGCGGCCTTACGCGCAATCTCTGGGCGCGCGAGGCCCGTGTTGCTCCCTCTCCGCGGTACTTCTACTTCGCGGTAATCGCCGATACACATATCATCGACAGTTATTACAAAGGGCCCGAGAATAGTCCTGAAGATACAGAGAGTATGTTTCACACCAGTGAGAGGTTAATCTCTGCCCGCGATCTTATCAACAGTCTCGACCCGCCGATCGAGCAAGTTTTTCTTGTAGGAGACTATTTCCACGATTACCCGTCGGCGGACTTCGATTTCTACTTCAAGAACAAAACCAGACTCGATCACGCAAAGGAAATCACCGACGGATTCCGTATGCCGGTGTATGTGGGGTTTGGCAATCATGACTACGACGTCCCTCGCGTGTCGCGCGACTTTAGCCACGAGCTATTTTCCGCGAAGTTTCACCTCAAGCCCTACTACGCCGTGGAACATAAGGGCTGGAAGTTTATTCACTTGAATAATGCGCTTGGCGATACGTGGAAACCAGGCTCGGCCGTCTACGATCTCGATACCGGTTCGTTCGGAGAAGACCAGCTCAACTGGTTCGAGGCTCAATTGCGTGAACATAAGCCGACCTTTGTCTTTACACACTTTCCCCTGTGGCTATGCGCCCCAACGGAGATCGCGGATTACGGGCTGCACTCGATCTTGCGACAATACACCGACACGATCCAGTTAGTGGTTACGGGACACTGGCATAAGTGGATCGATTTCGCGCATACGTTCGGACCGCAGCATTACGTCATCGCCGCAACCCGGTACGATGCCAACGCCTATATGCTGGTGGAAGTAGATGCCAAGATGCAGACATGGCGATTCATCAATGCAAACCTCGTGGAGTGGTCGACCCACTATAGCAAGGGCTACCTGCAACATAGCTCCGGGTTAGGTCTTTGAGAGAGGCTTGGAAGGGGGCGCTTCAGGAAACGGAAAAAATAGCACCTTTAGACCGAGGCGGCGGCAGGAATCCACCTGTAGAGCGTTGGAATGGAGACATTGAGGTTCAGGGCCACGTCTCTGGGTGGCATACCGTTGGTCAGCAATTTTCTGGCGGATTCGATTTTGCTGTCCGTCATGCGCCTCTTGCGGCCGCCTCTGCGGCCAAGCTTCCGCGCGGTTTCCAAGCCGGCGCGGGTGCGCTCTACGGTGAGTTCACGCTCCATCTGCGCCAGACTGGCCATGACATGGAAGAAGAATCGGCCCGATGGAGTCCCGGTGTCGATCGCATCGGTAAGGCTCTTGAACTGGACTCCCTGCTTGTGGAGTTCGCCAACCAGGTCAACCAGGTTCTTGACACTCCGGCCAAGCCGGTCCAGTTTCCAAACGACGAGCATGTCTCCCTCGCGCAAAGTCTCCAGCGCCTTTGAGAACTCAGGCCGCACAGCACGGCTGCCGCTCATTTTCTCCTGAAAGATTCTCTTGCAACCCGCTTTGGTCAGCGCGTCGATCTGCATATCGAGATTCTGGTCCTGTGTGGAGACACGTGCGTAGCCAATCAGCATAAATAAATCAGCCTCTATTCCTTCTTTCGCAGCGGCAGTAGACGAAGCCGCGTTCGCTTGGGATCAATGGTCAGCAGGGCTCCCTCTTCTAGCTCCGCCCGCATCTGGCGCAACGCGAGTGCCACCTGCATGGCGATGGACGCGGGCCTGAGATCTTCCGAGCGTATCTGTACGACACTCGGCGTTTCCGTGTTCGTGATCGCCAGCGCAATTCCGAAATCCAGGTCGCTGGTCAGAATGACAAACCCGCTGGCTGCGGCATAAGCCATGATGGCTGGGTCTGGAGCGTTGGCCGGGCCGATCTCCGACCAGTGCGTTGCTTCGTATCCTGCCTCATTTAGTACCCTGGCCCAACTCGGCGAGAGATTCATGTCGATCAGAACTTTCATGCGCTGGCCAGCAATACCTCTCGCTCGTCGGAGCGCCAGGCTGCATAGCGCAACGCCTGCATGATGTCTTCGCGCTCCAGATAAGGATATTCAGCAAGAAGCTCATCGATGCCGACGCCGGTGCCGATCTGGCCGACGATCATACCGACGGTGACCCGCATACCGCGAACGCAAGGTCTGCCACCCATCATGTCGGGGCTTTGGGTGATGCGGTCGAAATCCGCCATAAGCAACTCCTTCTTGGGGTAGTTTCAGAAAACAGTCGGCCTACAGACGCGCGATATCCGCATGGCGCACGGCATCGGGGTAGCCTTCGACCTCGATAAGCGCATCTCTGAGGGCGACTATCGCCTCTCCGTAAGCGCAATCAGAGGTTTCGAGTTTGCCATCGCGCCAAACAAACCACTCATACGCACCATTATCGCCGTCACCGAAAACCCCGCAAAACGCGTTCGCCCGGAGCGAGAGGCAGTTATAGACGGCCTGGGCATCAGTGTAGTGGAGGGTGGCATTCTTTTTGTCTAGCGCGTTCAACAACTCTGCGGGTGGAGTGCTGTTATATATCCGAATCTCCATAGAATCCCCTCGGGCTGACGACTCTTCTTGAAACTCATTGCCATGATAGTGGTTTGAGAAGTATATTTCAAGAAATAATTGCGAGAAGCGTAAGTGTCTGATTAGGCGTTTCCGCCACGCGGAGACGCCTGGCTTCTCGTAATCCTACGTTTGCAAGAGGAGCACGGATGCCGCGTCGTTCGATCCTGTCCGCCGCCGAGCGGGAAAGTCTGCATGCGTTGCCTGACACAAATGAAGAGTTGATCCGGCACTACACGTTGAGCGAGTCTGATCTTTCCATCATCAATCAACGCCGCGGGGCTGCAAACCGCCTGGGGTTCGCAGTGCAACTCTGCTACCTGCGTTTTCCCGGAATCATCCTGGGCGTTGACCATCCACCCTTCCCTCCGTTGTTGAAATTGGTTGCCGACCAACTCAAGGTTTCAACGGAACGCTGGGATGAATATGGGAAGCGCGAACAGACCCGACGCAATCACCTGGTCGAGTTGCAAACAACCTTTGGCTTCCAGATATTCACCATAGGCCACTACCAGCAAGCAGTGCGCACGTTGACCGAACTGGCGATGCAGACAGACAAGGGCATCGTGCTGGCGAGTGCATTGATTGAGCATTTTCGGCGAAAGTCGATAGTTCTGTCTGCCAGCAACGTCATTGAACGCATCTGCGCGGAAGCGATCACTCGCGCCAACCGACACCTCCATGCAACTCTGTCCGATCCCCTGTCAGAGGAGCACCGGCAACGCCTCGATGATCTGCTCAAGAGGCGCGATAAGGGCCGGACGACCAGGCTGGCGTGGCTGCGCCAATCACCCGCCAAACCGAACTCACGTCACATGCTCGAACATATCGAACGCCTTAAAGCCTGGCATGAACTCGATCTCCCCGCCGGTATCGAGCGACAGGTTCATCAGAACCGCTTGCTGAAAATCGCCCGTGAGGGTGGCCAGATGACCCCCCGCGGACTTAGCCAGATTCGAGCCTCAGCGACGCTATGCCACGCTCGTGGCAGTGGCCGTTGAAGGAATGGCTACTGTCACCGACGAAATCATCGACCTGCACGATCGCATCATCGGCAAGCTATTCAACACGGCAAAGCACAAGCATCAGCAACAGTTCCAGGCGTCGGGAAAATCTATCAACGAAAAGGTCCGGCTCTACGGTCGTATCGGCCAAGCACTGTTGGAAGCAAAGCAATCGGGCCGCGATCCGTTTGCTGCCATCGAGACTGTGCTGTCCTGGGATGCCTTCGCCGAGAGCGTCACCGAGGCGCAAAAGCTCGCGCAGCCCGAGGACTTCGATTTCCTGCATCGTATCGGCGATATGGGTGATTATGGTGGCTAATATGGTCCTGAAGCGCCCTGGCGTTATGGGTGTCTATGGGTGTATATATGATTGAAGCCCAAAATGTTCGATTCCACCCAAATCCAGATTTCGCCCGAGATCCTCTCCCTGATCGCCGAGATCGATGAGTTCAAGGGGGCTTGGAGGGCCCTCGGTACGCTCGCGCCCGAACGCCTCAGCGCTTTGCGCCGCGTTGCGACCATAGAAAGCATCGGATCTTCAACGCGCATCGAGGGTAGTCAACTCTCTGACCGCGAAGTTGAGCGTCTGCTCGCCAATCTGGAGATTCAGTCCTTTGCCACCCTATGTCATCCACTTGCAAGTTGCGCTGCAGCATAACAACATCGAAAAACTGAAGCCTGGGGACATCACATTGCAGTTTGGTCCTGACGATTTGAGCGAAAAAATCGACACCTGGCGGGATGTGTACGGCATTGATGAACGCTACAAGGCCAAGCTCTGCGGGGAAAATGATGGCAAGTACTGGCTAACCCAAGTGTTGGATGAATGTCGGGCGTATGGCAAGCAGCCCGCCGATATTCTGAGTGTGCGCACGGAGCAGGCACAGACTCGACCCTATGCCGATTGCAATTTTCTCAGAGAACCATTTCTGGATGCCTGCAAGAATTCCGGCATTTTCCAGGTAATGACAACGATTAGGAGCTCGTCGGCAACATCGTGCCCCGCAGCTCGAAGCTGATTCAGGCGCCCGATGATCTGCAACGCTTTCCATACCAGCAACTGAGTCGGAAAGCAGGCTTGTACGTGGTTCGATCCAACGACGTGAGTCGTTCAGTTCGCCGGCGGAATCCACATTGAGGTGTGAATCCCGCGAGTTTTCCACGCATGAACGGGGTATTCATTTGCGCATTAACGGGGTATCTTCGACGGCTTTCCGCGCATAAAGTGGGTACATTTACGCATTAACGGGGTACTTTATGCCCGCATCGCATTGATTGCAAGAACCTTCTAAGGCGCCCTGTAGTACCTTTATGTGAACCTATATAGATAGCCTGTAGTAGCGACCGCGCCCTGTGGAAACGCGCGCGGACTCGGCAAAACAAACCGAGAACCTCCGCCCCCTCACCACGGGAAAGGACAAGCGCCAAAAACTAACGCAGAACTTTGGGGATGTGCGGGCTGGAGGGGCGAAGCAACAAGCCATCTGCCTGAATGTCGATTTTCAGTTCACGGTAGACCAGTAGCACTCTGCGAAAAGATTCGATGGCATGACCGCGAAAGCGCGATCGACCTTGCGGTGTATCAGCGTACCCGGCTCCGAAGCTCACGCGCAACGCGTCCCATGTAATGAGCGTTGGCCGCGGCAGGTAGCTCACCCGCCGTGTTGCCCAAGCGTAAAGATCGAGTGCAAGGGGCGACTTCTTCAAAGCCCTTATGGCCCTTAAGTCGAGCGGAACGGGCGACTCGACGAGTTGTTCAAAGAACCTCTGCGAGAGGGTAACCTGCGACGGTGCCAATGGAGCACGCGGTAGATTTTGCGGTGCCCACCAGAGATCGAACTCCTCTGCCAGCAAAAGATTCGATCCACCGACATAAGATTCGGCGGATTGTTCGTTTCTCCAGCGTGTCGAGATCGCCGCTCCGAAGAGGCGCTCCATCTGATTCCTGAATCTGGGGATTGTCCCCCAGTGACCGCCCGTGCATTGCAAGCCGAGCTGCCCCATGAAACTCGACAGAGAACGTCCCAACTCCAACTTTCGATTCCGAGTCCGCAGAGCTTCGGACGTCATCCAGATGAGAATCAGCCTTGGGTAGGTTCCGTAAGGGAGGCCTGCGCCGCCGAGGTCTGTGATGGAGAGACTCACGTCGCCATCGGTGCGCGTGTATTGCTTCCCAGGCTGGGAGCTGTGTGGCAGAGTCGTTTGAACGAGCATTCTCGCCATGAATCCGAGTTCATTGGCTTCGATGGCGGTCTCACGGTGCAGAGAATCTATCAGCGCGAGCGTACGCTCAGATCGGAATCCTCGCCCGTCGGAAGGCAGTGCTTTCGAATTACCGCTGCTTTGACTCTCAGTGCCGACGTTGCAGAGGGGATTGGACGGCGTTTGTCGCCGTAGCTTTCCTTGATTGGCGGGCCAGAGTATGGACCGGATGCTTGTCAGATCTGAAGACACTCGCTGCCACCGTGGATTCAGACTGCTGGCTATGTCTGAGAAGATGCTTTGCGTAGAGAAATGCGCATTTCAATATGTCGCGGATCAGGCTACAATCTGCTTGCGTGTTTTATATCATTATTGACATGTGCATTTCAATAGATTCCGCAAAGGCTGGGGTGTGCTCTGCGCGAGAAAATGCCTACTATCAGCCGTCTCTTCGAGCCAAGAGACGCAACAGGGGGCCAAGCTTTTGGACGAGTTGCGGGGAGGACGTTTCCTCCCTGCCTTCTGCCCGGCTTCGCCAGTCATCCGCCACCCTCCTCAGCGGGGTCCGTCCCTTCCCCCCGCAACGCCCCCTCGGTAGAACTCCTAATGGGCGCCGCCCCTCGCGCGCGCTAGCCGTATCCCCAGTCTTCCTCCACTGCGTTCCGTGCAGACCTCCGCTGCGCTACGCCTCTTTCCGCTTCACTTACGCTGCGCTTCAAGAGATGGGAGATCCCCCTCGGCTTGCACTTGCTACCCCTGCCCTCGCCGCCGGGTGGCTCAGGGGTTGTTGGTTAACAACAACCGCCAATACCAAAATGCCGAAAGGACAACCCGATGACCACACTTCCCAAGTCAGCATTCCAGATGCTTCCGCTGTCACGACTCCATGAGTCCCCAACCAATCCCCGGCGCGTTTTTGACGAAGCCAAGCTGCTGGAGTTGGCAGCTAGCCTTCGAGCGCAGGGTCTCATCCAGCCCATTGTCGCCAGACCCAATGCCGATGGCTTTGAGATTGTCGCCGGCGCACGTCGCTACCGCGCTGCGCAGCTTGCCGAGCTCTCAGAAATTCCTACCCGCGTTGTTTCTCTGACCGATGAACAGGCCCTTGAATGGGCACTGGTCGAGTTATCTATAGTCGTCAAGTTTTTTCTTTGTATTCATTCGGCCCGGCACGATGTTTACATGTAAACGTCGTGCCGGGTCGAGGATTGAGGTACCACATTAATCTGTTGCGGGCAGCTTTACTTCACTCAGCTCTCAGTGCTTCATTCGGATTCGCGGACGCGGCGCGCACTGCGGGGATAGTCGCTGCCATAACCGCAGCCAACGCCAGAGATCCGGTCGCAATAAGCACAGAGAGCGGGTCAGCCGTGCTGGTGTCAAATAGCAACCCTGTAATGATGCGAGCGCTGACGAGCGCTGCGCCAATACCTACAGCGAGCCCTATTCCGGTGAGTCGAGCAGCTTGCGATAGGACCAGGCGCAAGATATTCGCGCGAGTGGCTCCTACCGCCATCCTCACACCTATCTCTCGCGAACGCTGAGCAACGGAATATGAAAGGACTCCGTAGATGCCAATTGCTGCCAATGCCAGCGCCACCATTGAAAAAATGCTGAGCAACATGGCCGTCATCTTCTGCCGGGCCATGGAGTTCGATATAAGCGCATCCACGGTTTGCACCTGATAGATGGGCTGGTTGGGATCCAATGCGTGCAC
>Ga0255352_1001269_pt1 | contig 12941 bp, 5 predicted proteins | sample HBST0metaG_FD_189939 | JGI IMG/M metagenome (GOLD analysis project Ga0255352, IMG submission 189939) | Peat soil microbial communities from Stordalen Mire, Sweden - H.B.S.T0 | ecosystem: Environmental > Terrestrial > Soil > Wetlands > Peat | place: Sweden: Norrbotten County, Stordalen Mire...
CACCACGCTGAACTCCGGCCGCATCCAGATCAACCTGAAGCCGCTGGACGAACGCAAGATTTCCGCGACGGACGTGATCCGCCGCATGCAAGGCAAGCTGGGAAGTGTGGAAGGCATTCAGCTTTTCCTGCAACCGCTGCAGGACTTGACTGTGGAAGACCGCGTCAGCCGCACCCAGTTCCAGTACGCCCTGGAAGATCCCAATCAGGCCGAGCTGGCTACGTATACACGCAAGATGGTGGACGAGCTAAGCAAGGAAAAGATTGTGACCGACGTGGCCAGCGACTTGCAGGACGAAGGGCTGAGCGCACAACTGGTGATCGACCGCGACACCACGTCCCGGCTGGGCATTTCCATGTCCGACGTGGACAACACGCTTTACGACGCATTCGGCCAGCGGCAGGTTTCCACCATCTTCACACAGCTCAACCAGTACCACGTGGTCATGGAGGTGGGTAAGAACTTCCAGACCGATCCCGCGACACTGGCCAGCCTCTACGTGAAATCGAGCAACGGCACGCAGGTCCCGCTCAGCATGTTGGCGCACTGGGAACAGGCGCACACGCAACTTGCCATCGGCCATCAGGGCCAGTTCCCCTCCACGATCGTCAGCTTCAACCTGGCGCCGGGCAAGGCGCTGGGTGACGCCGTCAAAGCTGTCAACCGCGTCGAGCAGAAAATCCAGATGCCAGCCTCGATCAACGCCAGTTTCCAGGGCACGGCGGCCGCCTTCCAAACCTCGCTGTCCAACGAGCCGCTGCTGATTCTGGCCGCGCTGGTCACCGTCTACATCGTGCTGGGCGTGTTGTACGAGAGCTATATCCACCCCATCACAATCATCTCCACGCTGCCTTCAGCGGGAGTGGGCGCGCTGCTGGCGCTGATCATCACGCGGGTTGAATTCTCTGTGATTGCGCTGATCGGCATCATTCTGCTGATCGGCATTGTGCAGAAGAACGCCATTATGATGATCGACTTTGCCTTGCAGGCCGAGCGCGTCGAGGGCAAGTCCGCCGAGGAAGCCATTTTCCAGGCCTGTTTGCTGCGCTTCAGGCCGATCATTATGACAACAATGGCCGCTCTGCTGAGCGGATTGCCGCTGGCTCTGGGCGGCGGCGTGGGCGCCGAATTGCGCAAGCCGCTGGGCATTGTCATTGTCGGCGGCTTGATCGTGTCGCAGATGCTCACGCTCTTTACCACGCCTATCGTCTATCTCTACTTCGACAAGCTGGCGCAGCGCATGAAGCCGCGCGAACTCCACCACGAACAGCAACCGGCGAGTGCGGATTAGGAGCCAAGAGCGATGCATCTTTCCGCACCTTTCATCAAGCGCCCGGTTGCCACATCACTGCTGAGCATGGCCCTGCTGCTGGCCGGCTCAGTGGCGTACACCTTGCTGCCTGTGGCTTCGCTGCCCGATGTCGATTTTCCGGTGATCAGCGCCAGCGCGGGGTTGCCCGGCGCCAGTCCGGAGACCATGGCTTCGTCGGTGGCCACGCCGCTGGAACGGCAGTTCGGGCGCATCGCGGGCGTGAACCAACTGACCTCGTCGAGCTCGCTGGGCTCGGCGAACGTCACAATGCAGTTCGACATCAATCGCAACATCGACGCCGCAGCGCGCGACGTGCAAGCCGCCATCAATGCGGCGCGCAGCCAGTTGCCTTCCTATCTGCCCCAGAACCCCAGCTATCGCAAGGCCAATCCCGCCGAAGCGCCGATCCTGATCTTGACGCTGACCTCCGACGTGATTTCAAAAGCGCAGATGTATGATCTGGCCGACTCGATCCTGGCGCAGAAGATGGCGCAGATTCAGGGTGTGGGTCAGGTCTTCGTGGGCGGCAGCTCCAGCCCCGCAGTTCGCGTCGAACTGAACCCCATGCAACTGGCCAACAACGACATTGGCCTGGAGGCGGTACGCACGGCGCTGGCAAGCGCCAACGCCAACCGGCCCAAGGGCGCTTTTCAGGATGCGGAGCATCGCTGGGCGATCAACGACAACGACCAGATTTTCGATGCCAAGAACTTTGCGCCGATCATCGCCGGCTACAACAAACAGACCGGCGCGCCAGTGCGCATCTCCGATCTGGGTACGATTGACGACAGCGTGTCGAACATTCTCACCGCAGGCGTGGCAGGCATCAATCCCATCAAAGGGACGTCAGGCGAGCTGAAAGACGCTATTCTGCTGGTCGTTTTCAAGATTCCCGGCGCCAACGTGATTTCGACCGTGGATAACGTGATGGCCGAGATGCCGCGCTTGCAGGCGTCCATCCCGCCCACGATCAAGATCAATGTGGCAGTGGACCGCACGGTCACGATCCGCTCCAGCGTGCGCGATGTGGAATTCTCACTGATCATCAGCGTGGTGCTGGTGGTGCTGGTGGTCTTCCTTTTCCTGCGCGAGATATGGGCCACAATTATTCCATCGGTGGCCGTGCCGCTTTCGCTGGTGGGCACGTTCGGCGTGATGTACATGGCCGGCTACACGATCGACAATCTTTCGCTGATGGCGCTGACGGTGGCCACGGGCTTTGTGGTGGACGATGCCATCGTGGTCATCGAGAACATTACACGCTACCTCGAAATGGGCATGCAGCCGTTCGATGCGGCGATGAAAGGTTCAAAGGAAATCGGCTTCACGGTGCTCTCGATGAGCACCTCACTGATTGCGGTTTTCACGCCCATTCTGCTGATGGGCGGCATTGTGGGCAAGCTGTTCCGCGAGTTTGCCGTCACCCTTTCCGTGGCGATTGCCGTCTCGCTGCTGGTGTCGCTGACGACGACGCCCATGCTGTGCGCACGCTTTCTGAAGTCGCGGGACGAGAGCCGCCACGGCCGCGTCTATCGCGCCAGTGAAGGCGCATTCCAGTGGCTGCACAGCGAATACGCCACCGGGCTGCGCTGGGTGCTGCGCCACCAGGTACTGATGCTCTGCATCGTTATCGGTACCGTGGCCTTGAACGTTTACCTCTTCATCATTGTGCCCAAGGGCTTCTTCCCGCAGCAGGACACGGGCCGGATGAGCGGCTCGACACGCGCCTCACAGGACATCAGCTTCGAGGCCATGAGCGTGAAGCAGAAGCAACTGGCGCAGATGGTGCTCGACGATCCGGCCATCCAGTCGGTGACAGCCTTTGCGGGCGGCGGCCGCAGCAGCAATAACGTGGGCAATATGTTTATCGCCCTCAAGCCCCTCGAGCAGCGCCCGGGGCGTATTTCCGCCGACCAAGTGGTGAGCCGCATGCGCCGCAGGCTGACCAGTGTGCCCGGCGCCACGCTTATTCTGCAACCCAACCAGGATATTCAAATCGGCGGGCGCGGCAGCGACGCGCAATACCAGTACACGCTCTCTGACGAAAATCTGAATGAACTGAATACATGGGCGCCGCAGTTGCAGGCTCGGATGAAAACCATGTCCGAGTTGCGCGATGTCTCCACAGACCAGCAGAACCAAGGCCTCGCGGCCAACCTGGTTATCGACCGCGACACCGCTTCGCGGCTGGGCATCACAGCTTCCATGATCGACGCGGTTCTTTACGACGCCTTCGGCCAGCGCGAAGTCTCCACCATGTACACGGGGCTCAACCAGTACTACGTGGTGATGGAAGTCGCTCCCAAATACCAATCCAGCCCCGACGCGCTCAACGGTATTTTCATCAAATCATCGACAGACGCGATGGTGCCGCTGTCCACCATTGCGCACTACGAAGAGCAGCGGACCTCGCTGCAGGTAAATCACCAGGGCCAGTATCCGGCGGTTACGCTCACCTTCAATTTGGCGCCCAACGTGGCTCTGGGTGACGCGGTCACCGCTTTGGAGAAGACGCAACGCGAAATGGGCATGCCGAGCGCCATCCACGCCAGCTTCCAGGGAACCGCGCAGGCGTTCCAGGACTCACTCAAGAACGAACCCTACCTGATTTTGGCGGCGCTGGTTGCCGTCTACATTGTGCTCGGCATTCTGTACGAGAGCCTGATTCATCCGCTGACCATTCTCTCCACGCTGCCCCCGGCCGGCGTGGGCGCCATCCTTGCGCTGCTGCTGACGGGAACGGAATTCAGCATCATCGGGTTAATTGGCATTCTGCTGCTGATAGGCATTGTGGAGAAGAATGCCATCATGATGATCGACTTTGCCCTGCAAGCCGAACGCGAGCAGGGACTGAAGCCGATCGATGCCATTTATCAGGCATGCCTGCTGCGCTTCCGCCCCATCATGATGACAACGCTCGCCGCGCTCTTCGCCGGACTGCCGCTGGCCATCGGCATGGGCGTGGGTTCGGAACTGCGCAAGCCGCTGGGTATTACCATTGTCGGCGGTCTGCTGGTTTCGCAGATGCTCACGCTGTTCACCACCCCGGTTGTCTATCTCTTCTTCGACAAACTCCAGTGGAAGGTGATGAAGCTGCACAAGGTAGGCGCGGAACTGGAAGAAGCGCCGGGAGACTGATCGGCTGCGAATAGATGAAAAGCGGAAAAGGACCTTGATTTGATCCGTGCCTCCGAAAAGCATCCCTCAGGGCCTAAAGGCCACGTCGATTTTGCGGTACTTTCGGCCCGACTAAAGTCGTGCCCTGTTACAAAACCGCCTTTTGAAGTGCGCTTTACGAGTTTTCCGCAAGCTGTAAAGCTGTGCTCTGCTACAAAGCCCAACCGATGCACGGCGTTCGATCCCGCTGCGATCAGGCGTGTTTAAAGAGCGTGATCGCAACCGGAATGCTTCAGGCTTTGCCGAAGGATATTTACTCAGACCAGTGCTGTCAGTCTGCCGAGTGCTCTTCTTCCGGTTTGGCGCGCTCGATCAGCTTCACCGGATAGTAGGCGTTGCGCGCGTACTGCTGTACCATGCGGTTGGTGTTGAAGTAGGAACCGTTGAAGGCCAGCGTGTTGCGCATCAGGCGAGCCCACTTCTCCGGCGCTTCCCGGTAGAGCGGGACGACGGCGGTTTCCAGCTTTGTGTAAAGCGAGTTCGCTTCCTCGGCGTCGTTGGCTCCGTCCTCGATGGCCCAGCCGGTTACACCCTCGATGCAGCCCTCGATCCACCACCCGTCCAGAATCGACAGGCTGGGAACGCCGTTCAGCGCGGCCTTCATGCCGCTGGTGCCGGAAGCCTCATAAGGCCGCTTCGGCGTATTTACCCAGACATCCACGCCAGCCGTGAGCAACGCGCCCAAGCCCCAGTCGTAGTTTTCCAGATAGACAATCCGCAACATGTCGTTGGAAACTTTCGCGGCATCCTCGACGACCTGCTGGATGAGCGACTTGCCGGGCTCGTCCTGCGGATGGGCCTTGCCGGCATAGAGAATCTGCAAACCGCCGGCCGCGGCGGCGATCTTCGCCAGCCGCTCGGGGTCGGTGAACAACAGAGTGGCGCGCTTGTAGGTGGCGACGCGGCGGGCAAAACCCAGCGTGAGCAGCTTCGGATTCAGCACCTGACCGGTGCGCGAGGCCACTTCTTCCAGCAGAGTGGCCTTGGCGCGGGCGTGGGCCGCCTGAATCTCAGCCTCCGGCAGATCGATGGCGTTGCGCAGATAAAGATTGTCGCGCCGCCATGCGGGAATGTGCTCGTCCAGCATCTGCTGAACCGGCTTCGACACCCAGGTGGGGGCGTGCACGCCATTGGTGATGGTGTCGATGGCGAACTCAGGAAACATTTCGCGGGAGACCTTGCCGTGCTGCATGGCAACGCCATTGGCGTAGCGCGAAAAACGCAGCGCCAGCAGCGTCATGTTCAACATGTCATCGCGAAAACAGCCCTGCTTTTCCAGCCGCGCCGTGCGGTCGCCGCCCAGGATGCGAATGGACTGCTCGGTCGAGAAGCGGTCGTGACCGGCCGGAACCGGGGTGTGGGTGGTGAAGACGCACTTTTTGCGCACCTGCTCGATGTCGGCTTCAGTGGCCGCGTCCAAAGGTCCGCCGCCCAACTGCCGTTCCAGCAGCGCCAAAGTCAGCAGCGCCGCGTGGCCCTCGTTCATGTGGTAAACATTGATCCGGTAACCAAGAGCGTGGGCCATGCGCACGCCGCCCATGCCGAGCACGATTTCCTGCTGCAAACGGTAGTTGGTGTCGCCGCCATACAGATGGTCGGTGAGCCCGCGGTCCCATCCCGAGTTACTGTCCAGATCCGTATCCAGCAGGTAGATCGGCACCACGTGTCCGAAGCGGCCCTTGAGGTCATAGCGCCAGGCGCGCACGGTCACAACGTGGTTTTCGATTGAAACCGTAATCCGCGCCGGTTCCTCTGCACAGAAATCCGCGGGATTCCACGGCTGAACGTCTTCGCTCTGCCGGCCGGCGGCGTCAAGATGCTGCTGGAAATATCCCTTGCGATGCAGAAGCGTAAAGGCGACGAGGGGAACTCCCAGGTCTGCCGCGGAACGCAGCGTATCGCCAGCCAAAACGCCGAGGCCGCCGGAATAGGTGGGCATCGCAGGGTTGATCGCGATCTCCATGGAGAAGTACGCGACCTGCCCGGCAACGGGAAGGTTCTCGCAGGAAAATGGTTTCGGTGTTACTGGTTGCATATCGTATGCCTTTCCGCGCCGCGCCAAGATAGGAATCGGCATTCCTGGGATAGAGATCCAACGAAAGACGAGCAGGCATAGCTATCCCATCCGGTCTTCATCGGCCAAACTCCATTCGATTTTATCAATGAACGGCTTAACAAATGCTCGGAATGAGCGAAGCCCTTTCCCTTGTGGGGCATAGGCGCGAGAATTTTTTGCTGGGGCTTTCCCCTGATGGTATGGAGAAAGAATGATTCCCTCGGGGGCTAAACAGGCTGCGGGCCAGATTCATAGAGACCAGGGAACAGAAAAGCCCGCTGGGTGAGGGGAGTGGCGCCCCACCCTTTGTGCAAAGTACGTACAAAGGGTGGGCACAGGGTTTTTTGTGGCGAGCGGGGTAAAGAAAGACATCGCAAGAATACGATTCGTGGTTTCCCACCCTTTCGCCAGAAAAAAGGCGAAAGGATGGGGCACGGAAGGTCTTGGGGTGAACCCCTTCAGTATTTGCGGGCCGGATTACTAATCCAAGCGGTGCGCGCCGTCTGAAGCGTGGCAGATGTGAATCTCAGGGACGATGCCAGTTTTGGCAGCGTAACGCTCCCCGAGCGCCTTGGCGAAGGATTCTGCCTGGCTCTGCTCCACCAGGTTGATGGTGCAGCCGCCAAAACCGCCGCCGGTGAGCCGCGCGCCGATTAGTCCAGGCAGATCCTGCGCCAACTCCACCATGGTGTCGGCTTCCACGCAACTGCCCTCGAAATCCTTGCTGTAGCTGGTGTGCGCCTCAGCCATCAACCGGCCCACTTCCTTCATGTCGCCCTTGAGCAGCGCTTCAGAAGCGGCCACGGTGCGCAGATCTTCGCTGATGACGTGACGGGCACGCATCAGAGACTTGGGCGTCATTTCGCTGCCCCACTTTTTCAAGTCTTCAAGCGTCGCATCGCGCAGGAAAGAAACTCCGGGGCGGTGGCTGGCAATGACGGCGCAGGCAGCCTCGGATTCGCGGCGGCGGGTTGGATAATCGCCCCCGGCCACGGAGTGCTTCACCATGGTGTTGGCGATGACCAGAGCCACATTGGCCGGAATCGGCGCCAGGCGGAAGCTCAGGTCACGGCAGTCCAGCAGCAGCGCGTGGTCCTTTTTGCCGTTGGCGGAGATGAACTGGTCCATGATGCCGCAATTGGCGCCCACAAACTCGTTTTCGACGCGCTGGCAAAGGCGCGCCAGCACAGGACCGGGATAGCTGACGCCGATCAACGACTCGACGGCCAGCATGGTGGCCACTTCAAGAGCGGCGGAACTCGACAACCCCGAACCCAGAGGCACGTCGCCCCACAGGCTCAGGCTGAAGCCGGGAATCTTGTGGCCTTCGCCAGTGAGGATGGCAACCACGCCGAGCGGATAATCGCTCCAGTGCTTGCTGGCCTTGGCGGGCAGAGCTGCCGCGTCAAAGGTCTTCTCCTCACCGTAATTTTCGGAGTAGATGACGATCTTGCCGTCGGTGCGGGGCGAGATGCCGGCCAGAGTGGCAAAGTTGATGGCGACGGGCATCACAAAGCCCTCGGCGTAATCGGTATGTTCGCCGATCAGGTTCACGCGGCCGGGCGCGACAAAGACGGCAGGCTGCGCGTGGAAGCGTGCAAGGTGCTTGGAACGGAAAACGGCAGGATCATGCATGACAGTTCATAACCTCTTGGGTGAATTCAAACTCAATACGGACCGGCACAAGGAAGCACGGGCCTGTGAACAAACTCCCACCGAAATGATAACGTTTTCTTTCCGGTCCTGTACGGAACTTTTTCTGCCTTTCGTCTTCCTAGCGTCCTGGGTCGGAAGTTCGTTGAAGAATTGGAGAGTGAAAATGCAGGTTCTTCGACTCCGTTTGGCGCAAAAAACGCGCCAAACTACGCAAGGATGACAGCTCTTTGGGTATGAAATCGTTTTGTGCCGGATCAATTGTTTGCTCGTACATGGCTCTCAAAATAGCGTTTTTAACGCTTGTTCCGGCATAGGGCATGATGCAAACAAAAAAACGGTTGTGGAAAGGAAATATTCCGCAGGGGCTGAAGCCCATCTTCATTTTGCGGCCTTTTATGGCCCGCGACCCAGAGGGTACCCCGGTCGTGCCCTGTTACAAAGCAGGTTATGAAACAGCTTCTACAATGTCTTTTTGTTGGAAGTCTTGTTGCGCTTGCGCATCTCAGAAAAAACCATCAAGGCTGCCGCGGCGCAGTCTGTCTGCATACTCCGCTACAATAGAGCGGTTCTCCAATAGACGTACTCTTTTGAGCATCGTGTATGGTGGCTTTTTCTTAAGGAAAAAGCTACTTGAGAGGAGTGCTTCCGGTCGATAGCAATTGGAGAACGGCTCTAGCGGCGAAAGCACGGAGGATCGTCATGATCAGAACTCAACCGAATCGCACGAGGAATATCTTGTCGCAAATCTCTACTTTGATGACCGCCGGAGCGGTCGCCCTCACCGCCAGCACCCTACCCGCCCAGACGGCCACGCCCGCCTTTGGGTCGGAAAACCCGTTTTACGCGCCGAGCACGCTACCCTTCCATGCGCCGCTGTTCGACAAGATCAAGGACGCCGACTACCAGCCCGCAATCGAGGCAGGCATTGCGCAGAAAATCGAGGAAACCCGCGTCATCGCCGACAATCCGGCGGAGCCGACGTTTGAAAACACCATTGTCGCAATGGAAAAGAGCGGGCAGTTGATCAGCCGCGTCATGATGGTCTTCAACGGCGTCACCGGCGCGAACATGAACCCTGTCCTCCAAAAGGTTCAGGACGCCGAAGCGCCGAAGCTGGCCGCGATGCAGGATGCAATCTACCTGAACGCCAAGCTGTTCCAGCGCGTGCAAAAAATCTACGCAAAACGCAATTCGCTGCATCTGGATGCCGAATCGCTGCGCCTGCTTGAATACGACTACCAGCAATTTGAGCTGGCCGGGGCGCGGCTTTCCGACGCCGACAAGGCGGAGCTGAAAAAGCTCAACGAGGAGGAAGCGAATCTTTCCACCGCGTTCACTTCCAAGCTGCTGGCGGCCACCAAAGATGGAGCCTATGCCACGCAGGACAAGTCTGCGCTGGCCGGGTTGAGCGACGCGCAGTTGGCCGTCGCCGCCGAAACAGCAAAGGAGCGCAAGGTGGAAGGCTGGGTACTTTCCATGCAGAACACCACGCAGCAGCCTCTGCTGCAATCGCTGAGCAATCGCGCCACCCGGCGGGCGCTGTTTGAAAAATCCTGGAATCGTGCCGAGCGCGGCGACGCCAACGATACGCGCGACACCATCGCACGGCTTGCCGAACTGCGCGCACAGAAGGCCAAGCTGCTTGGCTATCCAAATTACGCGGCGTGGAAGCTGATGGACCAGATGGCCCACACGCCGGAAGCCGCGCTGAAATTGATGGACGAGCTGGTGCCCGCGGCAACCGCCAAGGCACAGGGCGAGGCCAAGGACATTCAGGCGCTCGTTGATGCTCAAAATGGCGGATTTACCCTGGAGCCAGCGGATTGGAACTTCTACGCCGAGCAGGTGCGCAAGGCCAAGTTCGATCTGGATGAGTCGCAGACGCGGCCTTACTTCGAGCTGAACAACGTGCTGCACAATGGCGTGTTTTACGCGGCGACCAAGCTCTACGGAATCACCTTCAAGCAGCGCACCGATATTCCGGTCTACGCTCCCGACGTGCAGGTGTACGAAGTTTTCGACGCCGACGGCAAACCGCTGGCCCTGTGGTATTGCGACTATTTCAAGCGCGACAGCAAGAACGGCGGAGCGTGGATGGACTCCTTCGTCGGCCAGTCCCATCTGCTGGGCACGCTGCCCGTCATTTACAACGTGGCCAACTTCACCAAGCCCGCTGCCGGTCAGCCGACGCTGATCAGCTTCAGTGACGTGACCACGATGTTTCACGAATTCGGCCACGCCCTGCACGGCTTCTTCGCCAACAGCAAATACCCGAGCCTTTCCGGAACCAACGTGCCCCGCGATTTTGTCGAGTTCCCCTCGCAGTTCAATGAGCACTGGGCAAGCTGCCCTGAGGTTTTCGCTCACTACGCAAAGCATTACAAAACCGGCGAGGCGATGCCCGCAGAACTGGCCGCGAAGATCAAGAAGGCGGAAACCTTCAACCAGGGATACATGCTCACCGAGTTGCTGGCCGCTGCGGAACTGGACATGCAGTGGCACATCCTGGCTCCTGGCGCTCCCGTTCAGAAGCCCGACGCGTTTGAGGCTGCGGCGCTCCAGAAGACACACTTGTCACTGGCCACGGTTCCTCCGCGCTACCGCTCCAGCTACTTCATGCACATCTGGAGCAACGGCTATGCCGCCGGCTACTACGCCTATCTCTGGTGCGAGATGCTGGATGACGATGCCTACCAGTGGTTTCAAGATCACGGCGGCCTGACGCGCGCCAACGGCGACCGCTTCCGCCGGATGGTGCTTTCTCGCGGCAATACAGAGGACCTTGCGCGGTTGTATGCCGCATGGCGCGGCGCGGAACCCGCTCCCGGCCCCATGCTTAAAGCGCGCGGCCTGGAACCGGCAACGTCATCAAAATAACTGCGCTGTCGATTTTGCGCCGCATCAAAAACTCAGCCCCAGGTTTCGCTTCGATGCCTGGGGCTGAACTTTATATGTTGTGAAATTTCAAGAGGCTGTCTATTCGGTCGAGAGCAACTTACCAGGGTTTCCGAGCAAAACTGACGCTTGTAAAGCGACAGATTCAGCGTGCGATTGCTTTGCCTTCAGCTTCGGCCCCGCTGGCACCCATCAGGATGAGCGAGCGTTGAGCGAAGGGCGAATAGACGAGAAGCGTGGTGCAGGCCAGCGCTAGAGCGAAGCCAGAGTAACTATATCTCCTGTTGAGTTTTGTGCAGGGCCGTCGCTCCCTGGGGGGCGCGTCGACTTGACCGCTGCGGCTTCGAGATACATCAACTCTGGTTTCGCTGTAGTCCGATCTGTTCTGCTTCATCGTGAATTTTCTGCTCGGAGATGGATGGGCTTTCGCGGGGAGGACAAGGGCGAATGCGGGCTGATCCGGTATGCTTCCCTCATGCGTTTGCCGGATGGCGACAGGGTATTGGTGCAGGTGATGGACGGGGCGCTGGCGGATGCGGCGCGGCGGGCGGGGGAATGGCTGGTGTGTCGGCCGGGTTGTACGCAGTGCTGCTGCGGGGCGTTTGCGATCAGCGAGCTGGACGCGCTGCGGCTGGGCGCGGGGATGGATGCGCTGCGGAGCGCGGAACCGGCGTTGGCCGCGGAGATTGAGCGGCGGGCGCGGGCGTGGATTGCGGAGAACGGGGCTGATTTTCCCGGCGATACAGAAACGGGGATACTCGGCAGCTCCGACGCGGAACGGGAGAGCTTCGAGGAGTTTGCCAACGAGGCGGTTTGTCCGGCACTGGACCCCGCGACGGGGCGCTGCGAGGTGTACGCGTCTAGGCCGATGACTTGCCGCGTCTTCGGCCCGCCGGTGCGCATGGAGGGCGGCGCGGAGGGAGCCGAAGGGCTGGGCCACTGCGAACTCTGCTTTACGGGCGCAACGCCGGAGCAGGTGTCCGCCTGCGAGATGGCAGTTCCGCTGGAGATGGAGGCAAAGCTGCTCGACAAGATTCAGAAAGCGGGCGAAACCGTGGTGGCTTTTGCGCTGCTGCGGTGACGGGAGTTTTGCGCCGAATGGTTTGAATCCTCAGGCGAGAGCGGGGTTCGTGCTTGCCAGGGTTTGAAAATCCAGATTTGGGGCACCTGGCGTTTTTGCCTTTCATGCCTTCGTTAACCGCCCGGACGAATGACGGGCAAACCAGAAACTGGCTCTCGGCTTGAGCATCGGAATTCGGCATGGGGTTTCCGGGAATGGCCTAAACTTGAGGTGTGGACACTTTATTGCCAATGCGCCCCTGCTGGGTTGAGATTCGCACACGTTCCCTGGAAGAAAACTATCGATATCTGGTGAGCCTGGCCACTCCCGATGCGGAGCTGCTGGCCATTGTGAAGGCCAATGCCTATGGGCACTCGCTGGAGATTTGCGCTCCGGCGGCGGTGCGCGCAGGAGCTAAGTGGCTGGGCGTGGCCTGCGTGGAAGAGGCCGTAGCGGCGCGGGCCGTGTGCCCCGAGGCACGGATTCTGGTGATTGGCAGCGCCTTTCCCGGACAGGGGGCGGAGGTGGTGGCGAACGGACTGACGCCAGCGGTGTGGGAGACTTGGCAGTTGGACGAGTTGGAAGCGGCCGCGCGCGCGGCGGGCTTGAGGGCTGGATCGCTGCCGGTTCACATGGAACTTGATACAGGCATGAGCCGCCAAGGCGTGGACGAGGACACGATCGGGCCGGTGCTGGCGCGGTTTACGCCCGAGTCGCCGCTGAAGCTGGAGGGCGTGATGACGCATCTCTACGCTGCGGACGAGACGGACGGGCGGGTGACAAAA
>Ga0255352_1001273_pt1 | contig 12897 bp, 14 predicted proteins | sample HBST0metaG_FD_189939 | JGI IMG/M metagenome (GOLD analysis project Ga0255352, IMG submission 189939) | Peat soil microbial communities from Stordalen Mire, Sweden - H.B.S.T0 | ecosystem: Environmental > Terrestrial > Soil > Wetlands > Peat | place: Sweden: Norrbotten County, Stordalen Mire...
CCCCGACGGCAGACAGGTGGAAGGCCCTGCTGGACTATATCGTGGCGAAAATCATCCCCCGCCGACCCAAGAAGTTGCTCGAAACCTGTGCCCTCTTGGCCGAGTGACTGCCGTTTTTAGGATGATTCCTCTATTGCCTTTCTACGCAGAGCATTTTGGAGCTTCCGCCTTCACCGTTGGTCTGCTGCTGTCGGTTTTCGCTCTCTGTCAGTTGCTCGCTGGACCTCCGCTGGGGCAGCTCTCGGATCGAATTGGCAGGAAACCTGTGTTGGTGATTAGCCAGATCGGCACACTCGCCGGATACATACTGCTCGCCTTATCGAACACCCTATGGCTCATCTTTGCGGCAAGGATCATCGACGGCTTGACTGCGGGGAACATTTCGGTCGCGCACGCATACGTCTCGGACAATACGCCGCCCCAACAGAGAACAAAGGCATTCGGTATCGTCGGAGCTGCTTTTGGTCTAGGCATGCTAGTTGGGCCAAGCCTCGGTGGGCTCCTGGCCAGGCACAGCTTGACGACGCCGATTTGGGCGGCCTGCGTTCTTTCGGCTCTCAGCATCGTGGCGACGACCGTACTGTTGCCTAAGGGAATAAGGGCTGAGCACAAAGGACAGTCCGAGACCTTGCTGCCTGTCAAACCGATCCTGGCATGCTTTCGCGATCCAGCGACGGGCGGACTCTTTTTTCTCTTGTCTCTTTTCTATTTCGCCTTCAACACATTCATATCCGGGTTCGCTTTGTTTTTGGCTGGGCGCGTCAGTTGGGGGGGAGAGCCGATCGGACCGCAGACCGCGGGGTTTATGTTCGCATACGCCGGCCTCCTGAATTTTTTCTTCCAGGCGATAGCTCTGGGACACCTTTTACGGTGGTTCCGGGAGCGTACCTTGGTCTTCGCTGGTTTCCTGCTGATGGCCATCGGGTTTGGCGCGCTTTCGCTGAGCCATACAGTCCTCGTAACGCTGGCCTTCCTTACCCTGAGCCATAGTGGTGCGGCGGTACTCAGGCCGACGATCACGGCGCGGCTCTCTAAACGTGTTTCACCACAGCGTCAGGGTCTGGTGATGGGAGTCAATCAATCCGTAATGTCGATTGCCTCTGTTCTCGCACCTCTGGTAGTAGGCATTTTGATCAATCATGGCTTATACGTCGGCTGGGCTCTCTGGATGTCTGCAATCGCCGTCGCAGGAGCATTTGGTGTGTCACGTATTTCGTCCATGAGAGATGAACCAGTAGTGAGTTAGCTGCCGGCGACACAAACGAGGGCGGCGAAACCCGCCGCCCTTCGTTTACATTGTGTGCTTCGCAAAACGGCGAAGGGATGACATGTTGGCTTATTTCTTCGTGCCCCCACTTCCAGCTTCATTCCGGCTTATGTGGAAGGTATGGCGCGCTGTCTGCCCGAGCGCTGTGATGACAAGGTTGTACTGTGTCCTTGCTGCATTGACGCGGTTGATTTCCAGACACAACGGTTGTGATCTGCGATTGAGGATGCAGAACGGGCCACTCCAAGAAAATTCTTAACGTGAGACGCCTCCGAGCCGGAGATGTGCGAAGCTATCGGGGCGTGCTGATCGAAGCCTTGATAGTGCATCCCGATTGTTTTCTGAAGGACTATAACGCAGAGCTATCTCGCCCGCTTGCAGAAATAGAAGGCACTGGTGGCCTCGGACACGCTGCGGAATCTGATAGAGATATCCACGAAGTTTTTCTCAAGCTATTGGCGGACAAATCCAGTGCCCAGGTCTCGCGCTTGGTCAAACGCCTGCGCCTGCATGGGCTGCTCAAGAAGATCGGTCGCAGGTACAAGTACTACTTGACTCGGTTTGGAAAGCAAGTAATCACCACCGGAACCAAGCTCCGCGAGCTGGTCGCTATCCCTCAACTGGCCTTCGGAAAGATCGCATAACTTCTCGATTTCCTGCCCGTTTTACGCAGAAACTCAACGGATATGTACTAAAACTCTGGCTTAGTTATCCAGTGAAAGTTTGAGAAAAATCTTGTTATAGCTTCTCTGCCATATCTCTTATCTGTTCTTGCAGTTGGCCAGCCAACAGTCCACTGTGGTAAGCCACCAAAGCCTCGACCGGATAGGCGGCCATTTTCACGCAGGATTTTTTCGCTTGTTCCATGTCATAGCAAATCTCAAGACGAGGCCCGACTGGTTTCCCGTCGGCGATGTTCATAGAGTCACCTACAATTAAAAGGCTTCCATCCTTTACAAATAAACAGATATGCCCCGGTGTATGGCCCGGTGTGAAAATCACTTCAATGCCACCACATACGTCCAGCTTTTCTCCGTCCGCGATATTTTTGTCAATCTTGTTTGCCTGCCGATTGGCAAAAGCCGCTTTTAAAGATCTTGCGTACTGCTTTCTTTCCTCCGGCAACTTGTCTATGTTGGCTTCAATTATCGCTAGCTTTACCGGGGTTTTTCTCCCATCTATGTAGGGAGCCTCTTCCTCATGAGCCAGTACTTGAATGTGGGGCCACTTGGTTGTAAATTCCTTTAAGCAACCGATATGGTCGATATCCTGATGGGTTATGATGATGTGCGTTAAGTCCTCCGGGTTGTGTCCTGTCTGTTCAATCGCCGCCAGAATCAGCTCAAACTGCCCGGGAAATCCAGTATCCACCAATACCAGATTTTTTTCGTCCCACAGCAAAGTCAAATGCACTATGCCATACTCCCCTTCGATGTCTAACATTTCCGCATGATCGGTTACTCTCATTTTTTAAACCCTCACTCGAAATTTGCCCACTAACAGGCGACACTGTCCCATAAGCAACGGTGTTGTCTAAAACCGTAGCACGATTGTGCGCAGTTCGGCAACACCGTCGCTTTCGCTGCAGTGTTATTCTGAATGAATGAGGAGCAACGACCATCTGGAGACTGAACCGGTCGATCCGCGGATTCGCAGGACCCGGGCTCTTATCCACGAAGCTTTTCTCAAACTGTTAGCGACCAAGCCGTTCGAGGAGATTTCGGTACAGGATCTGACTGAACTTGCAACCCTAAATCGGGCGACGTTTTACGCTCACTTCCCTGATAAATACAAGCTGCTGGAGTGCGTAGCCACGGTTCAATTCCGGGCGCTGCTCGATAGCAGGGGCGTGGAATTTGATGGCACACGTGTCTCTGCCGTTCGCGCGCTTGTGCTCGGAGTTTGCGACTACCTATCCGTCGAGAGCAACCGCGTGGGAACTGTTGACGCTCTTAATCCGCATCTCCAGGCCGCGATTGTCTCCGTTGTCCGGAAGAAACTTCGCGATGGGCTTGAGTGTATGGAGGGCTGGGACAGCGCAACCTCGCGCGACATGGCGGCAACGTCAACGGCTTGGGCTCTCTATGGGGCCGTTCGCGAATGGTTCATCCGAACCGAGCGACCGCCGGCAGAACAGGTTGTCGATCGAATCTATAACTTTCTGCTTCCCCTACTTAACCCGATGAACAGTATGGGACTTTCGCAATCGTCCGATGCCTTACTCGACGTTGTCGCTGTGAAGACTGCGAAGCGCAGATGACGCTTATGTCATTTGAGCTTCATTACTGAAATAGCTATCCACCTTCCACGTACTGCGATCGCACACGCGATGCTGGCGTGCCCTCTAACTCGGTCCATGCCCTCGCAAAACGCGCCAGAAAGCGCCGCTCCGCACGCCACTTCTGCCGAAACCAGACTCCATCTCGCACGAATCCTCCCGCCCCGCCGATCCAATACCCACAAAAACCATCCGCTGCACATTCAAATCCCATAGGTAGATCACCGCGTCCGTCGCAAACACCAGCGACTTACTTCAGCCATCCCTACCGAAACTGTCCCGGCGGAGAATCCTGCCACCGGCCATCCTCGTCGCACCGGGACAGTCCCGATAGTGGCCTAACGTCTTTCGTTACCTATCGTGCTGCTAAAGGCCATTTGCGGAATCTGGTGCATCTACTTCATACTTGACCAATCGTTCCAGAAACGGTATAACGGTGCCATGGCGCGTACTAAGGAGTTCGATCAGGAGCAGGCTCTCGATGCCGCCATGCACCTGTTCTGGGAGCGGGGGTACGAAGCGACATCGATCCAAGAACTGGTGGATGCCACGGGCGTCCAGCGTCAAAGCCTCTATGACACATTTGGATCGAAGCATGAGATGTTTCTGCAGAGCCTATTGCGGTATCAGATGTTGGAGGGCCGCCAGGTAAGAGACCTAACGAAGAGGCATCCTAAAGGCGGCTTACCGCTCATTCGAGCGATCTTTGAAAGCTGTGCTTCCCACACGGTCTGTGATGCTCGTGGATGCTTTGTTGTGAACTGCGCCGCGGAACTGGGTAGTTCAGACGAGTCGGTGGCAAAGACGGTGCGGATTGGGCGCGACGGGATGGAAGAACTGTTCGCGCGCTGTTTGGTGCAGGCGAGGAACGCTCACGAGCTCAAGAGTTCATCTTCTGAATCCGCGTTGGCGCAGTTCCTGGTCAATGCTTTTTTCGGTCTACGCATCATGGCGAAGACGCGACCCACCAAAGCAATGATCGACAACGTGGTGTCAGTTACGCTGGCCGCCTTGCGTTAATTCATTTGCCCTAAACTTGAACGGTCGTTCCAGAAAGGACGAAAACAATTGGGAAAGCTAGATAACAAAATTGCAGTCATTACGGGTGGAACCAGTGGCATCGGTCTCGCCACAGCGCAGTTATTCATCGAAGAGGGCGCGAAAGTTATCGTCACTGGCCGTAACCCGGAAACACTGAACCAAGCCAAGACAATATTGGGGTCTGGCGCGGATGTGATCGCAGCAGATACCAGTGACCTCAAAGCAGTCGAACAGCTCTTCAAGACCATCGCGGAGCGGTATAAGAAGATCGATGCGCTCTTCGTGAATGCCGGTATAGCGAAGTTTGCTCCGCTCGCGCAATCAACACCGGAGATCTTCGATGAGCAGTTCAATGTCACCCGCTCACCATCGAGCATATCGACTGGTACTCGCAGCATGTGCATCCGGTGGCGCGCGTCCAGGCCATCGTCCGCGATATGTGGGTGAACCCCGATACCGCAGCTGAGCGCGGCTTCGATCCCAACGAACCACTGACCTTTGTCCGCATGGCAGAGATGCGCGGCATCTTCCCCTCGCGCAAGCGGCAGTTTTGCACCGACAAGCTGAAACTGCACCCCATTCGCCGATGGATACTGGCGAACTATCCCGACGGAAACTATGCCCGCTTCTCGGGCGTGCGCCGCGATGAATCGCTGGCGCGCGCCGATCGCCAGTGGCTGGAGTGGGACGACTTCTACGACTGCGATCTCCATAACCCCGTCTTCGACTGGTCGAAACAGATGTGCTTCGAATACGTGAAGCATCATCGGGAGCAGATCAATCCGCTCTATTCGCTCGGCTTCACGCGCGTGGGCTGCGCCCCCTGCGTGAACTCCAACAAAGACGACATACTCAATTGGGCTACGCGCTTCCCGGAAATGATCGACAAAGTCCGCGCGTGGGAGCAGCAGGTCGGGCGCACTTTCTTTGCGCCCTGCGTGCCGGGCATGGCCATCAACTGGATCGATGACGTTGTTGCATGGGCGAAGACCGACCGCGGCGGCAGGCAGAACAATCTCTTTCGCGTCCTTCCGCCGCCAGCCTGTGAATCGAGGTATGGCCTGTGCGAATGAACCTGCACATTTCGCCATGCAACCTCGACGAAGCCCATGCCTTCGTCGATCAAGTGCATCGCCACCACCGCAGAACATGGGGTGGCAAGTTCGCCATCGCCTGTGCGTCCGACGAGTGTGTGCATGGCGTCGTCGTGGTGGGGCGGCCTGTCGCCAGACTGCTCGACGACGGTTACACGCTGGAAGTAACTCGCCTCGCTACGGACGGGACCAAGAATGCCTGCTCCATGCTCTACGCCGCCGCATGGCGAGCTACGCGGGCGATGGGCTATCACAGGCTGATCACCTACATCCTCGATACAGAACCGGGAACATCGCTGCGGGCGGCTGGATGGAAGCTGATCGGCAAGGCCGGAGGCGGCACCTGGAATCGGCCTAACTCCGGTCGGCCACGCGTCGATACACATCCGCTTCAGGGCAAACTTCGCTGGGAGATAGCGGAATGAGATACCTCCTCCTCCAAGGCGATGTGCTGACGCGGCTGCGCGAGTTACCGGATGAAAGTGTGCAGTGCGTGGTGACCTCGCCGCTCTATTGGGGGCTGCGCGACTATGGTGTTGACGGCCAGATGGGGCTTGAATCGACGCCAGAAGAATATGTTCTGAAGTTGGTGGAAGTCTTTCACGAGGTGCGCCGCGTGCTGCGCAGCGACGGCACCGTGTGGCTCAACCTCGGCGACACCTATTTCGGCAGTTGGGGAAATTATGGAGGCCAGAACCGCGGACATGGATCGCAGCGGGAGATCGTCCATGGCAGCGCCGTTCCCAATCCCGCCTATGACGGGCCGGATGGCTATCGCCCACCCAGTGCGCAACCGCACCCGGTTCTCAAACCGAAGGACCTTGTCGGCATTCCGTGGCGGCTGGCGACTGCGCTTCAGGCCGATGGATGGTGGCTTCGCTCCGATGTGATCTGGGCCAAGCCCAATCCCATGCCGGAGAGCGTGATCGACCGGCCCACCAAGAGCCACGAATACCTCTTCCTCCTTGCTAAGAGCGACCGATACTTCTATGACGCTGAGGCAATCAAGGAGATTGCTGTCGGCGGCACGCCAGGAAACACAACGCATAAACAGCAAGCGGCTTTCGAGGACGGCGACGTTCGCATGCGAACCAAGGCCGGGCTTACAGAGATGGTCGCCTTCGCGCGCCACAACAAACGCTCCGTCTGGACCATCGCGGTAGAGGCGTTTCCTGAAGCTCACTTCGCGGTGTTCCCCACCAAGCTGGTCGAGCCGTGCATCCTGGCAGGAACCAGCGAGCACGGTTGCTGCTCGAAATGCGGCGCGCCATGGATACGCATCGTTCAGCGCAGTCTCGCCATGCAATCGGGAAGCGGCAGATCCGGGAATCAGCCCGAGGGTAAGTTCGCCGGCAGCGCCCAGGCCGAAAGCGGCGAGTACGACATCCGCCTCGGTCCCGTCGTCACGACCTCGACCATCGGCTGGAAACCCTCCTGCACATGCGGAGCGGAGATTCAGCCCTGCGCGGTTCTCGATCCCTTCAACGGCGCCGGAACCACGGGCCTCGTCGCGTTGCGACTTGGCCGCAGCTATATCGGCATCGAACTCAATCCAGAGTACGTCGCCATGTCCAAAAAGCGCGTTCGTGAAGATGCGCCGCTGTTCTGGCGGGAGGTGCGCTCGTGAGATACCTCTCCGTCTGCTCAGGAATCGAAGCGGTCTCGGTTGCATGGCAGCCGCTGGGTTGGGAACCGGCGATGTTTGCCGAGATCGACCCGTTCTGCTGCTGGCTGCTGCACTCGCGCTATAGCGCATCGCGGCCTGTTCATATGCCCAGTCCGCATGAAGCGTCAGACAGGAAAGAAGCCAAGCGCCACGCGGCGGCCATTCGCAACATCGTTGCTCTGCCCACCGATGGCGCGGTCATCAATGCCGGCGATTTCACAAAGATAGGAAAACAGGATGTGGGAACAATCGACCTTTTGGCCGGAGGAACACCTTGCCAGTCTTTCTCCATCGCCGGTAAACGAGCGGGACTGGATGACCCGCGTGGCAACCTCACCATCGAGTTTGCTCGACTTGCTGATCGACTCAGGCCCCTATGGGTGGTATGGGAGAACGTCCCCGGTGTCCTGTCGATTGACGACGGACGAACGTTTGGAGCCTTCCTCCGGATGCTGGTCGAATGCGGGTATGGGGTCGCCTACAGAGTTTTGGACGCTCAATTTTTCGGAGTACCCCAGCGGCGGCGCCGCGTCTTCGTTGTCGGATGTGCTGGAGACTGGCGAACTGCCGCGGCGGTTTTATTTGAGCGGTCGTGCCTGTCGGGGAATCCTCCGCCGCGCCGAGAAGCGCGGAAAGACGTTGCCCCCACCCTTAGCGCACGCGCTCATGGCGGTGGCGGCCTCGGAACAGACTTCGACCTCGACGGCGGCCTGATCCGCCAGCTTGCATTCGGTGGGAACAACACCGCTGGTCCCATCGATGTGGCGACGGCTGCCAATGCCTGCGCCAGCGCGTCAGGCCGCATGGACTTCGAAACGGAAACTTTCATCGCTCATTCGCTCTCTGCCGATGGCTTCGATGCCTCTGAGGACGGTACCGGACGCGGCGTGCCGATGATCCCCATCGCCATCTGCACGGCCCACACTCAGTCAAACGGCAGCGGCTTTTCGGACGGCGTGGCGCACACACTAGAGAGTGTCCCCAGCCAGGTTGTCGCCTTCAACCTACGTGGACGCGATGGCGGTGCGCTACCTGAAGTCTCCGATGCAGCCAGTCTCCGCGCCGCTTCCGGTGGCAGCAGCAACAGCTATGTCGCTTTCTCCGCGAAGGATTCCGGCGCGGACGTGAGCGACATAGCCCCCACGTTACGCAGCATGAACAACCGCGGTGGCAACCCAAATGGCGGCGGACAGGTAGCTATCGCCTTTACCTTGCCTGGCAGCGACGGCACTGTGAGTACAGCTACGCCGACCGACGTCGCGGGAAGCGTCCGCACGAAAGCTCCAGGCAGTATTGAGAACAGCTCGACAACTGCGGTATTGCAGGAGCAGCCCGTTGCCTGGTCTGGAGAACTCACTGCATCGACCGACACCGCAGGCACCCTTCAACGTGGCGGCGAAGGTGCTCATTGCCACCAGCATCCGAGTTCACGAGGACGACACGGGCAGCGCCATAGCGGTTCAGCATGAACCGCGCGGCGGCCTGCGAGTCGATGCCGCCAGAGAACCCGCCGATGTAGACGGGTTCGTTCACGCGGCGCTCCGGGGTTGCGGCCCACGCTTACGGGCGCAGAGCGTCTGAAGTGCGCCAAGGATGTGTTGCATCGAAGTGTTGCGGCCGTAGAGCACCATGTCTGCGTAGCGGACGGGTGCGAGATCTCCGGCGCGGTCCACCAACAGCAGCGGCATGTGCGGAGCGCATTCGAGAATGCGGTGAACGAGCCGTCCGGCAAGATCACCTTGCTGCGCATGAACGAGCACGCCACAGGCGAACGCGGCGCAACGGTCACTGGCGGCGAGAGATGCTTCCATGCTGTCCTCGATCGCAGTGACCTGATAGGGATGCAGCCGCAACACGAAAGCCAGGGAGGATAGCAACTCCGTATCGGCGCAATAGAGCAGGATGGGCTTCTTCGGTCGCATGGCGATTAGCTCCCGAATGCCTGATCTTCGTGGACGTAGCTGATCACGACGCCGAGCGGATTGGTGAGCAGCATCTGATTCGGCACTTCGTCGCGGAAGCCATAAACGACGTTCGCGGTCCAGCGCTCCCGGCTCTGCTCCTGTTGGTCGCCAAGCGAATAGAAGACTTTCTCGAATTCGATGTGTGCGCGATACGGGGCTTGCCGCGTATCGTCAAGAACCACAGCCTTGATCTCGATATCTACATTGGGCGCGCTGGGATTGAGCAGAAAGGTCTCAAGCGTTTTGGCTTTGGTGACGCGCGCCAAGGTTGCCGACTGCAACTCGTTCGAGAAGAAATTCAACGACTCGGCAAAGTCCCGGTGCAGCGTGGCGTGATTGCGTCCGTAGTAAAGCTGCGCCCAACGCGCAAGATAGTATTTGCTGACGCGCTCGACAGGCACTTTCGAGAAGTCGGCATAGTTCACGACCTGGCCGCGTCCGATGTCCGAGACCGAGATGACGAGCGGCTTCAGCCGCAAGGCAGCGGTCTGGGCACGGTAGAGGAGCGCGAGGCAGCCAAGCGTGACAACGGAGAGCACAAGGATGGCGACTTTGAGGTAGGTGTTGGTGACAACCGGCTCGGCATACAATTCGAGAAACTTGTGTCCGGCGTCCGTGGTGGCGAAAGTGGTCTGTTTGGTCATAATCAATTTCCTGTGGGGTTGACCCAGGTGCCGACGCGACCGCCGAGGATCGATGCAGTCAGTTCCGGTATTTTGAAGAGGCCATAGACACATACGGCGAGCGTGACCAGGAGCGCGGGCAGGATGGTAAGCGCATTCGAGATGCTGATGGTGCCGATGACCTGAAACATGTTGGCCAGCACCTTTGCGAAAACAAAGATGAAAGCACTGGCAACGACCTGATAGAAGCTGAAGCCGATAAAAGCTTTCAGCCATCCCCAAAACAGCCAGTCCATCTTCGGGACGATGAACCACGGAATGAAGATGGGACCGATCAGCACGCACACGGCGGCTGCGACGTAGCCGTAGGCAATGACGCAGAAAGCCGTGGCCTCCATCGCCGCCAGGATCAGGGCAATGAGCAGGTAAGTCAGATCCTCCAGGATGTTGAAGCTGCCGGGAGGTGAGCCAAGCTGCTGCTCGGCGTTGGTAATGGTGTTGGCGATCTCCTGTGTCTGGCTGGATTCGATCTGATTGGAGAGATTCAGGCCTTCTTTGGTGATGAGGTCACTGAAGCTGTAGCTGGTGCCGGGGATGGGCGTCGAGTAATAGGTCAACATCCCCAGCCCAAAGGCGATCGTCAGGATCAGGTCGGCGAACTTGGCGAAATGGAATCCGCCGCCATGTCCCTGGGCAGCGGACAGGGCGGATTTCACGCCGAACCAGACAATGAGGATCACGGCCAGGCCACGGAAGATGTCGAGTCCCGTGGCCTGGAGTGTATTGCCCTGCGAGGAGAGCAACTGCGTGATGGCCTGCGAGAGGGCCGAGAAGATGTTCTGTCCCATCAGTTGCTCCCGTTAATGCTGAGAGAGATGGAGTGCAGGGAGTCGCTCACACCGTTGTTCACGTTCTGCATGGTGTTCGAGAAGTTCTGCTGGAAGTAAATGGCGTTGTTGATTGCGCGGTTCTGCGCGTCAATCTGCTGCTTCTGCGCGATAAGCTGTTGCTGGATCGAGGCCATGAGGAGTTGGTTGGTGTCCTGCTGCGAGTGAATCTGTAACAACATAGCCGAGTTGATCTTGCCGAGGAGAGCGTTCTGCGTCTGCTGCATCGGGTCGGTCGAGAATGTGTCCGATTCGAGATTGGCGAGTTTGCTGGCGAACGCCTGCGCGTCCGTTCGGATAGTGCCGAGTGTGGCAAGCGTATTGGTGGTCGTGCTCTGCGCCAACTCGGACGTTGCGTACTGATTGGCGACCGTGGCCTGGGTTCTCGAATCGAGCGACGGGTAATTTCCCGAGGGATAACTCTGGACTTGGACGAAGGCGCTATTGTAACCCTGCTGCGCCTGGGGAAGACCGCCGAAGTTAAGCGCATTCACGAGGGGAGAGGTGTTGCCATAGGTGTTCGGTGGCGCGGCCAGATTGGACCACTGCGACCAGTCGGCCCTGTACCGCGCGGCGAGGTTCTGCGGCATCGTGGACATCTGGTAGGCGAGGTTGTACATGGTGACAATCTGGGTACGGGTTTGTTCCGCGGTCGTATAGATTTGCGCCTCTTTCAAGAGGTGCTGCGTCCAGTTGTTGAGTTCCTGCACTTCGTGCTCGATCTGTTGCAGAGCATGGGCGCTCTGCGTCGGGTCGTAGACAATACCGCTGCCGAACTGCGCGTGCGCCGCGGGCGCGAGCGCGGTAAGGACGGCGAGAATCAGGCAATACATCCTTGTTGACTTCATGGTGAAACCTCCGTGGAGACGCGCTCAGAGCGCCAGTTACAAGTTGGTGGATACGGGGCAGGACAGAGAACGCGCCTCGGCGCATTCGGGCGTCATGTACCGGTAGGTCGATGGCTTCGGCTGCGGTGGAACATTGCAGCCAGCCATCAGAAGACATGCGAGAGCGCAGAGGGCCACGCGCATCACATCACCCCCGGCATGTCGTGGTTCTCGTATGCAGGCAGCAGCATGTCCTGCGTGATGTAGACCTTGATGCGGTGGCCCTCGCGGACCGTGATGGTTGGCGGGATGTTGATGAAGCGGTCGAGCACGTTGGCGCTTGACTGCGAGAGACTCGAAGCAATGCCGGACTTGTATGCTTCGCTCCCCGATTCGTTGTAGCCCTGATTGAGGTTGGTGGCTTCGGCTGCGCCAGCTATGACGCCGAGTGCAATCGACGCACCGAATATCTCGACATAGTGGTTGTTGACCTTGTCCTTAAGTCCGGTGGACCCCGCCTGATCGAGGCCGTGGAACTGGTCGAGATCGACGGAGTAGCCATCGGGCATCAGGAGGCGATGAAAGGTAACGGCAAGGCGTTTCTGGCCGAGGCCGGCGACTTTCTGCACATCGCCCAAAATGAACGTGCCTTCGGGGACCAGAAGATGTTGGCGGTCCTGGCTGTAGATGGGGTTAGTGACCATGACCTTCAACGGCCCGGCAAACTCACCGTCGAGCCGGTTGACCAGCACGGTGTCGATGGTCGTGCCCTCGAAGACAACGAAAGGCTGGCCGTGCGCGGAGTTCACATTCACCTCCGGCGCACGTTTCCTGTCAGTTGCGGTGGTGATGGGCTGCGCAGCAGCGGTCTGCGGCAAGCTCGCAGAGCGGGCCGAAGCATTGTCGCTGGAGCCGTTGGGTTCCGCCGATGGGCGTGAAGCGCCGTCATTGGCGGAGACAAGATTGGAGGCAAAGCGGGCTTTGAAGGCCATCGCCTTTTCCGCATCCGCGACGGGATCGCGGGGCGGCTCGGTGGTGGGTGGCAACTGCGTAGCAGGAGACGCGACGCCACCGGGCTGCGCAATGGGGCTACCGGTAGCGGGAGCATTGATCGTGGATGCAGCGTTGCCATTGTTCCGTGCCTGCTGCGCCTGCTGGCTCTGGCGCTGGTCCGCGCTCAGGTCCTGCTCCAACTCCTGAATCTTCCGCTGGTTCATGTCCGTGGATGCGGCCAGCGGGCTGGACGCGGT
>Ga0255352_1001274_pt1 | contig 12895 bp, 10 predicted proteins | sample HBST0metaG_FD_189939 | JGI IMG/M metagenome (GOLD analysis project Ga0255352, IMG submission 189939) | Peat soil microbial communities from Stordalen Mire, Sweden - H.B.S.T0 | ecosystem: Environmental > Terrestrial > Soil > Wetlands > Peat | place: Sweden: Norrbotten County, Stordalen Mire...
CTTCCAGAGCGACTTTCTCGTTGGGCGCCCACTGGGCTTTTCCACCCAGCTTGTCGAAGTTTTCGAGGATTTCAGTGGAGGGAGTGCCGGGATAGCCGGTACCCAGTGTTACCCCGGAATCGAGGGCGGCCAAGGCAACGGCCTCGTCACCGCTGAGCAGTGACAATTCATTCTTTTGCTGAAGAGAATCCAAGGTGGAGTCCTGTGCAATTTAAGTCAAATTTCAGTGTACATGATGGGGGAATGCGACCAGACGGGGCTTCAACTGTTCCGAGGGCAGGCTAAAAGCCGTGCCCTGGTGCAAAGCCAAGTCTTTGCAATAGGCTCCCTGTGTGGTGTCTCTGAATTTCATTGCAACGGAAAAAAGGTGCAACCGCAGGTCCTTCGACTCCGCAGTCCGCAAAAAACGCGGCCTACTCCGCTCAGGATGACAGTTCACATCGTGAACGAACTTTAGAGGCAGGACACTAGAAGAACCCGGCCTAGGGCAGCCGGTCAGGACGGGTTCTAGGCGGCGAAGGTCTTGTCACGGGCGCTCTGATCGCCCAAGCCGGCGAGCAGGGCTTCTACTGAAACGTCCTCGTCCAACGCGTCCCAATGCAAGCCGCGGCTGCTGATCCTGACCTGTTCGCGCTGCTGCGCCGTGCCGTGCAAGAGACGGGGAAACCAAGCCAGCGGAACACCGATGGTGCGGCCATCGCTCAGATCAACCCAAAAGCTGTCTTCATCGAATCGCACCCGCATTGCGCTAGCCGAAGTATTCATACCATTCCCTCTCGATTCGCCTTCGATTGCCCTCGACGATTGCCAGCAACTCCCGGAGCGTGCGGGCATCGTAGCCATCATTGTAAGCCACTCTAACCTCGGGATTCAGCCAGAATTTTGCTTCAATGTTGTCTCTTTCAGCGTGGATGTGTACCGGTTCACGGGGCGATCCCTCGTTCGAATAAAAGAAGAAACGGAAGCCATTTTCGCGGAAAACTACTGGCATAAAACCCGTCCGGAGCACATTGAGACTAGTTGAACAAGTCCTTCATTTTGTCAATCAGGCCGGGAGAGGTGGGCTTGTTTTCTATGGAAAGCGACTCGGCCAGCTCGGTGACCAGATCGCGCTGAGCGCGGGTGAGCTTGCGGGGAATCTGCACCAGCACCTTCACGATGAGGTCGCCTTTGCCCTTTTCGTTCAGGAAAGGCACGCCCCGGTCGCGCACGCGCAACTCGCGGCCGCTCTGCGTGCCCTCGGGAATCTTCAGGCTGACGGGGCCGTCGATGCCGGCGATTTCGATTTCGGCGCCAAGAGCGGCCTGAGGAAAGCTGATGGGAATGACACAATGGAGGTTATTGCCGTCCCGCTCGAAGAACTCATGATGACGAACGGAAAGGATCACGTAAAGGTCGCCGGAGGGCGCGCTTGAGCGGCCGGCGTCGCCTTCGCCGGCGTAGCGGATGCGAGTTCCATCCTCGACACCGGGAGGCACCTTGACCTGGAACTTGCGCTCCGCGGTCACGCGAGTCTCGCCACGGCAAACCGGACAGGGATCGCTGATGACCTGGCCCGTGCCGCCGCAGGCGCTGCAAGTGCGGGCCACTGTGAAAAAGCCCTGCTGATAGCGAACCTGGCCGCGTCCCTGGCATTGAGGACAGGTGGCGGGTCCGCGGCCGGAGGAACTGCCGCGGCCGTGGCAGGCGTCGCAGGATTCCAGGCGGCGAATCTTCACTTCGGTTTCCGTGCCGAAGATGACCGCCTCGAAGTCGATGGCCAGGTCGCAGCGCAGGTCGTCGCCGCGCTGCTGGCGGGTGGCGCGACGCGAGCCGCCGCCCCCGGAGAACATTTCGCCGAACAGATCGCCGAAGATGTCGCCAATGTCAACGCCACCGGCAAAGGGCCCGCCGCCAAAGCCCTGCCCGGCTGCGCCGGCAAAACCGTAGCGGTCATAGGCGGCGCGCTTGTCGGCGTCACTCAGCACCTGGTAAGCCTCGCTGGCCTCTTTGAACTTCTCTTCGGCGGCCTGGTTCCCAGGGTTGCGGTCAGGATGATACTTGAGCGCCTTCTTGCGGTAGGCGCTCTTCAACTCCTGGTCAGTGGCCTCGCGCGAGACGCCCAGAACTTCGTAATAATCTGTCTTTTCCACGTTTGTATTTGTGCTCATTCGCTCTTCTGTTTCGGGTTCGAGGCCACGCGCACCAATGCTGGGCGCAAAAGCCGGTCACGCAGCTTGTAGCCGCGGCGAATCTCCTCCGCCACATGCTGGTCCGGCAGGTCATCGCGCTCGACGGAGCCAAGCGCTTCATGCAGGCGCGGATCGAACTCCGCACCAACAGCGGGAATGGCGTGCACATGCAACTGGCGCAGAATATCTTCCATCTGCTTGCGAATCAACTCAACGCCGGAGCGCAACTGGGCGGCCGAACCGGAGGACTTGAGCGCCAACTCGAAGTTGTCCAGAATGGGCAGAAACTGCTTGACCACGCTGCCCGTAGCAAAGTCGCGATCAGAGATCCGCTCGCGCTCGGCGCGCTTGCGCGCATTTTCAAACTCAGCCTGCAGACGTGCCAGCCGGTCCGCCAACTGATCGCGCTCGGCCTTGAGCTGGTCGAACTCCGCGCGACTGACGGGCGGCTCCACGCTCATGGGCTCCGGTGGAAGATCGGGCTCTTCCGGGGCGGCGGGATTCGGCATTGTCACAACCTTCTCCGCGGCCACAGGCTCCTCGGAATGAGCGGGCGGAGCGGATTCAACGGGTGTTTCACTCACCGGTTCTTCCGCTGCTCCGGCTGGCTCGGCCTTGAGCTTCTGCAATGATTTCAATTCGATTTCCTGCTCTGACATCAATCTATGCTTTCTCCGTAAAATCTCTCGTCTGTCTCAATGATAATGATCGAGGCTGGCTTCAGCTTCTCGTCTGCCTATCGGGAGCAGCCCAGGGGCCGATTCAAAACCAGATCACACTACGAGGCCCCGATCGGCGGGAACTTCCAGCAGGCGCTCGGAAAGCCGGGCAATGTAGCGCACGGCCTGGATCATCTCCTGGTACTGGATGCGGGTGGGCGCGATGACGGCGACCGTCCCCAGACTCGCGCCGCCCAGCCGGGCCGGAGCGCCGATCAGCACCAGATCCTGCATGGCCGGCGAGGATTCGTCGAGACCCACCACGACGCGCACTTCCTGCTGGCGGCCATCGACGTAGGCCGTCAGCAGCTCGACCAGGCGCTGCTTGGCTTCCAGAGCCGAGAGCATCTGGCGGAGGCGCTCGCGGTCCTCCTCGGCGGCAATCAGGTTGGCCATTCCGTCGACAAAAATGGCGGGTCCGTCCTCGCTGCCAGCCAGAGCGCCCTTGCGGCAGAGCTCCTCGACCGAGGTCAGCAACTGCTGGTAGGCCGTCTGCTCCCGCTCGACGCGCCGCGCAACCTCGGAACGGATGCGCTCGATGGGCCAGCCGCGGAAGTTCTCGTTCAGATAATGAGCGGAGGTTTCCAGCTCCGCATGGGTCAGCTCGTGATCCAGCACCAGCACGCGGTCCAGGACCGCGCCGGCCTGGGTCACCAGCACGGCCAGCACGCGGCCCGTCGAAAGGCGCGAAAAGTGGATGTGCTCCAGCACCTGCGCCACGGTGGAACTGGCCAGCGCCACGCCCAGCCCGCTGGACAGAAGCGCCAGCACGTGCGAGGTGCGCTCCAGGTAGTCAGTGCTGCTGGTGACGCCGGAGAAGCTCTCCTCGATCTGCCCGCGACGGGCTTCACTCATGGGCCTGGGCCCCGGCATCGAGTCCAGGCCAGAGGCCTGCGCGCCGGCAGCGATGCGGCCCGGCTGGGTGATCTGTTCGACGTACCAGCGGAAAGCGGCGGCGGTGGGCACGCGGCCCGAGGAAGTGTGCGGCTGCTCCAGCAGGCCCGACTCGCCCAGGGTGGCCATGACATTGCGCAGGGTGGCGGAACTGAGCCCTTCGCGGTTGGCAAAAAAGTGCGCAACCGCCTGCGAGGCTACCGGTTCGCCGGTGGCGATGTACAGTTCCACGATGGCCGTGAGCACCAACTGCTCCCGCGAACTGACGCGCGCATCAGGCATCTTCGCTGCTCTCCGACTGGGCTGCTTCCCGCATTGCCGCCGGGATTCCGAATCCCGGCACGGATTCGGAAAAAACCGTTAAGCACTTGATTTTTCTAGCGTTTGTGCCAGGAAAAGCGCAAATTTCTCCTCTTTAATTCTAGGGAGAGGCAGTTGCGGTGTCAACAACAAGAACAAGCGATTCGCGCAAGGACTGGGCTATTCGCCTGTCATCCTGGCGTGGCAACTGGCGCCTTGCGGCAAAAACGCTACTTCCCTTCAGCCGCCGCGTCATCTGCGCTCAGCATCTTCACTTCGGAACGGAAGATGTGGTACTGCACGAAAGCCATATCATTCAGTCTCGTCATCGGAGGTCCAAGGGACTCTCCTCCGTCCCAGATCCGCTTCGAAACGGATGGACCTCTCGAAATGGAGACGCTTCTGACCGGACAGATATAGGTCTGCCCTCCAATCACGACGGGGCCATACTCCATCATGATGTCGGCCCGGACCATGGGGGAACTGGGTTCGAGGTCCGCCTCCTGGACCAGGCGAAGGATGGTTCCCGTTTCCGGATCGATCGTGATCTCCCCGTGATAACCGGAATACGGATGAAGAGGGTCTTCCTGGTCCGCGCTGGAAAGGCCGTTATACGCCACCCTGTAATGGGACCTCTCTTTCGGCACGGTAAAGTGAAATACCGCCAATGGCCCGGCTGCGCCCTTTTCCCAGCGGTTCCAGGTCATTCCGCGGCTGGCGGTATCGCCGATCACTACGGAAAGAATGGGACCGAACGTCCCCTTGATGATCAAGCGCTCCGCCGCGTACAGCTTCTTGCCCTTCGACGCCCCCACCACCTCGTGGCCGTTGCGGTAGAGCACGGTTGCGCTGGAAGAGTCCACCAGATGCAACGGCCCGCCAACTGGAGTGGCCGCCTCGGCCTTTCTGGACTTTGGCGGAGTCTCTTCGTAGTATGCTACTTGCCGCGTGGCGAAAAAATCCGGCAACTTGGGGACGATCCTGCCCAAGTAGTCCACGGCCTGCGCGATCATGCGGCGTTGAGCGGCAAGGTCCGGCGGGGCATTGGCAGGAATTTCTGCTGCGGGAGGAGCCAGAAAAGCAGACGCATCGGCCAGCGCGACCAGGGCCTGCTGGGCCTTTGCGCCGGGCAGACCGGCCTTCCAGGCCAAAAGCTGCACGCTGCTCAGCCGCTCGGTCAACATCAGATCGGAGAGTTGACGAGCCGCCTCGGCATCCGGCTGGCCGTGAACTTCCTTCAGATCCTGCTCCAACTGCGCGACGGTGACAGGCCTGGCCGGAACGCGACTGGCATCGGGATTGAAGGCGGCGTTATCGTCCGCTGGTTTCGATGCCAATGCAGGCTGAACACGAGCGGGGCTCAATGTCGCTTCCGGCTGGTTGTAGTAGCCGGTATTGGAGCGGACGATCAGCTTCGGATTGTCGACCAGGAGCTTCAAATCGTGATACTCGTCGGCGTATTCTGCGCGCGGCGGATCGAAGGAAAGCGTATAGAAGGCGCTGGCATCCTGGATACAATGATCGATCTGGCCGGGTAAATCACCGTTTGTGCCCAGATCGCGCCCGCCGCTTTGGACGGCAAGCACGTGCAAGCCCAGATCCGCGCTATTGGCTTTTCCGGCGGTCTTTACCCCTTTCAGAAATTCCTGATAGCGGTAGTTGACCGGGCCAGCTCTCAACATGACGTTGTAGACGGTGATGCGCGCCTCGCGCAGCCGCGTGGAAAGCTGAACAATCATCTTGAAGTAGGACTGCAACTCCGGCTTGGACGAGAAATAAGGCCCGCGCGAATCGAAGACGGACCAGCCCGGACCATCCCAGATCAGCAACTTTCTGGCGGGCTTCTTCGCTTCATCGTCCGCAATCGACATGAGCGCCTGAAGCGAGAACCGGAAAGAATCGCCAGGATAGACGAGATCGTCGTGCCCAGGGCGGTGGTTTCGCAATTTATCTTCGACCTGGCCAACTTCCGCAGCCAACGCGTTCCCGTCGAGGGAAGCCGGAGATTGGAGCTTCAGCCCGTTGCCGGTCAAGACCAAAATCGATACCGGCTGCGCAAGATGCCCGCCGTTCTGGCTCAGAAATTTTTCAATTTGCTGGCACTCATCGGCGACGCGGTAGGACCAGTTGTTCACCTCATCGATGAGCAGAATCACCTGGACCGGCGGATCGGTTTGTGGCCTTCCGCCGACGGCGTGGAAGGATAGAATTTTGCCGGGCTGGCCGTTGTCCAGCAGCGTGAAGTCGTTGAGGCCGAGGCCGGAAACAGGCTTTCCCGACTTATCGGTGACCACAACATCGAGATTGATACGGCCTTCCTGGGCCGCGGGCGCGGAATCTGGTGTCGGAGAAGGCACAGGGATCGGGTTCTGCTGCGCGAATACCACGACGGCGGACAAAAGTGGAAGCGCCAGACAATAGAGATGCGGCTTGCTCACCCCTTTCACCTCACTTAGAGCTACCCAGAATGCCACACACGAAGTCTATATGAGCCGTTTCGCGCGAAGCTTTTTTGAGCTATGAGATGGAGCGGCCATTGCGCTGTCAACATGCGCCGAGTCGCGCCAGGACTATAGCTTTGCATGTTTTGCCGGCCCGGGGGCTGGCGCTATTGCTGCGCCCGCGCCAATTGCGCCTGAAAGCCGAGGAGCTGTTCTCTCTCTTTCTGGATGGACCGGCGCAGCCCGGCGATGGCGGCCGGGTTGCCGGTCTTGCTGCTTTCCCACTCGGAGACATTCTTCTCGTTGCGAGCGATCTCGTTTTGCAGGCGCTGAATTTGATTTTTCAGGAAAGCGACATTGCTGCCGCCGGAAGAACGGCTGTTCTGAGCGGAAGCAGAAGAGTATGCGGAGGACGAAGCGGAAGCGGAACTGGAACCAGAGTTGGAATTGGAGTTGGAGTCGGCCATTGCGTTGAGAGCGGGGAGAGCCATGTTGAGGACGTCGGAAAAGCTCAACCGCTGAGGCGCAGGGGCGCAACTTTGAGAGTCGCCCAGAGAACAGGATTTTGCCAGCAAAGCCTTGGCTGTCTTTTTGTCTTTTCTGACACCCTCTCCACGCATGTACATAGGCGCCAGGCTCGAGCATCCGGCAGCGTACCCCAGGTCACAACTTTTCTGGAATAAAGCCGCTGCCCGCGCAAAGTCCTGCTCGACTCCTCGCGATGCGTAATAGAGCGATCCGAGATTAAAGCAGCCTTGTTCCAGGTTGGCGCCGCAGCTCATCTCATACAAATCCCGCGCCAATTTGAGATTGACAGAAACGCCACGGCCGTTCTCGAGCAGTAACCCAAGGTTGGAGCACCCCTGCGCGAAGTCGCCAAGGCAAGCTTTTTTATACGGCTCGACAGCGCTGGCGGAGTTTTCAGTCACGCCAAGACCGTTGTCGTATTGGATTCCCAGGTAGATACAGGACACGAGATCGTTGCCATCGCAGGCCCGCTGGAACAGGATTAGCGACTCGGCATAACGCTTTTCATTAAAAAGCGCTTTGCCGTCAGTGGCGAAAGCGTTGATCTCTTGCGGCGAATAGGCGCGATCTGAAGCCTGCGCGATGAAGAAGCCGGGGGCCGCGGTGAAGAGAGCGGAGATAGAAGCATTTCCGAAAAAGACAAGCGGTTGCGCCTGAGCCAGGGAGCAAAGCGTAAGGATGAAAATCCAACTGAGCGGCGCGCGCATTGTCTTTCCCACCGGCACGCGTGCTTTGAAAGCTGTATGAAACAGAAAAGAAGACACCGGATTTTCCAACTTTCTTTAGTTTCGATAGGAGATACCGCTCCGGTGAGACCGACCGTGTTCGTGGTCACACACGTGATGCGGTCCATCCGATGGGAGCGCTACCGAACAGCAAACTGAAGGAAATCGGTTACCTGCAAGATGGAACATTCCATTGCCCGGGAAGTCGCGGGTGCAAGAAGATGAAGATATGCCCACCACGACGGATAGGCGGGCAACTGGAAGCACTAAAACATGGCGGCCGTCATTCGCGCTCAGGTGTTGGACAAAAACGCGGGTCCGCCAAACCAAGTTATTTTCTGCTTCTAGTGTCATGGCTGCATGAATTGGTCATTAGCCATGGACAAGCGCGGGCGGGGACGCCCGCGCTATAGCCGGCCAGGAGGCCGGCGCTACATTCATGCAATTACCAAATCACGCGGTCACGGAACTAGAGAATTTTAAGAATAAATGTAGACTTCTTGAGTGAAGTGAAAGGTGGCTTGTTTCTTGATGAAAATGCCACTTGGAAGCTGTGGTTTCCCTTTATAGCAAGAGGAGAACTGCCTTAGTTGTTTGGCGCCGGACTCTGCGCGCGATAGCGCTGCTGATCGGAGAGCAGCGCGTCCTCGAGAGGCTGGTCATGCTTTTCAGAGGCCAAGTCCAGCGCCAACTGCACGGTGCTCAACGCCTCACTGGCGTGGCCTGTTTCAAAGTACATAGCTGCCAGCATCTTTAAGATTGAGGGATCCTGATTTGCGGTCAGCTTGGCAGCCTCTTCGAATTGGGCCAGCGCCTCTGGAAACCGCCGCAATGCAGCATAGGCCCGTCCCAGGTTAGAGCGGAAACCGGCATTGCGCGGGTCCAGTTCTGTGGCGCGCTGCATGTGAGGGATAGCCTCGTCGAGGCTGCCCTTCAGCGCCAGAGCCACGCCCAGCCCGCTCTGTCCTTGCGCGGAATCGCTTTGAATTGCCAGGCCTTTCTCAAAGTGCGCAATCGCTTCGCTCAGATCGCCGCCGCCGGCGGCCAGCGCCTTCCCCATATTGATCTGGGCGGAAGCATTGTCGGGATTCCGCTCGAGGGCGCGCTCAAAGTGCGTCTCCGCTTCGGCCAGATTGCCTGCTTCAGCCAGGGCGCTGCCCAGATTGTTTTCCGTTTGCGAACTGTTGGCATTGAGCTCAAGGGATTTGTTGAACTCGCTGATCGCCTCCTGGTTTTGCCCGGCCTCGGCCAGCACAACGCCGAAATCGTTGTGGGCGTGGGCGTCACTTGAGTCGATCGCCATCACCTTTCTCCAGACGGCAATCGATGCATCCAACTGGTGCTTGTTTTTGAAACTTATCGCCTGATTGAAGAGCAGATAAAAATCGGTGGCCGGAGCGTCGATTTTCTCGATGCTGTCGTAAGCAATACTTACGAACTCCGGAATGTTACTGGCGCGATTCGCGTCTGTCACATTCTCGACCTGAATCGCCGGACTGCTATTGCCTTGCTCGTCAATATGCGTCAGGTACATGCGCGTATAAAGCGTAGGCTCCTTTGACGAGTCGACCGGCGCCTGGCTCTTGGAGGAGAACACAAGCCAGTGTCCGTTGGGGGAAAAGCTGTGCCAGGAGTTCATGACGGGCAGGTTGGAGCGCAGCGGCCGCGCTACGCCGCCTTCAAAGGGCACAATGTACAGCTTGCTGTCCGGCCGCATCAGCAAGCCGTTCTTGCACTGCACATAGACAATCCATTTGCCGTCGGGCGAGACTTTTGGGAAGTTGTTGCTCATCCCGTTATCGCTCGCGCCCACAACCGGCTCCGGATATCCGCCCTTGCCATCATTGAACGGGATGCGATAAAGGTCGTACTTTACCTGCGTCTCCTGGGGATCGTTCGCATACATGGCGCGGGGCTTTCCGTCCGGATACGGATCAGAGGCCGCGGCGCGGGAGAAGATGATGTACTTCCCGTCCGGGCTCCAAAACCCGCTGGTATGCACGTAATCTGGATCATCGGCGCCTGGCAGGGGCACCAGTTTGCCGGTCTGCTTGCTGTACCAGCCCAGGATGCCGCGTGTGGGATAGAAGACCTGAGTGAAGCTATAGTCCTTGAAGTTGATGCTGTACAGGCGATCAACGACGCGCGCTCCGGTGCTGTGCGGCGGCTCGATGGACGAAATCACAAATCTGCCATCGGGTGAAAGCTGCGGCATGAAGCCGTAGCGCTTCTGGGAGCGCTCTTCCGACGAGGCGCTCCACTGGATCACATACTGGCTGGTAATCGAAGTGTGCTTCTGCAGCGGCAGCAATGCATACAGGCCCTTGTCGTTCTGCGGGCCATCGATGTCGAGGCCAAGCGTCTTGCCGTCGCTTGAAAACGAGTGGCAATTCGCGCAAGTGGGGATGCCGCTCATGACGACTTTACTTTGCGTCTTCGACACATCGCGCAGACGCCACATGATCGACGGCACCAGATTGTCGTCCAGCGGCTTGATTACGCCGCGATCATTGGAGGAAGACGGCAACTGCGGCACGTCCCGGTAAAAGATGGGCGCGCCGACCGGATCCTTCGAAATATGAATCGCCACCTCGCCGGTGGACACGGGCTGCGGGTCATGCTTATCGCGATAGCCGCTGATACGCACGGTCGCCGGCTGCTCAACGGAGTTCTTGCGGATCGCCTCCCAGGTCTTTGCATCCGGACGCCACGCGTGCCCGGCTTCCTGTTCCGGCGTCAGCTTCGGAGGCACGTAGCCTGGCAGGTTCCGATCCACTGCGGACAGGGTCATCTTCTCGCCCAGCGACCAGGTTTCTATGTGCGGGCCGTGTTTGCCGAAGGTAACATCGATGCGCCAGATTCTCGCTTCGCCCGCGGTGTCGCGCCACTGAAACAGCGGCGGAGCAAAATCCCTGGGAAAGATAGAGTCCTGTGCGGGATAGTCGACAGTAACGCGCGCCTCCCCGAGCGAACTTACAAAGCTCTTATCCGCCAGCACGCGCAAAAGCCGGATTGAAGATGTTCCGCATGGAGTCCGCGTCAAGGAGCTGCCGCCTTGAACCCGGTCGAATATTGAGCAGGCACAAAAAAGAAGAGTGGAAAACAGCACGATGCAAACGGCAGTTCTATATCGATTCATATCAGGATCACCGAGGCCCACCCCCGAAGGAACTTTTGCGTATCATCGCTGCAATCATGGAAAACTGCGGTTGTCATGCAAAGCGCTGTCACTGTTCAAGACAAGTCTTGGTCTGGCAAATCGCCAATTTCACAGCCATTTCATTTGGGAGGCAGGCCCTCTCGCCCGCGTGTCTGGCGCGGCAGCGCATGCTTTTTTCCTAAAGAAAGCGCTTTCATTTATGACGAGCTACAAACCCGCAAAGTTGCAGCGACAACAAGATACGGATATGCCCACCACGGCGGATGGACGAGCGGCGGTACACGCGCAGAGCATTTTAGAAAGGGGCTATAGCATTATCACTGTTCCTGTAGGGTTGAATTCGCGGTTTCTCGCCCATTTCACAAAAATACAAGAAGCAGGTCCTTCGACTCGCTGCGCTCGCACAGGATGGATGGGGGCACGGAGCTTCCGTGTCTTTGCCTCAGAAAGGCGCCTGCTCGGCATTCCCTCAGAGCGCAATCTATTTCTTTATAGCTTTGCTCGCGTCCTCGGCTTTTTCACCGCAGCAGCAGCAATTGCCCAGCCGCAACCCCTGGTTTTCCGCTCCCGCGGCATTTTCATTCTTGTCGCGGCGCTTCATCGTCAGCCAGTTGATTCCCCCGGCGGTACCCGCGCTCGCGGCCAGCAGAATCGCCGACATGATGCACAAAGGACACATCGTGTTCCTTTCTCGTGCTTCAGAGAGCCCGCGCGGCGTATTCGCCGCGCGGGCTCTGCACTTCAATCCTACGCGGCAAAGAGGAGCCCTGGGAAAGATCCTCTGAAACGCTCTTCACTAAAAGTGGAAGACCACCTGCGCCCGGTAGGGCCGTGACATGCCATTTTCCAGGATCGGGCTGAAGCGCCACTGCTTCAGGGCCTGATCGCAAGCGTCAAACAGCTGCGCTGGTCCTTCGCCGGGCTTCTTCTCAATCACAATGCCGTCCGAATCAACCGAAAGCAACATCTTGTAAACCGCGCCCCGCGGAACCGTGCCTGGCGCAACCACCGGTTCGACGATGTTTGTTGCCAGTTTGCGGACCTCTGCATCGGTAAGCACATTTGCCGGTCCCAGAGCGCGGGTATTGATATTGAAGTTCAGAATGCCCTCGGCCTGCACGGTTATTCCGTCCTTCACGGCCGGCTTGAACCTCAACCGCAGAATCTGCCGAATCGCGGAATCGCTGGACCGCTCATTGGCGGTTTTCAGCGGGAGAGCCTCGCGCACCTTGCCCTCGCGGTCAAGCGAGACATAGAAGCTGGCCTTGCCTGTGACGGCTCCGTCCAGCACCTGCGGCCAGATGATCTCCGGCGGCCCCACGGCCAGGCTGCGCAGTTCCGCCTCCGGAAGAATCACGCTGCTGATGTTCGCTTCCGGGGCGGTTGCCTCGGAAATCGCAAAGAGACTGGCGTCCGGATGATAGAGTCTCGTCAGATCCGCCACCTCGGCGGTAAGATAGTTTCCCACCGAGGCCGTGTAGACAAGACGGTGCGCAATCCTCTTGCCGTGGAAGTCCTTGTAGTTCACAAAATCCACTGAGTGCCCCGCCGCGCCCACAGACTCCCGCAAGCCAAAGGGACTCTTCCCGCAGATCTTGCGTTCCGCGTCATAGCACGTGCGGCCTGACTCATCGGACGCTCCATTCGCCTTGGTCTGAAGCAAATCGCCAGGCTTGTAGGCATCGAGAAGCGGCTTCGGGTCAACCATTGCGGTCACCAGTGTCCGCAACCCCAGGGGAAAGTAGTTCCCGGTATTTGCTTCAAAGACCTTGCCGCCATTCACGATCAGGGTTTGGGAAAACTCCTGCGAGTCAATCGTGCGCCGCCAGCGATTAGGAGCATCCCAATCCATTTCGATCGTGGCCATGGGTGACGGATCATTTCCCGCGGTAATCGTTGCCTTCAGGTGAAAAGGGACACTGCCGGGCGCGATTAATGTTCCCTGGACAATTCTCGG
>Ga0255352_1001287_pt1 | contig 12813 bp, 21 predicted proteins | sample HBST0metaG_FD_189939 | JGI IMG/M metagenome (GOLD analysis project Ga0255352, IMG submission 189939) | Peat soil microbial communities from Stordalen Mire, Sweden - H.B.S.T0 | ecosystem: Environmental > Terrestrial > Soil > Wetlands > Peat | place: Sweden: Norrbotten County, Stordalen Mire...
CTACCAGATGCGCAAGGCGGACGCGGCGGCGGGTAGAAAGATGCCTGCACTGCGGCGTAGTCGGCAGGTAACGTTAGGAGAGCTGATTGATGACGCTCTGGAGTACGTAGACGGGCACAAGGACCGTGCCAACTACGAATCCAAGGCGCGCATTGTGCGAGCGGGCCTAGGGGCATTTGCTGCCGATGAGCTGACGCCGCAGGATCTGGAACGCTGGTTGCGTGAGCACTGTAAGGCTCCGGCGACCGTGAATCGCTACAAGGCATTCTTGAGCCTCTGCTACCGCGAGGGCGCGCGCAATGGCAAGGTGGGAGCCAATCCTGCTTCGCTGGTGCGCGGGCGTCAGGAGGGACCTGGCAGACTGCGTTTCCTATCGCGCGAGGAGTACGACCGCCTGCACGCTGTGATTGCCCGTCGCTACCCCAACCACCTTGCCGAGTTCGTGGTGAGCGTTCACACCGGAATGCGCCTCAGTGAGCAGTATTCCTGCACGTGGGCACAGGTGAATCTCGAACGTCGCACGATCGAACTGACGAACACGAAGAACGGGAGCGGGCGCATCGTACATCTAAACGCTGACGCAATGGCAGCACTGGAATCAGTCCAGAATCCGGACTCTCGACCGAGCGCGTCCGTGTTCCCTCGCGCCGGTGTGAGCTACGATACGCGCTCATGGTTTCAGCCGGCGCTGAAGGAAGCAGGAATCGACGGCTATGTTTGGCACGGTAACCGGCACACGTTCTGCAGTTGGCTGGCCATGGCTGGTGCTACGATCAAGGAAATTCAGGAAGCGGCTGGCCACAAGACTATTGCCATGTCGGCACGCTATAGTCATCTGTCACCTGCGCACAATCAGTCTGTGGTCGACCGCATCGCCACCAGCGCAGAAGCGATGTGATACAATTTTGCAAATTGTGGATATGTGACTTTTACGATGACCAATTCTGTATTTGAAGCCGTAATTAAGTGCAACTACGTCGAACTGATGCTTTTTCGTCGCGCACTGGCACAGGCAGTCGATCAAAACCTGTTGCCAGTGGGCTATGTGGCGAAACGTTTGACGGAAATTGACGAGATACGTCGAGCAAAAGAAGAGGCGATGACTCGCACAGAACGCATGCAAAGAGCCATCGCCAGACAGAAACTGCTGAACATGCAACCTACGCCGAGTACAATGAAACCAGGTCGCCCGGTCGCTCAATTTGATCGCAAACTCGCACGAGAACTACGCGCCGAACGTTACACACTGCACGAAATTGCCACAATCTGCAACGTTAGCAAGGCCACCATGTGCAGATTCTTGAAGTCTGAGTGCACTGAATAAGTGCAACCTTGAACGATACAATCAGCAACGCAGTAGAAACAAAGATGTAAAAGTGCATTGGACAAATGCAACCACCTCGACTACCACCAATATGTTGATAGAGAGAAAAGCGGTTTCAGTGCATCGCATAGATGCAACATCTGGTAGCCAAACTTACTTGGCCGGACCTTTTTCCAAAGCTTCTCGCAGCAGTCGCGTAATAAGCTCATGCAAAGGAACGTGCGTTTGCAGCGCGAGCATCTTGAGCTGGTCCCTCAAATCGTCCGGAAATGTTTTCAGTTGTAATGACATAGTTATTCTCCTGTTTCGCGATCATTGTTTACCACTGCGTACGGTGAATGAAACGGATTTTTCTCCCACGACTCTCTCACCCACGTTGGTAAGTATTTCCATTCGTGTCTGCGACTGCCATCTGGGAAGAACGGATGGAGTAGAACGTTCGATTCATACGCGAGTTGGCCTAAATTCACTTTACCACGAAGCATAACTCCTCCTATTTTCTGTTGAGGGTGAGTCCAAGCGTAGACGCTGGCGTAGATGGTGCGTTATGCCCATGCTGCCAGAAATTATGAACCGCTGTCGGAGCATCAAACGCGGAATCTACGAGTGGCAACCAGCGAGCTATACGGGGGTGCCGTGGAGCTACGAACCTCCGAATGGCCCACCACTCCACCGCAACCACGGCGACGCCATACGCCTCGTCTGACGCTGCATGGTTTGCAATCGCCGATGGGATATTGTTCTCGTGCGCCCCGTTGCGAATGCAGTAATCTGTGCTCGCGGTATCGAGAGAACGCACCCCTAAAGAAGCCCACTGCTGCCAAGTGGGATTCGAGAAACTAATCGCGGGTTTCGGAGGTAGCTGAGCTAGAGCCGATGCGCACAGCGCTAGCACCATCGCAATGAGTTTCATCGCTCCCCCCTAAAATTTCTCGGATATTTCTGGAAACCATCGTGGTTGTGCCATCTGTGTGGTCGATAGAAAACACTACTTTGCTGGTTCCGCGAGAGTTGGTGAGATACAGGTTCAGGTCGCCATACTCATCCACTTCGACTTCTGCGGTAATAGTTTTGTCGCCATTTTTGTTGAGCAAAAAATTAATCATGGTATGTTCCTTTCAACCGTTTCCAAAGTGGAGTTGGTTCAAAAAAGTTATTGGCAAGACGCTCGTAAATTTTCGCCAAAGCCTTTGCAAAAAGGATTTTGTTATAAGCGCGCTGAATACTTGGACGCAGCTCTTTCATGACGACTCCTCGATCTTACGAATCAGCTTTTGTGCTCTATCGTAGTTGTACGGCCCTCCTTCAAGAAATCCGATCATCGATTTCATTTCCTTCAAAATCGTGTCCATGTTGGCGATCATCTTCTGCCGACGCAATGATCGCGTACTGATGATTTCTCCGTCTTCAAACTCGATGCAGAACGGTCCAATGCCGGTGATGCTCGTTTTGAATGTTTTTGCCATAAATCCCCCTTAGCAGGTTGCGCGATAGAACGAAACGTTCGGCATCGACAGCATACGACGCGTGTCAAACGTGCCAGACCCAGTCTGAGAGCGGAAATAAATCTCGCGCTTGCTCATATCCGAAATTTCGTAGATTTTGTTCGTGCTCAGGTACGAGCCGTTCGGAACACTCTCGAAAACTACGCGATCACCCAACTTCAACTCGGATACCAGCATTATGTTTCCTCCCATCGATGTACTGATAGTATGACAGTCGGGAATGGAAGTCAAGAGAATAATGGCGGGAATAGTATTAGCTGTGACTGCGATCACAAAAATACTTGTAAGATATTGAATCTATTTGTGAAAATAATATTTTGCAAATGGGAATACGCGGCTTCCCCCGGCATATCTGGGGTGTTGGTGTCTACTCAGCATGGCATTCAGGTCTTGAATTCAGTCTGGTCAGCTTAGTTTGACGCTTGCGCGTTGCCATTCGACCGAGACGTAGCCGCGATTTGAACGGATGAACCGCCCAAGCAGAATAAAGTACCTGCCCGTTGCTCGGATTTCGCTGTGACTGAATTCATCGGTGTCATTGTCCGTACCTGTCTTGCTCAAGCGGTCCGTTTTTGTCTAGGCGGAGTGTACCGCGAACTCCCCGAATCGATTGCTCGACTCTGCCATGCCTTAACATTTGCAGTATCGCACAATCTAAGGTACACTTCAAGTGCGGGGTTCCTGTTGAACACCCCTCGCGTCATGCCTTAACACCCTGCCGCGAACACCCCGCACCTATCAGCCCCGATCGAGCCTACCAGCCGGTCGGGGTTATTTATTGCAAATTATCGAGTAAGGTTGTCAGCTTTCTTTTTTGATCTTCCACCCACCTGAACGAAAACACCGGCAGTAAAAGCGAAGTTGTTGAGTGATAAATCCACTCCGTGGTAACTGAACTCGTTTCGCAGATAGCGGAACTCAGGCCGAAAGCCCCAATGTTTGCCCACGTAGAAATCGGCACCGCCACCGGCGCCAATGTAGTATCCGTTAGCGCTTGCGGCAAGATAGCTATAGCTACGTGAAGTAATGCTCTCGCAACAAGTACCAACCAACTTGTCGCCACCGCCGTTAAAAACGCCGTAGGGGACAATGCTCTTGTGCGGTGTCAGGTTGACGCGAACTCCACCGCCATACATTTGGGTGTTCAGGTTCACGCCGCCATCTGATTCGAGCGGAACGTAGCCATACTCACCCATGATCGTGACGTAGGGAGTAACGTTGTAGCCAGCGCCACCGCCGTAGATCGCGCGATTCGCCGTAGGAATATCAAATTGCGCATTGGAAGTCGTGATGCTGCCAAGCCCTTCATGTGCCCATCCTCCATATCCATTCAAATCAACAGAATGCGCCTGTACTTGTGCGCAAACAGGAACCGTTAAAAGGGAACAGGCGCAAATCATTCGGACAAACAATTTCATTCTTTCATCCTTTTCTTCTTCCATATTTACCTCAAACCCAATGCCACCATTTGTTCGGCATGTTCTACCGTGCAGTTCCAGCGACACGCAGATGTTTTGTACCTGTCAACCATCGCCACACATTGAGCGCAAGCGCACGCTCCTTGGGGTCCCATTCATACCAGTGGCAGACAGGCTGCAACGGATCGATTAGATGCTCTTTCTCCCCCGTCAATCCTTCCCAAACGACTCCCAGCGCGTCGCAGACAATCTCACCCACCAGCATTATCGCTTCCACTGCCCAAACAGCCAGAACCACGCCACAGACAATTTCGATCATTTCTTCTTATCCTCCTCGTCCTGCATCAAACTCAGCGTTCCCGCGATATAGATAATCAGAAACCACATGGTAAGGCTCATGCCGCATCCTCCTTGTGCCTACGCAGCCACCAAGTTGCTTTGATCGCGTTGACGTAGCAGATTACCAGACCGGCAGCAACAATCCACGCATACATCGGCGCACGCGCCCCACTCCACACACTGTAGGCTCGATCACCTACAAAAGCCATCAGCCCAATCACCGACCACGCAAACGATCCCGTCCAGATCATCCACGCCACCAACGCAAACAACCCCGCATCCACCAAACACCACGCGCTATACCCAGACGACCCCAACGCACTCAACACCACCGTCACCACACACGACAACGCAGCAGCAAATATTCCCTGCCACCGCGCTTGACTCGCTACCGCCCGACTATCAATGTCAGGCCAAAAATCGCAGAAAGCGCCTTTCATCCCTCTATCTCCTGCTCACGAACGTCACAGGCAGTCGATCAAAGTCGTGAACGTACTACTTCTACCACAGATGATCTGTTATGCACAAATTTTTAGTGAACTGTTTTCTGCCTGAAAGCGGATGCGGATTTGCGGATGGAAACGGATGCAAATGCGGATTGAGATGCCGATGAAGATGCGGATGCGGATTGGGCTATAACGGCTCTTCTTCTATCCTTCTTCTTTGCTGTGGCTTGTCCGGCTACAAGGAAAGGACGTAAGTGCTTTAAAGTGCGGTATATATGTAAAAGGCACACTTCGTCCTTTTGAGTTTTCGCTGAATTATCACCAGATCGGCATCGTATGCGTGGGCTGTGTCGGCCCCGTCCGGCTGGTCCGCGTGGTCTTTGGCGGCTCGGAATCAGCCTCCCACGCTCCCCATCTCTAGTGGATACAGTCTCTTGACTGTGGACGCCTGCCAAAATTCTCTCAAAAGGATTCGGACGACGATCTGTTGCATCTCTATGGTATCGCCAGTTCGGCTTGGCCGCATTCGGTAGTTGCGGCGCTACTGCATTTAGACACGCACCGGATATATTATCCGATGTACTTTCGCTGTAAGTCGTAGATATATATATGAATAGAAAAACTCTTTCCGGCGCTATGGACGTATTAGTGGCCGTTGATTCGCCTTGATCGGTACCCCTTGGACCCCCTGTATGGTACCAGTCCCGGTTGCCCGAGCCCCCCGCCCGCTGTGGCGGCTACGTGTATGCGTCAGCTTAGCCCACGTATAATCCGCAGACAAAAAATGCAGTTTGCTAAAAGTCGGGAGGGCAAAATGACCGGAAACGTAATAGCTAACGCAAAGAAAATGTGATGGATAGAGGTTTCGCGCACAAATCGTGCAAATAGGGGTTGACGTTTGCAAAAAGTGATGTAGGCTATGTCTACGAATTTGATTAAGGCGAATGGTTTGTACAACTTAGACGTTTTAGTTCAAGTTCGACTTTGGCGATTGCGAACACTTAAAAGGCGCAAGCGCGAGGAGAGAGAGAAATGGCAAATCAGATTTTGGTGTTGTCGTATCAGGAAAATTCGGTTGATGGGGATACAGTGGCCCGAATTTACGATCAGCTCACTCCATTTGGGATTGAGTTGGTGGCGATTCCTTACCGGGAAGTTGGATTGGCGGCAGGCGGGAAGGAAACCGTGATGCCGTTCGTGAAGACGTTCGGAGTGGTGGAAGAGCAGAAGAAGTCGGAATCGCGGAAGCGCTTTGCTGATCGTTTGGAAAGAAAATCATCTCTCAGCCCAGATGACATTTTGAAGGAAGCTTCCGAATTTGCGAAGGAAGAAGACAAAAAGGTTTCTGCGAATATTCCTCGGCCTCCTTCCCGTGATTATCCGTCGTCCAATGAAGCTTCCACCGAAACGGAAGTTTTGCCTGTCAGATCGCGGGAGAAGTTCTTCAATCGCACAAGAGCTTTTTCATACCTGCACAAAAAGAACGAATGCTTCAACTGCCATGGAACAGGAAAGATTGAGGCTCTGGAAAACTTGGATGATGGAACTGTTGTCGGTGTAGACACCGAATGCCCTACGTGCAAAGGAAAAGGGAAGGTAGAAAACTTCGGAAGACGGCTGGAAGAAATGTCGGATTCCCAAAAAGCTGTGAAAGCAGATCCTTCTCCAAGACTTGACCAACTGAAGGCGGAAGGAAAAATTTAACAAGTTTCCCGGCGTATGGTGCTGCGGGAGAGCCGCAGACGGGGTTTCGGTGGCGTTGTCCCTCCATGAAACAAAGTCGGGAATTCAAAGGTTAGCATGAACATTTTCCGTAATCGTTACGCGTATTTCGGACCTGAGCAATGTCAGTCGGAGGCGATGCGTCTTTTGGCGCACGCTACGGCGACGGGTTACTGGGACGATTTGCCGGAGCGGTTGATGGAATTGCGGAGAATGATGGATTGCGCACCATTGCCATCGATTCCGCGTTCAACGGGGGAAAAATGACCAGCAGAAAGGGGGGCATGGGATATGGATATAAATCCGCTCGAAATGTACGCGGAATGGATGCGTTGGCGCGGGAAATGCGATCGCGCGAAATCGAAGCTGCTTGTGCCCTCCTCGGAAAGCGGTGTGTTGCAGCTGACTACGGAAGATCGCGCCTGGCTTCGGGAAATCGGTGTGGAAGTACAGATTGAGGTTGAAGATGGCGAAAATGCAAACGTATCGAGTTAATAGCCGATTGTTGAAGACACTTTCCTACGACCCGGAAAGCGCCACGGCTCAGGCAGAATTTTTGAGTGGGGTCGTGTATCAGTACCCTGGCGTTCCGAAGGGCACGTTCGATAGCGTCTTGAATGCCGAGAGCGTGGGTAGCGCTTTTCATAACCAGATCAAGGCTAAATTTGTTGGGCAGAAGGTCAGGTGAATCGTGAAGAAGAAAGATGTCAAGAAGAACTGGCAATTAATGGGAATTATATACTTGACTCCCTCGGAGGCTGAATGAAGCCATATTACGAACACGCGGGGATCACGATTTATCACGGCGATTGCAGGGAGATTTTGCCTATGCTTCCCGATGGGGCCATCGTGTCTGATCCGCCCTACGGTATGTCGTGGAACGGGAAAGTTACCCGAGGAAAGAACGGGACCGGGAGCGCAGGGCCGACGCGACATTATGGGTCGGTTATCGCTGAAGATGACAAGCCGTTTGACCCGTCGTTCATGTTGCTGACCGGCAGAGAGCTTGTCATTTGGGGCATGAATCACTTTCCGCAGCACCTCGTAAAAGGGACTGTGCTTGTCTGGTTGAAGCGATACGACGCGGGGTTTGGCTCGTTTCTTAGTGACGCGGAACTCGCATGGGTGAACAAAGGCTGTGGCGTCTATTGCAAGCGGGATGTGTCGATGCAAGCAGAGAGTTCAAATCGCAGACACCCCGCACAAAAGCCGGTTGACCTAATGCAATGGTGCATCGGTTTCGTGAGTGCGCCGTTGATTATCGACCCTTACCTTGGCAGTGGCACAACGCTAGTAGCCGCAAAGAACTTAGGCCGCAAGGCTATCGGCATTGAGATCGAGGAACGCTACTGTGAGATCGCGGCCAAGCGGCTGGCTCAGGAAGTTATGGCCTTCGCATGAAAGGGAGTCATGTATATAAGTCCCCAATTAATCACCAAGACAGGATGGCGATCCTATTCTTTACCGGCATCTGAAAATCATCCGGCTTCAGAATGTTTTTGGATTTGTGCCCCGACAGATCCGGAACACGGGTGCATGGACTTTTTAATTCCATGCGATATGTGGCGTAAGATGTGCAATTTTTATTCGACAAAGGCAAAAACGTTTTGGGAAGGAGACGGGGATCTTGGAAAGAATTGGTTCGACAACGGATTTGATGATGGAGATTGGTCGTTCCACTTGGGCATGTGGGAAGACAAGCGTCATGATATTGTCACGATCCGCCATGGAAAATGCTCCATTAGGGTAATCATCGAGCGCAATGATTTTGAACAGATGGTTGCATACACCAAAAGTATTTACGGACAGGAAGATTAAGAATGAAGAAGTTGACGTGGAAGGCGGACGAAAGCATTCGAGCGGCGGTAAGTTCTGCCGATCCCGTGCAGGACGAGCCTGACAATCGCAAGGTACTCGAAGCTTGCCAAGCTCGATTTGGCGAAGTGCGCATGCGCGTCAACATCGGTGCGTACGGACCCGGCACGACGGCGAAGCCCACGCCACGTTACTGGTGGATGCTTGGCGAGAACGCGACTGTCGTGTGCCGCAATCCCGATGTGGCGAATTGGTTCCGCGATGAGCTGAAGAACTTTATCCAGAATCTGGACGGCGTCGTGCTCGAAGCGAGTGGGGAGGAAAAGCAATGATGTATCCCTGGTTTCCGCACGCGATCTGCCAAGAATGCGACTACATGATTTCGGCAAAGCGCTGCAGCGGCGGCGTGTTTGCGTTCTACCACCCCACGGCAGATGAGCTTCCGCCGAACGTAAAGTCGGCGCTGGTGGAAAAGTTCAAGAATTGCCCCAATGCTGGTAAGTGGTTCTCTTATCCCCCGCTCCAACATATTGGCCCTCCGGAGAAAATGGCGGAGGTCCGCGATGGGGAACTTTGATCCGATCAATCCCCTTGCTGGGACGGTACGGCGGGCAGACGCGGGAGACTTCATTGGTCTGCGCCAGGAGTATCGCAAAAGAGCGTTGATCAACTTGCGCCGTCGCGAAGGAATCCCCGTACCGGAATTCGTCGATGGCCGGTGGATGTATCTGTGCGATGACGGGGAATATCACTGCCAGGCGGTAGGTCATCGCAGACAACCCGATTCCTCCGTCATGGATGAATTCTGGGGATCGAATCAGGCCCCCTTCGAAATGCTCGAAGTTGCGGATGACGGTATCCCGCTGACGAAGGAGATCGATGACTTGGGCCGAGATGCTAAGGGGTTCGAGCGTGCCGAGCATGTTTCCTTTGGTGGCAAGGAAGTTCCCTACCCCGATTTTGTGGTGAACGATCCGAACGATGATTCGGAAGTAGATCACGCCGTACAGGAGTACATCAAACGCCATGCCTGAAATTCAGAAAGTTTCCCCTGTTCTTACCGTCATTGAAGATGGCGGCGAGTATGTAATCCAAGCGTCGACGGCAATCGGCAAGCGATTGGGTGCAATTATCCTGGCCCAGATTCCGAATGCCCCGCGCGTGACATTTGTGGACGAGACTGGAGTAAAGGTCTTCAAGAACACAGCACAGAAAGGTACTTCTCCTGTTTCGATTCCTGTTCAAACTCTTCATGCAAGCGCCGAAAAAGAAGTTCCATCACCAGATTTTCCCTCCCCCAAACCAATTCCCGCGTCCCAACGAATCTTCCAAGACAACGCGGCCCCGCCTGCGCCAGAGCTTGTAGAGGAAGAGTACGAAGCAGTTTTGAAGCAGGAAGCTGCGGATGCGGCGGAACTTGCGCGCCAAGAGCAGTTCAATCGTCAGTCAGCCGTTCCTCCGGAGCCAGAAGCCGAAAAAGAAGATCAGCCCACCCCACGCAAGCGTGAGCCGCGTGATTTGCAAACTAACGCTGCGCAGTGCGGGCGTTGCGAGGGGTCTGGGCAGATCGTCAATGATGGCGGTTTCAGCGGCCCCTGCCCCGTCTGCAAGGGCAAGGGCGTAATGCAGGCGTGGGGGCGTGGGCGTCAGTCACATCGAACAGACACGGACTCTCTCCACGCGAGGGCGCGATAACTGTGGCATGGCCGGTTTCGAAACATTTAGCCCGCGTGCATGAATTGCGCATGATGGGCGCGGAAGAAAAATTGCGATCGATCGACGAGAAACGCCGCCTGCAAATTCTCGGTTTGTGCACGCAATGCAAGGTTGAACCGCGTTCTTCGACAATGACGATCTGCAAAAAGTGTAACTGTGAAAGGAGAAAAAAGGACGCCAAGATCGAGCAGCGCAAGAAGATGCTGAAGAGAGCGGAATTATACGGTGGCCGCTGTGTTCGCTGCCAATCATTGTTGACTTCGCCACTAACAAGGAGAGGAAGAGTCCGGTACTTGTGCGATGCCTGCTTGAAGTGGGTTTGGGATGAGTATCGCAGGACTTACGCGGAAAGGCCGTATTACACCATTCACCGACTCATCATGAGTTACAGAATGGAGCATGGCATTTTTCCTGAAGATCTCCGGAGAACAGTGCCGAAAAAGAATTCTTGGGGAAATCGATGACGAAATTGCCTGAATGCCGAAATCCGCAACATCCTGCTGGAATGCCCAAGCAGATGATCTTCCTTGAGGAGAAAGATAATGCCCTTGTTTTCGCTTGCCAAGCCTGCAAGGACGTGAACAGAAAACTGTCTGTGCAGATTGTTACTACCCAAGCGTACAAGCGCGTCGTGCACCAGCAGCTGAAGGCGCAGGGGCGCTTGATGACAAAACCCCCAGAGATTCGCCGTCCGCAAATGTGCGCTCCTCCGAAAATGCGCATGGAGTGGGATAGCGATCACCGGCGCTCGAAGGACGGCAAGTACGAGCTTGTGACTTACCGCGATCTTGGCGAAGGGAACTTGCAGATTCAGATGGCTGTCGATGGCGTTCTCGCCCCGATGATGGATGACCATATCGCTAGTCGAGAGCAGTACCCCACCGATCAGGAATACTTTACGCGTCTTGCCCAGGCAAGCGAACTGATGATTCACCTGTACGGGGATGCGCGCTCGCCGCTCTCCGAAGACGAAGTCCAACAGCGGCAGCAACAAGGATTCTAGGGAGGAATTATGGCAGAACTTACCGTCAAGCGTCGTGCGCGTGATCTTCAGGAACAGCCGGAAGAATTGGCTGTCGAAGTTTCCAGCAACTCAAAAGGGCAACCGTACAAGCGCCAGGTCGAAGCTGTACGAACGTCCTGGCTGTTGCGTGATGCCAAGGAAATCGAGATTCGAGAATTTTTCCGTGAGCTTCCTCTGTCTGAAGGCATGAGTCAGCTTGCCAGTGCACGCAAGAATATTGAACTGGCAGCGGAAGTCCTCAACCAGCGCATTGGCGAAGAAGCGGCCAGTGAGGTTTGCTCAACCTGTGGCGGTCCATCGAAGCGCAAGGATGGGTTGTGGATTCAGCAGGGAGTGCGCCGCGATCCTGACACCGGGATTTTGATTCCATATCGCTTCTGCGACGTGTTTTGCCTGCGCGAATACAACCGAAAGATGTTGATGCCGGCGGGCGCATCGCCGGTCGCTGCAGATGGCACAGAGATGGGTGACATTCGGTAAGAATTCTGCGGCTTGTACTTAGGAGGTTTTTACGGCTCTCAACCTTGACCATGCAGTTAAATTTTTCGAGCGTCTGAGCATCCGCGACCGCGACACCGGCGTGATGATTCCATTCAAGCTGCGTCAACAGCAGTTGGAAGTCATCGAGCAGGCGAAGGAGCATCTTGCCCGCAAACGCCGACTCTACATTATTTTTTTGAAGGCACGCCGTGTTGGCCTTTCGACGTTGGCAACTGCGCTTGGTCATACGCATTGTGTTGCCTATCCGGCGGCAAAGGCCGGCGCGGTTGCTCAGAACCGAGAGATTGCCAAAAACAATTTTGATATGGCCTGCGACTTTTTCGGCGATCTTTCATCCGTTTATGGAAGATCAGTTTCCAAGCCGACAAGAAGCGAACTCGTATACCCACACAATGAAGGCCGTCCGTCTACCTTCAAGCACTATACAGCAGCTACGATTCACGCCGCCCGTGGACTTACTTTCTCGTCTCTTCACTTGACGGAAGCGGCATTTTATCCCTATGAAGGTGTGTTCACTACGCTGATGAACACGCTGTCGATCGATCCCAACAACCAATGCTTTATCGAAACCACAGCAAATGGCATGGAGGGGCCGGGCGAATCGTATTACCAGTATTGGAATGCTGCCGTGTCAGGAGAGAATGAGTTTCTTCCGATCTTTCTCCCCTGGTATGACGATCCTGCTTATGTGATGGACCCAGCGCTTGCCAAAGATGCGCCGCGCGATGAATACGAACGCTACTTGATGAACGACATCAAGCACTGGAAAACCGGGAAAAAGATAAAGATCGGAAAGGATCGCATTGCGTGGTATAGAGAAACTCTGGCTACGAAATGCGAGGGGATGCTCGATGCGTGGAGAGCAGAATACCCGGCAACTCCTTCAGAAGCGTTTGTAGCAACAGGGAACCCGGCATTTACTACCGAAGAGCAGCAATTTTCGGAACAAAGTGTTATCGATCCTCCGTTTATCGGGCGCTGCGTTTTAACAGAAGATAAAAAG
>Ga0255352_1001290_pt1 | contig 12789 bp, 10 predicted proteins | sample HBST0metaG_FD_189939 | JGI IMG/M metagenome (GOLD analysis project Ga0255352, IMG submission 189939) | Peat soil microbial communities from Stordalen Mire, Sweden - H.B.S.T0 | ecosystem: Environmental > Terrestrial > Soil > Wetlands > Peat | place: Sweden: Norrbotten County, Stordalen Mire...
TCCCCACTGTCCGCTCAGGGCGCGTGCCGAGAGCGGCTCCAGCTTCCCGCCAGGAAGCAGTGCCTCAAACGGCTGATCCAGAGGAGCAATGCCCCGATCCATTTCCTCCACGATGCCATTGATTAACTGATCCCGCGTTTCGTCTTCGCTGGACTCGGCCGCGGACTTCTTTCGATCTGTACAAAGCGAAAAGATACTGGCTGCGGATGAGAAATGATTGGGGGTCATGCCCTGCGGTGGTGATCAGATTCTCGGAATCCAGTGCCACGTTGGAGGCCGCATCGATGGCCTGATAGGCTACCTCGATCTTGCCTCCGAAGGAGGTCGACTGGTTCTGCCCCGTCCCCTCGGTCCACTTGTCGATGTGAAAATTGGTAGTGGAAAAACGAAGGACTGTCTCTGGCGAGGTCTCGTTCAGAATGAAGCGCGGAGCCTTTTAACTCAATGTCACCAACTTCGTTTTCTACAAAAGACGAAGCGTCTCATCATCCCTCTGGATGGCGTCCGCCGTTGCTTCCACGCGGATGCACTTCCCGTTCAGATTCACGGTAGGCGGAAGAGGGCGATTGATGGTGACCGTCTTTTTCGAAATCAGCCCAAAGCCTTGCGCGGAAAGCGCAACGGGAAGACTCAGCAGCAAGATCAATGCAAATTTCAGTATCTGCATCTTCATGAATGGTTTGCCCTCTTTCATTTCCATTGATCCCCTCCGTTGCGACTTCCCTCGGTGCAATCACACACCTTTTCCCTTCTGCCCCCAGGGATTTTGCCAATGGCAAACAAAAGCCCCCCCTCCGAACGCAGACCGGTATTGCTTGCTCTAAAATTTTCATATTGCCTGGAAATTGACCATAGTGTAGCTCATACTGGGGAATATGGTGTATGGCAACGGAATGAAACACTCGCCGCAGATAACGCGCTTGGTTCTTTGGCTAGTTTTTAGAGAGCTTCTAAGAGATTTGTAGCAGCACCGCGCTCAGCGCCGGAAGATAGCAGGTCACGACTTCGCCGTTGATTTGAGAGGCAGCATACGACGCCCCCGGAGTAAAGCTCCCGTCCGCGTTCACGCTGGCTCCCTGGATCGTCACGCCGCTGGTCGCGGAGAGTCCCGGCGCTGCCATTTCGAGCAGCGTGGCTTGCTTCACGCTCTGTCCACAGGAGATGCTCAACTGCACATCCTGGGTGGAGTCCTTGTTGCACAGAAGGATGTTCACTCCGCCGCTGCTCGTCTGCACGCTGTATGCCGTTACATTCAGGTCGCCTGCGCTTACGGTGGTCGTCAACAGATTGCCCTGTCCGAACAGCGTAAACATCAGCAGCCCATAAAACTCGGGGCGCGCTTCCAGCACGACTCCATTATTGTCGGCAATCGGAGTGTAGCCGGTGCCATTTCCCCCGCCGTGCGTGTTCACGCCGGCTCCGCCATTCAACGCAATGGTTGCCAGGTGGTCGATGACCCATAGCGAGGAGGCATAGCTGTTGCTCACGCCGCTGGCCCCCCCGTTGTAGAAGGAGTTGGTTTCGCTCATCCGCCAGGGAATGCCGATCTTGTCCGCCGCCACTTGCAGTTGCTGGCAGACGTCCGGCAGCGCGGTGTCAACGCTGACCAGCTCTGCCGCGGTGGAGGAAGCACTTTTCCCATTGCCCCGGTAGTAGTGCTGTGTCAGCAGAGAAATCTGTTGCTTGGTGGCGTACTCACCAAAGGGCACCGTCCAGTTGGAGATGTTTCCGGAGGATGCTGGCCCGGTGACAACGACGCCGGAGGTTACTGTCTTAATCGCCGTGCGGAACTGCTCCCACAGCGTTTCAAACTCGGAGAGCGACCATCCTTCGGGATAGTAGCTTTCGCTATAGTTGTCGCATTCGTTACCGATTTCGATGCCGTACAAGTTAGAACCCAGCGCATCGACAACGTAAGCCACCTCCGCTGCCGCCAATGCCGGGGTCGTCGCTCCCGAGGCCGCTCCGCCCAGGTTGACTCCGTACAGGCACTGCCAACCCGTCGCCTGCAGAAAAGCAGCCAGTCCATTCACATCCGCAGGCGCCACCTCGCCCGAGGTTTCCCCCGACCCGTTTGCATTCCACACGGTTGTGTCCACAGTATTGCCGCCAATTCGCAAAAGACTCGTCCCCAGACGCTTGAACAGACCAATCATGTTGGCGTTTGTTCCCACAAAGAGCGGCTGCGAGGCAAACGAATTCTTTTCATAGCTCAATCCGGTAAAGGCAGCCCCAATCGACCTGCCGCTGCTGCCTGAGACCGTCACGCTCCCTTGCGTCAGCGATCCACTGGGCACAGGCTGGGAGACCTGGGCGCTCGCTGCGTGGCCGATAATGTTGCTACCGCAACCGGCCAGCAAAGAGTGCGCTGCAATAGCTCCCAGACCATACAGAACGGTCCGGCGGCCAACTCTATCTCCTTTATCACGGTAAATCGACATTTTCATCCGCCCGTTCCGACTTGCATTGCTGAATAGAACCGGAATTTTTATGGATACCGATGCAGCAAAGATATGTCGTACTCGATGTAAATTAGAGGTCAAAATGACTCTCTGCGGCGATAAGTTAGAAATTTGCAACAGAGTGGATGAGAGAAACTCGGAGTAAATCATGTTTTGAAATGGCTCGGCTTCAGCCGTGCCGAAAAGATCGACTGGCGGCGGCGAGCAGGCTGGGGCTGTAAACCGACTAGACAACAGAAAAAACGAAATCGCACGAACGATAGCCGAGGAATGTTTCTGAGCAATAGGCTGGCCAATTTTATGTTCGCGGGGGTTGGACAATAATAGCCAGGTGGAGAAGCGTTTCTCGCAAGGGCTCTATCTGCTCGAATCCTTCCTCTGGTCGAAGACCATCGACATCGCCGAGCAAGCACTCGTCGGCGGCAACTGCGGCGACTTCTGCGGCAATAACACGCAGTCTGTGCAAAACGTCTACGATGGGAAGGCCGACCGCGGCATCTCCGCCTACCACCATCCGTTCATCAATAACACCACCGTGGTCTGGACGCTTCCGGTCGGCTAGGGCCAGCGCTTTTTCCGCGAGATGCACGCCGCCGAGAATACGATCTTCGGCGGATGCAGGTTTCGCCGTCGATCACCGTGAATGGCCGCAGTGCCTATACCCGGTACATCTCTTCGATCCTCGCTGATCTATCCATCCAAGCAGCGAATGGATCAACGAAGGTGGAACTCAAGCGCACCTCGCGGATGGCCCTTCGGTATTTGGGTTACTGAGGCTTGCTATGGCGACATATTAAGACTAATCAACGAGGAAGGTCGCTTGCCCAGAACCCCACACGGCCCTCAGCTTTCTTATGGATCGAGAAACACAGCCGATCAGACTGGGCGCGCACGCCCGGCATCTCGTGTAATTCACCGACCATGAACCAGCTTCGTTAATAAGGCTTCTCTCCGTACGCCTTATTCTTTGAAGGCGATCACCTATTCTGGGCGTGTACACGATTCCAATAAAAGCAACAGCCCGGACCTTTTCCCGTCGGTGCGGAGTTGCAGAGGTGTCTTCATGCCGCGTTCCTTCCACGCACTGGCCGTGCTTGCTTTGACGGTGGCTGTTTTCAGCGCAAACGCTGTCGCTCAACAACATCTTTCGCCATGGCAACCGTCACCAGGGCACCAGCAAATCCCGATCTGGCCCAGAGCCGCTCCCGATCCTGTCGTTTACGACGGTCCGGAGTACTCCGTGAAGGTTGAGGATGAGCTCGTGGCAGGTAAGCCCTGGATTTCAGATGAGCGCGTTTCTGTGCCAACGATGACCGTCTACTCTCCAAAGACTGGGAACACCGGAGCTGCTGTTGTTGTCTTTCCAGGAGGAGGATTTCAGGTCCTCGCCATGGATTTGGAGGGGACTGAAATCTGCGACTGGCTTACAGCAAGAGGTATCACGTGCGTACTCTTGAAGTATCGCGTTCCAGGTGCATCGAAACTGCCGAAGTCTGGTGCCTATCCCAAGGCACCGCAAGCGCTGGACGATGCACAAAGAACAATCAGTCTAACCCGGTTTCATGCGGCAGAGTGGCACATCGATCCGCGGAAGATTGGGGTTATCGGTTTCTCTGCGGGTGGTCACCTTGTAGCTGCTACGAGCGTTCACTTCGATAAGCGTGTTTACCGCCGCATGGACGCAGTTGACGACGTGAGCTGCCGTCCAGACTTTGCAATAGCGGTCTATCCTGGTCATCTTGCCGTTGACGAGAACAGCTTTGCTCTCCAGCAGGATGTGAAGAGCCATCTTTCGAAGCAGACGCCGCCAACCTTTCTCCTTCAGAACGAAGACGACAAGGTGGATGGTGTTGAAGAATCGCTCTCTTACTATGCCGGACTTAAGCAGGTTGGAGTTCCCGTGGAAATGCATCTATACGCACAGGGAGGCCACGCCTTTGGCTCGCGGCGCACCAATCTTCCCGTAACTGCATGGCCTGAGTTAGTGGATAAGTGGCTGGTCACTATCGGCGTTCTGCACCAGAAGTAGCACGCGACGTGATGAGCCCTGATAAGACGCCGCAACAACATGTTTCCCTTGGCTGGCATTCCGCTGGCATCTAGTCAAAATGGAGTGACCGGCACCAATGGGCTGACCGTGGGTTAAGCTGTGAATCAAGACAGAAGCACAGTTCAGAGCCACACGCGGAGTAGAACCGGTCACTCCATTTTGACTAGAACCGTTCTCCCAGAGGCGTCTCTGCCTTCCATGAAGGACAGAGACGCCCTTTTTGCTACTTCGGAAATACTACTGCTTCATTGCCTGCTCAACGGCTACCGCGACAGCAACCGATGCGCCAACCATTGGGTTATTGCCCATACCGATCAAGCCCATCATCTCCACATGCGCGGGGACGGAAGACGATCCGGCAAACTGGGCATCCGAGTGCATCCGGCCCATGGTGTCGGTCATGCCGTAAGAAGCAGGACCCGCTCCCATGTTGTCGGGATGAAGTGTTCTGCCCGTGCCGCCGCCGGAAGCAACGGAGAAGAACTTCTTCCCTGCAAGCAGTCTTTCCTTCTTGTAGATGCCCATCACCGGATGCTGGAACCGGGTCGGGTTGGTGGAGTTGCCGGTAATGGCCACATCGACCTGCTCCAGGTGCATGATCGCAACACCTTCGCGCACATCGTCGGCGCCATAGCAGCGAACCGCGGCGCGCTCGCCCTTGGAATATGCCTTTTCGCGAACGATCTTCAGCGTGCCTGTCTTGTAGTCGAACTCGGTCTGGACATAGGTGAATCCGTTGACACGCGAGATGATCATCGCCGCGTCCTTGCCCAGGCCGTTCAGAATCACGCGCAACGGAGTCTTGCGTGCGTTGTTCGCCGAACGGGCCAGGCCGATGGCGCCTTCCGCGGCGGCAAACGATTCGTGTCCCGCGCAAAAGGCGAAGCAACCGGTCTCTTCGCGCAGCAGCATGGCGGCCAGGTTGCCATGGCCGATACCCACCTTGCGGTCATCGGCAACGGAACCCGGAATGCAGAAGGCCTGCAGACCGGTGCCCAGCGTTTCGGCAATTTCCGCCGCAACGGTTTGTTCCTTCGTGATGGCGACAGCCGCGCCAATCAAATAGGCCCAACCCGCATTCTCAAAAGAAATGTTCTGGATGGACTTCACAATCTTGCGAACATCCACATTCTTGTCCAAGCAGATCTTCTCCGCTTTTTCAAGCGACTCAATGCCGGAGGCGGCAAGGAAGGGAGTGATCTGCGCGATGCGTCTTTCGTATCCTTCAAACAAAGCCATAATCTTCTCCTTACTCCTTGCGCGGGTTAATGGTTTTGACGGCGTCGGCAAAACGGCCATACGTGCCGGTTGCCTTGTTCAGCGCGGTCTGTGCATCCACACCCTTGGCAATGGAGTCCATCATGACGCCGAGACGAACGAACTTGTAGCCGATGATTTCGCTGTCTTCATCGAGAGCGAGTTCGGTGACGTAGCCTTCCGCCAATTGCAGATAGCGTGCACCCTTTTCGCTGGTGCCGTACATGGTGGCGGTCACGCTGGTCAGGCCCTTGCCCAGATCTTCCAGACCGGCGCCGATCGGCAACCCATTCTCTGAAAATGCGGTCTGGGTGCGACCGTAGACGATTTGCAAAAACAGTTCGCGCATCGCCACGTTGATGGCATCGCAAACCAGATCGGTATTCAATGCTTCAAGAATGGTCTTGCCGGGCAGGATTTCAGAAGCCATCGCTGCAGAATGCGTCATTCCGGAGCAGCCAATTGTCTCAATCAGCGCTTCCTCGATGATGCCGTTCTTGACATTCAACGTCAGCTTGCAGGCCCCTTGTTGGGGGGCACACCAACCCACGCCATGGGTCAAGCCAGAAACGTCGGTAACTTCCTTGACCTTGGTCCAACGGCCTTCTTGTGGAATAGGTGCCGGGCCGTGATTCGGCCCCTTGGCAACTACGCACATCTGTTCAATCTCATGCGTATGCATCTGGAGTTGCGCTCCTTTGTTTGGTCGGATTCATAGTTAGCGTTTCATCGAGTTTCATGGTGCATCTTGGCATCAGAACTTTCTTGACATAGTTTTTTGGGGTGAGGCCATGCAAATGGCTTCCTCTACCAAAATCCGCTTTGAAACTCGTCGCGGACTCTCTGCTGCCATGGCACACCTTGAAGCAAGATGAATTCGATAAACCGCTTTGATTGTAAAGTGACCGCACTCGGTGGGATGTGACCTGCATCGCAGCAGAGAGGTCAGTCGATTTGTAAAGACAGAAGATACGTAGGCTGGAGAACCAGGCGGGATGTTATAATATTTTGGGTTTGTATCAAAAAGTTCTTTTTGCCTCAGTCCGCAGTGGCAATTGACGATTGGGGCATACTTCCGTATTGGACTAGAAATCAGATTGCTCCGCAGAAATAAAGCGATGCTCTTTGGTGACCATGGTAGATGCGCTCCGAGTCTTTCATTTAAACAAAATGATAATTTATAATATTGTTTCTGTTTCGGACGCAGCGGTAACAACATAGATATAGCCGAGTCAGTGCTCAGCGTGTGACCCCACCCGGGCTACGGCTTCCAAGTCGACGCCTTCACTGGCGGAGCAGGCGGAATTGCCTGCTCTGCCAGCTGAAGTAGCTATTTCTTGGCGTGAACGTGCCTGGTATGCGCGTGCTTCTTGGACGCCGTGGTCTTCTCGTCCAGAAGAGTGATTGAATCCTCTGCATTGAATGGATACAGCTTCACAGACTGCTGTCCCGTTGTGGTTAGCGTAATATCCACGCGGCGATTCTGGGCTAGAACGATCGTCGAAAGATTATGCAGAATCCTTTGGCGCTCACTGTCGGTCAGATCAGGATTACTCTGAATGAGATCCTTGACCTGGTCTTGACTAAGCTCCTGTTCTTTGCCGACTGCTCGCGTTTGGATCTGGTCTTCAGCAATGCCCTGTTCCGTCAGGAATTGCTTCGCTCGATTGACGCGACGTTCCGTGAGAGCCTGATTGTACTCTTGCGTTCCACGCACATCCGCATGGCCGGTAAGAATAAGGTGGGCTTCCGGTTTGATGGCCAGATAGACCTTGAAATCCGTTGCAAGAGTTTTCAGAATCAGTTGCTGACTCTCGACCAGGCCGCCCTCAGGGTGCACTGCTCTCGGCTGAGCGGTGGGGAAGAACACGCTGTGCAATGCCAGCCGGGCTTCGAGTCTTACTTGCTCGGGCGAGCTCTCAGACGCGGAAGCAACTGTGACGGTGGCGATAGCCGCTGCGGAGTTACCCTTGTCGTCGGTCACATTGCAAGTAATCCCCACAGGACCTGCCGAAGCGCCTGCTGAAGAAAATGCTGCGGTAGCTCCGTTGCCGCTAATGGAGCCAGACTGGGCTGAGTAGCTATAGGTTAGCGGCCGGTTCTGCGGGCTTACGCCACTGGCTGTCACCGTGCTGCTCTCATTTGCCTGGATGGTGTTGGGATTAACCGAGCAACTAATCGTTGGTGGCTCAAATGCCTTGACGGTGAAGCTGGCTGTGCAATTCGCAACTTCGCCAGGCTTGAGGCCGATTTTATCGCCCTTACCTTCACTTACCTTGCCACTTACCGTGTGGATGCCGGGCGCAAGCGTTGCCGTTTCCACTGTTGCCGTTGTTCCGTCACCCGTCGCACCCTCTCCCGACCAGGAGTAAACCACTCGCTGCTTCGGGTTCAGGTTTTGGGCGGTTGCAGTCACTGTGATCGGATCACCGGGAAAGATCGACTCAGGATTGACGGCACAGGACAGGGCCACCGGCACAGGTGGTACAAAGGAACCGATGCGAAACACAGCACCAGCGCTCAAGCGAAGCATATTGTAATCGCCATAGTCCTGGTGGTTGAACTGGTAATCTGCCTGAAACAGGCGAACTGCCAAATGGTGATTAAACAATGGGGTATTGTAGTCCAACCCGCCACCACCCGTAGCCACCACGCCCCACTGATTCTGACGATAATAACTGCCCGCACTCTCGCCACCAGCCAGGACATGGACAAATGGCGTGAACTTGGCGGTCGGATACCGCAGGACCAAGCCACCCGACCCTCCGGCGAAATCAGAGTTCGGGTGATCTTCGTTATAGTCGTTGTGAAAGTCTCCCTCGAACTGCAAGCCCGCGTACTTATTGAAGTAGCGCGACACACTGCCAATGGCGCCGTAGGTGATAGCCCTACCGCCAAAGTTATCAAACCCGTCAGACGCGACATGAGGAGACAGATAGCTGAAACCGGCAAAGATGTCCCACTTGGAAGCGGCATTGTTAGACGCTGTTTTGCTCGCGTACGTTTTCACATCCGGCTTGGCCGCATCCTGGGCTGCCAGGGCAAAGGGAGCCATCCCAATAAGTGCTAAGGCAAGGATGTGGCTCACTGATTTCGAATAACTGGAACGCATACGTTTATCCTCCGTACGTAATGAATCTCAATGACAAAACATAGAGCTGCTTGCGGGCATTGACCCAATTCGGACTGCCTTGACTCTTCAGCAATTGAAGAATCGTAAGACGTCTCGCCACGCTAGTTAACATACTCATCCTGCGTTTCGTGAATAGAGAGACAAGTTCAATTCCTTCTCTCCAAAACCACCTTGACCAATGGCAGGTGGTAATACAAATAGTTACTTCACAACTCCCAACTCAGCACTCCATCCAGATGACCTGCTCACGCAGAGTGCAAAGCATCACGTGACGAGTGGCTGCGCGGAATCTTTTCGCGTGGAAGAGTAATAACCTATTGCAAGATACGACTCGTCCGCCCCTATGATCTGGTCAATTGTGGACATTGATCTATCCGATATCGAAGAGGAATTAATAGCCGCAAGCTAACAAATGCACGATCCGGCGCATCACTTCCAACGACAAAACCGTTGGTGTTCTTCTGCCTTCATGGCTGGTCTTCTATGAATTTCTAACTTGGTCGGCACGTGAATAGACGGGGATGAGCCAAATGGAACAGGAGGAGAGCCATGGCTGGTTCGCTAATTGAGTCGACGGAATTCCAGATTCTCGTATCCAGAGGTTGAAATGCACTCGCCCTGTCTAAATCGGTTCATTAAACCTGGATCATTACCGGACGGTTTGCATCGAACAGGCAAGGAGTACACCATGCCACAGAGTTCACACAGTCAGGCCGCAGAACTTCACAATCTGGCAGCCCATGCCCACGATGCCGCTGCAGTTGCCCATGGCAAGGCAGATCATCGAACCGCTCACGAACTCAGCAATCAGGCTCACGAACTCTCTCGGGAAGCCCTGAAGCACTCCGCGCAACTCGATACGGAGGCGGCCGAGTCTACCAAAGCGGAAACAGGGACAAGCAAGAAAGTGGAAGCTGTGCATGTGATCCGCCCGGGGCTTCCCCTTTAGAGCCTGTTCCTCCTCTTCTGAGGAATAGCCCCAGGAAGGCGAGGTGGACGAACGGCAAGCAGGACAACCAACGAGTGCAGTTCGTTGCGCTTGGCCACCTGCACCGTCTCGTCCAGCCGCTCTTTCACGCTATCTGCAAAAGGCTGTCCGGTGTAGCCGCCGTCAATCAACACGCTTTCTACGGCCAGCAGATTAAGTTCGTGCGCGCCAACGATCAAGAAGTTTGCAGATCGTGAACAGGGTCCTTAAAATTGCGGCTCTACCTTCCACCCATTTGCAACTCGCGGAAATCCCCCGTACAATAGTTGAGGAAGATTGCAGGAAAGGTCTGTCTTTAGCGATGCCCAAGGAAAAGATTCATCCCAACTACGAAGCCGTCCGCGTGATTTGCGCCTGCGGCAACAACTTTGAGACCCGGTCCACCCACAAAGGCGACATCCGCGTCGAAATCTGCTCGAACTGCCACCCGTTCTTTACTGGGAAGCAGCGCTTGGTGGATACTGCTGGTCGCGTTGAACGCTTCCGCCGCAAGTACGCCAAGTCTGACGCCGCGGTTGCGGCTGCCACCACCACCAAATAAGCGGCCCGTGGCACCCCGGACCAAGCGATTGGGCCTCCGCTTTGCGGAGGCCTTTTCAATTTCTGTTGTGCGAAGAACTTCCTAGGAAGTTCGCGAGTCACCCGGAACGCATCGAAGATCCACCAGAAAAGCCTGCCGCGCGCCAGTGCCCGCCGCGCAGGCGCAAACCAACTGACAGCGCTTCGCTGTCAACTGCGAGCTGTTTTTCATGGGCGTCAAAGGCATTACCGTTCAAAAGCACTGGGACAACCCCGTCGAGCACGCGATGCCCGCCGGGGTTCGCGTTCCCGCGGAGCTGCGCATCGGTCCGGTCCGGATCGCGCCGGCCACCGTGCTGGCCCCTATGGCTGGTGTCACCGACACCGTTTTCCGGCGTTTCATTCGCCACGCCAGCCAGTTCAGTGGACAGTCCACAGTAAACAGTGAACAGCACGGAGCGAACGAAGCGCCGTCGGCCATCGATGCCGCCATCACCAACGCCGAGTCCGGCTGCGGTCTGCTGATGACCGAATTCACCTCGGCCGACGGTCTCTCGCGCATGCGCGAGGTCAAGCGCCAGCGCTACCTGACCTTCTACGAAGACGAGCACCCCATCGGCGCGCAGCTCTTCGGCTCGAACCCCGAGACCCTCGCCGACGCGGCCCGCATTATTCAGGAAACTGGCTTCGATCTGGTCGATCTGAATCTCGGCTGCCCAGCCAAGCGCGTCGTCGGCTCCAATGGCGGCTCGGGCCTGCTGCGCGATCTGCCCCGCATCAACGAAATCTTCCGCGCCGTCCGCAAAGCCGTCACCATTCCTTTCACCGTCAAGATCCGCATGGGCTGGAGCGAGCGCGACATCGTCTGCCTCGAACTGGGTCGCATGGCCGAAGGCGAGGGCCTGGAGGCCATCGCCTTGCACGCCCGCACCCGCGAGCAGGGCTACTCCGGCCAGGCGCAGTGGGAGTGGATCGCCCGCCTCAAGCAGGCCGTCAGCATTCCCGTCATTGGCAATGGCGACATCCGCACCCCCGAGGATGCCGTGGCCATGGTGGCCGAAACCGGCTGCGACGGCGTGATGATCGGTCGCGCCGCGCCAGCCAATCCTTGGGTCTTCCGGCAGATCGCCCAATACACCGCCAAGGGCTGCTATGACGAGCCGACCCGCGCCGATCGCTATCACATGATCCGCGCCTACTTTCGGATGCTACTGGATGAAACAGAGGCCACAAAAGATCTGCCGCGTGCCGCGCGTCTAGGCGACCCGACCGGCAAGATGAAACAGTTTGCCACCTGGTTCACGCACGGCATCCCCGGCGGAGCACGTCTGCGCGCGGCCATCTATCACGCTCGCACCGGTCAGGCCGTGCTCGACGAGGTGGAACGCTTCTTCCTTGCCCCGCCCGCACCCGACGACACACTGGAAACGACTTTTTCTGTCTCATCCTGCGACAGTTCTGCTATTTACAATTAAAAAGCTCCAAATATCCGGCGAATTCCCTTTTTTCCTCAGCTCCTTCGCCGGATAATAAAAAAACTAATATTTAACTTATTCCAGAAGGTTCGCATTGACGAGGGCCCGTCGCATTTACAAGAGTCTTTCGCGTACCCCTATCCAGTACGCCGCAGCTTTATGTCTGCTGCCGCTGTTGATCGCGCATCTCGGGGCCCAACACTATAGCTTCGACCAAGTCAACTCCGGGCTCAGCAACCCCAACGTCAATTGTGCTGCCCAGGATAGCTCCGGCTACCTTTGGGTCGGAACCGAAAGTGGTCTTTACCGCTTCGACGGCGTACGCTTCACCCGTTTTGCCGTTGCGCAGAGGCCCGGCTCCCGCACCATTCAGGCCTTGCTGGCCGGCGCGGACGGCACTCTTCTGGTGGGCACCACGCAGGGGATTTTCTTCCGCGATGCAGGCGGCAGCTTTCGCGAGATTCCCCCGCCGGTCCAGGTGCCCGCCTTCTCGCTGAACACCGGCGATACGCTCAGCTTCGCCGGTCCGGGCCGCGCCGTCATGGTCGACCATCAGCGGGCCTACCTGCTTCAGCAGAATGCCGTCGGCCTCTGGCGCGCCGCACCGCTCGCGCTGCCGGGCCAACAGATCGGCGGCATTGTCGCCGACCACGCCGGCACGTTCTGGTACGGCTGCGACGACGACCTCTGCCGCTTCGACCACGGCCGCACCACCCGCATGGGCGCAACACTGCACCTGCCCGCCGCGCACTGGCAGCATCTGCTCTTTGACCGCAACGACCATCTCTGGCTGCGCAACGGCACCGAGATCGAGGAAGTCAACCTCGCCGCGCACAGCTATGCCGAGCACAGGATTCCAGGTTCATTCAATACCACCGCCTACGACACGCTCTCCCTGGACGCCA
>Ga0255352_1001293_pt1 | contig 12777 bp, 8 predicted proteins | sample HBST0metaG_FD_189939 | JGI IMG/M metagenome (GOLD analysis project Ga0255352, IMG submission 189939) | Peat soil microbial communities from Stordalen Mire, Sweden - H.B.S.T0 | ecosystem: Environmental > Terrestrial > Soil > Wetlands > Peat | place: Sweden: Norrbotten County, Stordalen Mire...
GTTACAGCCCTTTTATGACTTTGTTAAGCTGCTCGGCAAGCGCACGCCATCGCGCCACGGGATTGAGGCGGTGCTGTTGCGGCTTTGGCCGGCGATGTCGGTTCTTTCCATGGTCGGCGCTATCGCCCTGTTGCCTGTCTTCCCGGGAGGGCGCGGCTTCACAGGCGACGCTGTCGTGCTGGTCACGCTGCTTGAGGTTCCATCGATCTGCTTCATCCTGGCAGGCTTTACCTCGGGTTCCATTTTTGGAGAAATCGGCGCCATTCGCGAGGCGGTTCTCAACGTTGCCTGCAACGCCGTTTTCCTCCTCTCCATTGTCACGATCGCGGTAACGGCCAACACGTTCCAGTTGTCGGGTATTGCTGGCGTGTCGTGGAATCCCGGCCACTGGATCGGCGTTTTCGGCATCCTGTTGTGCATCCCCGCCAAGCTGCGCTTCAATCCGTTCTCCACGGCCAATGCGGAGCAGGAGATTTATTCTGGGCCGCTCACCGAGTATGCCGGAGCGGCGCTGGCAATGTGGGAACTGTCTCATGGCCTGGAGTGGGTGGCGCTGACCGGATTTGTGGCCACCATGGTGGTGCCTGCCGGCGGTGCGTGGTGGCTCCACGCAATTCTGTTTGTCGCCATTTCCTTTGTCGAGGTGCTGCTGCTTTCCACCTTTGCGGCAGCCACGGGACGCTTCACGCTCGAGCAGTCCATCCGGTTTTACTGGCGTTGGGCGGCAATCCTGGCCGTTCTTGCCGTTGCCACAACCGCCTACGTGAGGTTCCTCTCGTGAACATTTTTCGTTTGATCTTTGAGAACCTTCGCCACGGCACGGTCTCTTATCCCCTGCCGCACAAGCACGAGTGCACCAGCAATCAATATCGCGGTTTGATTGTCAACGATGCGGCGCGCTGCGTGGGCTGCGGGCAATGCGCTTATGTTTGCCCGTCGGACGCCATCGTTGTCACGCGCAGCGGCGACAACTACTCCTGGTCCTACGATCCCTCCAAGTGCGCTTTTTGCGGAGCCTGCATCGAGCGCTGCAAGCCGAACACGCTGTCAATGCAGTCGCAGCTTCCGCCGCTCTACAGCACGGAAGGTGAATTGAAGCAGGTGCTGAACATGGTGCGCAAGCGGCCCGTGCGCCCGGTGGTTGCACCAGCAGCCGCGCCAGCAAAAGCAGCCGTTACACCCGCCGCAGTTGAGTCAGATGCAAAGGCTGCGCCAATTGCAGAGAACGCTGAACCAGCGGAACAGGCGGCAGTAAGCCAGCAGAAAGAGAATGTGCAATGAATACGGCGCCGGACAATTTCGTTCAGACTCTTCAGGACGCAGGGCTTGGCAGCGAATGGGAATGGAAGTTCGGTTCCTGGTGGACAACGCCGCAGGCTCTGGACGTTCGCGCGACCACAATGAAGATGCTTGCCCTGAATGCGCGTTTTGTCGCCATTTCCGCCACTGAGCAGCCGGACAAAGAGATTCGCCTCCACTACCAATGGGATCTGAATGGACAGCTCCTCAGCTTTGTTACTGCGACTTTGGCGCAGCGGATTGCCAGCATTACAGATCTGTGCCCTGCGGCCGATTGGGTAGAACGTGAAACGCGCGAATATTTTGCTGTCGAGTTCACCGGGCGCAAGAACACCAAGTCCCTGATGACACGGGACGGAGACCCGATCGGCATCAACCTGCACAAGGAGGTCGAGAAGTGAGCTATAGCATCCCCATCGGACCTTATCATCCCGCGCTTGAAGAGCCCTACAAGCTAGAGGTTATCTGCGACGGCGGCGTTGTCAGCGACGCAATCATGAACCTCGGCTTCAACTTCCGCGGCATCGAGTACCTGGCCGAGCGCCGTAATTATCTGCAGGGCATCACACTGGTGGAACGGGTCTGCGGCATCTGCTCCAATGTGCACTCGCTTTCGTATTGCCGGACGGTCGAGCAGTTGACGGGAGCAGAGCCTCCGGAGCGCGCTCATTATATTCGCGTGATTGTCGCCGAGTTGGAGCGGCTGCATTCGCATTTTCTGTGGTCTGGAACCGCAGCCAAGCTCATCGGCTTCAAAACCATCTTCATGGCCTGTTTCACGTTGCGTGAAAAGGTCATGGATGCGCTCTCCACCATCTCCGGCAATCGCGTCAACTACGGGATGAATTGCATCGGCGGAGTGAATCGCGACATTGCCGACCCGAAGGCGATCCTGAACATTCTGGATGAGCTGGAGAGCGACATCTCGCATGTCGTCCTTCCCATCTTTCTCCATGACAAGTCGGTGGAGTCGCGTTGCAAGGGCATCGGCATTCTGACAACGGAGCAAGCCAAGGCTATGGGCGCTGTGGGTCCGTTGGCGCGCGCCTCCGGCGTCGGCCAGGATATCCGCAAGTCAGCGCCCTATTGTGCCTATGATCGTCTCGAATTCAACGTGCCGGTGGAAACTACAGGCGACGTGCGCGCGCGTCTGGTGGTTCACGCGCTGGAGATGGTCGAGAGCTGCCGCATCCTGCGTCAGGCGCTCAGTAAGCTGCCTGAGGGGCCAATCCACACAAAGACTTCGGCAGGCCGCTTCAAGGTGCCGGCCGGAACCGCCATCAGCCGCACCGAAGCGCCTCGCGGCGAGGTGCTTTATGAGATCACTTCCAACGGAACGGATATCCCAGAGCGCGTCCGTGTCCGCACCCCCACGTTCATGAATATGGCCACAGTTCGCCTCGCGGTTATTGGGCAGGAGCTTGCCGACTCGCCCCTGATTCAGGCATCGTGCGATCCCTGCTACTCCTGCACGGATCGCTAAGACAAGATTCCTGTTACGGAAGACCCAAGCGCCCCGTGTGCTCGTCCGAAGTGGATGAGCACACGGGGCGCTTGATCTTGTATTTACTCAGAGATACTGAATCACGACCCGTTTCATATATTTGCTTTCCAGCCGCTGCGCAATTTGCTTCACGATGTTGCGTCGCAGGTCGAGTTCAACAGGAAACTTGGGATCGTGATGCGCCAGGTTGATGCTGGTTCCAACGACGAACTTCACGATATCGCTGTCGAGCAGCATGTTCACCATACGTACAGCGGCGTTGGGTTTCATGTACTCGGGAAGGGATTCCTTTTCAAGCAGACGATGCACTTCGCACAAGGTCAGCGCGCCTTCTGTTACCAGCTCGAAACCTTTCATCTTGGAATACAGCGGAACTTTCGCATCGCTCGGCTGCTCGGTGTTTTCCTCTATGGTGCGATTCAGCAGCCGGGAAATAATATTGGCCGTGGTGCCGCCACAGATGACCTTGCGCCCGGGGGTGTGTTCGGCGATTGTGGCAAGTTCGTGATCGCTTGAGCTGTTGAATGGCGGTCCGGTGAGCACCAGCAGTTGGCGCGGGCTTCGGAAATAGACCACGCCGCAGGTCATATCGTCCTTCGCATTGCGGCCATCGATTTCTAGCGCTTTGGCTACGACGAGATGCGACAGCTCGCGGGCGGAAATCGATGGACTTTCACTGATCTGCTCGCGAATAAACTTATCGATACTTCCCAAGCCCCACGCGTCAGGAGTGCGGAAGCTGTCTGAGCCGGCCTGCGTAATGCCATCTGAAAAGAAAATGATGCGGTCTTCGCGCTTGACGTCGAAGGATGAGTAGTTGATGACGCGGTCTTTCCAACGCTTTGGGAAAAACGCGGCTTTCTGGACGCTGACCGGGCATCCGGGGCGAATCAGCAGAAAGGGCGGGTTGCCGTGCTCAACGATGCGCGTTTCGCCCGTGTCTGCCATGTCGACGACGGTGAACGTCGAATAGCTGGTCTTCGGCACTTTGCTGATCGACAGCGTGTCCATGATGATTTCGGCTGAATCGCGAAAATCCATCGTGCTGCCCATGAACTTCAAAGCCATGGTTGCGGTCATGGCCGCCAGCACGCTCGCTTTTACGCCGCTGCCCAGCCCGTCGGAAAGAACAGAGACAATGCGCCCTTCTTCTTTGACTTTCTTCGATAGAAATACGTCGCCGGAGATTGCCTGGCCTTGCTTGGCACGCTGGCAGGAATCGACCTCGATATAACTTTCGGCGCTCATGACGGCTGTTCTCCAGCGTCGTTGTCGTCAACCTTTTCAGGGGTGAACGAGCGCACGATGGAATTGAGAATGATCTCCGAATCCGCGGCATTCTCGCCGAGCAGGTAGGCAATCTGCTGCACGGTCTTCAAGTTCTTCTGGATCACCTCGCGGGCGCGCCCAATGATCTGTTCTTTTTGAACAACGGGCGCCGTGATGTCCTGGAAAATTCCGCACATCACCGTATGAGGCTCGATGGTGAAGACGCTCGCATTCAGAATGGTCTGCTGATAGCGGATGTCGTGACCCACAATGTCTTCGCCCGATTCAAGCACACGGCGGAACAGCGAAGAGAACGGCATGATGGCGCTCAGCGCGCTGCCTTCAAGATTCTTGGGCTGCTCATCCTCGGCTGCAAACTGATGCACAAAATTCGAATTGCACTCGATGATATTCAGATCTTCGCCAACAATCACCACCGCGGACGGCATCTTCTGCAACAGCGCGTTGGCCTTTTTCTGCGCCAGCTTGCGCGTGTACGTGGCGCACATCATCCGCTCGGCGTCGTGCGCCAGCAGGGCGCGCGCAAAATCGCGGCAAGAATCATATCCGCAACCGCCGCAGTTCAACTCATCCTCAGCGGCGTACTTTCCCACGGTGCGCAGCGCCTCCTGCAATTGCAGGTCGCTATACTCACTGCGCACAACCGGAGAAGCGTCGTAGCGCTGGACAATTTGCAGCGAGGGCTTGCGCGGTAGTTTTGCGGCTGGCTTTGCGTAGTTGACAATGTCGTAGCGGCGGCGCGCTACAGATGTACTGTGTGTCGCCTTGGGGCCATTCACGCACGAACCGGCACATGCCGTCATCTCCAGGAGCGTGCCGCGCTTGGGATGCCAATCGGAAAGGCCCTTCAATGCCTGCTCGACGTTTGAGATTCCGGAGAATGACATGAATTGCGAGCTGTCCACTTCGCGCTTGCCAGTAATGCCCGGAATCATTCCGCCCTCGATGGGATAGAGCGCTCCTTCTTCGGCCTCCTCCGGTTGGAAGCGGTCGTCCTCGGTTTCGGTAATTTCATCTAGGAACATCTTTTTTTCGCCCAGCCAGTGGTCCAAATCCTCGAATGTAAGCACCGCATCCAGAAGCTCGGGATGATGCTCTGCCTCTATCTTCTTCGCAATGCAGGGTCCGATGAACACAATTGCGATGTCGTTTCCGTAATGTGCGCGCAGCATTTTGCAATGCGTCAGCAGCGGCGACAGAACCGGCGAAATCTGCGGCTGATACTGCGGGTGATACTTGCCGATGAAATCCACCACTACGGGACAGGCTGAAGAGATCCAGACCTGTTTCGGTTCGCGCTGCATCAGCGCGGAAACGCTGGCGGAGACCTGCTGGGCGCCGAGCGCGGTTTCCGATACGGCAAAGAACCCCAGGCGCTTGAGTGCATGAATCAACTGCGCGGGGCGGATGCCGTCAAACTGCGCTGCAAACGAAGGCGCCAGCGAGACGATCACCTTGCGTTCGCCCGCCAACAGGGCTTTCACGCGGGGCAAATCGTCGCGTACCTGCTTGGCCTTGCTGGGGCAGGCCAGTACGCAATTGCCGCACATAATGCAAGACTCAAATACAATGCGCGCAGAGCCGTCCTGTACACGAATTGCCTTGACCGGGCACTCGCGGATGCACTTGTGGCAATCCTGGCACTCGCGCTCCTCGGTGTAGATGGCATTAAGCCGTTCCATGGTCGTCTCCAGTCGTGGTATCCAACTGTTGCAGTAATTCGCGTAATTTTGCCGCGGAGACGTTGTGATTAAGCCCTCCGCCGATGATCACATTGGGCCCCTGAGTCGCCTTGTCAGCTCCCAGGAAAGGGAGGCCAGGGACGAGTAGAGGTCTTCGTTGTGCAGAACGACGTGCTGGGGAACTTCCAGTTGCACTGGAGCGAAGTTCCAGATGGCCTCAATGCCCGCGCCCACCATTTGATCCACCACCGCCTGCGCCACTTCAGGAGGAGTCGCGATGATACCCAAATGGATACCCATCCGCTGGGCAAGATCGCCGAGCTTTTTGAAGGGCAATATCTCCTTCTTATGGATCCAGCGGCCGATTTTGTTGGGATCGGTATCAAAAGCAGCCACGATCCGCAGGCCGAACTTTGAGAACCGTTCATGGCCGAGAAGCGCGGTACCCAGATTTCCCGCGCCCGCGAGGAATGCCTCGTTTACGTTATTCCAGCCAAGAAATGTATCGATGGCCTGGATCAGATCGGGGATTACGTAGCCAGTTTTCGGCTTGCCAATAATGCCCGTATACTGCAGATCCTTACGGACTTGTATGGGAACGCAATTCAAATCTCTACCGATCTGGCTACAGGAGATCTGGTGAATCCCCCGGGTCTCAAGATCAGCCAGATAATGGTGGTACGTGGGCAGGCGTCTCAAACTCGCCTGCGTAATGGATAGCGAGGCCACATGCCTGACAAGAATCTTATTAGATAAATGTATATCGATATCCATTTATCTAATTTAGGGCGGAGGCATGTACGTACACGGTGACAGCGATCACATTTCGCCGCGAAAGGCCAAGGACTATAGCGCAAGGTAGCGGCTTTTCATCCGATCTGAGTGATTTTTGCCTGCTGGGGTGGTTGTGCGACAAACAGAGTCGAAGAGCCTGCTCTTGTTTCTTTCCGCCTCAATCCAGCAGCCGGAAGAATTCGCCGTTTTGGACTTGCCTCTTCGTCCTGCTTACAGCGGACTCTGGAACGCAAAAGAAACAAGGATACCAAATAGCCTTATAAACGCCTCCGCCAATTGTCATCCGATGGTCTTGTTTTAGCAACAAAATCATCGGATGACAATCGGCGGAAGAAAATTCAATTCTATTTGGTTAGGTTTAGAAGGTGAGTTTCAATGCAAATTGCGTATTGAAAGGTTCGCCAAATCCGATGCCAGGCGCTCCATTGAAATCGCCAATCGTGTCGGCAAGTTGCAGAGAACTGATTGTCGATTGGTTGGGGTTGTATCCACCGCTTGCGCCGTTGCCGCCACTGAGTGGGGGTGCATAGTTGGTGCGGTTATACAGGTTGTAAAGCTCCACTCGGAATTGCGCATTTACGCGCTGACCGATTTTCGTGTCTTTGAAGACGCTCAAATCTACATCTCCAAAGCCGGGGGCAGTGTACTCATTGCGCCGTGATGTACCCCAAGTGCCAGCTGCTGGATTGGCAAAAGCATTGGGATTGAGCCAGTCGGCATTTACTGCGGCCTTCTTGTAGCCGATGTACGGGTCACTTATTTGGTCGGCGCGTTGATTATTTTCACCAGTGTGATCTGTTTGTTTGTCAGTAAGAACAGTAAACGGAAAGCCTGTGTGAAAAGCGAAGTTACCATTTACTTGCCAACCAGTCGTCGCGTTCTTCCAGTGTGCTGAGCCGGGTATTTGGTAGCTCAACTCGCCAACGAAGTTCTCACGGCAATCAAAGTCACCCAGACCGTAGTCGCCCTTGAAATTAGTTGAGTCCTGTGGAAGCGCTCCGCGGTAGGATGAAAGGTCGTCGAGAGATTTCGACCAGGTATAAGCCAGCTGGCCGGAAAAACGGTGAATGTTGGAGGCGCGCAAGGTTGCTTGCAGTGAGTTGTAGTTGGCGTTGCCTATACTCTCAACATCGTTGATATTGGAGTAATTCGCGTACTTGGTATAATACGGCCGCGAGGTCTGATCCACTCCGGTAGCATTCGGCTTCGACTGGTTAATATCGATAATCGATATTTGGTGACGCGCCTCACTACCCACGTAACCGATTTGTGCAATCACGCTGGGCGTGATCGACTGCTCCAGTTGCAGGTTGTAATTCAGGTTATAGGACGGATGAAAATCCTTCTGAATCGAAAAAATGCCTGTGGACGAATTGGCTTCCAACTGATTGACATTTGATTCCCAGACATAAGAAGTTTTGTAGAGGGCAGTCACCTGAGACGTACCGGCAGGATTCGATTCCGCGCCGTTCGGGGCACCATTTCCGGGACGATTGTCGAGAAACGAATCGAAGCTAGGCGTGTCATAGTAAAGTCCGCCTCCAGCGCGAAGCACGGTGTGCGGTGCTGCCTGGTAACTCAGTCCAACACGTGGGCTGAAGCTGGTGTAGTACGAATCATAAAGAGATGAAACCTGATCACCTTGAACGGCTAATCCCGTAGTGGAAACGATGTCGGGCCGGAACACAGACAAATCCTTCTTCGAATCGTGGAACGGCTGTTGGTAGTCGTAGCGCAGACCGAAGTTAATGTTTAACTTCCTTGTAAGTTGGTAGGAGTCCTGTGCAAAAGCTGCGAACGTATTTACATAGACAGTGCGTTCGGGGTCGCCGGTAGTAATTGCGCCAGTATGCACATAGCCGGCAAGATAATCTGCCAGAGAGTTCAACCGTGCGATGACCGACGAGTCCGTAACGCCGCTGGCCAGCGTGGACTTGCTAAAATCCCAGCCACTCGTCAGACCGTTATTTGCAGCCTCGCTGCCATTGAAATTATAAACGCCCTGGGCATTGCGATGATAAAACTCATCCAATTGCACGTGCCGGTATTCGCCGCCAAACTTCATTTCATGCTTGCCCTTGACCCACGATAGGTTATCGGAAATCTGTCCGCTTACATCAACGCGGCCCATCGGTGGGTTAGTGCCGGTTGCGTCGAAGTTTGAAATCTTCAGCTCCGGTGCATTGCTGAAGGACGAGCCGGTAATCAGTCCGGTGCCTGCCACATCAAAGCCTGTTTTGTTGTCGTCGAAGCTCTGCTTAAAGTAGTTGACGCCTGAGACGATCTGATTCGTCAGAGACGGTGTGAATGTGTGGTTATACGTCAGTTGGTAGTTATAGATATGAGTGGGATTGATTTGGTAATAAGGGAGTAGATCAGATCCTGATGGAGCTGTCTGGACGCCCTGGCCACCAAACCAGTGAGCGGAGATGCTGTTCCTTTCGTTGATCGTGTAATCGACCTTGATGACGCCATTGTGGCTGTATCCCCACTCTGGATTGAGGCTGTTGTAGTTGTTGACTTGCGGTCCGTTGCTCTTCTCCGCAGCCGATGAAGTCAGCGCGTAGGACGGCCACAGCAATGTAAGCAGATTTGTCGAGATCGAATTGATCTGTTTTCCGTTGGAAGTAACAATATCACTGGCGTATTGCTGCCAAACATCCGTTGGCTCGGTAATCTTTTCGGACACGCCGATCAGGAAGCGCTGATGTTCGTAATTGATAAAAGTAAAGAGATGATTCTTGACAATGGGGCCTCCTGCCGAGAATCCGGCGTTATAGTTCCTCATTTTCTCTTTTGTGTCTGCGAATGGATTCTTGGCGCCGAATAGCTCGTTGCGGTTGTAATAGTAGGCCGATCCATGCAGCGTGTTGGTGCCGGATTTCAGGCCCACGGTTACCGTGCCGCCAGGATTACGACCTGACTCAGCCGAGGCATGGGTCTGGACGGAAAACTGCTCAATCGCATCTATAGGCAACACAACGCCTGCAATACTGTTGACACCGCCCTGGTTCACGGCAGGAAGGTTATGCCAGATGTCGTTGTTATCCACGCCATCGATCTGCCAATTGATCTGGTTAATACGCGTTCCGTTCAGCGAGCCTCTGGAAACTTCATCGTTCGAGAAACCAGGCGTGAGGTTTATCAGTTGTGTAAAATCACGACCATTCAAAGGCACGTTGTTGACGGTTTGTGAATCAATAATTGTCGTTTGAGTCGTTGTTGTCGTGTCCAGCGTATAGGCGTCAGCCGATACTTCCACGGTTTCCGCAGAAGTTGCCACAGTAAGCTTAACGGATAGCGTATAAATTACACCGGCTGAAACTTGCACGCCCGAAAATTTCTCTTTGTTGAAGCCCGGTGCAGCAACAGTTACGTCGTATTTACCGATGGCTATCGATGGGAATGCAAAGGCGCCAGCAGAAGAAGTAATGGTCTTTTGCGTCACATTGGTGGCTACTTCAGTAGCTTCTACCGTGGCGTCCTTAACCACCGCGCCCGTACCATCGGTCACCGTGCCGTTGATGCCGCCGCGAAACGTAAGTTGTGCCCAAGCAGTGGGCGACTGCACTAGCAGCCCCGCAAACAGAACGGAGAGAGCCAGAAATACACGTCGAGTACTTCGAAATGTCACGAATCCTCCAAAGAGTACAGATATGGTTATGGCAACAGAACTGTGCGTATCGGAAAATCGAGGCTCACCGACTGTTCAAAGCAGCAGAATACGAGTGAGGATATATAGGATCACGCACATATGATGACGCGTTTCAATATCACGCCATGTCGCACATATAAATGTGTGCCACGCGTATTTTCCACGCCATTACAAGGTTATTGTGGGAATACAACAGAAGAGCTTCTTGCGCGAAATATAATCAAGCAACGAATATGCACTTACTTTCATTATGGAAGTAGTATATCAAACGATTCTGCGGTGTCAACGCCTCTCAAGCCTCGTGAGATGCGCTCGTCATGCTCGTACAATCCGTATATGTTCCGAAATATTGTTTCATTTCTTCTTGCCGCAATTCTCTCCATCGCCTGCGCTGGCCCGTCCTCACGCTACGCGACCTCATCGACAGAGGCGACGCGGAACTTCAAACCGGCCCCTTCGGCACGATGCTCCATGCCAAGGCATACACAAAGGACGGCATACCTGTTGTGGCTGTAAAAAACATTGGAGACAACAGGCTATTGGATGATGACATCCCGCGTGTAGACCAGGAGATCACCCTTGGGCTGTAAGGCTCATCCCCGCCAGCCACACAACTCCTGCTACGATCAGGTATCGCGCCGCACGACATCTCTTCATAAATCCGCCTCCTTCATGTAAATTGCTCAGCATTGTCTCAACAGGAAGGGCCGCGACGCTCGTCGCGGCCCTTCCTGCTTGCATACCCCCCTTTCTACCAAGCGATCTTCGCCGAGAAGGTAATCTGACGGACATTGGCCGGGGTAACCGTCGGATCGCCGAATCCGGTGTAGGCAGAGTAGAAACCGGCATCGTCCAGGTAAGGATCGATGCTTTGATAGTTAGGGTGGTTGAAGAGGTTGGAGAAGTTGGCGCGCACCAAGGCATTCAGGTTGTTATGCAACTTGAGGTTTTTGGTGACCGTAAAATTCGCGGTGTTCGTCCAGAAATCGCGGGCGTCGTTACGGCCAACGTTGCCCCACGGAACCCCAAAGGCCTGCTGGGAGTAGCTACTGTTCAGGATGTAGCGCACGTTGGTGTTTGAGACTGTTTGCACGCTTGCATCACCGGACGCATTGGCATTATTGAAGCTGATGAGTGTAGTGGGAGAGACGCTGCACGATGCGCCGCCATAGTAATTGCAGACGTCACCGGCATAGGCACCAACCTGTTTCACAGGGGCGCCGCGGCTACCCAGGAACGGGCGAAGGTCATCGGGACCGGCTCCGTAGGCAGAGTTGAAGGTGTAATCCGACACACCGGAATGGCTTCCGTAGTAGTCGAATCCGTATTGAATCGGCGTGTAAGGCTGTCCGGAAGCGAGGAAGTATGTTCCGGAAAGGCCCCAGCCCCCAAGCACGTGACCGGCCAGGCCGTACTGTTGCTTGTAGAGCGGAATATTTTCCACGAAGTTAAGGGTAAGGTTCTGTGGGAAGTCCAGGCCCGAAAGACCGTGCTCGCCGCTCTTGTAGTTCAGTGGATTCTGCGCGATCGCCGAGGTTACGCCCGCTCCACCGCTGCTGTAAACTTCGCTGACGTTATCTGTGGTTTTATTCCAGGTATATGCCGCCGAAAACAATAACTGGCGGAACAGGTTGTTAGCACGCAGTTCTGTTTGCAGGGCGTGGTAATCCGAGTAGCCTGTGTTGGTACGCTGGCGAACCAGGTAGCTGCTGCCGTCCTCGCGGCCATTCACAGAGGAAACGGAGACCGAGGACGGAATCTCGCCGGGGAAGGCTGCCTGGAGGCCGGCCAGATACGGGTTTGCGTTGATGGTCTGGAAGAGGTTGCCGCCGTGATTTCCAACGTATCGCGCTTCCGCAACCAGTTCACGTGTGATTTCATGTTGGATACCAAACGACCACGCGGAGACATAATCCGCGGTGAAGTTTTTTGATTCGTTGATCTGGGTGTATTGCCGCGGGTCCGCAACGCCGTAAACGAGATAGGAAGCCAGAGCCGAGCGAACATTCGGCCCGGTCGGATTCGCAGGCAGAACACCATTGATCTCTGAACTGTTGGTGAGTTGCTGCGAAAGAACCTGAGGAGCCGAATCCGATGTGTTGAGATAGATGTTGTAGAAGGGAGGGTCATAGGACAGGCGATAGCCGCCACGGATTACCGTTTTGTGCGCTTGACCAAGAAAGTTGGGAGTCCAGGCGAAGCCCACGCTGGGCCCAAACAGGTTATTATGGCTGGGAAGTTCAGCCGCCGTGGTGACGGATAAGGGAAGTGATGGATCCCACAGCGGGTTGGAGCCAGTCTGCTGCTCCGTATCAAGCTTGTGGAAAAGGTTCGCCGGCTGCCCGTAGGTGCTCCACGTCAAGCCGAGGTTGAGGGTGACAGCAGTTCTAACCGTAGGAATCAGCCTTGTTACCCTGTTTTGGAGTGGGAAGTGATGAACATGGGATATGCGGGTACTGGAAGAACTGCTCGGTGGATTACGGCGGGTGTGCGCCAGCTTTCCTGATGGTCGGCAATGGCGACCTGACAACATCGCGATCGCGGATGCGGGG
>Ga0255352_1001294_pt1 | contig 12777 bp, 7 predicted proteins | sample HBST0metaG_FD_189939 | JGI IMG/M metagenome (GOLD analysis project Ga0255352, IMG submission 189939) | Peat soil microbial communities from Stordalen Mire, Sweden - H.B.S.T0 | ecosystem: Environmental > Terrestrial > Soil > Wetlands > Peat | place: Sweden: Norrbotten County, Stordalen Mire...
CAATCTCCTTGCACAATTCCAGCAAATGACCGTGGGGGCTATCGCCTTTGCCGTACTCTGGCCGCGTCGGATGCGGCTCGGTAGGGAACACCAGAAGCGAGTTGCTGTTTCGCTTGCGCTCCCGAAGCGCCTCAATCAGCGCCATGGGGATGGGGACACTGCGTTCCTCGTAGCTCTTGGGAGTGAAGCCGCGCTCGGGCTTGGCGGAGACTGCGAGCTTGCCTTCCTTCCAATTGATGTCCGTCCAGGCAAGGTTTGCCACTTCGCGCTCGCGGAAACCGGTACAGAGGAAGACCTGGAAGATGAGCCGCTCTTCGGGAGAACAGGCAGCCAAGAACGGCTGCAGTTCTTCTGGCTGGTACATCTCCACCTTCTTGTCGATGGTTTTGGGCCAGTCGCCCTTGTTCATAATGATCACCGCGCCCTGGCTGCGCATGGCGTGGAGCATGATGATCACCCGGCGGTTGATCGTTTTCTGGTTGAGCGGCCTGCCGTCAACCAGCTCCTTGCGCCCCTGCGCAAACAGCGCCATCGCATCGCTTCGGTTCAGTTGCGAAACGTACAGCTTCTTGGAGTGCTTCCGAAACCACTCCAATTCGTTGCGATACTGCCGGTAGGTTTTCACGCCTTTTGTGGCTTGCACCTCGACCAGGTACTTTTCGATCGCCTGATCGATCGTCAAGCCTTGTAAGACTTCCTCCGGCTCGTCCTCGGGCTCGATCAATCCGGTGAGGACGGCGCACTTCGTCCGCCATGCTTCCAGAGCCTCCCTCGGAACCGTCCCGATGGACTCCTGCCGGCGTTTTCCATGATGTTTGAATTCGAGGTAGAAGGTGCCGCCCTTCGAACTGATCGGCTCTCCGTCGATGACAACGAGGCGTGGATCAGGCGCGCCCTTGGCGTCGCGAGCGACAGGCACGAATTGCCATTTCCCGCTCACTTTGCGATACTGTTTAAGGTTTACCGGATGACGCTTCGTTTCCATTCCGCCCACTCCTTGAGCCCTGTCGCTCGTACTCTTACGAGTGCTAGGAAGAGCAGCCCTGCAGGCGTGCTCGATGGAATGGATTTTAGCATTAGCGCTAGTATGAGTGCTAGGAAGCAAGAAAACTTCGGTAAGTTATTGAAAAGAGTGGCGCTATCGTCTAGGGGTTAGGACGTGAGATTCTCAATCTTAAAACCCGGGTTCGATTCCCGGTAGCGCTACCAAATCATTCTGCAATTCCATCCAATTCAGTCCCTCAACCAGGCACAAGAGCTACTTTTGACGGTCGTCCTGTGGCAGATGCCTGCTGCGCCTTGGGATGAATCGCCGGTTGCCGCTGCTCGCATTCGCGCTAGTTTTGACACCGCGGCAGTTTCCTTCGACTGCCAGGGCGATGCGCTGAAGCAGCCCTAAGCTACAATGGAAGTTGGGCCAAGGCCAGATTTTCTTGCGGAGCGACCGCAAGCAGAGCAAGGAGCTTCAAACCTTATGGCGATTCCCGCCACACATTTGCGTCCCGGCATGATCATCAAGCACAACGACCAGCTGCACGTGGTCTTCAAAGTGGAACACCGCACGCCGGGCAACTTGCGCGCCTTTATCCAGGCCAAGCTGCGCAACCTCAAGTCTGGCGCCATGTTCGAGCACCGCTTCCGCTCCGCCGACTCCATTGAAAAGGTGGTCGTCGACGAGGTTTCGATGGAGTTTCTTTACGCCGACGGCGATGACTACTACTTCATGAACCCTGTCGACTTTGAGCAAACCGTGCTCAAGGGCGCTACGCTCGGCGATGCCGTCGAGTACCTGACTCCGAACCTGCAGATCAAGGTGAGCTACCACGATGGCCAGGCCGTAGGTGTTGACCTGCCCGCATCGGTCGAACTGACCGTCGTCGAAACCGAGCCGGGGCTGAAATCGGCCACCGCCTCCAGCGTTTCCAAACCTGCCAAGACAGAAACCGGCCTCGTGGTCCAGGTGCCTGCTTTCATCAACGAAGGCGAGAAGATCCGCGTCGACACCAGCGAAGGCGCCTACCTGAGCCGCGCATAAATCCCCGAACCAGCGCGCGCGTCCGCGTGCAAACAAAGGCCGGAGCCCACAAAACTCCGGCCTTTGTTGTTTCCCGGGTTTGGAGCCGCGCTCAGCATTACTTCCGCGGCTACTTTATTCCCTCGATCAGAACCGAGTTCGAGACTGACCCGGCATAGGCAGCGCTACCGGAATACACCGCTTTCACGACCTGGCTGTGTCTCAGCTCAACTCTGATGGTGGCCACGCCGCCACTCAGAGCAACGTGCCCCCCAATCATTTGCCCGTCGGCCAATAACCACGCCGTGCCTGACGGCGTGGGACCGGCGCCGCTAGCAGTCGCAGTCAAAGTCACCGTGGAACAGTCGCGGCACGTCGAGCTGGACAAGACCAGCAATAGTTTGGAAGCCAGCTTGGTTTCAGTACCCTTCACGGGAATTCCCTGCGGGCTACGCGCTGAATTCAGCGTATCCGTGGTCACCCACACGTCTTCTCTCAACAAAAGGGACGTATCTACCCCGTCGACCGAGCTCGGGGAGAAGCTGATAGTCAGCGTGCATGTTCCCCCCGGGGCCAGAGTGCTCGTTGAAGCGCAATCGGTCGAGCCTCCTGAGGCGCTTTCGGGGAAGTCCATGGGATAGCGGACGGCAGAGAATGCCAGCTCCGCGTTGCCGACATTTGAAATCTCCACAGTCTTGGGTGCGGTGGCACTTGTCTTCCCGCCGGCCACAGTGGCAAAGCTCAAGGTGGGCGGGACCGCCAAATTCTCTTTCAATACCCGGTTGTTCACCTCATCGGCGATGTAGACGTTGCCACCGCCATCCAACGCAACCCCAGTGGGAAAATTCAGTCCGCCGCTCGACGCGTCCACCAGAACGGACTGTGTGTACGCGCCCGCCAACCACGTATCTTTCAGCTCCCGATTGTTGTCGGAATCGGTGATATAAACGTTGCCGCCGCCATCCACCGCGACGCCATTGGGTTGCCTCAAGTCGCTATCGACCGTGGTCTGGGTGTACGCGCCCGCCGACAGCGTCTCCTTCACCACCCGGTCGTTGCCCCAATCGGCGACATACAAGTTGCCGCTACCATCCACCGCGACCGCGGTTGGATCCGACAACCCACTGCCGATGAGGCGCGCCGTGTATCCACTCGCCGAGGGCATCTCCATCACGACATAGGTTCTGAAGTAATCGGCAATGTAGACATTGCCGATGCCATCCACCGCGATGCCGGCGGGATAGTTCCAGCCGTTGCCAACTGTACTCTCGGAGAACCCGCCGGGCGCTGGCGTTTCCTTCAACACCAGGCTGTTGCCGGTGTCCGTGATGTAGACGTTGCCGCTGCCATCGACCGCGACACCCTGGGGACCGATCAGACCGCTGGCGACGATGCTTTGCGCATAGCCGCTCGCCGAGGGCGTCTCCTTTACCACCCGCCCGTTCCCTTCATCGGCAATGTAGACGCTGCCACTGGCGTCCGCTGTGATTCCTACCGGATAAAGCAACCCGCCGGAAACAGCGGAGGCAACGACGATCTGCGTGGTCGGAAGGAACGTGGTTTCCGGGGCAATTCCAATGCCGTAGAGCGGCACATTCGCCAACACATTGCCTGATCCGTCATAAAACACCACTCCGCCGACCCGCAAGCCGGGAGCCAGCGGCTCAAAGAGCACGTTGACCACACAGTTCAAGGCCTTGGAGTATGTCCCCGCGGTGCATGTGCTCCCTCCCGCATCGGCAAAGTCCAGATGTGGTGCGCCCGTGGTGAGGACGGCCACGCTGCCCACCGTCGTTCCAGCCGCAATGGAGAGATGCAGCGTGACCGCCTTGAGGCCCGCGCTAACAGACTGTGAGCCAAAATTCACGCTCTTGGCCATCGTCTGCTGCACGACTCCTTCGCCGGTAGCGGCCAGGAAGACAATTCCCTTCCCGCCTGCGGCTAGACCGGAGCCGCTGACCCGCTTGACCTGGGCACCGAGGGAGGCTCCCTGTCCGAATGCCGCAAATGCAGGCAGGACGCACAACAAGGCAAGAAGCGGCAAACGTATCCGCACGCGGAACCGAAGGTCTCGTGCAGCCAAAACAGCAGAGGAAATCATGGAGGCCTCCCGCCGTGAGGAACAGTGAGGGAACAACCGTCCGGGAATCGGAACCACTGCCCGAGCAGGCCCCTGATGTGAATGTCTACGAACGGAGAAAGTCGTGACGCAGATTGTAAGCTAACCGTAAAATGGCGGTCTGTTCCTTTTTGGTCAAACACAGAGAAGAACGCCAGACTCAAACGTGGTGATGATGAGATGCAGCGGAACGACCACAGGACAGTTCCCGCAACGAAGTCGAATTTCGCTGTTTGATTTAAAGGGGTTGCTGCGGGGCTACATGCAACAAGGGCCGAAGCCCTTCGGCTTCGGCCCCTGCAATCTGTCGCTTGCTGACGCAAAAATAAACGAATGCGCCTCAGAATCCCGCTTCGGGTAGTTTGACCGGCCGGGCTTCGATCAAGGCCTCAATGGTTCCGAGCGCCTCCAGCACCGTATCGGACACGGGCGCATCCACCTGCACCACGGCCAGCGCCTGGACCGGCTTGGGGCCGGAGCGCTCGCGTCCCAGGGCGAAGTTGGCGATGTTCACGCCGTGCTCGCCCAGGATCGACCCGATGCGGCCGATCACGCCGGGGACGTCCTGGTTCCGGCAGACCAGTAAGTAGCCCTCAAGCGGAGTCTCGATGTCGATGCCGTCGAACTCAAGCAGTCGCGGCTGTTCGTCATGGATGACCGTTCCGGTGGCGTGGCTTGTGCCCGCAGCCGTGTGCAATTCGATGGTCAGCACACTGGCCGCCCCGCCGCGATGGCTCTCCTGCTTGTCCTCATGAATGCGAATGCCGCGCTCTTCGGCCACAGAGGTCGCATTGATGCGGTTCACGTTCTCTGAGCCCTGCAGCAGGCCCTCGATGGCCGCGTTGCGCACCAGGTCGATCTTGGCCTCGGCCAGCGTGCCGCCATAGACCAGATGAATGGACTCGATGCCGCCCTTGCCAGCCTGCGCCAGAAACCCGCCCAACCGTCCGGCCAGGTCGATGTAGGGAGCCAGTTGCACATACTCTTCGTGCGTCAGCGAAGGCAGGTTCACCGCATTCTGCACCACGCCCAGCTTCAGATAATCGCGCACCTGGCGGGCAATCTGAATGCCCACCGCTTCCTGCGCCTCGGCCGTCGAACCGGCAATGTGCGGCGTCAGAATCACGTTGTCCAACTCGGCATACGGAGTGTCCTTGGCCGGCTCTACGGCAAACACGTCTAGCGCCGCGCCCGCCACCTGGCCGCTCTTGAGCGCCTCCACCAATGCCGCGTCCTCGATCAGTTCGCCGCGCGCGCAGTTAATGATTCGCACGCCCTTCTTCATCTTCGCCAGCGTCTTGGCGTTGATCACGCCCGTAGTCTGCGGCGTCAACCCCACATGCAGCGTGATGTAGTCCGAACCGGCAATCAGTTCCTCGAGCTTCACCAGCTTGATGCCGTTCTCCCTGGCCACGGCAGCCGACACAAAGGGGTCGCTGCCGACAATTTCCAGGCCAAAGCCCTTGGCCCGTTTGGCCACTTCCAACCCGATGCGCCCCAGGCCCAGAATGCCCAGCGTCTTGCCGCGCAACTCCGACCCTTGCAGACTCTTCTTCTCCCACCGCCCGGCGTGCATGCCCGCATTGGCCGCCGGCACCTTGCGCGCCAGCGCCAGCATCAGCCCGATGGTCAGTTCCGCCACGGCGACCGCATTCGCTCCCGGCGTGTTCATCACCACAATGCCCCGCCGCGTAGCTGCATCGGCGTCGATGTTGTCCACGCCCACGCCCGCCCGGCCCACCACGCGCAATTTAGGCGCGAACTCCATCAGCGCATCGTCCACCTGCACGGCAGAACGCACCACCAGCGCGTCGGCATCGGCCAAAGCTGCGCGCAATCCGTCCGGAAGCTGGTCATAGGCCAGAACTTCCCACCCCGGTTCGGCCGCAAAAACAGCCTGCGTCGCCGGTGACACTTTCTCTGCCAGAACGATCTTCATCCCATCTCCCTTGCGCTTGTGCGCCGCTTCATACTCGTCAAAACGAATGCTGTGCTGCTCGCACAGAATGTCGAACATCCGTACGACCGCCGCGTGCGGCTTGCCGTCGCCCCGCTCGTACTTGGTCAGCGAGTTGGGATGTACACCCAGCCGCTCGGCCATTTCATATTGAAAGAGGTCGAGCTGCCTGCGTGCGATCAGCAGCTTCTCCCCAAAACTTAACTCAGACATGGAAAACAGCTCCTAGCTACCAGCTTCTAGCCTCTAGCTAGTAGCTACTCGATGCTAGCTGAACAACAAACCAACCGACAGGGTTCCCCTCGACAGGGTGACCTATAACGGGGTGCCCCAGGTCCCTCGCATTTGGGGACCTGGGATGTGTACATTCCCAGTTTGAAAATGCCTCGACCACCGCAGACAGGCTACTAGCTCGTAGATACAAGCTAGTAGCTGGAAGCTAGCGGCTGGAAGCTGCGCTCGCATACACCTGCTGCGCCGCTGCAACTGCCTGCCCATAAACCACCGGCAATCCCAGTACGTCCTTGGCGATGTGTTCCATCGCGCCCATAAACGCCACCGTATCCAGGAAATCGAAGAAACCCAGGTGCGCCACGCGAAAGATCTTGCCCTTCATCGTGCCCTGCCCGTTGGCAATCACCAGGCTGAACTTCGCCTTCAACGCCTTCACCACGTCGCTTGAATCCATGCCTTCCGGCACAGCGACTGCAGTTGCGGCAGCCGAGGGTGAGGTCGGCGCAAACAGCGTGAATCCCAACGCCACCAAGCCCGCGCGCGTGGCCTTGGCATTTACCTGCGCATTGTCGATCAGCGCGATGCGGCCCTTCTCCAGGTCCCCACCCGCCTGCCCGGCAATGTAGTCCAGCGCCGCGCCCAGTCCGGCAACCAGAGCCACGGCCGGTGTATACGCGGTTTCGCCCTTGCCCTGGTTCTTGCGCTCCTTGCGCAGGTCGAAGTAGTAGCGCGGATTCTTTGACGCATCCATCGCCTTCCACGCCTTCTCGCTCACGCTCAAATACGCCAGGCCCGGCGGAATCATGACCGCCTTCTGCGAACCGCCGATCAAGATGTCCACGCCCCAGCCGTCCACGTCGAATGTCTGCGTGCCCAGCCCCGTGATGCCGTCCACAATCAGCAGCGTCTCGGTGCCCTTCACCAGCTTGGCCACGCCTTCCACATCGTGGCTCACCGCCGTCGAAGTCTCCGAAGCCTGCATGTAAAGAGCCTTGTGCTCCGGCTTCAACGCCTTCTTCACGTCGGCCAGGTCAAACGTCTGCCCATAGGGCGCTTCCAACACGTCCACCTGGCAGCCGAACGCCTTGGCCAGGTCCACCCAGCGCTCGCCAAACTTGCCGGCCGTCAGCACCAGCACCCGGTCGCCCGGCGAAGTGAGATTCGAAACCGCGGCCTCCATCGCGCCCGTACCGGAAGACGAAAGCAGCAGCACATCGTTCGCTGTGCCCACAAAAACCTTCAACTGCGCCAACACCTTCTGGAACAGGGCGCGGAATTCGGGTGTGCGGTGGTGAATGTCCGCCGCCGCCATGGCAAACTGGGCCGCGGGAAGCAGAGGCGTCGGGCCGGGTGTAAACAAGCGCGTTTTGCGAATCATCGGTTTCTCCTCGTCGGCAACCCGGACAGAGAGCGAAGGTCAGCACCCATCCCGGTCGACAATCACATAATACACAATTATGTGGTTTATGTGTTCTGTATCAACAGGAAATTTCGGAGTGGGTGGATCACACGGCGCGGCCCTCCCGCTGGAAACAAGCCTGCGTCAGGCTCCACAGCCCTGATGAGCCACCTGCAAAACCTGATGAGACACTTGCAAGGTTTCATTGGAGAGCGCGAAGAAGCGTCAAGGCACGACTTTAGTCGTGCCGATAGTTCAGCAAAAAGATGTTGGGCTTTAGCCCCTGCGTGTACTTGTTATCAGTCATTTACTGCTCCGCAGCGGCTAAAGCAGGATTTTAAAGCAGGCAATTCAGGGCACGACTGAAGTCGTGCCCTGACGCTTATCAACTGGCTATTGATCCGGCCCTTCACAAGCGTTGCCCTCCCCACCCGTTTCGCGATAAAACCTGCGAAATGGAGAGGTCCGGTGCTTCTAGTTGGGGGGGCCGAATCGATAAGTGCCTCTCCCGTGGCCGATCCGCTCAAAATGTGAATTTGGCCACCACCGCCTGCAACCTCGACGCCATCTCGCTCAGTTCCCTGGATGCGGTCTGCATGTCGTGGGCCCCGCGGGTGGTGTCTTTTGCCGATCCCGCCACGCCGCCGATGTTTTTGGCGATGTCGTCCACTCCCTTCGCTGCTTCATTCACGCTGCGGCTGATCTCGTTGGTGGTCACCGTTTGCTCTTCCACCGCCGCAGCGATACTCTCGGAAATTGCGTTGATCTTGTTAATGATCTCGCCGATCTCCTCGATTGCCTGAACCGCTCCCTTGGTGTCTCCCTGAATGGCATCGATCTTCTGGCCAATTTCCGTGGTGGCCCTGGCGGTCTGCTTGGCGAGTTCCTTCACCTCGTTGGCAACCACCGCGAATCCCTTGCCCGCTTCGCCGGCCCGCGCGGCCTCAATGGTGGCGTTGAGAGCCAACAGGTTGGTTTGCTGCGCAATGGAGGTAATCACCTTGACCACGTTGCCGATCTCCTTGCTCGATTCGCCGAGCTTCTTCACGGTCTCATTGGTCACTTGCGCCACGCGCACGGCATTCTTGGCAACGTGGGCTGAATCGGTGGCATTCTTTGAGATTTCCCGGATCGAAACCTGCATCTGCTCGGCGGCCGCGGCCACGGACGACACGTTTCTTGATACCTCCGCACTGGCTTCGGAGACGACGCTGACCTGCACCGCGGTCTCCTCCGCATTACCCGCCATCTGCATGCTCGTCGCGATCAGTTCTTCCGAAGACGAGGCCAGCGTACTGGCGTTCTCGGCCATCACTTTGAGCGGGTCAACGATTGCACCGAGTGTCCGGTTGATCCCCTCAATGATTTTCTTGAAATCGCCCGGATGCTTGGAAGCGTCGGCGCGTGTGCCGACCTTGCCTTCCTTGGCCGCCTTGGCCAAGGCGTCGGTGTCGACAATCAGCGCCTTCATGTTTCCGCGAACCTGTTCGATGGTGTCGTTGATATATGCTCTTTTGCCGGGAAACCTCTCCAGCGGGGCCTCGAAGTTCCCTTTGCCGAATTCGCCGACGCAGGCCATCGCTTTCTTGCTCATGGCAAGCTGGCCCCCAACGATGTCATTCACCCCCTCGGCCATCGCCTTCAAGGCGCCGCGAAACTTCTTGGCCTCGATCCTGGCGTCAACCTCTCCTCTCTCCTGTTCGTCCGCCATGTGGACCATATCTGCCGAGAAGTCGCTGAACTGCTCGGTAATAAACTCCTTGATTCTGCCAATACGCTCGGTCTTGTCGCCGGTAATCGAGAGGTCGTTCAGTTCAATCCCCATCGATTCCAGAACCTTTTCCAGGGTCACCATCAGGAACGCATCCCCAATGGCCTGCAGGTCGAGGTTGAATACCAGCGAAACCGCTGCTTCAATCCGGCGAACCCGCTCTTCATCCGGAATATCGCGGCGCAGATACTTGCCCAACAGCGACTGATACTCCACATAGGAGCCGATGTACCACTTGAAAGGCAAATTGATACGGTCGTGCACGCCGCCAACATGAAGCCGCTTTTCGAAATAGCGCACATCCCATTCCACTGCGGCGCCCGCGAACACCTCAGCGAAATATCCGGCCTGTGCTGCCTCCAGATGCGTGCGCAGGGCCACCAGCGCCATTCCCTTTTCGCTGGCGAACTTCTCAAAGAACGCGCGCGTCGGTCCGAACTTGAACTGCCAGTCGTAGAACTCCTTGGCAATCTCCGCCGCAACCGATTGGGCCCAGGGCGCCATCTCCGCGATCAGCTTTCGCTCTTCCTCGCCCAGCCGAACAAACTGGCGCCGCACGGCAATGTTGCGATTGTCCAATCCAAACCGGCCCGTTAGGTTTTGGCCGCCATTCTGGTTCCAATCGACGTCGACAGCGGCCCCGCCGCCGCCCGGCCGAACTGGTGAACGATCGTTTTGCTTGTTTGCGGCCACGGCATTCGCTTCGTTTTCCACGGTTTCAACTCCTTCGTAACCCTTTTGTTTGGCTATCGGTGAATATGTCCATTGGTTTCAATAGCCGTTCTATTCGAATCTCGAGAAAACTGCCACGAAACGCGTGCACCGGAGACGATACCGAACCGGACTAGCGGCCATCGTAAGCGCGATCCTTGCGGATGTCCGAGCCGTATTGAGCACTTTTCCCCGCAACCATCGCGTGGGAGCCGGCCTGGGGAACACTCGCGGAAACTCCGCTGGGATGCAACTGAGGACGAAGAGATAAACTTTTAGATTGCGGACTCCCTCTGGTCCCAACGAAGGCAGAAAAAAACAATGACCGAAGCAGGCGCACTCGAGATCATCGTCAATCAGCAAATTATCCTCGCCATGAAGGCGCATGACGGCGAGCGCACCACCACGCTGCGCCTCATCAAGAACGCGCTCAAAAACAAGGCCATCGAAAAGCGCGAAATCCTGACTCCGGCCGAGGAGCAGCAGGCTCTGGCCACCATGGTCAAGCAGCGGCGGGACTCCATCGAGCAGTACACCAAGGGCAACCGCCCGGAACTGGCCGCCAAGGAAGCTTCCGAAATCGTGGTCATTGAGGAATTTCTAGTGGACTTAAATCATAAAAATACATAGTTCATGAGTGAGTGACTGAATGTCTTTATTTTTCATATTCTTACTCCGCGCCAAGAATCTATGTATAAATACATCGTATTGCATAGATACCCCGGTGTAATCCGCTCCCATCCTTCTTCAGCCTCAAACACCTTGGCGGGCTAGCATGCTCGCAACCCAACGTCGAGCTGGACTAGAAAGTAATGGCCAACAGCCTTGAACTAGCCTGCCAGTGCCTTCTTCACCAACTCACTTACCGTCCGCCCCTCGGCGCGCAGCCCTTGCGCGGTCAGCTTCGCCTGCACCGCCTTCATCACCGGGCCCATTTCCTTGACGGTGGGCTTGGCACCGCCTCTGGTGGCTTCTTCCGCAAGCACTTCGGCGATGAGTCCGTCGAGAGCATCTGTGTTAATCGCCCTTGGCAGGAACTCTTCTATCACAGCGATCTCGACAGCCTCTTTGGCCGCCAACTCCGGCCGATTGCCCTTGGTGAACTGGTCAATCGAGTCGCGCCGCTGCTTGATCATCCCGGCCAATACCTGCTCGCTCTCCTGCTGCGTCGGCGCCATGCGCTTCTCGATTGCCTTGTTCTTGAGCGCGTTCTTGATAAGGCGCAGCGTAGTTGTGCGTACCGAGTCATGAGCCTTCATGGCCACGATAATCTGCAGATCAACTGACTTCTCGAGTACTCCGGCTTCGCTCATATCCTCGTTCCAGTCCGATTCGAAATTCGAGCCGAGGCGACCTCAGACTCAAGAAACGATTGTAACGAGCTAGGGGCCGAGTCACGTAACGGAGCCGCCCTCACAATGAAGGTCGAGGACGTTTTCACGCTGAGACCGCCGGCTGTGGTACGGCTGCACGAGAAGGGTAGCGAGGGCCACGCCATGCCTTGCCATCACCCACTCGAACAGATATTGTCATCCGATGCGGAGCTTCGCGTTTGAAAGTCCATCTGGTTGACGGTACATACGAGCTATTTCGCCACTACTTTGCCGTGCCTAAGGCGCGCGATGCGCGGGGCCGCGAAGTGGGTGCGGTGCGTAGGGTGCTTGCATCATTGCTGGCCATGATGCGCGGCGGTGTCACGCACATTGGTGTCGCAACTGACCATGTTATCGAATCGTTTCGCAACAATCTCTGGGCAGGTTACAAGACCAGTGAAGGGGTCGAACCTGACCTACTTTCGCAGTTTCCCATCCTCGAAGAAGTTCTTGGGTTCTGTCGCAATAGAGGGAGTTTGCTATTCTTTGCACTGACAACGAGGTGCAGAGCGATGAGACAGGCGTTGAATCCAGTGGTGGCAAAGGTCCTGAAGCGCCTGCATTATCCTCTCGATGTGATTCTGCTCTGTGTGCGCTGGTATAGCGCGTATCCGTTGAGTCTCCGGAACCTCGAGGAAATGATGGCTGAGCGAGGGATTTCTGTCGATCACTCGACCGTTCATCGCTGGGCGATCAAATTGTTGCCAGTGCTGGAGAGGGAGTTCCGGCGCTCCAAGCACAAGGTCGGGAAGAGCTTGCGTATGGACGAGACATACATCAGGGTTCAGGGCGAGTGGAAGTATCTGTACCGTGCCGTCGACAAGGCCGGCGCCACCGTCGATTTCTTGCTGCGGGCGCATCGCGACAAGGCTGCGGCGCGCATGTTTTTCGAACAGGCAATCGAGCAAAACGGGGCGCCAGAGAAAGTGACCATCGATAAGAGTGGCTCGAATGTAGCGGCGCTCGAAGCCATTAATGCCGGACGTAGGAAGCGGATCGTCGTGCGCCAGATCAAATACCTGAACAATATCGTCGAGCAAGACCACCGTGCCATCAAACGCCGAACCAGACCGATGCTCGGCTTCAAGGATTTTCGCTGCGCACGCATCCTTCTGTCCGGCATCGAACTCATGCACATGATCAGGAAAGGGCAAATGAAAAACGCAGGCAAGGAAAGAACCCCCGCACAGAATTTCTAC
>Ga0255352_1001295_pt1 | contig 12776 bp, 9 predicted proteins | sample HBST0metaG_FD_189939 | JGI IMG/M metagenome (GOLD analysis project Ga0255352, IMG submission 189939) | Peat soil microbial communities from Stordalen Mire, Sweden - H.B.S.T0 | ecosystem: Environmental > Terrestrial > Soil > Wetlands > Peat | place: Sweden: Norrbotten County, Stordalen Mire...
CATGGGACGATGGCATCTGTCCCAAGTCGAGTTATGCGCTAGGTTATGCGCGTCCCACCCGGAATGTGACTATCTCAAACTGCTGGGTGACCGGCCAATACGAGTTAGGCTCGGTGCTTGATGGAACCTTCAGGAAATTCCCGCCGCAGACGCGTGTGGGCGGCACCGGCCGCATCAAATGCGGCACGGAATCCAATGGCGGCTTTATCAATATCACCATCACCGGCTGCGTGTTTGAAGGCTGCCAGGGTTTCGCGCTGGAGTCGGTGGATGGCGCGCTGCTTGAAGACATCGCCATCACCAACACCACCATGCGCGATCTGGTTTCCGGACCTATCTTCATGCGGCTCGGTGCACGGTTGCGCGGACCCAAGGAAACCACAAAGGTCGGGACTATCAAGCGCATCCTGATCGACAATCTCGTCTGCCACAACGCGCCGCAGAAGGTAAGTTCCATTCTCAGCGGCATCCCCGGCTACTCAATCGAAGACGTGAAGCTCAGCAATATCTTTATCGAGACGGTGGGCGGAGCCGCGGCTGAGGCTGCCCAGGTTCAACCGCCGGAGTTTGAAAACAAGTATCCCGAGCCGGGAATGTTCGGGCCCATGCCGGCGTCTGGTTTCTTCCTGCGCCATGTGCGCAATTTGGAGATGAGCCACGTTGAAATTGCGAACGTCACTCCCGATGCGCGTCCCGCGTTTCACCTTACCGATGTGCAGCGCGCCGATTTCTTTGCAATCACCGCTCCTCGCAATGCGGACGGCGCCTTCGCATTGCACGATGTGAAGGATCTGCGCATTGGCTGGAGCCGCGCGGCCGCCGATGCAAACCTGGCAAGCATCGAGAACAAGATGCTGTAAGCGCCACGTAGGGGGGGCTTTGCGGATATGCCCGCCGATAGGAGTGATTCTGATGCACAGCCTGCGCAATTGGTTTGCGGTGGTCCCCGGCGGCAAGTCCTGGTCGCTGGGGTGGAGCAGCGGTTCTCTTTGCCTGCTGCTGGCGGCCCTGCTCATCGTTTCCGGTCATTCCTGTGCAGCACAGGCTCCGGCCAAGGCGCCGGAGTTGGCTGGCATTGCTCATGCCGCGATTCGCGTCTCCGATCTGGACAAGTCCCGCGCCTTCTACCTGAAGCTTGGCTTTGAGCAAGCATTTGCAATGGAGCAGGGCGGAACGACGACGCAAGCGTTCATCAAGGTGAATGACCGCCAGTTCCTCGAACTCTATCCTAAGGGGCAGCCATCGCAGCCGGTCGGCTTCATGCATGTATGCTTCGAATCGGCCGATCTGGAGGGGCTCAATCGCTTTTACGCGGAGCAGGGCCTCTCGCCCAGCCAGGTGAAGCGAGGCGGAGCGGGAAATATGCTGTTTACCATGCAGGGTCCGGAGCAGCAGAACATCGAATACTCGCAGTACATGCCGGGCTCCATGCACAGCCTCGACCGTGGGAAGCACCTGAACGCAAACCGGATCGCGGAACAGATTGTGGCTGTCGAGATTGAGATGCAGAATCCGGCGGCGGCGCTCTCTTTCTATAGAGCGCAGCTCGGGTTTTCGCCGGCCAGCGCATTCGAGCCGGGGCAAATCTGGCTCGGTCTTCCCGGCCAGTCGGGCCAGCAGGTTGAGATTGTGCAGCACACCGAGGGCTCGGCCTTCCAGATTTTTTTTGGCGTGCCCGATCTCCAGCGCACCGGGGCGCGCCTCAAAGCGCTCCACCTGACCGTCGAGAAGCGCAAGTCCACGCTGTCGATTCAGGATCCGGACGGCAATCGGATTGTTTTTGTGAAGTCAAAGCCGGTATAACCGGGAAGGACCGCTGCTGTGAATTGAACCTGGCTCCGGCACAGAATGCTCTTTAAGATGAGGCCAAAATGAAACTGGCATTCGTAATCGCTCTGACCGCTTTTTGCATTCCCGCGTTGGCGCAATCCCCCGGCAAAGCCGAGGTGTTTTCTTCCGCTCAGGTTCACGGCCAATTGGCGCAGTTGGCGGAGCAAGCCAAAGCCAAGGGCAGCAGTGGAGCGACCTTAGGGGAGTACGGCACACACGCAATCAAGCTTTCCTCTAGAACCGCGGACGGCGGAGCCGAGATTCACGCTCACTTCGATGACGTGATGCTGGTGACCGAAGGCAAGGCGACGCTGATCACCGGCGGTACCGTTGTGGATGCTCATACCGGCAGCGATGGTGAAACGCATGGTTCCGGCATCCGGAACGGCATTGTGCAAACCATTTCGGCTGGAGATCTGGTTCATATCCCGGCAGGGACGCCGCACCAGTTGCTGATTGCGCCGGGAACCCCTTACAGCGCGCTGGTAATCAAGGTCAGGGAATAGCGGCTACGAGGCCGCTACAAAGGGGCACTATCCGCACTCACGCGCGGGTGCTTTTTGCCCTGGGCGCCAAGTCGCTTTTGGATTCGCGCAGCCTGCGTTGAAAATCTCTTCTCGTGGTGTCACGAGGGCAATCCAACCCAGGCCGTCTTTGTTCAGGCGGAGGGTTTGCGGGTGAGGGAGAGGGCACGGCGGATCAGATGGAGCTTTCCTCTGGCTTCCGGATCGGTCTTTACGCGCTGGAAGCCAGCCATGAGCAAAGCCATGAAAATTCCCGCGAAGAATCCCGCCGCTGTGGCACCGATCACAATGAGGCCGCGCTTCGGAAAGGATCGATAATCGGGCGGAACGGCGGGATCGATGACCTGAATCAGCGAGCCCTGTTTGGCTTCGTCCAGCTTGGCGATCTCGAACTGCCGCGCGAGGATATCGAAGACCGTCTCGTTGTATTTGACGTCGCGCAGCTTGCGCACGTATTCCAGGCCGGCCTCGGGCACACGGCCTTTGGGGACAATCAGTTCATCGGCGCTGTCCGCGGAGCCACCCAGCCTGGCCAACTGCGCGCGCATGCTCTCCAGCTCCCGCTGCGCCTGCACCAATTGGGCGTTTTCGCCGGTTGCGTAAGTCTGCATTCCCTGAATCTGCACTTCTCTGGCCGCGATCTGCGCGCGCAGAGATGAACCCGATTCGATGAGCGCGCGCGCCTGGCTGTCGAGCTGGATCACGCCCGTGCTCTGTTCGGTCTGCTTCAGCGCCTCTTCGGCGTTGGCCAGATTGTCCTTCGCCTGTTCAAGCTGCTGCTCAAAGAAGAGCCTGCGCTGAGATGCCTCAGTAATGGCGAGATGCTGTGACTGATTGCGAAACTGGTCGATGTAGCCGTTGGCAAGGTCGGCGGCGCGGCGCGGGTCGCTGTCCTCGACCGAGATATGGATCATCCCGTCCTTGCCACTGGCGTCCACAATCGCGTGCCTCTCGAAGGCCTTGCTCGCATCGGAGAGATGCCGCGTGTGGTACTCCTGCATCAAGCCGAAATGCTGCACCATGGCGTCCTCGACCGTGCGGCTCTTGAACATGGCGGCATACATGTCGTTGGGGTTCTTGATGCCGAGGCTTCCGCCGGCCAGCGCGGCCATGCCGCCCATGTTGCCCAGTTGCGAGGCCAGCGCGGCGCCCATTGAAGAACTCTGCTGCGGAGGCAGCAGCGTCACAGTCGCGGTGTAACGCGCAGGCAGCAGCAGCGAAACAACGATTGCAAGAACTGCGAAGACCGCGGTGAACCAAAAAACTATGCGCTTCCGCTCGGCAAGAGCGATGAGAAGATCGAGCAGAGAGATTTCGTCGTCCTCGCTTGCGGCGCCCGCGGCGGCTTACGGAACGGAGAGAGATTGGCCGTGCTCGTTCTGTTCGATTTGCGGAATTTCGGTCGTCATCGGCTCCTGCCGGATCGGGGACTGGCGCGCATCCCTGCCTGCATTTTACCGGGCAGGGCGCTCCAGATCCCGTTACTGGATTATGCTCAGCGCCGCGGCGCCCAGCGCGAATTGCGAGAACATCTGCGACCAGTCAAGCACGCCGCGCAGCGCCGACGGCTTGAAGGTCTTCTCCGGAACCACCAGAGTATCGCCCGGATTCAAGCGCAGATTGTCGAAGCCGTTGCCCCAGAGTCCCTTCTCCACTTCGCGGCTTACCACCTCGCCGTCGGCGCGGATCACAAACTCATGACGCCGGTCGGCATCCCGGTTGGGCCCGCCGGCCAGTTGCAGATATGCCCCCGCCCTGCGCCCATGTGCGTACAGGAAAGAATTCTGGTCATACACCGCGCCCACCACATTGACGGTGGCCGGAACCGGCGGAACGATAAAGCGGTCGCCGTCCTCCATGGTGATGTCGGGCAGGCTGGCGGTGCCGCCGCTGTCCGGGGTAAATCGCAGCACGATGCGGCCGGTGGCGCGAATTTGCCGCAGGCTCGCCAGAAGATCGCGCTCGCTCGTCTGGGCCGCGGCGCTGCTGGTCATGTCCTGCGCCGAACTCGCCGGCGACGACGCCATGGCCAGATTGCCGCGCTCGATTCCCATGCCCAGGCTCTGCACGTATTCGTCGATCCGCGCCTGCTGCACCGCGCGCGTCGACTCTCGCGCAAACTCCGAGCCGTAGAGGTAGGCGTCCGGCGTAAACCCGCCGGCGCGCTCCACCAGATGGCGGAAGGTTTCACCCGCCTCAACCGTGTAGGTGCCGGCATGCACAAACTCGCCGCCCAGCGTCACCAGCTTGGTCTGCTGCGCAAGGGGCACGCGGATGTCGGCCTCGGAGAAGATGGAAACCACGTCTCCGGCCTGCAATTCAAGATCCTGCGAGGCGTCGTGTTGCAGCACCAGCTTGCCCAGATCGAACGGAACCAGCGTGCTCTTCAGCGTGTCGGGGTCGAGCCGCTCGATGACCGCATAGTTCCAGTCGATCTCCGGAGCGAGCGCGCGAATCTCGGTGCGCTGCGCCGAAGGCGGAATGCGCGCGGAGAGACCAGCCTGCTGGGCGGCCAGCGAAGAACTGCCGGCGCGCTGCTGCGCGCTCAGGTTCTGCTCCTGCTGCAATCCGGGCTGATTCTGCTGTAACTCGGTCTGATTCTGCTGTAACTGATTCTGCTGTAACTCGGACGAGTTCTGCTGCAACCCATATTGGTTCTGCGCGTTCGTCTCCTCTGGAATGGGAGCTTTGAGCGTGATGGCGTGGTTCTCAGCGGGCTGGCGCATGGCGGCAAGGTCCGGCGCTGCTTCAAACTCCGGAGCGGGCAGGCCAAGCTGCGCGCGCTTCCACCAGTAATTACGCGTGATCAGCGAGTCCTTGTCGGGAATCAGATCGCCCACATGCATGCCCGCGTGCCAGGCAAAGCGGCCGGGGTTCGCCGTGTTGCCGCGCAGAATCACCGTCTTCCGATACAGGGGCACGATGGAAAACACCCGCACCAGGTCGCCGTCGGCCAGCGGAGTGGCCAGGCCCCCCGCATCGTAGGCCACCTCCATGGCGTGCCGGTCGCGATGAGCCTCGATGCGCTCGATCGAAATGCGCGCCTCCGCGGCAACCGAGGAAACGCCCCCGGCATCGGCCAGAAGAGCGGAGAGCGGCTCGCCGGCCCGCAACTCATAGATTGCCGGATTGCGCACGCTGCCGGTTACCGCCGCCTGCGCGCCGGCCGGAGGAATGAAGATCACATCGCCGGATTGCAGCTTCACGTCCTTCGACTTATCGCCGTGAATCAGCAGATCGTATAAGTCGAAGTCAGCTACCTCCGCGCCCCCGCGGCGCAGTTCGACGTGGCGCATCGAGCCTTCAATCGAGGGCCCGCCGCTGGCGAAGAGAGCATCGACCAGCGTGCTCAGCGAACTTATCGTAAAGACGCCCACACGCCGCGATTCTCCGGAAACATACACCTGGATGGAACGAATCTGACCTACATCCGCGGTAAGATCGAAGTTACGATAAACACGCCCCACCGCGCCGCGCAAATGCGCATCCAGAGCCGAAAACGGCATGCCCGCCACATGCACCGGGCCAACCTGCGGCAGGAATATCTCCCCCGAACGGTCAACCCGCACGTTGGTCTGGAAGTTCACCTGACCCCAGGCGCGGATGCGTAACTCATCGCCCGGACCGATAACATAGTCGGGCGGCACCGGAGTCATGTCGAGAGGGGCAAAGGTCGAGGGCACGCGGCGAAAAAGATTCTCCCCGAAGATAGGCAGAACCTGGCCCGCGGTCGAGGCGACAAACTTTTGAAACTCCGTCAGCGGTTCCGGCGGAAGCGCCGCCTGCTGCGCCTGACTCCGCGTGGCGACCGGCCGCGTTAACTGCTCGGTATCGGAATAGTTGCCGTTGCGGCTTCCTTGCTGCGCGCCGTTTTCGCCCGGCAGCGCGGAGCGCGTTTGCGAAGCCGGAAGCGAAGCGGTCCCTTCCTGATCCTGGCCGGAGCAATCCTGCGCGCCCGCCTGTAATGGGTCGGAGCAGTCCGCGGCGCTCTCGCTCTGCGTCCCCTGATTGCCGCTCTGGGACGGCAGTTGCGCATACATCGCCGCCGGAAACGAAGATATCAAAAACAGAGATCCGAAATGCAAGAGGAAGCCAAGTTGCGAGAGGGATCCAAGCTGCCTGACCCAGCGAATCAGCGATGCGGGCCAGCCATGAACACAGCCATATCCAGAGCCTTCGATCCCCGTGCCGTTTTGTGCGGTTTTCATCCTTGCGTGAGTCTAGCACGATGCCCAACCCCCACCAAAACCAAACCCAGACAACCGTTAGTGAATGACAGCCCGAAGGCGAAGATGCTCAAGCTGACAGTACCATTATGGTATTAACCTCGCGAGCAACACAAAGGATGGAATTACAGTCTGCTCCTGAAGATTTGAGGCGACGGAAAGGCAGAAACGCCTCACCATGCCTTGCTGCCGGCTGGGAAGCGTGTAACGCAGTAAATCGATCCATCCGCGTATGGATGGGCCGCTTCATCATTGCACAACGATTATTTCTGTAACCGTTTACCGCGTTCGCAAGCGGAGGCTCCGCTGTTTACTTTTGGATAAATAATCGCATTGGCCTCGTCTCATGCCGATGTGACGAGAAGGTCATGGTTTACCAAAGTCGCAATACCGCGTCTAACCATAATCTGCTACACTGTTGCTCCCGGGCTACATGACAAAGGTTTATTGTTGTGTGGTTGCGTGTTGCCATGAAATGGCAAGCGAAAATGATCAAAAGCAGTTGCCTTATTGAAAAACTGCGATGGCTGAGAATTCGGCACGACGACATCAATCTCAACAGAGCCGGCAAGCCATAGTTTCACCTCTTCAACGGAATCGATGAGTGTCATATTTCGGAGGAGCATTTGAGCGCCAGGCCGTTTGTTACGAAAGTTCTTGAGGTTGCAGCGATAAACCATCCCTCGCGGTTTCACAACAGCGGCCAGGATGCGTCGGACGCGCAGGCGCCGGTTCAAGAGCCGGCCGCGCATCTCTCGCTTTACCTGGTCCGTGAGCGGCTGAGCCCTTGGTCGACGTCCCGCACAAAACGTCTCTTCGACTGCGTCTGCGTTCTATTGGCGATGCCCCTGCTGATCCCGATCTCCCTGGCGGTCGCACTTGCAATCCGCTTTACATCGCGCGGGCCGGTTCTGTTTTTGCAAGAGCGCATGGGTCGTCATGGGAGCATCTTTACCATTCTGAAGTTCCGCACCATGAAGCACTGCGAGGGCGGCGCGCAGAATGTCATTACCACGACAAAGAATCAGCAGTTCACTTCGATTGGGCCTTTTCTGCGCCGATGGAAACTCGATGAGTTGCCGCAGTTGTTGAATGTACTTCTGGGGGACATGAGTTTGGTCGGCTCCCGGCCCAAGGTTCTGGAACATCAGATCGCCGATCTCAGTTGCCGTCCGGGAATCACGGGCGGTGCCACCATCGCCTTCGCTCGCGAGGAGCAGATTCTAGCCTCTTTGCCTGACCTTCATTTGGACGACTACTATCTCACGGTCATTCTTCCCCTGAAGCACAAGTTGGACGCGGAATATATGGCCCGCGCCACCTTTTCTTCCGATCTAAAGCTCATTGTGAATAGCGCATTGCGCCGCTGGGACAGTTCTGTGATGGACTGCCTGCTCAATACCGAGACATTTGAGACAGAAGACGGAATGCGGATATCCAGAGCGATCGTTCAGACAGCATCCTCTGCTCGCCTGCCGGCTATTTCCAGCGATGAATCGCTTATTCCAGCAGACCAATTCACAGAAAGTTAGTGCTCCGGTTGTGAGTGGCGGCGCCACACAAAGTGGCGCCGCGGTTGGAATCGCGGCAACTGATGGCGGCTTGCGATCCGAGCCTGCGGCGGTGATGCCGCAAGCACTACACTGGGAAGGAAATGACTCAGAGCCAGTTTCCCCCCACGCCCCCCATCGCCCGCAAGCAACACACTGAGACGCCTTTGCATGGCAAGGTCCTCACCGACGACTACGCCTGGCTGCGCGACAAGCAAGATCCCGAGGTCACAGCGTACCTTGAAGCTGAGAACGCCTACGCCGAGGCCGTGATGGCCCGGCTAGAAGGCCTGCGCGACGATCTTTACCGGGAAATGCTCAGCCACGTGAAGCAGACCGACGTCTCGGTCCCTTATCGCGCCGGCTCCTGGTGGTACTACACCCACACCGAAGAGGGTCGTCAATACGCGGTTCTCTGCCGCACCCACGGCTCGCCCAATGCCACTGAGGACACGCCGGAGCAGATCGTTCTCGACGGCAACCTGCTGGCCGAGGGCCACTCCTTTTTCTCCATCGGCGCCACGGACATCACCGGCGATGGCCGCTGGCTGGCCTATACCACTGACACCACGGGCTTCCGCCAGTACACGCTGCACATCAAGGATCTGGTTACCGGCGAAACGCTTGCGGAAGAAGTTGAGCGCGTGGGCTCCGTGGTCTGGGCCGCCGACAACCTCACCCTCTTCTACACCGTTGAGGACGAGGAGCAGAAGCGCCAGTACCAGCTTTGGCGGCATGCTCGCGGCACACAGACAACAGAAGACGTGTTGGTCTATCAAGACGACGACGAGCGCTTCAATCTGGGCGCGGGCCGCACCCGCGACGGCAAATACCTGGTGATGGAATCGGCCAGCCACACCACCACCGAGTCCTGGGTGCTGCCGGCCGCCGAGCCTGAGGGCAAGTTCTCCCTCATCAGCCCCCGCGAGGATGAGCACGAATATTCCATCGACCATCGCAATGGCCTGTGGTTCATCCGGACCAACGACCGCGGACGCAACTTCCGCCTGGTGACGGCGCCCGTTGCCACGCCGGGCCGCGCACACTGGACCGAGCGCACTGCCCACCGCGACAGCGTGATGCTGGAAGATGTGGATCTGTTCGCCGGCTTCTTTGTGGCCTGCGAGCGCGAAGGCGGCCTTCCCCGGCTGCGCATCAGCCGCTTCACCGGCGACGGCGCTGAAGCAGCGCCGGCCGGCGAAATCGCCTTCCCCGAGCCGGCCTATAGCGCCCACCCGCACATCAACCGGGTCTTCGAGGCAACGGAGTTTCGCTACGCCTACCAGTCCCTGATCACGCCCAGCTCGGTCTACGAGTACGACGTGGCCACCGGCGCCTCGACACTGCTCAAGCAGCTTGATATTCCCGGCGGCTTTGACCGCGCGCTCTATGCCAGCGAGCGCGTCCACGCCACCGCCCCGGACGGCGTGCAAGTGCCGGTTTCGCTGGTCTATCGCATCGACAAGCGGCAGCCTGGGGTGAATCCACTTTACGTTTATGGCTACGGCTCCTATGGCTACTCGCTGCCCCTCGGCTTCAGCCCCAACCGGCTCAGCCTGCTCGATCGCGGCGTGGTCATGGCTTATGCGCATATCCGCGGCGGCGCCGACCTGGGCGAGCCCTGGCACGACGCCGGCAAGATGCTCGTCAAGCGCAATACCTTCACCGACTTTATTGCCGCTGTCGAGCACCTTGTCTCGTCGAAATACGGTAACCCGGCGCGCGTGGCCATCGAAGGCGGGTCGGCCGGCGGCCTGCTGATGGGCGCGGTCGTCAATCTGCGCCCCGATCTCTTCCGCGCCGTCCTCTCTCACGTGCCTTTTGTGGACGTGATGAACACCATGCTCGACGCCACTCTGCCGCTCACCGTTCCCGAGTACGAGGAGTGGGGAAATCCCAACGAAGAGACTTACTTCCACTACATGCTGAGTTATTCCCCTTATGACAATCTGAAGGCGGCGAGTTATCCGGCCATGTTGGTGAAGACATCGCTGAACGACAGCCAGGTGATGTATTGGGAGCCTGCCAAGTATGTGGCCAAGCTCCGCACCCTGAAGACGGACGATAACCCGCTGCTGCTGGTGACCAACATGCAGGCCGGCCACGGCGGCGCAAGCGGCCGCTACGACTACCTGAAAGAGATCGCACTCGACTATGCCTTCCTGCTGCGCGAACTGGGACTGGTGAGCTGATCCTGAAGAACCCGGCACGACAAACAGCGAATGAGGAAGCAATCTTGAGCGTCCCTGACGAAACAACCCGCGCAGGAACGGCCGAGGCCCTCGGCGCTGCGGAACCGCGCGTCTACAGCGGCGCTTCTCATGCGTGGCGCGCACTGCGGCATCGCAACTTCAGGCTCTTCTTTGGCGGTCAGAGCATTTCGCTGATCGGCACGTGGATGACGCGCATCGCCACCAGTTGGCTGGTCTACCGGCTGACGGGATCGGCGCTGCTGCTGGGCACGGTCAGCTTCGCGGGGCAGATTCCCACCTTTCTGTTTGCGCCCTTCGCCGGCGTATGGGTTGACCGCCTGGACCGCCGCAAGGTTCTGGTGTGGACGCAGGCGCTATCGATGGTGCAATCGCTGGCGCTGGCCGGCCTGACGCTGACGGGCCACATCACGATTCACTGGCTGCTGGCTCTCAGCGTGATGCAGGGCATCGTGAATGCCTTCGACATGCCCGGCCGCCAGGCCTTCATGGTCAAGATGGTCGAGGACCGCGCCGACCTGTCAAACGCCATCGCCATCAACTCGTCCATGGTGAACATGGCGCGCCTTGTGGGTCCGTCGCTGGCCGGCATGTTGATCGCGGTGAGCAGCGAGGGATGGTGCTTTCTGATCGACGGCATCAGCTACCTGGCCGTGATTGCATCGCTGCTGATGATGCGCCTGCACACACCGGTGGTGAAGCGCACCTCCACTTCGACGCTGACCGAGTTGAAAGTGGGCTGGACGTACGTGTCGGAGTTCCTGCCCATCCGCACCATCCTGCTGCTGTTTGCCGTGATCAGCCTCATGGGCATGCCGTTTGTGGTGCTGATGCCGATCTTCGCGGCCCGGGTGCTGCACGGCGGTCCGCATACGCTGGGCTTTCTGATGGGCGCCATGGGAGTGGGCGCGCTGGTGTCGGCGCTGGCGCTGGCGGCGCGCAAGAGTGTGCGCGGGCTGGTGCGGATGATTCCCATTGCCGCCGCCGTCTTTGGCCTGGGGCTCATCGGCTTTGGATTGTCGCGGGTCTTCTGGCTCTCCATGATCATGGTGTTCATCGCGGGCATGGGCATGATGCAGGGCATGGCCGGCAGCAACACCGTCATCCAGACCATCGTCCCCGAAGACAAGCGCGGGCGCGTGATGAGCTACTATACGATGGCCTTTATGGGCATGGCGCCCTTTGGCAGCCTGCTGGCCGGCACCATGGCCCATGCCATCGGCGCTCCCTTGACGGTCATCCTCAACGGATCGGCGGTTCTGTTGGGCGCTGCATGGTTCGTGACGCGGTTGCCGGCGGTGCGGCGCGAGATCGCTCCCGTCTATCGGGAGATGGGAATCTTGCCGGCGGAGGAAGAGATTCCGCAATGAACGACTTGAAACTCGATCCGAAACGCACGGCCATCGTGGTTATCGATCTGCAAAAGGGAATTGCCGGAATGCCCGGTGGCGCGCCCTATTCGCGCGTGGAGGCCGTTGCCAACAGCGCGCGCCTGCTCACCGCTGCGCGGCTGGCCGGAGCGCAGCCCGTCCTGGTGCATGTGGGCGGCTCGCCCAGTGGAGCGGACCGGCTGCGCCCAACCGCGGACCAGCAGATGCGAACCTTTGGGCAATTGCCGCCGGACTGGAGCGAATTCGTTCCAGAACTCGACCGCCAGCCCGCCGATATTGTGATTCTCAAGCGTCAGTGGGGGGCTTTTTATGGCACGGATCTCGATCTGCAACTGCGCCGCCGGGGCTTGACCACCATTGTTTTATGCGGCATTGCCACCGAGTTTGGCGTGGAAAGCACGGCGCGCGACGCCTATGAGCGCGGCTACGAGCTGGTCTTTGCGGCGGACGCCATGACAGGAATGCACGCGGAGAGCCACGCGAACGCCATCGAGCGCATCTTTCCCCGTATGGGGCGCGTGCGCTTGACGGAGGAGATTGTCGCCGCGTTGCAGGCGTGACGATGTGCAGAGCGGAATCCCAGGTTCCAAAATCGGGACATGGGGCACCCAGCTTGACATATCATGATTTGTCATGATAACTTCAGGAGAACGATGGAGGTGTGCCATGACGGCTCAGGCCCGCGAGAAATTCGCTACCCAGGTCAATTCTGAAATTCTGCGTTCCGTGCGGTACATCGCTCAGAATGAAGGTCGGCAACTTCAGGTCTTGATCGATGAGGCTCTGGCCGATCTGATTGAGAAGAGAAGGCAGAGTCGCCCGCGTGCATCTATCATGGCGACCTACCAAGCCAGCCACGAGAAATTCGCGCCGCTCTACAAAAAGCTGGCTGAATGACTGACTATCTGACCGTCGTCGAGGTGCTGGCAATCCATGACGACCAAATCGAGCGTTATGGCGGCGCGTCCGGGTTGCGGGATCGCGGCTTGCTTGAAGCCGCCATTTTTCGACCCCAGACAGGCTATTATGCCGATCTGATTGAGGA
>Ga0255352_1001296_pt1 | contig 12772 bp, 14 predicted proteins | sample HBST0metaG_FD_189939 | JGI IMG/M metagenome (GOLD analysis project Ga0255352, IMG submission 189939) | Peat soil microbial communities from Stordalen Mire, Sweden - H.B.S.T0 | ecosystem: Environmental > Terrestrial > Soil > Wetlands > Peat | place: Sweden: Norrbotten County, Stordalen Mire...
TGGTACAGCAGCAGGCGGAACGGTGTCCACCTTCAGCGCTGGAAATCTTTCGCCACTTTTCACGACTACAGTTACAAATCCAACAAGCACCCCAGCCTTAAGCTTCACTTTGTCAACCGCCGCAGCGCATACCTTCTATGGCAACAACACGGCGGCGACCGCAACCCCTGCGTTCGAGGCCATCGGATCGGGGGATTTGCCAACCGATGTAGCTTATCTGGATGTGGCACAAACTTGGACGGCAGCACAGACGTTCAATGGCAACGTGACAATCGGAAGCAGTTATACTCTGGGCGTTGGAAGCCTGACGGCAAGTCGTTGTGTTCGGTCTACTACAAGTGGCGTGTTGGTCAGCGCGAGTATGGATTGTCAAGCAGGCACGGTGACAAGCGTGGCGGTTACGGTGCCAAGCCAATTGACAATTTCGGGAAGCCCGATCACCACGAGCGGAACCCTGGCATTCGGAATCAATGGAACGGGCGTGGGTGGGCTTCTAGTGACGGCTTCCACGGTAGGTACGTCTGGGCATGCTGCGGTGTGGACAAGTTCGGGCGACTTGGGAGATGCAGGCAGCGGGGTCGGAACAGTATCTAGCGTCGGCTTAAGTTTGCCGTCTGACTTCACTGTGAGCAATTCTCCGGTCACGTCGAGTGGAACTCTCACGGCGGTGTGGGCCACGACACCAACAGGGACGGGCGCGATTGTGCGCGCTACAAGTCCCACTCTGGTCACGCCAAATATTGGTGCAGCAACCGCCAGTTCTCTGGTTGACACAGGAGCGGCGGCGACAAGTGGTGACTATTGCCTCCAGATCGACAGCAGCGGCAACATCACGAACACGGGAAGCTCGTGTGCATCTAATCGCGATGTCATTCATGTGGGATTTATTGGCGCACCTCTGGCAGCAAGCCAGACATTTGGATACTTTTTGCCGGCTACGGGGCAGACAATCACCGTGCCATCCAGTTGCACGAATAGTCGTGCCGCTGCGGCCACTGCGGCCACGGCATCCACCACGCTGACAATTTACAACTGCACTACTGCATTTTCATCTGGGTGCAGCGCAGTAGGAACCATTGTGTTTGCAGCAAGCGGTACAGTCGGAACGTTTACCTGCTCATCCTCGTTTGCGATCAATGGAACGAGCGGAAACGGTTTGTACATTGCAGGTCCGTCAACGGCTGACACCACGTTGGGGTATGTCGCGATTGCGCTTTACGGAACGCACAACTAGAGAGAAGGGAGAGACATTTTGAAAAGACTGATTGTAGCTTTAATCTTTTTTGCCGCGATGGACGAAGTGTCTCTCTCGCAATTTTACACTGTTGTGGCAACAATTACCGTGGGAAGCGAACCCGTTGGAGTCGCTGTAAACAAAACCACGAATACGATTTACGTCGCGAACGAAAACGCCAATTCTGTTTCTGTGATTAATGGCGCAACGAACACCGTTACTACAACAATTACTGTCGGCTTGCGACCTTATGGCGTGGCAGTCAACGAAACTACCAATACAGTTTATGTTGGCAACGGCGGAACGACAACATTGTCGGTAATCGACGGTTCAACAAATGCCGTTACGGCAACTCTGACTGTCGGTCAGTATCCGGCCGGAATCGGCGTAGACGAAACCACCAACATGTTTTATGTCGGCGTGTATGCTGGCGCGGTTTGGGTTTTTAATGGAGCAACAAATGCTCATACGGCAACTGTTACTTACGGATCGCACACTTACGGCGTTGCGGTAAACCAAACTACGAATACGATTTATGCCGTAGCTCAAGTAAATGGTGTCGTAACGGTCATCAACGGATCAACAAACTTGCAAACTCACGCCATCACTGTGGGAACCACCCCTTGGGGTGTAGCGGTAAACGAGACTACCAACACTATATACGTTACGAACACTGGCAGCGGAACTGTATCTGTGATTAGTGGATCAACAAACGCAGTTACAGCAACAATTACCGTGGGAAGTGCGCCATGGGGTGTATCGGTAGATCCGTCCACAAATACTGTGTATGTCGCTATTGCTAGTGGCACCAATGAAGTAGCAGTGATTAACGGAGCGACAAACGCGATTATCACCACAGTTGCTGTGGGAACAGGGCCGGAAGGAATAGCGACAAATTCAACGACCCACGTCACGTATGTAAATAACTTCAATGCTAACACCACATCTGTAATCAATAGCCCTGGCGCAGTTGCGTTCCAGGACAATGGGACATTTGAAACGTACTAGGAAAGTGGCTTCAAAAAGGAAGGTGGTCCGATGACGAACGAAGAAGTGGCCGTAGAACTTACCAACCACGATGATCGATTGAAGGTCGTCGAAAAGGGCGTGACTAGCCTTCTGCGATTCCAAATAAGCATCAATCGCAAGATCAGTTTTGTGTACGGCGCTTCTTGGGTCCTCGGTATTGTTTGGACTGCATTTTTGGCCACTGCTATTTGGGCTCTTGGAATCGTTGTCCCCGCTGCCAAGGTTGTGGTCGCAGATTATTATCGCGATCATCCAAAGGCAGCACTCGAACAAAATTCTCAAGAGAGAGTTCTGTCTTTGCTGGTTGCGAATGCCCAGAAAAATCCGCAAAAAGACTCTTCAACTGACAAAAATTCGAGCGAAGAAACCAATAAGAATTCAAAGTGATTTTAGCGTTGACCGCTGAGACAGAAGTCGTCAACATAAGTTCGAGCAACGCGAGGATAAGCGCAATGTCTTGGTGGAATAAATTACGCATTTTGTTCTTCGGTTGCTCGTACTGCGGGGGCAGAGGAAAGATCAGCACAATTGCCGGAACATTTCCATGCCCGTACTGCCACTCAAAGTCGAAGAAAGTGCTTTGGAGGGATCTATGAACAGCATCAAAAACTGGTTAGCTTCCTACAACATTACGACGCACAGCGTCGTTGTCGTTCTTGCCTTTTTGACCAGCGGATTTTACTTTGTCCCGCCATTCCATGCTTTGGTTATGGAAATCTACCACGCGTTGCCCGGATGGGCAGAAAAAGTCGTTCTTGCGGCAGTTGCGCTTTACGCCTGGTATCGCAAAGGACAACCAGAAGTAGTAGTTCCTGTAGATGGCGCAAACAGCTTGCACATCAACTCGTAATCGGCGAGCGCGAAAATGAGCAAAATTCTCCAATGGCGACTTGTGACGGCGGACGATGTGGTTTCCGACTGCATCCGATTTATTTCTCGCGGGCAAGTGAGCCATGTTGAATTCATTACGCTCGATGGGACACAAACCATCGGCGCACATCTGGATGGTGGGGTGGCGATCCGTCCGCTTGAAAAATGCTCTGTGGATTATCGCTTCCAAGCCCAATGCACGGATGAACAGTACGCAGATGCAACGGACTTCCTCTTCCGGCAGATCGGGAAGCCCTATGACCTGACCAACATCGCAGGAATTTTGCTCAATCGGGATTGGCATAATAACTCTTCCTGGATATGCAGCGAACTGTGGGCCGCGACTTTGGAAGCAGGAAAGTTGATCGGGGAACTGGGAACAACCATCAACGCGTTTACCCCGAACGATAGCCTGATCGTTTCTTTGGCGATGTTTGGGTCGGTTTTGGGATAAAGGAGAAACATGAATCGCAGAAAATTCTTGATGTCTTCGGGAATCGGCGGCGTGGCGGTGCTTGCGTCTCCCTCGCTGCTTGGTGTGGAAGGTTGCGACTCGTCGACTTTGAAGTCGTATTTGAACGCCGTCCTTGATTCGGCCGAGAAGATTTTGGCGCTGTCGAGTTCGGGGGATAGCTGGTACACAACCCTGGTGGATGCCATTACCTCCCTGAAGGCGACAGAGAGCAATTGGGATGGTAGCACTGCCGTTGATGTTGTGGTAAGCGCTCTGGATACGCTTGAAGCGGTTCTGGCGGTTATTCCGGTCACGTCTGGTTATTCGTCTTTGATCGCTCTTCTGGTAAGTGCTATTGAAGTGATTTTGACCACGTTCGTGAAGACCAGCGTGACAACGGTAAAGGTAAGAATGCTGGCCCAAGCCAACCCGTATCGCGGCGTGGTGCCGTTGAAGAATCCACACTTTTTGCAGAGCAAGGTTGGCGCATACAAAGCGCAATGGAATGACCTTGCGAACGGACTTGGCATTCTTGACAAGGTGAAGCTGTAGTAGCTTGTGCGGCTGTGCTTCGAGCAGCGTGGGGCGGGCTTAGATGCCTGTAACTCCCTGTCAGGTGTGAATCCTGGCCAGCCGCACAACAATTTCTGATGCCGAGCGGCATGCCCCCCTTCTAAGGGAACCAGCAATGGCTCTGCGAAAGGGGGGAATATGCCGGCAAGTGAAGTCATGGGACTGTTCCGCAAACACAAGCTGCACTCTGGCAAAGGCGGCAAGATTGTACGAAGCAAAAAACAGGCCAAGGCAATTCTTCTGAGTTATTTGCGGCGTGAAGGCAGAATCGGCCCGCAGAAAGGCAAGACGAAGAAGCGCGGGCGTCAAAAAAGGGTTGTCAGCAAGAGATGATTGCGAACATAATGATGCAGAATCACTGAGCAACATGCCTTCTCCTACATGGGGGGGAACAAGCAATGGCTCAAGACCAGCGATGGTTTTGGGCCATTGCTGTTTTTGCGCTAGGAGAGGTGCGGCATGGCTAAAATGACCGCCAAAAAGCGGAACAAACTGCCCAGTGGAGACTTTGCGCTCAAGGGTCGCCGGTATCCCGTGAACGATGAAAAACACGCAAAAAATGCGCTTGCGCGCGTGTCGCAACATGGATCGCCGGCAGAAAAAGCCGCTGTGCGCCGCAAGGTTCATGGCAAGTTCCCCAACATTGCCGTGAGCGGCTTGAAGAAAACGGCCACAAAGAAAAAGGGCAGTCGCAAACGGGCTGTGTCGAAGAGGTGAGAGATGGCAAGGAAGAAAGCGCAATCAGCATCCCCCAGTACGGGCGGTAGATCTGGCAGAGTGACAACGTCGATCGATAGCGCGGAGAACGGTTTCATCGTTCATACGAGCAGTGAAGGCAGTGGCCCTGGTAGCTCGTACGTCAGCAAGACCTTTGTTGCCCCAGATCATGCAGCGGCGCTCCGGATTGCCTCGGCGCACATTGAGAGCTGTGGCCCCAAGGCAAAGGGCAAAAAAGGCAAAGGCAAAAAAGGGAAGAGCAAAATCGCAGTAAGCAAACGGTGATGAATGGCTTCGTACAGTTGGCTCACTTTCGCGACAGCACGGCAACAGCTAGCTTCACGGCTAGCTGATTCCGGAAATTCGTATTGGACAGATGTTGAAAATGGTTTGTACATCAAAAAAGCGTTACGAGAGTTCAATGCGCTCACCTACACATGGAAGACTGATTTTATCTATAATTCCTCGTCTTTGTGGAATTCGCTGGGGCTTTTGACCGCATCTCCTCGACTGCGCACGCTGACTTGCAACGACTCGTTCACGATGATGGAGTATCACCTGATGGAGCCGCCTACTGGGGGAACGTGGACGGGGACAACGCAATTCACCATCAGCGATTTTGCTCAGGCGTTGCAACGGCGCCGCGACGAAATGTTGCAGGTTTCAAATTGTAACCAAAGCTTGTTGGCCAACATCAAAGTGATGGCAAACACGCGACGGACGACGCTGCCCGATACGGTGATCGACGTGGAACGTGTGCGCTATATCCCTGTGACGGGTTCGCCCAACACGCTTTATCGCGACGATACGGTAGCGCAGGAGTTTTACGAAGCGCCGCTTTATCAGCAAAACTCTGGAACGCCGCAGACTTTCAGCCTTTCGTCCGAGCCACCGCTTTCTTGGGATGTTGATGTTCCTCCCAATCAGCCAGGTACGTATGAAGCAGTCGTTCTGGAATCGGGTGCGGCCTTTAGCCCACCTACGGCGGCGCTGCTGGGTATCCCCAATGATTTTGCCTGGGCATTGGAGTGGGGAGCGATCGCGGATCTGCTGGGAAGAGAACCCGAAGCTACAGATCAAGAACGATCCGCCTACTGCCTGCGGCGCTACCAGGATGGGTTGAATCTGCTATTGAAAACACCTTGGGCGATGTTGGGAAGAGTCAATAACGTTGCTTGCGATATGCCTTCGATCGCTGCCATGGATCGCTATATGCCAGAATGGGATTCAACGCCTACCAGCTTTGGACCTTGCGTCGTAGTAGGCGGCATCGACTTTCTGGCAGCTCCGACAGCAAGCGGCATCGGATTAACTGTGCTGGCCAATGCGCCGGTGCCGACGCTTGACGCGGACTATGTGCAGGTATCCCGCAGCAACTGGGATGTGGTGCTCGATTTGGCGCAGAGCATAGCCTGCTTTAAGCTCGGCGGCGCAGAGTTTCAACAGGCATTGGCACTGGAGTCTCGTGCGATTCAGGCGTGCTCTGCGGAGAATTCGCGGCTCAAGAGCACGGGCAGCTTCAGCGACATTCTGGTGCAACGCGGACAAGCGCAAGATCGCAATCAAGAGCGGTACAACAGCGCGAACCAGCAAAAGCAGGGCTAATTGCACAAGAGATTCGGCACGTAGAGATCAAAGTCCAATGCTTCCCAGTGAAGCCCAGTTCCATTCCCCAGGATCTCCACTTGCGCAATCTGTTCTGGGGTTGCATCTTGAAGCCCTTCAATATCTTCACGAGGGATCAAAAACCGACTACCGTCATTCAGCTTGAGAATCAGGATATCCAATTCTGTGCCAGACCTGTACTCTGCGGCGATGACACGCAGCTCTTCCGGCTCATTCTTTGCTCTCTTCAGCGCTTCGTCAATTTCAGCATCGGTGGTAACAATCTTATGCTTAACCATGAATTGTCCTCCCAGAAATCGCAGTTTCTTGGTGCATGTCGCGGGCGCGCGCAACAACCCCAAGCGCATCCTTTATAAAAGCAGGATCACCACTTTCGAGCGCATCCGTCACGTAGACAGCAATGGCTTCCGGATCATCGAGATATTCCGCAGGATCAAATGGCTTGGTTTCAGATAGAGTCATTTTGTCCCCCGCTAAAACGTCATTTCCAGTTCAACACGAGAATAGTTGGTTCGCGGAGCGCGTTGACGTCCTGGCCTTTTTTCAAAATGGATCAAGCCATACTGCTGCATTGTTTTAAGCGTTCTGGAAAGATTTGACTTGGCACGACCCGTCTGTGTCGCGAGTTCCGTAAGCGACTCCGGTTGTGTTTTTACGATTAACGCTAGAAGAGCCCGATTTTTATCGGACAGAACCTGCGCCATTGTTTCAAGAGATTGAAACCATATCTTCGGTTCCTCTGGACTTGGAACGTATTCTCCGCGCACGATAGCCATTGTCCGATTTTTGTACTGTTCAAGGCTGGCAATCCCGATTTTCAAAGTAGTCATGCTGTGCTCCTTTTTTGCAAGATGGTTTCCACTTCTGTCCAAAAATCTGCCATCAGTGTCGCTGCATCCGTGTAGGCATAGAAGCGAATTCTTTTCCCGCTGTGTTTGTGATCGTACTCAACAAAAGTTCGTGCGCCTGGACCGGAAGTTTCATGAATTGAATGGGCATTATCAAATCCCAACAATCGCGTTCCTTTTTTGTCATGAAGCGTAAGTGAGTAGCGTAGGCCATGCGGACGTTCAGGTGAAACCGCTACCCGCTTTACCTCAAATTTTACCCAGCAAATGCCTTCCGTATCTGCAACAAAACTACTACCATCCAGCAGCAGTAAGGCATCAATGCCTGCGTCTGGTTTCGTCATCCCTATACGTTATCACCCGATCATAAATATGTCAAGCGATTAGCATTGCCATCTAGGGAAAAATCGCCTACCATGCGTTCAGAACATCGAGCAGCATGCCTCGCCCTGCGGCGAACAAGCAATGGCTCAAGACCAGCAATGGTTTTGGGCCATTGCTGTTTTTGCCGAGTGAGGGCAACGTGCCGCTTGACTTCCATGGACTCGACTTAACCCATCCCCCGAACCGCGTGCCTAGCGGCCGGGTGACGATTGCCCAAAATATTCGTTCCTATTCCGTTGGCAGCATCAACTTTCGCAACCTGCTGACAGCCGCAATTGAAACCTATTCTGTGGCACCCCACACCATCCGCCGCCTGAATGATTCAACTCCCAACGGGCCTACGGACGGATACATTCTGACGGTAGGTGCTGGTACAGGAATTTATGCCGGAGCTACGGAGGTTGCAACAGGACTGAGCGGAAACCCCGTATCGATGGTTCCGTTTCGCCCCAACACTTCTGTTCAACCCTGGATGTATATAAGCGATTCTGCTTCGCAGGGAGACGTTACTCTCATCACGGAATACCTGATTACCAACACCGGCGGCGGTCATACCGCTGTTGATTTTCCATCCAACGGAATGATGAAGGTTCGCTCCGATGGTGTCTGCTACAAAATGGGCATCAAGGAACCGCAGCTTGCGCCGACTGTTTCCACAGAAAATTCTACCGTTACTACGACTGGAACGCTCTACGCGACGGCGATTCCATGGACGAACTATCCGACAGGCACAAACTCAGATTTTGATTACGGCGAGACGGAAGGGTATCCAAATACCACCGCGCCTGTCGACGGAACTGCGCCATATACGATTGCCGTTTCAAATGCTTCTACGGTGACAATTTCCATTCCAGATCCCACGGATACGGTAACGATCAATGGAAGCGTCGTCACGACTCCAACGGCCACGGGACCGACGCTGGCTTCGACCAATCCTGGATACTACGTGCAGCCGACAGGCGGAGTATCTCCTCCCACGTCGACTCCATCGATCATCATCGGAGCATTCACGGATGGAGACGGAAATGTGATTGCTGCCGGCGTTGCACCACTCTACAGAAAGAACATTGTGGATGTGGGCGGATCGCTGGATGTGGCGATTACTGTCCCTTCGTCGGCTGTGTCTTTTCAAATTGGCATCAACTCGACGGGAAACACTTTCATCGATAACTCTGGATCTTTCAGCATTACGGTGGTGGTGACAACCGATGCGCTGCCGTCCGTTGCTTCAATTCTTGGCACGTTGACGCTCTATTACTGGGGGGATTCTCCGACATCTGGCCAGACGGGCACATACATCTGGAAAAATCCAGATGATTCTGGCGGTTCGGGACCCACTCGTTCTACGTCCAATGCGGACGGCAGCACAACAGGGAATTCTTTCATCTTCGATGCGTCGTTTGGAACGGCGGCGGTTCCAGCTCTTGCTGCCGGTATTCCTGGATTGCCGGGCGTTGATATTTCCACTGGGGACAGTGACACGACGAACGCAATGGCATGGACCGAACTGACGGCAGAAAGCGTTGCCAGCGGTACAAATGCCGTGTTCGCCTCCCCCATCACGTCGACGTACACGACTAACACGACGTACACAAATTTCAACTTCTGCCTGACCGGAAGTATCTATATTCCAGCAGCGGGATATTACAAATTTGTTCTGACTACCAAAGATCAAGCGATTTGGGGAATTAGCGGAAGTCCTACCGTCGCTTCGGCCACGGCAACCTACATGACAGGCAACGAAGAAACCGTTGCTGGAACTGTCACGCTGACCGACTCACAGATTTCTTCCTACGGCCAAACGATTTCGGTGGTAAGCGGCATTGCTCTTCTTCCTGTCGCTCCATTGAAATTCGGTAGCACTTATTACAACGAGGCTGGCCAGTGCACAGTCACGACTGTAGTTTTGCATTTTTCGGCTGCCGCAATCCATACAATCGAGATCGACTATGACTTCTGGTATCACTCTGGCCGCATTCTTCTTTTGATGATGTCTCCGACTGCCGCAACAACGGCAGCTACCGTGGTTACACCGACGATTATTCCGCCACTCAGTTCCACCGTCAGAGAAGATGTTCAGTATCGCTATGTCTATCGCTCTAGCGCTACGGGAGCAACTTCCAACCCTTCGCCCGAATCGACGGCGGAAGCTGTTCCCGTTACCGCAAATACCATCACATCGCTTTGGTCCAACGATCCACAGGTCGATAAGGTCGACTACTACCGTGTCGATACCTCCATCACGGATTTTACGTACGTTTGCACGGGACCAAATGATGACCTTGGAGGTAGCGGGACAAATACCCCGGTTTCAGACTCGCTAACGGATACGGAGCTTGGCACCGATTTACTCGTTTATACCAACTACGAGCCATTTCCCTCGATCGACCTTCCGCAGAAGGGCATTTGCTCGGTTTCCGGAGGGGTGATTACCTGGGTGAGCGGCGGCGCGATTGGAGGAACGGCCACTGGATTTAACACGCGCTGGTTGTCAGGAACAATCATTCGGATTGGTTCTCCGACTTCTTTGGCCTATACATTTATTGCGCGGCCTACGGCCAGTACCTTTGCGTCTTTGACTGCGTATGCATTGAACTGGGTGATCGAAGATACCAATGGCCATTATCAACTTGTCACGGTAGCGGGAATTTCGGGTAGCACAACCCCGACTTTCAGCACTACAGGCGGCACAACGGTCAGCGGGACCGTGACATTTACGGACAAGGGAATTGTCGTTCCTGATGGTTTTGTCAACGAAATTTCGATCCCTGGTGTTCCTGACGGAACCGATCTGGCTTACGAGATTTCAGAACCAATTTTAGCCAATCAGCCGTTGGCGTATCTCTTTGGTCCAACGGACAACATTAACTACACTTTTGGCGTTGGCGATGCACTGCGGCCAGGAACGCTTTACTGGTGCTCGGGATCGAATCTTGATGCGGCACCGGATACCAACCAGATGGACGTGACAGACCCGAGTGAGCCTTTGGTCAATGGTGCAATGTCTGGTGGCCGAGGTGTGCTGTTCTCGATTCGGCGAGCATGGGTGATCATGCCCAACTTCTTCAATTCTCTCGCTACTGTGACGGGAACCACTGGATCGACATGGACATTGCAGGCCACGAGCATTAACCGTGGACTGTTTATGCCTCGCTGCGTGGCGATTGAGGGCGGAGGGCTTATCTTCTTCCGCGTGGATGATGGAATTCACATTTCACCGGGTGGTGGTGCATCCAAGTCGATTACAGATCAGGATTTGGAATCGCTCTTTCCGCATGAGGATGAGGATGGTGGCACCAGCATTCCACAGCCGGTGACGCGACAGGGCGTGACAATTTATCCGCCCGATGACACGAAGCCGCAGCTGCAAAAGTTCAGCATCCAGAACGGCTACATGTATTACGACTACGTCGGAACGGATGGGGACCCGCACACTCTTGTTTACGACATCACTGCGATGGGATGGGTGTGGGATGTGTACGAATGGCCGGCAACGATCCACGCCGCAAACGAAGGATTGAACCAGCAAGGAGTGCTGGTGGGTTGCAACGACGGCAGCATTCGCCAGTTGGCCAGCAGCGGCACAGAAACCGGAACCGCCATTGTTCAGACTCCGGCTATCGGTGGAAAGGGATGGCAGACTCTGGGCCCGATTCTGATTGTTGAATATTCGTCTTCTGCTGCCATTACGCTAACGGGCTATGCGGTGGATGTGGACAATGGCAGCTATGGACCACCGGCGATCACGATTCCCTCGTCGGGTGGGGCACTGACAAAGATGAAATTTGTCTGTGGTCCAAGCAAGTGGAAGCTGCTGTGGTTCCAATTTACTTCCACATCTCCATTCGAACTCAACGTGGAAGGTTTTGTTGTGCAAACAAAGGATTGGGGTTCGACAGGGGAATACAAGGAAGTGCAGCCCTTTGCCGAGAGCGGAGGAGGCGGATAGAGTGGGAAAAATCACGGTTTCAGCACGGCGATGCACGCGCTGCGGAGCGATACAACTCACTCCGCCTCCAAACGGTTTATGCCCAAAATGCACGATATGGAAGGCTAAGCAAAAATGGCAATAAATCTTGAATCTTTTCGCTATCCGTTTGAAACGGAGATTGCCAACGAAAGCGATGGCGCAAAGGTTGCGCACCGCAACGCCTTCCAGGGAATCCTTGACTTAAATCAGGCTGTTGCATCTTTGAAAACTCAGTTAACCTCTGCAACGAGTTCAAGTTCAAGTACGTCAAGCAGCACGTCTACAAGTACGTCAAGCAGCACGTCCACAGGTACACAGACGGTTGTCACCAATACTGCGACAACTACGATCGGCTACGTAAACGATCAAACAGGAGTGACAGCCTACTCCACGGTGCAATCGGATTATGGCAAGTTCATCATTTTCGATGATGCTTCAGCGATTGCCATCACGTTAAGCGTTGGATCGTCTTCCCCTGCAATCACGGTGCCTTGGTATGCCGTCTTTCTTAATTTTGGTGTTGGCACAGCGACACTGACACCGATCGATGGAACGATTTCTTATCAGGGGAATCTTGCCGTTGCATCTATGCCCATTGCTCAAGGTAGTGCGGCGACGGTGGCTTATGACGGCACGAATTTTTGGGCAGAGTTGATCCCGCTTATTGGCGGTGTGGTCACGCAAATCATTGCTGGAACCAATGTGACAATTTCCCCAACCACTGGAGTGGGGGCGGTGACGGTAAACTCTGTAGTCCCGGCGCCAACCCTTACGACGTTGGGCGGCGTAGAGGCCATTGCGCAGGTTGCATCGGAGTGGATCAACTCGATCAGCACAAGTGGCGTGCCACAACTTTCTCAGCCAGCTGTCGCGGATATTTCCGGCCTTGCTGCCGACTTGGCGCTCTTGGCACCACTAGCTTCTCCCGCGCTTACTGGAACGCCTACCGCGCCAACAGCGACGGCTGGCACGGATACGACGCAGATCGCGACAACGGCGTTTGTTGAGTCGGAAATCGCAGCTGGGACAGTAGCGACGGCGAAAGAAACGCTTAACAGTCTGACAGG
>Ga0255352_1001304_pt1 | contig 12733 bp, 14 predicted proteins | sample HBST0metaG_FD_189939 | JGI IMG/M metagenome (GOLD analysis project Ga0255352, IMG submission 189939) | Peat soil microbial communities from Stordalen Mire, Sweden - H.B.S.T0 | ecosystem: Environmental > Terrestrial > Soil > Wetlands > Peat | place: Sweden: Norrbotten County, Stordalen Mire...
AGCGCGCAGAGAGCGCAGTTGGAGGTTCTCGCGCTTGATGCAGCTTCGCGCTGTGTACGGCGTGAGGTCAGCGGTGTGCGCCGGATCGCCGATCGCATTGCGCAGAGCGGCGAAGCGGAATCGGCGTTGCCGAGTGTCAAGGAACTGTACTCGCAGTGCTGGCATTTTGCCTGCATGGCTCTGCATCTTCCGGCCAGCCAGCAGATCACGGCACGGCAACAGTACGACGCGCGTTGCCAGCTTGTTCTGCTCGCACTTACGGATGAGCAAGACAGGCAGCAGATCCTCGAAAGAACTCTCAGTGACTTTGAAGTGCAAGTGCCGAAACAACTGGCGGCTCTGGCCGTCGAGGGGGTAATTTGATGCACTATTCGGCGGTGGTGCGGTCCGTGTACTCGTCCGTCTGGGCAATCTTGCCGGAAAAGCTTGAGGCTATCGCAGCCTTTGTTCACATGAAGGCCGGCGGCGGCATGGCCGATCCGGAGACGATCCAAGCGATCCACGCGGCCAACCAGATCGCGGCCGCGCGGGCCAAAAATCTCTCGTCGGGCGTGCCTGGCTCGGTGGTGGTGTTGCCGATCTACGGCATCATCAATCAGCGTTACGCCGGCGACTTCAGCGGCCCGTCGGGCACCTCGGTGCAGCAGCTCACGCAGCAGTTCCGACAGGCGGTCAATGACCCGAATGTGACGGCGATTGTCTTCGATGTGGATTCGCCAGGCGGCTCGGTCTCGGGCGTCGACGAGTTGGCACAAGAGATCTTCGACGCACGCAAGCAGAAGAAGATCATTGCGGTGTCGAACTGCCTGTGCGCTTCGGCGGCCTATTGGCTCGCCTCGCAGGCCTCCGAGATGGTGGTCAGCCCCAGCAGCGTGACCGGCTCGATCGGCGTCTACCAGATGCACGAAGACGACAGCAAGTATCTCGACAACATGGGCGTGAAGATGCAATTCATCTCTGCCGGCAAGTACAAGGTCGAGGGCAATGGCTTTGAGCCTCTGGACGATGGAGCGCGCCAAGCGATGCAGGGTATGGTCGACGACTACTACGGCATGTTCACGAAGGCCGTAGCGCGCGGACGCGGGGCATCACAGAAGGCCGTGCTGAACGGTTTTGGCGAGGGCCGCGTGCTTACCGCGCAGAATGCGGTGAAGCAGGGCCTTGCCGATCGCGTCGATACTCTCGACGGCGTGTTGGCTGGCCTCGGTGTCAAGCAGAATCCCAACGCGCAAGCCTGCGCGCTCGGTATGCCGGCGGTCAATGCCGCACAGGCATCGGCCACCGGCGGCAAGGCTGACGAGGGCAACGGTTGCACCTGTGAGTGCGATTCGTGCCAGGTGGGCGATTGCTCGAGTTGCACGCATGAGGGGTGCGATCCCGAGGAAGAAGGGTGTGTCGGCTGCGGTATGGCCGACAGCGACGACGATGAAGCCAAGGCTGGCCAGCGAGCAAAGGCGGAAGCCCGCGCGCGTCGGCTGCGCCTGGCTGCGTTGTAGCGTCGCAAATTCAATCAATGGAGAAGTGTAAAAATTGCAGTTTTGTTTTTCTGAGGTGTTGCAGTGACGCCGTATTATGATCACGCGGGCGTCACAATTTATCACGGAGATTGCGGAGACGTTATTTCGGTATTGCCCAAGGCGGACGCGGTTATCACAGATCCTCCCTATGGCATCAACATGGCGCAAGGGTTTCGCAGCTCCGGGCGTGGCTTTGGAGGGCGCAGTAAGCGCACGTCGCGCAGGTACGAAGGCGACTGGGACCGCGATCGGCCTCCGAGCGAGCTTTTGCTGTCGGTCGTCAATGCTGGCAAGAAAGCCATTCTGTGGGGCGGTAACTATTTCGCAGATGTTCTGCCAAGAACCTGCAAGTGGTTGGTGTGGGACAAGCAGCAGACCATGCCGAGTTTCTCGGATGCGGAGCTTGCCTGGACCAATCTGAGTGGAGTAGCGGTCAAGATGTTCCGGCTTTGCGGCGCTGGCATTATGGCGGCCGAGAAAAAGCGGTTTCATCCGACGCAGAAGCCCGTGGATCTGATGCAGTGGTGTGTTGATTTGAGCGAAGCGCAGACGATTATTGACCCGTTCATGGGAAGCGGCTCCACCTTGGTCGCCGCGAAAAATCTCGGAAGACGAGCGATCGGCGTAGAGCGCGACGAACGTTTCTGTGAGGTTGCTGCCAAGCGGCTATCGCAGGAAGTGTTTCAGTTCACGTAAGACCTTCGGTTAGTTCCCCAACAAGTTTCGGCGGTCGAGACCGCCGCGTCCTGGCGCAAGCCGGTTGCCCGATGGCGACCTGGCTGGCGCTTTGGCCTTTTCACCTTTCACAAGAGGAGTCGAAAGATATGGATTATCGCCAACTACTTCAGGCCAAGGCCGCCGCCGTCGAGGCAGCCAAGGCATTGCAGACTGCTGTCGCAGGCCGCGCAATGAGCGCCGATGAACAACTGCAGTTTGATGGACACCTGGCCAAAGCCGAGGATCTGCAAAAACAGATTGCGGCTGCTGATCGACTGCGCGAGCTCGAGCGCGGAACCTCGGCCGCCGTCGTCGAGGTCGGCGACAACCTTGCGGAGAAGAAGCCATGGAAGAGCTCGGCGGAGTTCTTCGGCGCCGTCATCGGCAACACGCGCGCGGGCCGAGTCTCTGACCCGCGCCTGCAGGCTGCGCTGGGATCGAGTGAGTCGGTTCCGGCGGATGGCGGATTCGCAGTGCCGACCCAGTACGCACAGGACCTTTTGCAGCGTTCCTACGATGTGGGCGAAATTGCCAAGCGTTGCCGGCAGATCGACATGACCTCGGCGCGACTCATCATGAACGCTATCGACGAATCCAGTCGCGCGGATGGCCAGCGGTGGGGCGGCTTGCAGGCCTTCTGGGAGTCGGAAGCCAAGCAGTACAACGGGACGAAGCCGAAAACGCGCGAGGTGCAGTTTGTTGCCAATAAGCTCCTCGGCCTGGCCTATCTTACCGAAGAGCTGATGGAGGACACGCAGGCGATTTCCTCCTACATCGACACGATCTTCCCGGATGAATTCGCGTTCAAGATCGACGATGCTATCTTCAACGGCCTCGGTGCCGGCCAGCCTCTCGGTGTACTGAACAGCAAGAGCGGGGCCACGATCGTGCAGGCCAAGGAAACTGGCCAGGTGGCAGCGTCGGTTGTGACTGAAAACATTCTGAGTATGTGGTCGCGGTTGTATGCGCCGAGCCGCAAAACCAGCGCGTGGTTTATCGAGCAGAGCGTTGAGCCGCAGCTCTATCGACTGCAGATGCCGGACACGGTCGGCACTGCGCAGACGATGCTCTATACGCCTCCTGGCTTCTATGGCAACAACAGTGACTACGGCCAGTTGCTGGGCCGCCCGGTGATCCCCATCGAGCAAGCCTCGGCGCTCGGCACGCAGGGCGACATGGTTCTGGCCGACATGAACCAGTACATTCTGGCGAAGCGTAACGAGATCCGTGCGGATAGCTCGATTCATGTGGCTTTCTTGACTGGCGAGACCGCACTGCGCTTCATGGTTCGCCTCGATGGCCAGTCGTGGTGGAACACTCCGCTGACGCCGAAGGCGAAGACCGCGCCGACGCGCTCGCCGTTCATCACTCTGGCTGCCCGCTCGTAGGCCGCTGATCCGTTGATCCGTTGATATGAGGGCCGCGCACAGCGCGCAGCCCTCGCAACTTCAGAACTGATCCGGCGTGCAGCCGGGAAAGGATTCATATGTCCGTCAAGGGCTTTTATACGGCGCAGGAAGGCCACGTGGTCAACATCCTGCCGCCGCAGGAGATCTCCGGCGGCGCGACGGCGCAGGTCTTCAACATGGAAGGCTACCGTCACGCTTCAATCGTTTTGCAACTGGGCGCGCAGGCCGCGGCCAACACGAAGATCCTTGTCAATGCCTGCACCGATGCCTCCGGCGATGGCGCAACGGCGATCCCGTTCGACATCTTCGCGCAGGAGACGGCCGGCGTGGCCAACGATGTTCTCTCGACGCGCACGGCGGTTACGGCGGCGGGCTATGTGCCGGCGGCCGGTGCCAACATCTTCTACGTCATTGAGCTTGACGCCGATGCGCTGCCGGACGGGTCGCCCTTCGTGCAACTCGAAGTGACCAACGGCGCCAACGCCAACTTTGCCTCGGCCGTGGCCGTGCTCTCCGGCGGCCGCTTCGTGGGCGATCAGTCGCCGACGGCCACGTCCTAATTGCTGTTGTCGCAGGCTGAGAGGTCGGGTTCGCCCGGCCTCTTCCTTTTTGAGGGACGCGCATGAGTGACGCGGTTGTTGTTGTCAAACCGCCGGCAACATTGCCGGTTTCGGTCTCGGATTTTATCGGGTTCTGCGGGTTCACAGCCTATTCCGACAAGACGCTGGCGGCGCAGCAGCAGACGCGGCTGTCTGGCTTGATTGCCGCAGCGACGGATGACTGCGAGCGGTGGTGCAGGTGCGCGTTTCTGACGCGGACTTTGCTCTTGCGCCTGGACGGCTTCCCGGGCCACAGTCCGCTCTATGAGCGCAGTGGTTTTGCGGCGATTCATCTACCGGGGCCTCCGTTTCAGGCCATCGAGTTCTTTCGCTATGTCGACACGGCGGGATGTGTGCAGGATCTGTCGTTTGGCACGAGCTATGGCACGGCCGATCAGCCGCAGATGTATGGCTACCAGCTGGAGCGTGGCGCTGGAGGCGTGCCGGCAAGCCTTGTGCCGCCTTGGGCGCGGCCCTGGCCTCCAGCGCGCCGGATTCCTGGCTGCGTCATGGTGCAGTACCGCGCAGGCTACGGCGGTACTGCAACGGTGTCGATCGACGCTGGCTCCGCGAAGCTCAGTGCGTCCGACTTTACCTTTCTTCAGGCCGATGCGCCGCTGTTGACTGGCGACACGGGGCTGCCTGTATGCATTCCCGGGGCCGGTACAGGCGGCGCTGACCTGGTCACGATGGTTGCCTCGGTTGACGCCGACGGAAACGCTACGCTGGCCGACGCGGCCACGACGGCTGTCGATAGTGTGCAGGCGTGGATTGGTAAGGCAATCCCTGAGCCAATCCTGCTCGCCATTAAATTTCAGGCGCAGTTCTACTACGAGCAGCCGGCGATTGTCGATCAGCCGCTGCCGCGTGTGGTGCAGGCCCTGCTGAACTCTTACCGCAACTTGGTGAGCTGACATCCTCGGGGAGGAACCGTGTTCAATCCACTTGTGATAAATTCCGGCGAGCTTCGCCATGAGATCACGATCCAGACAGAAGATACGAAGAGCACTGATGCGGCCGGCCAGCCATCGGCGACGTGGGCTGATGTTTTGACCACGCTGGCAAAGGTTGAGGGCGTCGGATCTTCGGCCTACAAGTCTTCATTTAGCGACAACGTGCGCACGTCCGAGTCGTCGGATATGTTCACGATTCGCTGGCCGGGTACGAACGTGGTTATCGAACCCGGCCAGCGGATTTTCTTTGCTGGCGACTTCTATGAGATTCAGGCCGTCGACAACGTAATGCACCGGAATCGCAAGGTGCGCATCGCGACGAAGATCGTGGACGAGGACAGCAACTGATGGCCGATGAGCTTGCGTTTGCTGTCGATACGAAGGCTCTTGATGAGGCTCTTTCCAAGCTTTCGGTAAAGGTCCAAACCAAAATCGTTGCAGGTGCACTCAATAAGGGGGGAGCGATCGCGACTGTGGCGATCAAGGCGAATGCCGCAGCCTCCGCGAAGAAAAACCGGCAACCTCCGACGCCGAAAAGCAACGCTCTTCCCGAAGAGATCATGCGCGAGGATATTCACGCGGTCGTGAAGGTTTCCGAGGGCGGCGCGAGTTGCAAGATTGGCGGAACCAGCCTTGGCGAGCACGTGATTCGCTGGCAAAACAACGGCTGGAAGCTCACTTCGCATGGTCGCAAACGTAATCGACGACAGATCAAGGTGATTTCTGCGCGCCATTTTATCGAGGGCGGGATGGATGAATCCAAGCAAGAGGTGCTGGACACCATGATCGAAGCGATCGAAGAAGGCATTCGCAATGCTGATTGAGGGCGTGTATCAGGCGTTGAAGGCTTCCTCCGCAGTTGCCGCCATAGCAAAAAGCATCCGCCCTATCGTGGCTCCCGTGGACCTTTCAGATTATCCCTGCGTCACCTATCAGGTCGTTTCGCGGACGCCCACGTACAGCCTGAATGGGGATGTGGGCGTCAGTCAGAGCCGGATTGTATTCGAGTGCTCGGCGATTCGATACGTCGATGCGGCAGCGCTCATTGAAGCGGTGTACGGCCTGTTTTCTGGCTTTCAGGGCGCGCTGCCAGACGGCACGCGTGTCTACGAGGCCGAGATCGTAAACCAGCAGGACGACTGGAACGCGGATGCTGAGATTTATTCCTCGCATCTGCATGTCATTTTCACCTTCCAAAATTAAGCGAGGTTCAGCATGGCGACCAAGGGTTACAGTGGCGCGGGCACCGTCTTGTCTATTGGCGGTATCACGGACGCTTCCACTACGGAAACGTTCACGGACATTTTGCAAGTCAAAACCCCGAATTTTTCGGGCGCGGAAGCGACGTATGACAAGATCACTAACCTTTCAAGCCCGAAGTCGGGCAAGGCCGTGGTCGACGAGCTTATGCCTACCACGATCAGCTCGGGAACACTAGAGCTTGAGGGCATCTATTTGCCCACCGATGCAGGCCAGGCGGCATTGAATACGGCGTTTGCAACGCAAGAGGCGTACGACTTCAAAGTGACTCTTCCGGTTGGTCCCGGGCAGAGCACCACGGGCAATGTGTACAGCTTCTCGGCGTATGTCAAATCTCCGCTTTTGCCGATCATCAGCGTGGATAAGGCGACCACATTCAAGACGACGTTGCAGATTACGGGCATCATCACGCTTACGTTGGGGGCTTAATCAATGGACCCTTTGAAACCAACTGTCGATTTAGTTGTCGGAGTGCAGACCTACAAGCTGCGCTTCGACTTTGACGCGATTGCCCATGCTGAAGATGAAGCTGGAATTCCTTTGCTTACTGGGATAAGTCGCAAGGATGTGAAAACCCCTCGCATCAGCATTGTGCGCGGAATGCTTTACGCTGCCACGCTTCGCGAGCATCCTGAAATTGCGTATAGCGATGTGGCCGGCATGGTGACGCGCAAGACGATCATTCCCATCTGGGAAAAGGTGATTGAGGCGTGGGCGAAAGCTATGGCCGATGAAGAGGCTGAGGCGGAAGACCCAAACGTGCAGAGCCAGGGCTGACGAACAGTCAGCGCTGGCATGAGCTTTGGTCTTTTGCCCGATTCAACCTCGGATTGTCTGATGAGGAATTCTGGCATTCGACTCCTCGCCAGCTTTCTTATCTGACAAAGAGGTATCAGCGCAGGCAGGATCATGAGTTCCTGCTGGCCGGTATCGTCTCGGCCACAACGGCCAACTTTTCGATGTGCCATCCGAAGCAGCCGCTCACTCCTGGAATGTTTGTTCCCGGATACGAAGAGCCGGAAGCGCCCGAACCCACAGATCAAGAAATTGCCGAGAGGATCAACATGATGCTCATGCCCCTGTCGGTGAAGAAGTAGGTCGTCCATGGCATCCAGACAGGAGATTGCGGGGCTGTATGCCAGCCTGCAACTCGAAACGGCGCAGTTCAAGCAGGCCCTCGGCGAAGCAACTAAGTCGACGAGAGACTTTTCTCGCATGATGCGCGCGGAAACCACCGAAGCCAAGCATGCCATTCATATGCTCTCCGAGTCGATCGGTGCGGAGATTCCGCGTGCCCTGCAAGGTGTTCTAGCCAAGGTGCCGCTTGTCACCACGGCGATGAGTGCAATGTTTCCGGTTGCTGCCGTGTTGCTTTTTGCCAAGGCGGCGTTTGAAAACTTCGAGAAGATTGAAGAGCATTTCAAAAAGCAGGAGGAGGCTGCAAAGAAGGCGCAGGAGGCGTGGGGCGAACTGGCGACCAGTACGGGCTCTGTGCGGATGGAGCTTGAGAAGGCTAACCGGACGATTGAATCGTCGATCGCCGCGTTGACCAAGAAACAGTCGCAGAATGGGCTGAAAAACGCCTTACTGGACGCGGCAGACGCTGCCGAACAGCTATCAAAGAAGCTCGATACTGACATCGACAAGATGCTCAAGCTTCAGGGCCAGGAGAAAAAAGGCTGGATCGACCGCTTGCTGGGATCTTCCTCGGGTAGCGATCTGTCGGGGGTGCGGCAGAGCGTAACGAGTGCCCTGTCGCAAGTGTCCGGGATCAATGCTGAATATGACGACGTGATGCAGCGCGCGGCCGCTTCGGGCAACAAGAAGAACGTTGTCGCCCAACAGCAGCTTAGAGAGAATGCGCTAACCAAAGCGCTGGCGCCTGCAGCCAATCAGTTGTATGAGTGGCTGAGAGCGCATCAAGGCGAGAAAAGCCAGGATGCAGCCTGGGCGTCCTCGGCATGGCAAACCGTCAGCAATGTCATGCAGACCTCCCATGCTGAGATAGAAAACACCTCTGGCAGTTTGTCTTTGCATGACGCAAAGGACGATAAGGCCCGTTCTGATGCGGCCAAAGAGGTAGCCACTAAAGCAGCCAAGGCGCAAGAAGCGGCCATTAAGGTCCTCGAAAACAAGCTCAATGCCCAGCAGGCGGAATTTAACCTTGGCCCTGGAATTTCGCAGATGTTTTGGGAGCACGTCAAAGGCAGCCGCAAATGGGGAAATGCTGCCACTGAAAATCTTGATTCCAAAATTTCTGCAGCAACGCAGCAGTTCAACGCACAAATCACGGGCAAAATTTCTGCCATGCACAAGCAGATGCTCAGTGAGCTTGCTCCCGAGCCTGCGGCCGGTTGGAAGCCGATTACGCAGGGGCTGGATCAACTCGCGCGGGCGCAGGAAGAGGCCGCGACGACAGCGGCCAAGAATAAAGCAGCACGGGACGCGGCAACTCTTGGGTATGACCTCGCTGCCGGCAGCATCACGCAGTATGCCTATGCTGTGAAGCTCGCGGAGCAGCACGACGCCGAGTACGTGGCGCAGCGTAAAGCCCTGTCGGAGCAGTTGGAAAAGCTTCAGAAGTTTGATGGCCTCTTCGGTAGCGAGGTTATCGACCCGGAGAATGAATCGAAAAAGATCAATGTTCGGACAAAGATCGACGAGCTGAGCAATAGCCACAAGTTGCAGGCCGATGCCGACAAGCTGAGCGAATCCTATGCGACCTTGCATGGGCAGATTGATCTTGTGTTTGACGAGATGCGGCGCAAGAGCCAGGAGACCTACAAGGGGCTTGCGCAGGATCTGCAGCAGTTTGTGGGCGGCATGAACTCTGCGACCGCGAACGCCATGACCGGCCATGGCTCCCGCAAGGATTTCGCCAGCGTGTTCGAGGGGTCCGCGCACTCGCTGGCGTCGCAGTCTCTCGAGAAGGTGGAGGGGCTATTCCTAGGGAAGGGCAAAAAAAGAGATGGTTCGGCCACTGACGCTCGTTTGTTCACGGAGAGCATCATTACCAACTTCGATGCTCTGCGCGCAGCGATGGCCTATGACGCTGCGTCGAGCAAAGATGTAGCCAACGGCCAGCTTCTTGGCCCTGGCCTGGCTGGAGTGCCCGGAGATTCAACGGGTGCGGACGTCCTGGGCAGCGTGGTCGGTTCCGTGGGCAAGTCTGCCGGAGGGAAGTCTTCCTCTATGGGAACCACGGCGGGCTCTGCCGCGATGAAGTCGGTTGGCAGGTCTCTGACGGGCTGGCTCAACGATAGCGATACTGCCTCCAATCTGCTCGGCGGCCATCTGTTTGGCTCAAATAGCGTCTTCGGTGGCTTCCGTGCTGCCGGCGGCGAGGTGCTCGCCGACACGCCCTACATCGTCGGCGAACGCGGGCCGGAGCTGATGATTCCGGGCACGAGCGGCAGCATCGTGCCGAACCACCAACTGGCCAGCATGGGTGGCTCGCCTGTCTACAACGTCGATGCGCGCGGCACCGACGCGGCCATGGTTCACCAGGCCGTCTATCGCGGCATGACGATGGCGCACGCGCAGGCGGTGACTGACTCTAACCGAAACATGCGGGATTCCGTCCGCAGAACTCCGAGGTAAACCATGGCAATTTCCATCAGCAGCGTCGCCCTGTCGGACTGGCAGGGCGGCTCGACGGTCGCCCTGCGCATCAAGATCGGCGCGACTTTTACCAGCTTGGCGGGAAACATCTGGCTCAAGACGCAGGATCGTCCTGCCGGCCAGGGTGACTTCTACATCCAATCGGCCTGTACGGTGAGCGGCAACACGCTGACGATTCCCGCGATCAGTTTGGACTCCACCACGGACAGCCCGGACAATCCTTCGGCCAGGTACAGCGCGTTCCTCGTGGACACATCCACTGGCGACACGATTCAGGCCTTTGGCCCATCTTTTGCGTTGACGCCCGACGCCACCTCGACCACGTGGGCCGCAATCTTCACACAACTTGCACAGGGGAACTAGATGAAATACCTGTTTTCTGTTTTGCTTTTTTTGTCGGCCGCGGCCTGTGCCGTGGCCAGCACGACGACCATTTCGGCAAGCAACATTACCGACCTGAACGGGAGAAAGATCGCGGCCGCGAAGTTGTGCTTTTTGCCGGTGGACGCGACCGGCATCGCGATCGGCTACCGAAGCGGCACGGCCCAGATCATGCCCATCAAAAAGTGCGGCCAGGTCTCGAACGGTGCGTTGCAGAGCGGCTTTACCGTGTTCGACTCGTCGTCGACCGTGCCGACGAACATGCGCTATCACATCACACTCACGCCCGCGTTCAACACGGTGAGCGTGATCCGTGACTTTGGCACGACGACGATCACGGGTTCGACCTGGACACTGGACACGTTTGATCCGGATGCAACGGTGCTGCCGGCACTGTATACGGCCTCGTCGACCAGCGGCAGTTTCTATGTGAACGGCGATCTAACCTTTACCGGAACACTGATTGGCACGGTGCCTGTGTCGACGCTGTCGAGCAGTGTGAGCACCGTTAATGGCGTGAGCTGTTCGCTGGGCGGATCGTGCATGGTTACGGCATCAAATCCGTACGCGCTGACCCTGTCGGATGGATACGGATCGGCGACGACCTTCAATGGCTCCGCCGCGCAGACGATCCATTATCTGAGCACGTCGCAGACGGGCACTCAAACAATAGCTGGACCAATTTCGCAATCGGGATCGGGTGGTAACACGCTATCTAATACCACAGCGGGGTCCTACATTGATGTGCTTGGGCTATCTGCACCGAACCTTACATCGGGAACGCGCTTTTGGTTTGGTAGAGATAATTCCTCCTATGACATGGCTTTCCTTGGGTATTACTACGCCGGAGCGAATAGTTCATCCAGCCAAATCGGGCTAGGTTTCTACGGAACTGATCGCTTGTTGAGCATTGCCGTAACTGGCGATGTGATGATCGGGACTGCCTCTGATGGTGGCTATAAGCTGAGCGTAAGCGGCGTGACTAAAATTAATTCCGGTAGCTACGGTGTAGGTCCAACAATTATCGGAGACACGTATTCACAGGAACGCTACGTTAATTCTGACGGAACTTACGGCGCGATGTGGCGCGCCGATGGTGCCAATTTTTATATGCTGCTTACCGATTCAGGTAATTCAATTGGCGCGTGGAACGGTTTAAGACCATTTACTGTGAATTTAAGCACCGGCAATGTGTCAATGAGCCAGAATCTAGCCGTTGGTGGATCAGTTACAGGCCTAAGTTGGACCGCAACATCCGACCGCCGCGAGAAGCGCAACATTAAAACTCTGGACAGTAAAACAGCATTGGACAGGGTGATGCGCCTGCGTTCCGTAACTTTCACTTGGAACAACTCCAAGCTGGATCAAGCCAAGCAGACCGGCTGGATTGCGCAAGAGGTTGAGCGCGCCGGCATGGGCTCATCGGTCAGCGTCAAGCCGGGTGAAATCCATCACGCAAACGGCACGACAGTCAAGGTCGACGACTTCCGCTCGCTCAAGCAGAACGAGATGACGGCCGTGCTGTGGGCCGCCGTGCAGGAACAGCAGCGCCAAATCAATCAACTGCGCAGGCAGTTCAAACACAAAGGAGCCCGATAGATGGCCTACCAGCTTGCAAGTTATACCGATGCCTATGGCACAACTCACGACGCGGCGTATCTCCGCATCACGAAGGTGGACGTACACCATAAGGCCGCACAGGCTGTCGTCTCGTTTGAGGTTTACGCAAGCAAGACGGCGGCCGAGGACGGTAGCAGCCAACCGCTGAAGAGCGACGGCTACGCGTTTGTCGACGGGGAAACCTCCAGCACCTCGTCCAGCAGCTCGACGAGCACGCTGTACAGCGCCAACTTTGCGACCACACTCGGCACCGATCCTTCGGGCACACAGCCGACCGACGTGAACGACATTCTCCAGTGCCAGGCCTACCTCGCATTGAAGAACCATCCGAGCCTGACCACGCTGCTGTCGGGAGCGACGGTGGTCTAGCCTTCCGCCGGCGGAAAATGGTTGTGCAGTTTGCAGGGCGTCCTTCGGGACGCCCTTTTATTTTGGGGAATCCATGGCCACATACAACGGCATGACGCTCATCACCTGCCCGCACTACGCGGTGCGGGATGTGAGCGGTCCGCAGAGCATCGAGTGGACCAATAACGAGGCGGTGGCCACCACGCAAAGCCCGTTCACCGGCGCCATCAAGACCTATGACTGGGGCGCTTCGTGGTGGTCCGGCAATGTCTCGTTCAACAAAATGGGCCAGCGCAGCTACAACGCTT
>Ga0255352_1001307_pt1 | contig 12664 bp, 10 predicted proteins | sample HBST0metaG_FD_189939 | JGI IMG/M metagenome (GOLD analysis project Ga0255352, IMG submission 189939) | Peat soil microbial communities from Stordalen Mire, Sweden - H.B.S.T0 | ecosystem: Environmental > Terrestrial > Soil > Wetlands > Peat | place: Sweden: Norrbotten County, Stordalen Mire...
AGATGCTGCGGGATGATGCGAGCCGCGGCACCCTTACCAACGTCGAGGCGCGGACCGTGATTTCGCTGTTTCTGCGGCGCGAGGCGAAATATCGCGAGGCCATTGAGCAGGCCAGGCAGCTCAAGTCGCAGTATCCGCGCAACTACTTGTTTTGCCTGGAAGAGGCGAACCTGAGCAAGGACGCCGGGGAGGGGATGGGGGCGGTTGAAATCTACAAAGAACTGCTCGCTAATGCTGAGAAGCCGGGCTATTTCGTGTCCGCTCGACTGGAACTCGCGTATTTCGGGTTGGGAGACGCGTTGCGTGGACAGCGGCTCTATCGCGAGGCTTCGCAGTCGTATGAACGGGCGGCGACAGCCCAGAACGTGGCTCCGGAGTTGAAGATACGGTCTTTTTTGGCCGCTGGGCAATGTCACGATCTGAACGGCGAGCGCGATCTTGCGGTCAAGGATTATCAGGCTGCCATCGCTGCCGCTCCGAATACGACGCGTGCCGATACGGCTCGAAAGGGTCTGAAGACCCGCTACACGGGGACGTAAGAGCACGGAGTTTTCAGGACGGGAACCGTAGACGCGGCACTCTCGTATATTGAGGATGAAAGCGGAAGTTCGGAGGAGATTTACATGGCCGTCTTTTGTCATCGATGCGGAACGGGTTTGCCGGCGACTTCGCGGTTCTGCTCCAACTGTGGCACCGTGGTTGCGATATCGGCGCCCATGCCGGGCCGTCCTCTGGTTCGCCCGCATGTGGGCCGCACGATTGCGGGCGTCTGCCTGGGACTGGCGCAGGCCAACGGCTGGGACGTGGCGGTGGTGCGCATTATCACGGTGGCGGGCTTCTTTTTCTCGGGCGGACTGGTCGCGGTCGCCTATCTGGCGGGCTGGATCGGCATTCCCGAAGAGCCCCTGGGCCAGCCGGGAGCGTATCCTCCTGGTATATGACTGGCTCGTATCTCTCGAATGGAACGCGGCTGACCTTTCGTGACACCGGCGCAGGATTGCCGGTAGTTTTTCTGCATCCTACGCCCCTCGATCAGGATTATTGGCGGCAGCTTGTCGATGATCTGGCAGGCGTGCGGGCCATCGTTCCCGACTTTAGAGGGCATGGCGGCTCGGAACTGGGGACCTTGCCGGTGGGCGGATTTGCGCTCGTGCCGGATGCGCCGGTTTTGACCATGGACCGGCTTGCAGCCGACGTGCGCGCCTTGCTTGACCATCTTGGCATCGGCGAGGCCTTGTTTGCAGGCTGCTCGATCGGCGGCCATGTTGCATTGGAGTTGTGGCGGCAGGCTCCGGAGCGAGTGCAAGGGCTGGCCTTTATCTGCGCCAAACCACAGCCTGACACCGAGGTCGGCTTGGCCAAGCGCGTTGAGACGATTGCGCTTGCGCGCAGCGGCGGAATCGACGCGATCTTCAACAGCATGGCCGGATCACTGGTCGGAGCGACGGCGAAAAAGCGCCACCCCAAAATTGTGAATGAAATTCGTGCACGCATGAAACTGTCTGTAGATGCACTGGTGGCCGTACAGGCGGGTTTGGCGACGCGGCCTGATTCGGTTGCCACGGTAGCAACCATAAGCGCTCCGGTGCTTGCTATTGCGGGCGGTGAAGACGCTTCTGCAACGGCAGCCGAAATGGAGGAATTTCAATCTGCGCCGGGCGGATGTGAGTTCCACTTGTTGCCGGATGCCGGACATTTTGCCGCGTATGAGCAGCCCCAGAAAGTGGCAGCTCTGCTGGCCGAGTGGCTCCGTCAGCCGGACGCTTAGGAACTCGCGAATGCAATGATGTAGGCTCAAAAGAATGCCAATTCTCACTGGAAGCTGCTTGTGACCGCTGCGCTTGTTTCATCCTCTCGCCCTTTTCATCACCCCAAGCCCGGAGCCGCACTTTACTGCGGCAAAGTGTCGCTCGAAACGCTGGTGCGGCGTTACGGCACACCACTTTACGTCTACTCGGCCGATCAGATTGTGGAGCGGTTGGAAATGTTTCAGCAGGCTCTTTCCGGCCGCGAACACCTGGTTTGCTATGCCGTTAAAGCCAACTCCGCGCTGGCAATTCTGAAGCTGCTTGCGGATAAAGGGGCAGGATTCGACATAGTTTCGGGCGGCGAACTGGAGCGGGTTTTGGCTGCTGCTCCGGAGGCGGTCGGACGCGTTGTTTTCTCGGGCGTCGGGAAGACGGTCGAGGAGATTGATCTCGCGATCAACGCAGGGATTCTCGAGTTCAACGTTGAGAGCGAAGCTGAGTTGGACTTGCTGGCTGCGCGGGCGAAGAAGCTTAAACGTAAGACAAGATTCGCATTGCGGGTCAATCCCGATGTCTTTGCCGAGACGCACCCTTATATTTCAACGGGGCTGCGCGAACACAAATTTGGCATCGACATCAGGCGGGCGATGGCGCTCTATCGCGGAGTGACGGGGAATCGCTGGCTTGAGACGCACGGAATAAGCGTGCACATCGGCTCGCAGATTCGTTCGGCCGATCCGTTTGGCGCGGCGCTGGAGCGGGTCAACAAGCTGGTTAAGCAATTGAATCGCGAGGGGATTGAGATTGGCTCGATCGACGCCGGCGGCGGTCTGGGCATCGACTATCATTCCGGCGCATTCGACGCTGCGGCGCGGGTGGGCGACTATGCCGCGGCTCTCGATCAGGCGCTCGAGGGGTTCGAAGGACGCCTACTCATCGAGCCGGGGCGCTTTCTGGTGGCGCAGGCTGGAGCACTGGTGGCGCGGGTGCTGCAAGTGAAGCAAAACGGGCGTAAGACGTTTGTTATTACCGATGCAGCGATGAACGACCTGATTCGCCCGGCGCTCTACCAGGCGTATCACGAGATTGTGCCGGTCAAAGTGCGCCGCGGTCGGCCGAAAGCCGTGGACGTAGTGGGTCCGGTGTGCGAGACCGGCGACTTTTTTGCGCGCGACCGCAAGCTGGCCCCCGTGCAACCGGGGGACCTGGTGGCGTTGCTCGATGCGGGAGCTTACGGCATGGCGCAAAGCTCAAATTACAACACGCGGCTGCGTCCGGCTGAGGTACTGGTTGAGGGGACGAAGTCGCGGCTGATCCGTCGCCGCGAAACCATGACGGACTTGCTGGCCCCGGAGTTGAGTGTCGGCGAGTAGAAGCGCAGTTGCGCAATGAAACTATGCCCTTTAGTGCGCCGTCCTGATAACGTGATTCCGGAGGATTTTGTGATGCAATTTCGTACGCAGACGGCGTGTGCCCTGGCGGCTATGGGACTCGCCCTGGGACTCTCAATGACGGCTCATGGCGATCAACTCACTCTGAAGACGGAACAAGGCAAGGTTCACGGCAAGACCATCAGCGACGGCAAGGTCAAGGCGTTTCTGGGACTGCCGTATGCGGCTCCGCCGACTGGCGATCTGCGCTGGAAGGCGCCCGCGCCGGCGACGAAGTGGAAGGGCGAGCGCGATGCCACACAATATGGCGCGCATTGCTCGCAAGGCCGGGTATTCGAGGATATGGTCTTCCAGGATAACGGGGCCAGCGAAGACTGCCTCTTCTTGAACGTCTATGTGCCGGCTGATGCGACCGATAAGAGCAAATTGCCGGTGATGTTCTGGATCCATGGCGGCGGATATTCGGGAGGCGGCAGCAACGAACCGCGTCACAATGGGGATTTCTTGCCGTTGAAGGGCGTGGTGCTGGTCACGATCAATTACCGGTTGGGCGTATTCGGCTTCCTGGCGACGTCGGATTTGGCCAAGGAAGGCAATGGTTCGGCAGGGAACTACGGCTTGATGGATATGATTTCCGCGCTGGGATGGGTCAGGGCCAACATCAAGGAGTTTGGCGGCGATCCGGGGAATGTGACGATTTTTGGCGAGAGCGCGGGCTCGTTTGCGGTGAGCACGCTGATGGCTTCGCCGATGGCTAAGGGCTTGTTTCATAAGGCGATCGGGGAAAGCGGCGGCGCTGTGGGCCGGGGCGTGCTGAATACTGATTCGCTGGCGGATCGGGAAGTGAAAGACGCGGAATGGGTGGCGAGTACGGGGGCGACGTCTCTGGCGCAGTTGCGGGCCATGCCGACTCAGACCGTTCTCGATGCCGTAGCGAAGAAGCAGGGAGCGGGATTTCCGCCGGATGTGGACGGCAAGGTGCTGACCGAGGCGGTGGATGATACCTATGCGGCCGGAAGACAGGCGCATGTGCCGCTGCTGGCGGGTTGGAACAGCGATGAAGGAAGCTTCTTTGCAGCCCACGGGATGACGGCTGAGCAGTGGAAGACGATGGCGACGGGGCTGTTCAAGGACCGGTCCGCGGAATTCCTGAAGCTTTATCCGGGGGACACGGATGCCCAGGCGCTGCGCTCGGCGATCGACTACGGAAGTGACTCGTTTATCGCCCTCGGGACCTGGCGGTGGCTGGAGGCGCATCGTAAGACGGGAGACGCCCCGGTTTATCGGTATCACTTTGAATTGGCGGCACTTCCGAGCAAGTTTCATCTTGGCACGTTTGCCTTTCACTCGGACGATATCGAGTATGTATTTGGCACTCTGGATACGCGGCCTGGGGAGACGGTGCGGCCCGAAGATCGCAAGTTGAGCGACCAGATGATGACCTACTGGACAAACTTCGCGAAGACGGGTGACCCCAATGGGGGCGACCTGCCCAAGTGGCCGAAGTACAACGACGCGGATTATCCGCTGATCCACTTGAACACGGAGATTACGTCGGGACCGGACACATTGCGGGCGCGATACGAGTTTCTGTTGGCAGGGATGCCGCCTGTGCATTTTTGAAACAACGCACTCTTAAGGGCAAAAGCAGATGGGCCGCTCGAGGGCGGCCCATTTTTATGCTCAAGTCTTAGTCGGTCTGGCCGATGGTGTTATTGGTGGGCACCTGAGGCCGCTGCATAAGCAGTCGACTGAGACGGTGAAATCGAATTCATGGGTACGGGAGCGCCGAAGGAGGAATCCTTGGTTGCGTTGATGGCTGTCGAGTAGTCGGGGCCGAGTCCTAGTTTTTTGAGAGCGCGCGAATCGGGCATGATCTTGGTCTGCCATCCCTGGTCGGCCTGATATTTCTGCATGGCGGCCGTGGTGGTTGAATCCCAAGAGCCATTGGCCTCGCCGTGAAGGTAGTTTTCGCGAATCAGGGCTTGTTGAATCTCTGTGACGCGGGCCGGTTCGATGGATTGCTGACCATGTAGTTTGTGCGACTTAGCGGCTAAAATGGGCTTGTGCGACTTGGAGGAAAGCTTGCGGGCGCCGTGCGCGTGTCCGGTAGCTGCAGTGCGGTGGACACGAGTTGCAAACGCGGGTATTGCCAACAAAGTCGCGCTCAGAAATATTGCCAGGCTTGCTCGAATTGGATGCACGATCAACCCTCCAGCCGCGAAATCACGCAGGGCGGTTCCGTAGAAGTGTACCGGAAACCCCGCAGATTCACGCAAAAATCATTTGCCAATCAACAAAACATTAGATCCGAAATAGGAATAGTGCCGGACGCGGAAGATGCGTCCGGCACTTTTCGTTACTGCAATGTTCCGGCGATATAGTTTATGCCGTCGTTGGGGCGGCGCGGGTCGATCACTTCGAACACCACGTCGTCACCGCTGCGGAGCTTTACGGCCACGGCATCAAATTGTTCCTTGGTGGCGGTCGCTTGCTTGTTGAGGCGAATGATGACGAGCCCAGGTTCGAGGCCCTGCAGATCGGCGAAAGAGCCAGAGCGAACCGACTGAATTGCTACGCCCGGGGTATGCAGCTTGGCAGCGGTGCCGGGCTGCACATCGCGAACCACGAGACCGAGTTTTGCTTCTCCAGGATTGCCCTGATCTTCGGGAGTTGCGTTAGCCTGCTGAGGTCCCTGGTCGGCGAAGACTTTATCGCGGTCGCCAATGGTTACAGTGGCATCGGTAGGCTTGCCGTCGCGGATAAAGCCGAGACGAATGGTCGAACCGGGCCGGCGGCTGGCGATTTCGTTAACCAAATCGTCGCCGTCCTTGATGGCGCGGCCGTCGATGGTGGTGATGATGTCGCCGGGCTTGATTCCCGCTTTATCGGAGGGGCCGTTGGGCGTAACCTGCTGGACCAGAACGCCGTTTTTGAAGCCGTAAACGCGATTGACGGCGCTTGAAAGGCCCTGGCGGAACTGGATGCCGATGGAGCCGCGAACCACCTTGTGGCTGGGGCTGATGAGGTCGTTATAAACGTCGGCCACAGTGTTGGACGGCATGGCGAAACCGATGCCCTGGTAGCCGCCCGATTCCGTAATGATGGCCGTGTTGACGCCGATGACTTCGCCGTTCATATTGAGCAGCGGGCCGCCGGAGTTGCCGGGGTTGATGGCCGCGTCGGTCTGGATGAAGTGCTGGAACTGACCGGCCACGCCTTTTTCGACGGTGCGGTTTTTCGCGGAGATGATGCCGGCGGTGACAGTCTGTGAATAGGAGAACGGACTGCCGATCGCCTCTACCCAATCACCCACCTGGGAGGAGTCGGAATTACCGAGCTTGGCGGTAGGCAGGGGCGTGCTGGTCTCGATCTTGATGACGGCCAGATCGGTAGCCTTGTCGACGCCGATGACGCGCGCGGGACGGCCCAGATCTTGGGTGTCAGGATCGGTCGACAGCTTGACGAAGATCTTGTCGGCCTTGTCGACCACGTGGTTGTTAGTGATGATGTAGCCCTTGGGATCGACGATGAAGCCGGAGCCGAGGGATTCTCTTATGCCGCCGCCCTCGTCGCCATCGCCTTGATCGGGCGCCTGTCCGCCGAAGAAGCGGTTAAAGAAGTCCTGGAAATTTCCCTGGCCTTGTCCTTGACCCTGACCTTGACCCTGCGGATCGTCGGGTGTCTGATCATCGTCGTCGCCGGGATTTTGCGGGTTGGGCTGGACACGCTGATGGGGATTACGGCGTCCGGGATGGACCGCCGACTGCTTAGGCAGCGTCTGGGTGTTGATGTTGACGACCGCAGGGCCCACTTGCTTGGCAATCTTCACGAACTCATTGGGAGTTACGGGAGAATTGACCACTTTCAGAGGGGTGGCATCGGCACTGTCGTTCTGCTTTTCTTGTCCGCGAACTCCATGCGCGGCATAAGAGCCGGCCACGATGGCGGCCGAGAGTGTAGCAAGCAGGATGAATACCGAAGCGAGACGGCGCGTGCGTAGCCGTTCGAAAAGCGATTTCATGAATTCGTAGACCTCGTCAGATCGCCAGCCTTGCGGCCGGAATTGTGAGTAGCACCACTTACCAGTATAGCGAGTTGTGGTGCGGATTTTGAATGGCGCGCATGTTCGCCTGCGTCATTGTGGCTGCGGCTTCGTGTCGCCCGCGGGGAGAATAGGAGCGCGATAGGCTATTTGACCTATTCAAATCGATCCTGTCCATATAGACGTAGATGCGGGGAAAGAGTTCCAGGGCCGCATGGTAAACTCCGACATGGTTTCCGCTCGTAAGACCCTGCACTTCGTTATCTTTGCGTCGGTAATTGCCCTCACTTCGCCGGTTTCGCTTTGCTTTGCGCAGAACGCTCCGGCTCCTCAACCCACCATGCTCGACCGGCTGAACTCGATGATCGCCGGCGGCCCGAGTGCGTGGACTCCCGAGCAGTTGGCGGTGATGGTGCGGTTGCGCGATGCCGCCATGAAGGATCCCTATGCGCTGAACGAGTTGCGGCATCTGACCGACAACATTGGCCCGCGTTTGAGTGGATCGCCGCAAGCGCAACAGGCGGTCGAATATGTAGCCGCGGAGATGCGCGCACTGGGTGCCGAGGTCACCCTCGAAAAGGCGATGGTGCCCCACTGGGTGCGCGGCGTCGAGACCGGAGCGCTGGAGTCGTGGCCGGGGCAGACGCCAGGCACAGCGCAGAAGATCGTGCTGACGGCGCTGGGCGGGAGCGTGGCGACGGGCGCGGACGGAATTACAGCCGAGGTTGTGGTGGTGGACGACTGGGAGCAGCTTCATGCGTTGCCGGCGGGAGCGGTGAAGGGCAAGATTCTACTGTTTAATCACAAGTTCGATAAGGAACTGGCGGCAAACGGAAATGGCGGCGGGGCTTACGGCGGAGGGGTGGTTTATCGCGGAGCGGGACCGATCGCCGGTGCTTCCGTGGGCGCTGTAGCGGTGCTGGTGCGCTCAGTGGGCGGCGCCGATTATCGACTGCCCCATACGGGCCTGACCCAATATGCGCCCGACGTGCCGAAGATTCCTGCCGCAGCGGTTTCGGCCGAAGACGCCGACTTGCTCAAGGATCTGACCAGCCAGGGCCCGGTGAAGATGCATCTGACGCTGACGCCGCAGACAAATCCCGATGCGTCAAGCTTCAACGTCATTGCCGATTGGAAGGGAACCGAACATCCGGAGCAAGTGGTGGTGGTGTCGGGTCATTTGGATTCGTGGGACCTTGGGACTGGGGCGATCGATGATGGCGCAGGTGTGGTGGTTTCGATGCAGGCGATCCATGTATTGAAAGAGCTGGGCATTCATCCGAAACGGACCGTGCGCTTTATCGCGTGGATGAGCGAAGAGGAGGGGTCGGAGGGAGCGGCGGCTTACATGATCGATCACAAAAACGATATTGCGAACCATATCGGCGCGATCGAAACCGACATGGGCGCGGATCATCCGACCGGCATTTATCATGCAGGCAAGCCGGCGCTGGGCCAGTGGCTGCGGCCCTTGTCTCATGTATTAGATCCGATCGGCGGCGAGACGTTGACTAGTTCGCCGGAGACCGGAGAGGACATTAATGGACTCACTGAACAAGGTGTGCCCAGCTTTGCTCCGATTCAAGATGGTCGCTACTACTTCAACTATCACCACACTGCGGCGGATACATTCGACAAGGTTGATCCGAAGCACTTGAATGAGAATGCGGCGATCGTGACGGTGCTCGCGTATGCGCTGGCGGATTCGGCTGAGCCCGCGCCGAGATAGCATGGCAGTGGAGAGTGAAGAGAGTGAAGAGAGTGAAGAGAGTGAAGAAGTGAACAGTGAAGACAGTGAACAGAAGATGAACGTCGGCGTGCGTTGGGAGCGTCCGTGGTTAGTCTGCCCACGAACCGTCTGACCAGTGACCACTGACCACTGTCTTCACGCTTCGTGCGCGGTGGGTGCGTGGGGCTGCGGCACTAACTCGGTGAGCGCGATTCCGGCGAGGATCATGAGAGCGCCAGATGCAGGGCGCATTCCCAGGCGCTCACCCGTGAAGATGAATGACGTGATCCATGCGAAGACCGGCTCCATCGTCAACAGCAGCGCGATGTGCGTCGATGGCAAGATCGATTGCGCCCAACTCTGAATGGAGAACGCAGCGGCGGTTGCGAGTACCGCTGCGATTGCCATCGCGATGATCAGTTGCGGTGTCCATGTGATGTGCGGGCGCTCGAGCAAAGGCAAACTTGCAGCCATGAAGACTGCGCAGAAACCGACTTGCAACAACGCAAGCGGCTGAAACGCGATGCGCGGCGATGCGTGGCCCAAGGCGATGCAATGAAATGCGAAGCCTATCGCACAGCCAAATGTAAGTACGTCTCCGAAGTTGATTGAAGTTAGATCGGGGAGCAGACTTGCTACTTGTCCCATGCTTGAATTGGTCGCGGCTGTGGCGGGCGCGGTAAGCAGCAGGATGCCGGCGAACGCCAGTGCCGCGCCTGCGAATACGTTCCATCTCGGCGGTCGCGCACCGGGCGGACGAAGACCTGGAATCGATGAGAACAGCGGCACGAGTACCACGACGAGCCCGGTGATGAATGCGGATTTCGACGGCGTGGTGCGAGTCAGGCCGATGGTTTGAAATTGATATCCAAGGGCGAGGCAGAGACCGACGATGGCTCCGGCGCCTAACTGCCATGCGCGAATGCCGCGCCAATAGCGGTGATAGGCGACGGCCAGCACGAGGAACGCGAGCGTCATGCGTGCCAGGTTGAACGCTGCCGGAGTTGCATCGGCCAACGCGCCTTTGACCAGCACAAAGGTCGACCCCCAGATGGCGACAACCAACAACATCAGCACGTATGCGCGAACTCTCATCTTTATGAATTATTTATCAAATATCTCAGCAAGCGGTCTTTTAACCGAAGTCACAACGTTTGCGACTCAACTTGAAGGGCTCCGCGTGCATCCAACGCACCAAAGACCACTTCAAGGAGTTCGATGGCATTGATCGCACTTTCTCAACAAGAATGGCTTTACGGGATCGCAATTTTCTCCGCAGTTGTCGTGGGAGGAAATGGATTTCACTATCTGCTTTTCAGGCTTCTGCGCAAGCAGCAGGATGAATCGAAGCGCCGCCCCGTCGGTGTGCAACGCTATCTCGCCAAGCCGGCGCGCGCGATCCTCTTGGCGATGGCCGTACTGATCGCGCTGCCCTTTGTGCCCAAATTACCGGGGCAATGGCACGACCAGATCGAACAGGTTGTTACGTGCCTGCTGGTGGTGTTTGTGGGTTGGCTGGCGGTGGGCGGCATCTATGTGTTTCAGGCTGTCGTGATGCGGCGATTTGATCTCACCGCTGCCGATAACTTGAGAGCGCGCCATGTCCATACGCAGTTGCAATTTGTGCGACGGCTGATGATTGTTGCTGTCGTGATACTTGATATCGGCGCGTTTTTGTGGAGCCTGCACGACCCGCGTCTCTGGAAGTTCGGCACCGGCATCCTGGCTTCGGCGGGACTCGCTTCGCTGGTGCTGGCCACGGCTGCCAAGTCGACCGCGTCAAATTTTCTGGCAGGCATGCAGATCGCGTTTACAGAGCCAATTCGCATCGATGACGTGGTTGTTATCTCGGGCGAATGGGGCCGCATCGCGGAGATTACCAGCACCTATGTTGTCGTGAACATCTGGGATCAACGCACACTGATCGTTCCGCTGAGTTACTTTATCGAGCAGCCATTTACTAACTGGACGCGCCATGGAGCGGACATCCTCGGTACCGCATTCCTCTATGTCGATTACTCGGTGCCTGTCGAGAAGTTACGTGCGGAGTTACAACGGGTGGTTGAAGAGTCGCCGCTGTGGGACAAGCGCGTGGTCGGTCTGCAAGTAACCAATTTAAGCGAAAAGACAATGGAACTGCGCTGCTTGATGAGTTCGATTGATTCGGGAAAGAGCTTTGATCTGCGCTGCCTGGTGCGCGAAAAGATGATTGAGTTTGTGAGAGCAAACTATCCCGAGGCGCTGCCCACGGTACGCATGGAGATGCGGGATGTAACCCCGCATTCCGATGGGCAGCAAGGATTTCCTTCAAATGGTCACAGCATGATTTCTGATGGTTCGCGGCAATCAGCGGCTTGATTGCGATTACTGATTGGGAGCGACGAAGACCTGTTTGCCGCTGACGAACGTCTCACGTACAACGGTATTGAGAATGGCGGGAGCATCGATTTTGTATAAGTCGCGATCGACGAGAATGAAGTCCGCGTCGAAGCCCAGAGTTAGTTTCCCTTTGTGTTGCTCGGCGAATTCCGCGTATGCAGAACCTTGCGTGTAAGCATAGAGCGCTTGCCCGCGCGTGAGTTTGTTGCTGGGAAAATACTCTTTCGTGCCGGCTTCATTTTTGCGCGTCACAGCGGCATAGAGTCCGCGAAATGGGGTCACGGGTTCGACGGGATAATCTGTGCCAAAGGCAAGAGGCACGCCGGCATCGAGGAAGGCCTTCCATGCGTAGGAATAAGCGGCTCGCTGCGGGCCCAGCCTGTCTTCGGCCCAGTTCATGTCAGTGAGCAGATGATTGGGCTGCATGCTGGCGATCACGCCCAGCTTGGCGAAACGCGGAATGTCGGCGGGGTCGACCACTTGTGCGTGCTCAATGCGATTGCGCGCGGTGATCGATACGCCGGGCTGCTGATAGGCGTCGAGGGCCATGGCTGCGGCCTTGTCGCCGATGGCGTGAAAGCCTAACTGAAATCCGGCTTGGGTGCGCTCGACGGCCATCTTGTTCAAAACGTATTGGTCATATTGCGGCAGGCCAGTGTTCTTCGCGTCGTCGGAGAACGGAGCCTTCATGGCCGCGGTGCGCGAGCCTAGCGAACCATCCATGAACCCCTTCAGCATGCCGGTGTGAAGCATGGGATCGTTCGCATCGTGATGGGCACGCATTTTTATGAGTTGATCGAGCGGAGCCTTGAAGGGTAGCCATTCACTGATGCGCAGAGGAAGTTTTCCTTCTTTCTCCATCTGCTCGAAGACAAGGAAATCATCCCAATCGCTGAAGTCCTGGACGCTCGTCACTCCATGGGCGAGAGCGTCGGCGATAGCTAGATCATCTCCGCGTAGACGGTCGTCGTGGGTGGGCGGCGGAATCACTTTCACAACCAGATCTTGCGCGGACTCACGCAAAATGCCGGTGGGCTCGCCGTTGGCATCGAGATCGATAGCGCCCCCTTGCGGAGGCACAGTCTTACCGGTGATGCCGGCCGCTGTGAGTGCAGCCGAGTTAGCAATGGATATGTGTCCGTCGATGCGATCGAGAAAGGTTGGATGCGCGCCGGTCACTTTATCGAGATCCTGGCGTGTGGGCAGGACTTTTTCTTTCCACAAGGTTTGATCCCAGTTGCCGCCGATCAACCAATGGCCCGCAGGCGCATGGTCAGCAAAGATTTTGATCTGCGTCAACATGTCGGCCAACGATGGCACACCGGTCAGATCGACATTGATCTTGGTTAGGCCGGCGCCGCCGAGATGAGTG
>Ga0255352_1001311_pt1 | contig 12652 bp, 12 predicted proteins | sample HBST0metaG_FD_189939 | JGI IMG/M metagenome (GOLD analysis project Ga0255352, IMG submission 189939) | Peat soil microbial communities from Stordalen Mire, Sweden - H.B.S.T0 | ecosystem: Environmental > Terrestrial > Soil > Wetlands > Peat | place: Sweden: Norrbotten County, Stordalen Mire...
TGCGTCAAGCCTTCGCGCTCGAAGGCCGCGCGGATGTGACGCGTGCTTTGGCCAGTCCAGACCACGTCGCCGAACCAGGTGGACCCATGATTGAAAGCGCACACACGGAGGCGCGGATCCATGGCAGCGGCAGTGAATGCATAGCAACTGCCAAGGCTAGTGCCAAGCACGCCGAACTGCTCGTAGCCTTGCGATTGGAGCCAGTCCAGGCAACTGCGGATATCGCAGACGGCCTGCCGGCAGGCAGAGATCGTGCGACCGACGTTGGAGCTGACAGCGTAGTCAGAACGCTCAAGCTCAGCCGGGCGGCGCGTGTCGTGGTACGGCTGCGAGAGCCGCAGGCAGGAGATGCCGAAGCGGTTGAAGATTTCGCATAACGCGTTGTGTGAGAAGGCATCGGCGTTCCATTGCGGCATAACGATCATGGCTTGGCGCGGACGCATCTTGTCTTTATGCTCGGCAGGATACCAGCGAGCGTTGACGAGGTCGTTCTCAGGATGTGGCGTCTTTACGGACGATGTGAAGCGCAGAAAGGGCGCTTTGCGCAGCTCTCCAGCTTCGGCCCGGCGCTTGTATTCGCGCTCCAGCTCCAGTGTTTCCGGGCGGACGTTCGTCGGGTAAAGCTCCGGAAAATGCCATTCAATGCGGAAGTCAGTCGGCGTTGGGTAGTCGAAGAAGCTGTGTGGGTTGGCTGCGATCTTCTGGTTCAGCCAAGTCATCGCACCGAGCGGCGACATCTCGCCCGCCTCGACCTTAGCCACCGCTTTATCGCCTCCAAAGTCGGCGAGCCAATCAAAGCCCCATTCCAGCGGCCTCTGCACACGGTTCTCATCACGCGTAGTGAGCGCATACTCCCACTGATACATCCACTTGCCATACAACGCCCTAAGCATGCTTCCAACTCCTGGACAGGATCAAGGTAGGTACTCCGGTTTGATCTCGGCCTTCTGTTTTGTGCGCGCCCATTGGTCAGCCAAGCCGACTTCGTATTGAACCTGTTCAGGGGTGAACCCACAATGCATATAGCCCTGTTGCTTGCTGAGGATGACGGCTCCTTGTTTCCCTGGTACAGCCAACTCAAGAAGATTCGCGTCGTTTCCAGCCAGACTGACCTTCCGTTGAAGTCCTGTCTCCTGACTGTATGGCACGAGCGCGTCGTACCGGTTATGCATGCTGATCGTCGGCGTCGTCATTTGGCCTGTGCTTGCATGCCATTGGTTAGCCTTCTCGACCGCTGCCGGATTTGCATCCATGCGCCCGATTTTGAGATTCAGAGTTGAGTTTTCAGCATCCGAGAGTCCATCTGCGTGGTAAATCTTTTCGCGATTGCTGTAGATGTTTCCGCCGTAGGTCTCGCGTACGTCGTCAGCACCAAAAGAAGCAAGGAGGAGTCGCCAGGTGAAGGACCCGGCGTCGGGTTTCGAGCCAGCCGCAGACGCTATATTGACGATGAGTTGCGCCGCCTGACCATTTGGATTCCGTTGAGCGTCCGCGAACATCTTGTTCACTGGTTTCAAGGTTCGTGATAGTTGCACACCCGCGTACAACACCTTAATCGGAGAGAGCCAAGATGGAGCAACTGGGTTTAGCGCGTTATGATTGAGGTCTTTGCTCCCTGGCAGGGCATACTTCGTATTAGTCGTGAAATAGTTGTAGACCGCCCGCATGTCCATCACGGTGCCAACCTCATCAGACCAGTTGTCCGCGATGGCGCAGGCTGTGAATGCCCCGACGAACATCCCCGGATTGTGATCGATCACGGACAAAGCGATGTTCCCGCCCATGGATTCACCAGTCATCAGCACCCGCGTGGCTCCGAGCTGATCGAGCACCCGTTTCAGCCGAACGTTATTCACCGTGCCACTCTCAACAGCTACTCCGGTCTTGTCGTAGATCGTTTGCCCGACTGCATAGCCCTGCTTATAAATCTGAGTCGGGAACCCACCCCAAGGATCTTCTTTGCCGGAGAGATCCACCAAGTCCTTCGGCACTGTCATGGGCATTCCGGGAAAGTTGTAGCCTCTCGCGAAGAGAGCAGCCGGACCTTGCCATCCGGGTGGAATGTCCACCACAAATTTGCGGCCCTGGAGTCGCCCACGAACCACCACGCCTCCATCTGTCCGGTTCCGAACGTTGATATCGGTGACCCCCGCGGCACGCACCCTTGCGGCAATCGTCGCTGGTGTCGCAAGGGTAGGGCTGCCTTGCGCCTGGCTCTCGACCAGAGGTGCGGCTAGACTCCCGACCGCAAGAGTGAGGGCAATGAGTGGTTTTCTAAATTTCCTTTGCTTCATGATGAAAGCTCCTTCGAGAGATCTGTTTCTGTTCCCGCACAATAATGTCTGTCTAGACAGTTGTTTTCAAGCACAAAAACTCAGTGAATCATCCTCCAAAACGCCTCGAAACCCTCTTTGCTGTGCTTCTTTGCATTTGCCGGATCCTGCGTCATGTAGTCCATGGTCGCCTCAGCCACGGAATTCATAAGCGCGATCAGAAATCCCATCGACGCTTTCTCCATAGGTCCCTGAGCACGAGCGCGATCCAACAAATCGGGAATGTGAGCCATCATCTTGTTCCCTGCCGCACGGCTCTCCGGACTGATCTCGTCGGAGACGCTCAGCTGCGCGATCGCACGCCGCTTATCCGGGTTCGACACCGCCCAGTTCATCCACCTCTTCCACAGATGGAAGAACTGCTCTCGAACGTCGCCGTTCGGAAGATTCATGGAGCCGACCGCCAGCTCCATTTTCAACGCAAGGTAGAGCTGGTTGAAAAGATCCGTTTTGGTTTCAAAATAGGTGAAGAGGGACCCGTTTGCGATGCCGGCCTCCTTTGCTATGACCATCGTCGGGGCGCTTAGGCCCTGCTTCACGATGACACGGGTGGCGGCTTCCAAAATCGCCGCTCTCTTCTCGTCGCTCCTCGGCCTCGGCATATTCGCAATCTACAGGTAACCGTCTGCCTAGTCAACATTGTCGCTAGCAATATGGAGAAGAAAGGCGCATAAGTGAGAGTGCTCCATGTCTTACTTGACTGTCTAGCCAGTTACGGCTATCGTCGTGACAAGCCCGCCATCGGCGGCATCCAGCTACGCCATTCCATGGCCGGCACGATCAAAGCTCCGGCATATAGCTCGCTCAGAAGGAGACGAAGATGCACAAATACCTGGCGTACGGCACGTATGGCTGGCTCACCTTCGGTGGAACCATGCACCTGATTATCGATGTGATCTCTGGGTATCTCCGTGGCAAACGCCCTCCTGGTCCAGAAACCACATTGTTCTACGGTATGCACACCGCCTACGGACTGGGACAGATGTTGGTTGGTCTGCTCGGCTTGATTGTCGCGAGAAATGCCATGCAGGTCTTCGGGCAATGGCCCGCCCTCGCATTTGGGATCGTAGCCGCAACAGCATGGTTGATCTTCGGTTTCATCTTCATCGAGTTCTGGGAACCAAAGGTGATTGCTGGTCTGTTCCTGGCACTGGCTATCGCTTGCGCCGTCGTTGCATAGCACCAGCCACCCATTTAGTTCCACAGAGAGGATCTATCGAATGAAAACAGTCGTCATGACAGGCGGAACCGCCGGCTTCGGTGCAGTTGCCGCAAAGAGAATCTTCAACACTCCAAACACCAAATTGATCCTGGGTGCACGAGACAACAAGAATTCTTCGATTGAGACTGTACCATTGGATCTGGCGAGCCTTTCGAACGTTCGGTCTTTCGTTCAAACACTCACGAGGAAGTTGAACGGCACAAAGATCGATAGTCTCATTCTGAATGCCGGGGCGCAGTTCGGAACCACCAAGCGTCGGACAGGTGACGGATTCGAAGCGACATTCGCAATCAACCATCTAGCGCACTATCTTCTGCTTAGACTCCTGACGCCTAACCTCGCGAAGAACGCCACCATCGTCATCACCACGAGCGATGTCCACGATCCCAAGCAGGTTCCATTCGGGCCGAAGGAACTCGATCCCGAGGCACTGGCTCATCCCACAGGCAAGAGCCAAGGCTTCATGCCGGGAATCCGGGCTTACGCAAGCTCGAAGCTCTGCAACCTTCTGACTGCGCGTGCCTTCGAGGCCTCACCCGATGCGCAGCTCAATGGCATGCGGGTCATTGCTTACAATCCCGGACTGACCTCCGGCACGTCGCTGTTCCGCGCATGGCCCTGGTGGGCAAAAGGGATGATGGCGATGGCTTCTACACTTCGTACCGCTAATACCATCGAGCAGGCGGGAAATGCGATTGCGGATCTCGGGCTCGAAACGATTGTGCCGCCGCATGGCCGCATATACGCCTCACTCGTGAAGGGCACGCTTACATGGCCGGATCCTTCCGAGCTGGCGCAAAGCGACACAGCAATGAGGGAGCTATGGGTAGAAAGTGCTCAAATGGTCGGGATGCCCAAACTGGCATAAACGCAATTGATGTCTGGCCAATCAAACATGTCGCAGTTGGCCGCCATCAACAACAAGGTTCTTGCGAGGCGAATATCGCTAGAAGATCATGGCTGTCGACAATGGGGGGCTCAGGAAGAGATCGGCCTGGCCTCCGGTGCGCTGATGACACTCCCTTTGTCCATGGCTTTACGGTATTGTCCAGGTGTAACACCTATGACCTTTTTGAAAGCTCTATTGAAGGCGGCCTCAGTCTCGTAACCGACTTGTAGGCCGATGTCCGACAGCTTTGCGTCACTGCGCAGGATCAGTTCCAGCGATTTTTGCATCCGCCATCCGCTCAAATATTGCATCGGAGTCTCCCCAAGGAGTTGCTTGAATCGAGCTGCGAAGGACGAACGGGACATACCTGCAGATTCCGCAAGTGATTCGACGGTCCATGCTGTTCGTATGTCTGAGTGAATTGCCTTCATAGCGCCGCCGATCTGCGGATCGAAAATGGCGCTCAACCATTGGCTCTTGCGCTGGTCCAAACCAAGCGATACATACGCGCGCAGCATTTGGATGAACAGAACTTCCCCTAGCCTGCTCGCCGCCACATCCGCTCCGGGTGCCTGAAGCGCCATCTCGGATGCGAGCATTTGCAGAGTCGCTTCCAATCCGATCGCCTGGGTCTGTTCGGCGCGGACGAGAATAAGTCTGGGTAGAAGAGCGGTGATGGGGCGAACACTACCCTGGTTGAACTGTAGAAGCCCCCAGATCAAAGCGGTGGGCGCGCCCCCGCCCCCGTGATGCACAACGTTTTGAATGGCCTTTGCCCTCAAACTGCAGAGGTTTACCGTTGCTGTTTGGATCTCATCAGAGAGAGTAAAGGATATCTGGGGAGCCAGCAGAAAACAGTCTCCGCTAGTCAACGGAGTCGACTCGCTCGCGCCATCTACTTTCAACCAGCAGTGACCACGGCGGATCATGCAGAAGTACGCGACCCCTGGACGTTGGGCGAGACCGTCGGCGGACGCGACCGGCATAGCCTGAGCACGGAGTCCGACACCCCAGGGAGCCGTTGCTTCCAGTCTCGATTGCACGAGCGCAGTGACCTGCAACGTGCGGAAGATGTCGCTGATTGGGTCCAACTGAAGCATCCTTTCGGACGATTGAACAAAAAGTTCAGAGCTTTGGGTAATGCGAATCTATGATGTCGAGAATCTATTCGTCGTAAGGCAGATGAGCGAGGTTGTTCAATCGGTTCAATTTGTCGGAGGAGAATCAATGGCGAATAACGAAAAGATTGTGGTTACAGGAGCGTCCGGCAACTTGGGAAAGCTGGTCATCCAGGAGCTTCTTGCTAAGGGGATTTCTAACATCATCGCGACGACGCGCACACCCGACAGTCTGACTGCATTTGCAGCCCAAGGCGTCGATGTGCGAATGGCGGATTTTAAGAGCCCAGCGACATTGACCGGTGTTTTCGAGGGCGGAACGCGGATGTTGCTCATCAGCACCCGGGACATTGGTCTGCGCGTACAGCAACATGGAGCGGCGGTCGACGCGGCGAAGGCCGCAGGAGTAGAACATGTTATTTACACATCCTGGCCCGATCCGCATCACTCCGTGGCGGCAGTATCAGCGGACCACGCTGCAACTGAAGACCTAATCCTGAAAAGCGGTCTCAAGTACACGTTTCTTGGAAATCATCTGTACGCGGAAGTTCTCATGTGGGCTTCGCTGCCCAAAGCCCTAGAGGTCGGCATTCTATACGGAGCCGCCGGGACAGGTCGCGCCGCATATGTTACCCGTCAGGATTGCGCATACGCTGCGGCCGGAGTCCTGGAACATGCGGCGCTTCACGAAAACAAGCGATATCGCATCAGTGGGCCGAAAGCATACTCACACGAGGAACTCGCTGCGTTGGTCAGTGAGATAACCGGTAAGAAGCTTTCCTATTCAGATCTCAGCCCCGAGGAATTCAAGAAGGTGCTTGCCCAGAGCGGCATGCCCGAAGGATTCCTTAGCTTCGAGCTTGCGATCAAAGGTGGCGAGATTGAACCGGTGACTAGGGCAGTTGAAGAACTGTCCGGGCACAGCCCACAATCGCTGCAAGATTACCTCGAGTCGGCCTTGAAGTAGGCACCCAAGCGGCGGGCCTCACTCTTCTGACAATGAGCGCCGAGATCAAGCACATGAGTAACGAAGCGATGATCAATGAGCGGCTACTCGATACTTGAGAAGAACGGTTGGGTTGGGTGGACTCCCAAGGTGTGGACTTCCACGTGCTGTCCTTCACCCCCCACAACCCGCGTCTGCCCCGGAACAGGCGACGCCCCTGGCGCAAAGCGTAACGACTTCCTTGCGGACACTGTCCAATATGCAAACATCAAAAGCCGCTTACACAGGACGGATATCGCGGATCGTCGAGCTGTTACAAGGAAAGTGGACAGTCCAAATTCTCTGTGCAATGCGCGAACATCCAGTACGCCTGAGTAAGCTTAGGCGTGAGATCCCAGCTGCGTCCAAGAAAGGTCTCACCGCCAGCCTACGTTCCCTCGAAGCTGCGGGAGTAGTGTTGCGACGCGATCTAAGCAGTTCCGTCCTACACGTTGAATACGAGTTGGCAGACGTGATGCGGAAACCCCTCGTCGGGCTTTTGGATCATCTTGCCGAGTGGAGCAAGCTTTATGTTGCAGACGACTCGTCAATGATGCCACCCCACGATCTGGATTCGCGGTCTCAAAATAGTAGGCCCGTGGATAATTAGATCCGGAGATCGCGACGAAGATTTAGCCTACAAGCGCGATAGAACTGGTGATCCGACTCGCTGAGATCAATCCGTCTAGATCTCGGACGGTACCGCGCCTCGATAAACAAGCCGACCTTAGATTGATACAAGTTGGGAAGACTGTTCATTCAATCAATCGGGCTATCCGCCCATTTCTCATTCCGGCGAGAGTGAGGCTGCGCGCTCGGGTCCTCGAACGAGAACGTAGACAAGCACGATCGTCATCACGACAACCCCCGCCCACATGGCTTGCTGCCAGCCACGAACGAATGACTCCTGTGCGGACCGGAACAGTGCTCTCGAGTACGGGTGGTCTTCGTGGGCGATAGCAAGAGCGCCGGCTATGCCTTTGCGCGCGGTGTCGGCAGCGTCGACGGGCACTCCTTCCAGACGCGAGTTGATCGCCTTGCCGTATCCCGCGGTCATGACCGCTCCAAGCAGAGCGACGCCCAGCGCGCTGCCAAACTCTCTGGCGATATCGTTGAGCGCGGAAGCGACACCTTGCTGTTCGCGCGGCAGCGACGAAGTGATGGCCTCAGTGGAGGGGGTCATCGAGAGTCCCATGCCGAGTCCCATGACGATATAACCCGGCAGGATAGAGAAGTAGCCACCTTCGACTGAGACGAAGATTGCCATGAGAGCCAATCCAGCACCGCCCAAAAATATCCCGATCGCCATCGTCAGACGAGTTCCGCTCCGGGCCGCCAATCGGGGGGCGAGGACGGAGCAGGCTATCATCAGCACCAGCATCGGCATGAGTGCCAAGGTGGAGACTAGTCCAGACCAGCCGAGCACCACCTGGAAGTAAGGGTAGAGAACCACGAAGACCCCTGTCGGAACGCCGAACACCGCAACCAGCGCCACTGCGCCACTTGTGAGACCCCGCTTGCGGAAAAGTCTGACGTCCAGCAGCGGGGCCTGCTGATGCAATTCCCACACCACGAAACCGATGGCTCCGCCGACGCCAACCAGAAGGCTCAGCAGGGTTGGAAGAGTGGTCCATCCGTGTTCGGGTCCGTCCTGGAGAAGAAGGACGAACCCGACAACGGCGATCAGGGATGTCAGCGCACCAACGAGGTCGAATTTGTGCTCGGATACTTCGCGCGAGTTCGGGATGGCTCTGAGCGCCATGGGGATGGCCACCAGGACGAGAACGATCGGCAGGACGAAGAGCCATCGCCAACTGGCCATGTCTACCAGGACAGCCGATACGAACATCCCCAGGATGCCGCCGGCGCCGGCGACGGCGGTCCATACGCCGATCGCCTTAGAACGCTCCTCGGCTGGGAAGGTCGAGGTGATGACTGCGAGGGTGACGGGCATGATCATCGCCGCACCGACGCCGCTGAGAAATCGCGCTGCGAGCATGACCTTAGTGGCGGCAGCCAGTCCCGCGGCCGCGCTTGCCATGCCAAAGACGACCAGGCCCGTGATCAGGACTGGCTTGCGGCCCCAGCGGTCACCGGCTGCACCGAGAGGCAACAGCAACGCGGCGAGGGTGATGGTGTAGATGTTGATCATCCACAAGACGTCGCTTTGCGATGCGTCCAATGCGAGGGCGACTTGCGGCTGGGCGACATTCAGCCCGGACACTGACGCGATGACTGCCATGAGGGCAATGCATACCGCGATCAGGATCGTCCGACGCTGCCGGGGATCGCGAACGGTCGAGTCAGCCGCCATCATTTGTGCAGATGGATCTCTATACATGAATTCCTTTAAGAGACGGTGATCACGAGCTTGCCCGTAACGTGGCCTTTGGCGCTGATTTCCTGCGCCTCCCGAGTCTGCTCCAGCGGAAAGCTTCGTCCCACGTGCAAGCGGAACTTGCCCTCGGAACAAAGCCGAGCGATATCGGTCAGTACCCGCTTCAGATCCTTCGAAGGCCCGTGAGAGAACTTCGCGCCGTACTGCGGAGCGGAGAAATCGGCAACCGAAACAACGTGCGAAGGATCGCCGACAATTTCGATCAACTCCGGGATGATCCCCGAACCGGCGAGATCGAGGGCAGCGTTCACGCCCTGGGGCGCAAGCTTCCTCACCCGTTCCGCGAGGCCCGGCCCGTAAGTCGTCGGGATGGCGCCAAGCTCGCGCACGTAATCATGATTTTGTGCGCTCGCCGTGCCGATTACGGTTATCCCGCGCAGCCGTGCGAGTTGGAGGACGGCCGAACCGATCCCACCTGCGGCTCCGCTGACCAGGAGCGTCTCACCGGATTTGACGCCCACGTCGTCAAGGGCGCGCATCGCCGTGTCGCCGATCACGGAGAGACCACCGGCAACTTCGAACGACACGTTATCCGGCTTGTGAGCCCAGTCTGTGAGGACCGCATATTGGGCCATGGCATTCGCGTGTTCGCCACAGCCGAAGACCGCGTCTCCAAGCGAGACGCCGGAAACGCCGGGGCCGACCTCGTCTACTACGCCTGATCCTTCAGCCCCGATGCCGGAGGGAAAAGTGACCTCCTCGAAGTCGCGGTATTGTCCGGCGAGACGCTTCCAGTCCGAGGGATTGACCCCGGCGGCTCGCACTGCGATCCGCACCTCGCCGGGACCAGGGTGCGGCTCATCGACCTCGACGACACGCAGAACCTCTGGGCTTCCATATTCACTAAATTGAACTGCTTTCATAAGCATCTCCTTTGGGCCGAAGCCGTCCTTAAAGTGTGACTCCACCCGCAGCCTGAATGTCTAGCAATGCCGGCTCCGATGCCCTTCGAAGCGCCCGTAACCAATGCGACCTTGCCCGCAAGCCTGCTCATATCGTCCCTTCTATATGGACTTAGTATATATATACTCAGTCCATATAGTGCGCTTACAATGTTCGTATGTCAACGCCAGTAGACGGACGATCCCGAAGGCGGATAGCCACACGACAGGCCATCTCCAACGCTGCCACGCTCCTCTTCTTCGAGCGGGGCTTCGATCAAGTGACGGTGGACGAGATTGCGGCAGCCGCCGACGTCGGTCGGATGACAGTGTTCAATCACTTTCCGCGCAAGGAAGACATGTTCTTTGATCGCGACGAGGAAGTCCGCGAGCTCCTGCGCGAAACTTTGCATCAGCGCGATCCCCTCATGACTCCCATCGATACGCTACGCCTGCTCGCTCATCGGCTCGGAGAGGAACAGAGCCCTCTCCTCGAATTCTCTGCCAGGAGCCAGCGCTTCATAGAGACGATCGAGGCCAGCGAAACTCTCAAGTCTCGGGCAAGGGAGATACGTGATGAGATCGCACAAGTCGTAGCGGTGGCGCTATGCGAATGCGCAGGGCGAGAACCTGCCGACCCCATCGCCCATCTGGCGGCTGGCCTGCTCCTGGCGACGTGGACCGTGGCCCTCATCCAAGGTCATCGGACCTTTCGACAAAGCAAAAATGCAAAGAAAGCGAAAGCCGCCTTCCTCGCCCTTGTAGATAAGGGAACTGTCGGCCTAAAAGCCGCGATGGCCGGCACTCCTTACACTTAAGCAATTGTGTTTGGAGCAGGCGGAAACTAGTGATAGCAAGCGTCCGCACCGGGAAGATGATGCGTTCTCCTTACACTGCGGCTTTTTTCTTGCGGGTATTGATCATAGCGCGGCGGTCAACCCGTTGCTGGGCTTCTTCGATCTCCTGGATGTGGTCGGCCATCCAGGTGTACAGAGCTGCGAATGGTTCACGCAAGCTATGCCCCAGGGTGTCAAGAAATCCTCTTTAGTGCCTTTAGAACCGCTGTGAAAGCCCTCCATCGGCGTAAAGATCGATTCCGGTGCAGTAGGAACTTTCGTCGGAAGCCAGGAAGAAGGCGGCGTTGGCCATCTCTTCAGCGGTTCCCAGACGCCCAAGAACCGGAAGGCTAGCCATCTGTTCGCGCCCTGCCGCAGCTTCCTCCGCCGTCTTGAATTGTCCGTCGATGATGGGGGTATCGATCGGTCCGGGACTCAAATTGTTCACTCGGATCTTCCGTCCCTTCAGGTCCACCGCAAACGTTCTCGCGAAGGACCGCACCGCGGCTTTGGTCGCGGTGTATACGCTTGAAGCAGGTATTCCCATGCCGGAGACGGACGAACCGATCAGCACGATGGAGCCTCCGTCCTTCAGAAGCGGCAGCGACTTCTGAACCGTGAAGAAGAGCCCTCTGGTGTTGATATCGAACATGCGGTCATAGACCTCAGTTGTGACGGCCTCGATGGGCAGATTCTCAACAATGCCGGCATTGGCAACAACAATGTCCAGCATCCCCTTCGCATCGCGCACTATTTTGTACAGCCGGTCGAGGTCTTCCACCTTGCTCACATCGCCCTGAACGGCGATTACGTTGTTTCCGAGCAATGCTTTGGCCCGATCAAGCTCCGCCTGCCTGCGGCCGGTAATAAAGACGAAGGCGCCTTCCGCAACAAACCGCTTAGCGATCGCGATACCGATGCCTGTTGTTCCTCCGGTGATCACCGCGACTTTCCCATTCAATTTCGACATCTGCTCTTCCTCTGCTTCCATCGAAGCCATTCTTTCCCTTGAGAGGCCTCATGCTTGCCTCTCGTATTCAGGACTGCATCAACTATACGATATGTATCGTCACGTCGTAATAATCGCAGGGCCGGGACGCATCGAGGGGGGATGGTGCGGATAGGGGACTTGAGCATTACCATGGAAGCAGCATCGAACGAAGCGAGAGTTTGTTGGCCGTCAAAAAATCAGCATCGTCAACTCGTTTGCCTCCGAAGCAGTTCGAGCGTGTATCCCGCGCTCTCGCTGAGCCTCGCCGAACCCTCATTCTGAAGCAGATTTCCGAGGCGGGAGGCGAGATCAATTGTGGCGATCTGGCGGCCCAACATGAGATCGGTCATCAGACGATGTCGCACCACACAAAAGAACTGGAAAATGCAGGGCTGATCGACATTCGACGGGAAGGCCGATTCGGATACGTCTCTCTAAACCGGGATGTTCTGCGTGCCTTTCTGGATGAACTTTCGGAGATCTAAAGGAACAAAATGGGTTATTTTGTGCCGTCTGCTGCGAGAACATTCATAGGCCGCACCCTGCTCTATTCGCGCGAACAATACGCGAACAATGCGCATCCCAAATGAGCCTAATTTGCCCTAAACAGTCCTAAAATCGATTCCACATAACGCGTTCGTTTTCAAGTACATCCGCTGATTCCGTGCCACTTAGCTGAATTGTCCGGCAGCCCTGAAAAGGCCGGCGTCGGCGGTTCAATCCCGTCTCTGGCCACCACTGTTTCGTACAATCTCCCGAGATAAATTCATAAAAACAGGGCAACGCAGATTTTCTGTGTGTTTTGCCGCGCGTGTCTTTGCGCGAAAGCGCAGTGATATTGCACGCGGCCCTGCAAAGGCCCAGCCGTCGGCGGTTCAATCCCGCCTCTGGCCACCACTTATCCGTTTCATCCCTTCCTAATCCTGTCTCGGCATCAAGCTAAACTGTTGATTTATATACAAACGGCGTGCCGCCTTGTCCCATCCCTTCCCTTGACAG
>Ga0255352_1001312_pt1 | contig 12651 bp, 11 predicted proteins | sample HBST0metaG_FD_189939 | JGI IMG/M metagenome (GOLD analysis project Ga0255352, IMG submission 189939) | Peat soil microbial communities from Stordalen Mire, Sweden - H.B.S.T0 | ecosystem: Environmental > Terrestrial > Soil > Wetlands > Peat | place: Sweden: Norrbotten County, Stordalen Mire...
ACTACAGCTTCGGAAACATTTTGGAGATTGCACGGCAAAAGCCGGATGCAACCCGCGTTGCTGGCCTGTATGCGTGGAACCAGCTTAAACGGAGAGTCAAGAAGGGAGAGCGCGGCATCCGCATTCTTGCTCCAGTGATCGGCGTCAAGCGCAAGAAGGATGAAGAGGCCGAGAAAGACATCCGCACACAGAATCAAGCCGTGTTGGTTGGATTCCGTTCGGCCTATGTTTTCGATGTTAGTCAGACCGACGGCGAAGAGCTTCCAGAACTTTCAACCAAGGTTAGCGGAGATGTGGGCGAACGACGGGAACGGCTGATTGATTTCATCATAACTCAGGGAATTCAGCTTGAGTTCAAGGAGTCTATCGCCCCCGCGTTGGGAGCCAGTTACGGAGGGAAGATCGTATTGCTTCCCGGCCAGTCCACCGCCGAAGAGTTTTCAACTTTGGTTCATGAACTCTCTCACGAGATGTTACATAAGGCCGACCGTCGCACCGCAACCACCAAGATAGTACGCGAAACCGAAGCCGAAGCGATTGCCTTTGTAGTGGGCAAAACAATCGGTCTCGACACTGGCAGAGTATCGGCGGATTACATCCACCTTTACCACGGCAACGCGGCACTGTTAGCCGAGAGCTTGGAAGTGATCCAGCGTACCTCAGCCGTCATTCTTTCCGCGCTCGAAACGCCCGCAGCGGAAGAGACGCAAGAAACAGAACCGGAACTGGCGCAAGCCAGCTAACCAACTCTTTTCGGCAGCGGGCGGCCTCATGCCGTCCGCTCGACTTCCATCGGAACACAAACCCGCTCAAGGAGAGCAGCCATGAATCCGAACACAACCACCGAGTACCGCGACCTTCCGCTTGCCGTCCTCACCGAGTCCACCACCAACCCCCGCCGCATCTTTGAGAATGCAGCCCTCAGAGAGCTGGCCGAGAGCATCCGCATTCAAGGAGTGCTTTCGCCCTTGCTTGTGCGGCCATTGAATGAACGCGGCTTTGAGATCGTTGCCGGAGCGCGGCGCTACCGCGCCGCGCAGATGGCCGAGGCCGAAACCGTCCCTGTTCGCATCGTGAACCTCACCGACGCCGAAGCATTGGAGGCGCAGCTAGTCGAGAATTTGATTCGTGCCGATGTGCATCCGATGGAGGAGGCCAACGGCTTCCGCGCTCTTCTCAACTTGGAAGAGCCGAAATACTCCATTGAACAAATCTCTGTCCGCACGGGAAAGACACCCGCGTTCGTCGCGGCTCGTTTGAAATTGACCGAGCTTACGCCTGTGGTGGTCGAAGCCTTTTACCGCGAGGAGATCGGCACAGGACACGCGCTTTTGCTGGCGCGATTGCAACCTGCCCAACAGGAAGAAGCCCTTACCGCTTGCTATCAGGAGCAGTATGGAAGCGGCAACAAGACGAAGCGTATCCTGCTCCCCTTGCGCCATCTCCAGCAGTGGATTGAGCACAACATTCTGTTGGAACTTGCAACCGCGCCATTCTCAAAAGCAGATGCGCAGCTTGTGCCGGAGGCGGGCTCTTGTATCGACTGCTCAAAGCGCACCGGGCACAACATTCTGCTCTTCGCAGACATGGGGACGGCCCATCCGAATTCATGCTCGGACCCAAAATGCTATGCCGCGAAAGTGGACGCACATATCCGACAGAGCATCGCAGCGAAACCGAAGTTGGTACAGATCAGCTCCGCCTATGGAGCACAGCAGGACGGCGGTGTAGTGGTCCCGCGCAACAAGTACGTTGAGATTCACACCGAGAAGCCGACCAATCCAAAGCAGCGCGAATGGCCGGAGTACAAGACGTGCAAGTTCACCACCGAGGCCATCGTCACCGAAGGCAGTGAGAAGGGCGAGTTGCGCCGCGTTTGCGCAAATCCAGAATGCCCCGTGCATCACGCACGGAAGCAGCCGACCACCGCCGATGCTGTTATCAAGGCCGAGCAGGAGCAGCGTCGCCGTGATGAAGCAATCGCACAAACAACCGGCTTGCGTGTATTGAGCGCCATCGTTGACGCCGTGCCCGTTCGCCTGATGAAACGCGACCTGCTTTTCGTGGTTGAGCATCTGGCAGCCATGCTGGACGAACGCCGCCTTGCCATCGTTCTCCGCCAGCATGGCATAGGCAAAGCAAAGGCCACTGCCGCCGATGCACCAGCCAAGCTGCTGGCCGCATTCATCCGCAAAGCCGACGAGTCCACACTTGGACACTTGCTCGTGGAGATCGTCATTCTCCACTCAACCCACTCGCCAGCCGACTCCGGCAAGGTGCTCAAAGAAGCCGCCGAACTGTACAAGGTGGACGTGAACGTCATCACCGCCAAGGTCAAGCAGGAGTTCGCCGCAAAGGACAAGGCAAAGGCTATAAAGAAGGCCGCGCCGCAGCCACCAGCAAAGGCAGTCAAGGGGACCAAGGCGGCATAACCTCAACCAGTCACCGGCGGAGCCTCTCACCCAGGCTCTGCCATTTTTTTGCGCTCCTGCCCGTCTTCCCACCCTCATTTGCGCCCCCGCCTCGGCGGGAGGCCATCTCTGACCCGCCCGACGGTCATGAGCGCCCGTTTGCGTGGTGCGCTTCAGATTCTAATAGCGCATCTGAGCAACTCAATTGCTTTGACGGCTCGTCAGTTTGATACTCGGGGATTTGCCAATAATCCAGAATTCATTTTGGCGCAATCGGCGTTTACCAATACCTATTCTGTGTATGCATTCCAAGTCGCTTCCAATGAGTACATCTGCGCCAGTTGAGTGGCTCAAGGATCTTTCAAAGAACTAGGACGCCCAGGAAGGCTTCACTTTTGGATATTCGGAAAAGTACGCCTTTCCCGTGCTGTCTTCCGCCATTGCGCGGATCTTATCCCAATCTGCCTTGTATTCAGAAAGCCTATCGTACGTTATCATGAAGCCTTCCGGCTTACCTCCTTCTTCCAGGCGAGTACCTTTGATCGAATCATTCAATATCAAATGGCTGTTTTTATATCCCTTGGGAAGAGCCAGCGCAACAATGCCCAGGTGCACGGGCCGTCTGCCGATGTTCGTTACGCGCACGAGTCCTAAAGTCGCTTTCGTTTCAAGGACCGTCATATCCCATTGGAGCGTGACTTTGAGATTTGGTCTGTCCCGGAGATAGTTCAGGATCGAAATGGCGAGTCCGGCACTGCCGAGCATCGCGCCGAGAATGCCCGTTATGATTGCAATAATCTGTGAGGCGTTCGTCACTTCCATACAGTATCCAGCACCTTTCGTAGATGTTCTAGTCCGTCGGCTATTTCACGGGCGCTATGTCCATGCGACGCATACGTGAACGGCAGCCTTGAAGCGGCGCGCGCACGCATAGCCGTTGCGAAACCAGAGAGCTTGTCTTGATTTCCGGGCTTGAGGAAGAGGCTTAGCGCGTTTTGTCCAATCACAGCAATCTTGCCGACAGAATCAATCCATTCCTTTACGGTGCCGTCGAGCGGAATACTTCCGCTCAGATGGAGCTTGAGCTGCGATTCGGATTCCACTGTCGCCCAAATCGTGCAGACACTCGAAAGCGGATTCCCGTCGGCTCCTTTCGCCGATTGGCATGCATCAACCCTGTACAGAGGAATCTTCGTAATGTCTTTATAGCGACGATCCGGTGAGCCGTATTCATCGAAAAGTGCTTGCCTCAAGGGATAGGCAGAGACGTTCTGGCCTTCAAAAAGGTTTGTCATGTGCGTTTTTCCACCGTCACAAATCATAAACCACTGCAGCACACGCGAACGTATCTACAGCCTTAGCGGCAACGTTCAAGTTGCCAAAGCCGCTGGCGGCTAGCAAAATGCCAGTCAAAATGCACATGATGCTGGAGCGTTGTGAGGTTGATTCACGCGGTACCCCAGAGCCCACATCTTGCATAATCGTCACAAACAGAACGACTTATTCCATATTGTTGTTGACTCGGTTACAAGTTGCGGAGAACGCGCTATGCTGATTGCGACATTACTTTTCACCTGAGTTAGCGCTATCTTCATCACTTTTTCCCTCAAAAAGGTCCGCGCAACTCATTGGAGACCATTCTATGAACGATCCGCGTGGTTCTCTCTGGCGGAAGTGGGATCTACACGTCCACACACCCGCGTCGCTGGTACACAATTACGACGGGGCCGATCCCTGGCCTCAATTTCTCGATGATCTGGAGCGTCTTCCTCCCGAATTCAAGGTGATAGGGATAAACGACTACATCTTTTTAGACGGCTATAGGCGCATACTTGCCGAAAAGCAGAGCGGCCGTTTGGCTAATATTGATCTCTTCCTACCTGTGATAGAACTCCGTCTGGACAAATTCGGCGGGAGTCAGGGCCACTTGAGTCGTGTTAACTATCACATCATTTTTTCGAACGAACTTTCCCCCGATATTATCGAACAACATTTTCTGAACGCCCTTACAAGCACCTATACGCTCACTCCTCAGTATGAGCATTTTCGTACTACAGGAGAGTGGAAAGCGTTGCCGACGAAGGCGAGTTTATCGGACTTGGGTCAAAAGATTATTGACAGTGTTCCCGAAGAAGAAAAGAAAAACTTTGATGCACCGTTGATTGAAGGCTTCAATAATCTTTGCTTAAATCTGACGGCGATCTCCAACGCCCTGACATCTCATTATTTTACGGGCAAGTATGCTACTGCGGTCGGAAAGACAGAATGGGCAGACATCAAATGGAACGATCACACCATTGCCGACAAAAAGCACATTATCAACGAAACAACATTTGTATTTACCGCCTCCGCTAACGCTGAGCACTGGAAGAAGGCCCACCAATCACTTCTCCAGGGAGGCGTCAATGCGCACCTCCTGGACTGCAGTGATGCTCACTCACTTCAAAACACTAGCAACAAGGATCGTTTAGGACAATGTCTGACCTGGGTCAAGGCGGACACGACGTTTCAGGGCTTGCTCCAGCTATCAATTGAATTCGATGAAAGACACTTTGTTGGCGATTTGCCTCCGCAACTAGAACGGGTGCGGAATGCTCCGACGAAGTACATTCGGTCCATCGAAATAAAGAAAAAAACTGAGGCAACGATTACCGAAACTTGGTTTGACATCAATATTCCATTCAACGATGGCCTTGTGGCAATTATAGGTAATAAGGGAAAGGGAAAGAGCGCCCTTACGGATATTCTCGGTCTCCTCTCCAACACCAAGCAGCACCGCAATTTTACGTTTCTTTCACCTGCGAATTTCCGTCAACAGCGAGACAATAAGGCGAAGCATTTCAAAGCTAGATTAACGCTAGAAAGCGGCACAGCCTTTGTTAAGGGCCTGGAAGAATCTGTCGATGAGCAGCAGCCGGAATTAGTAAAATACATACCCCAAAACTTCCTCGAAGCGATATGCACGCAACTCGGAAATATTGAAGAGTCAGACTTTGATCACGAAATAAAGAAAGTTATATTTTCGCACGTCGAAGAATCTGATACATTGGGCCAAACAACTTTGGATGGGCTAATCGCTTATAAGACAACAGAGGCAAATCAAAGAATCGATTTACTCAAGAATGAATTGCACCGAGTAAATGAGCAGCTTGTTGCTCTCGAAGAATGGGCGACTCCCGAATATCGCTCCGCACTTGAGAACCTACTGGAGAAAAAGCGCAGAGAGCTTGAGGCGCATATAGCAAATAAGCCTACTGCTATCGCAAAGCCAGAAAACGACCCATCGCGGAATCAGAAAATCTCCACGACATCCGCAGCAATTGAAAATGCGAAAAAGGATCTGTTGGTTGAAGAGGCTAGCATCCTTAAAGCCAACCAGCGCAAGGCAGCCCTTGTCCAACTAATAGCAACCGCAGACAGAATATCCGCGCGTGTAGATAATCTTGACCGACAGGTTCAAGCGTTTATCAATGAGAGCGCAGATGATTTTGCACGTCTCGGAATAGCGTCAGATAGCGTTATTCGCATTACTCTGGATAAGGTGTCCCTTGCAGAAGCACGGAAGGTTCTCGTAATCGAACAGAATCAGGTCACTCTATCACTGAATCCTAGCCACCCAGGTAGTTTCGCACAGAAAAAAGTGACAATCGAAGCGAGTATTAAGAAGCTGGAAGATGATCTAGATGAGCCGAATCGGCGTTATCAGGCGTATGAGGCAGCTCTTAGCACCTGGGATGCACAACGACTCGGGATCGTCGGAAGCGCAGATACATTGGATACGATTGCATATTACGAAGCGCAATTGCTCGACTTGGATACCATCCCCGGACGACTTAAGAATACCGGCGAAGTGCAATTGACGAAGGCTAAGGAGATTCATGAAGTGATCCGCGAGTTATCCGACACTTATCGAGAATTATATGCACCCGTAAACACGTTCATTGAGTCGCGCGCAATTGCCAAGGATATGTTTCATTTGAATTTTGAGGTAGGGATTGTCGATAAAGGATTTCTCGACGGATTCTTCGACTTTGTCAGCCAGGGGTTATCGGGGACTTTCTGTGGGGTAGAGCAAGGCAGTAAAGCATTGAACGCGATCCTTGCGAGGCAGGATTTCAATACCGAGGACGGTGTGGAATATTTCCTGAATGAGATCAGTACTGCACTTCATATAGATCAACGCCCAGGCGGGAAGGCAATGAAAGTGGCGGATCAACTCAGAAAGTTGAAGACGCCTCTGTCACTTTACGATTTTATCTTTTCGCTCGATTACCTCAAACCGCGCTATGCATTGCGAATGGGAGCCAAAGAGCTTTCCGAGCTTTCTCCCGGAGAGCGCGGCACACTGCTATTGGTGTTTTATTTGCTTGTGGATAAGGACGACATTCCACTCGTAATCGACCAGCCAGAAGAAAACCTCGACAACCAGACCGTGTTCGATCTGCTTGTTCCATGCATTAAGGATGCGCGGCAGAGACGACAGATCATTATTGTAACGCATAATCCAAACCTTGCGGTTGTGTGTGACGCAGACCAGGTTATCCACGCTGATCTTGATAAGGCTCAGAATTACCGCATGGCATACAGTTCTGGTGGCATCGAGAATCCTTCGATCAACAAGGCAATCGTGGATATTCTTGAAGGGACAAAGCCTGCCTTTAAGAACCGTGACTCCAAGTACCTCTGATTCGCTTGAATGTGTTCAATTGCGGATTTACTCCGCCAGGGTCGGGAGTTGGCTTTGCCGGTGGCAGTAATGGCAACTCGATCAGATGAGTTGTCTGGTAGCAGAAAACTCTGTAAGCGTGGCCTTGACCTCGTCAGTAACCTTTTGGGATTGCTACCGATGTGGCAGAGAGTTGGTTTCGTCGCGGTTGCGATCTCATTTGCCAATGGCGGTAGTGCTGCGATTTGTCCAAGAGGGGGCTGGATCGGTATCGGGGAGTCGCTATCGGGGCGCTGTCTGGCGTCAACTATTCTTTCCCCTCGACCGGGATTTCTAATTGTCGCCCGTCAGGGCACCGATCTGCTTCTGCAGAATTCGGGGTTTACGGTAACAGCCTATTGCGCACAGAGAGTGCTTAATCTGTCTGCCGTCTGCCCGCTGCCCGTCTGATTTCCGTCGCGACCGTGCCAGCGCTGTGCGCCGGGACTACTCTTGCCTACCTGACGGGTCTATCGCCGAAAGTCGCTGACTGTATCGGAGACTGATTTTGCGCTAAACTATTTTATTACAGGCAGTCACACGAAGGGATTTGGAACCAGAGGTGTTTTTTCTTCATGAACCGGCGAAGGATTTCACAAGAAGGAGATATCGTCCATGGCAAACGACTCCAGCCTCTCCCGCCCCAAACTCATGCATTTCCATTTGTGCGCACATTGCGGCAGCACATTCCGCAGAGAGCTATTTGAAGGCCGAGCGCTCACCTCGGGAATCTTCCTCTGCCCGAAGTGCGGTCTTGAAGGACCTCTGAATATAACGATCCAAGAGGTCCAAGAGAACGATCATTTATCCGCCTAACGGCAGACGCGCTTGAAGGACAGGTGGAGCACTGCTCAACTTTCGTCCAGCAGCACGAACAAACTCGCTGACCAGCCGTGACCTTTCGTCCGCCCTTGTGGCGAGCTTTGTAACCAGCCTCAATCGTTCTTCGACAAGTGGCCGTATCGTAATCTCATCGCGCGCAATCCGCCACGCCCCCGTGCGGGTTAAAAACGCGAGCCCTTTGTGATTCAAGACCAGTTCAGATGCCTCTTCGGCTGTCATGACATAGTGCGCATCAGAAGCGACGACCCCTTTCTCCGAAGTTGTCCGTTGAATCAACTCGTAGAGATGAGGGTTCGCGTGCTGCGCAGGGAGAATCCAATCACGAGCACTCAAATCTTGTAGATGGAGTTCTTGTTTCCACGCAAGGGGATCGTCCATGGACAGGGCAATGTAGATCGGATGCTCTGCGACCTTCAGGAGACTGAGTTTGGGAGCATCAGGAACAGCGGTAATCAAGGCCATGCTCAATTTCCCTGCAATGACTTCACGGGCCAGTTCGTGCGAATAATTGCTCCACAGCTTTATCCGAAGACCGGGATATAGTGGCAGGCGAATCGACTGGAGAGCGGTGACCAAGTAGGGATCGGTGTAGGCCGACTTTCCGACATTGAGAATCTCGTCCGCTCCGCGAAAAACTGCTGAGGCATTCAAAACGGCGCGTTCAGCGTGCAGAACTGCATCTCGCGCCTCTTCCACGAATTGACGACCGGCATCCGTCAATTCGACGAACTGGTGATTGCGCTCGAAAAGCCGAAAACCAAGCTGGTTTTCCAACTCAAGAATTCGTCTGCTGAGAGTCGATTGGTCGATTCGCAGCCGTTCGGCAGCCCGCGAGAAGTTTAATTCCTCAGCCAGCGCAATCGCAGCCTGTAGCAATCGGATCTCTGGTAGCACCATAGCCATCCTCCGAGCCGAAAACCAAGGCAGGGCAGCAACCGCAAGGAAACAATGTACCCGCAGCATTGTAGCGACGGGGAATATGATGCCGGTTCGATGCTCTTCAAATCGACGCGGTTGCATAAATATCGCGCCAGAATGCCGCGTTATTCCATTTGCGCATAACGCTCTCCCTATTTTTCATTGGACGCATTCACGCGGCCATACCCATGATTAGAAATATTTTGGCGTCCGTTCCAGCCAGGTTGATCGGGCACAAATCCCAAACTGTCAGTCATCGCGCGGAATCGCAGGCATGGAGATCTTATGGCACATCATCTACTCGATGCGGAAGAAGCAGCGCAGGTTCTCAGGATGGACAGCAGAACTCTGGTTCGCTGGGCGCGGTTGGGGTACGTGCCAGCCCACCCAATGGGGGAGGGAAAGCGCAAGCTCTGGCGCTTTCTTGAACATGAGCTGCTGGAGTGGCTGGAGGCGCGAAAGCCGGATAAAAAGAAGCCAATGGCGAGTACCATTGAGATAGCCATCAGTGCTCATGCAAGGAGATCAGCATGAGCCGTTTACAACAAGGAAGCCTCTTGAGACTGAAGCGCAAAGCCGGTCCTGACGTGTGGGTGTTTCGTTGGTATGACGAAACCGACGGTACACGCACGTACCGGAAACGGACCATCGGTTCGGTGGTTCGTTTTCCGCATCAACAGGATGCAGAAAAGGCAGTAGAAGCGCTTCGTAACAATATCAACTCTGAGTTCAGAGTACCGGAAACGGTCTCTGAACTTGTCACCCACTACCGCAAGCACGAGTTGACCGAGGAGAAAAAAGCCTACGCAACTATCGAGGCAAATTCTCTTTACCTTGCAAACCATATCGTCCCCAAATGGGGAACGGCGTATTTGCAGGATGTCCGCACCGTAGACGTGGAATTGTGGCTGAACTCTCTCACTTTTGCTCCGGGAACACGGAGCAAGATACGCAACATCCTGTCCGCAGTCTTCAATCACGCCATCCGGCAGGAGTGGATGGACCGAAACCCGATCACGAAGGTCAGGACTTCGGCCAAACGGCTGCGGGAACCCGACGTGCTCACACCAGCCGAACTGGCCGCTCTTCTGGCCCAGTTGGATCTTCGGGAACGGGCCATGGTGATGCTGGCAGGGAGTACCGGACTGCGGAGGTCCGAGCTGGTCGCACTGACCTGGTGCGATATTGATCTCGAACTCTTGCAGGTAAATGTCCGCCGTTCCTGTGTGCGCAATCACTTCGGAGACACCAAAACCGAGGCGAGCCGCAAACCGGTTCCACTGCACTCTTCGGTCATTCAATGCCTCGAAGTCTGGCGGAAGGAATCGCCATACAACAGCGATGAAGACTTCCTTTTCCCGTCGATCCGGCTGGGAGGTAAGCAACCGCTGTCGCCGGACACGTTGCTCAAGAAGGTCATCCGTCCCGCACTGTTGCGGGCCGGAATCAAGGGCAAGGCAATCGGCTGGCATAGTTTTCGCCATTCGCTTGCCACGAATCTTCGTGCGGCGGGAGTGGACCTCAAAACGGCGCAGGAGCTTCTGCGGCATGCCAATTCGCGGATAACGCTCGACGTTTACACGCGAGCCATCTCCGCGACGAAGCGGGAGGCGAACAATCGGGTCATGGAAATGGTATTTGAGGCAGGAAAGAAGGCGCTTTCAGCACCCTCGTCCGCACCCTCGCGGGGTGCGCAACCACAAAAGAAAAAAGGTGCGGATCGCTCCGGCACCCTTGTCAGCACCCTCAGAGGTGCCTCTTAATCTTGCCACTTGCCATAAACCCTTGATTCTTTAAGTGGTTTATGGCGGGGACGACGGGGCTCGAACCCGCGACCTCTGCCGTGACAGGGCAGCGCTCTAACCAACTGAGCTACGTCCCCCTATTGTTTTTCAACAATCTGGATATATGTCACATAGAAAGATAAGCCAACTTTTCGCTGGTTTCTCTCTTCCTACCGTGTTGCTGGTTTGGCGTGAGATTCGAGCCCTTTTGGACACCGAATCGGCCAACCCAACCACGAAATTTAGTGTATCAGATCAGCCGCGGTTTTGGCGCCCGGCTGTGAGTACAGGAATTACGTGAGAGTAGAGGGATATCGCGGGCGGCGGCGGGAAACGGCGGGACTGACGCGGGTCGGATGCGGTTTTCCACAGCGAATCGGAAAAGAGACGATACAGGAATTACTTGAGAGTAACCGGCCAAAACCGCTCGCGCGCCGCCGCTAAGTTGTTGATTCCCCGTAGGCCTGATTATCACCGTACCGCAATATGACGCTGCCCAACAAGCCTTCAGTGGACCAATTGTGGAAAACTCACGAACCCCGCGTCTGACGCGCTCATACCGTTCGTTAGTCAGGCTTCGAATGACGGCTTAGATGGCTTCTGGCCCAAAATAGCTGCACTGGACTTCTGTTTACCAACTCATAACGCAAGCATGTCGCGTTTCCGTCAAGTTTTTGCCCCTGTCGACCCCAAAAACAACCCACCAAACCAACGAGACGCCGAGGTGTTGGAAGCACCGCCGGCGCCCCTAACCAACCGGCCTTATTGGAGGCTTTATGGCTGCACGTAATTCTACGCCCGCACTCCGCAACCTCAACCCCGAAACCGTGCTGAAAAACTTCGCTGTTTACCTCTCCGCGCAGGTCGGCCTGGGTGAGACGACGATTGCCAATTACCTCTCCACGCTGCGCCGTTTGATGCCCGTCCTGGGCCTTCGGCCGACGGCGCGCGCGGTGGACAAATTCATCGCAGAAATGCGCAAGAATGGATGCTCGCACTCGCACCTGGTCAACACCTCGATCGCGCTCGAAAGGTATGGAGCTTTCATGCACATCGGGATACATCTGGCACGGCCGAAACAACCTCAGACGTTGGTGACAGGAGCCCTCTCGCAGGCCGAGGTGGCGCGACTGATCGGCGCCAGCAAGACGCTCCGCGAGAAGGCAATCCTGGCTCTTCTGGCGTACAGCGGAGGCCGCAACAAAGAGATCTGCTGGCTCCGGATCCGCGACCTCGACACTGCTCACCAGCTGCTCCATATCAACGGGACAAAGAAGCTCAAGGAACGCGCGGTGATGATCTCGTCTGCCTGCTGCGCGCTGATGATGGAGTACTTCGCGGTTCGCGCAGGACAACCCGACGACTGGATGTTCTTGACCGTCCGCCGCGGTCACCGGATGCAACAGCAGGACCTCAGAAAGTTGGTGCGCGTCGCGGCCAAGCGCGCCGGGATTACCAGGCGCGTTTACCCACACCTGGTGAGGCATAGTCTCGGCGCCAATATGCTCAACCAGGGCAGCGGGTTGCTCGCAATTAAAGAGCAGTTGGGGCATGTCTACATCGACACGACCATGCGCTATCTGCATAGTGCTCCGGCCCGTCTCCAGGAGGAATATCGAATGCATGCGCCGTCCTACCTTTAAACCTTTGCGGGCCGGATAATTTCGGCCCGCTTTTTCTGCTGGTCAATCTTGGCGAGCAGCTCACGAGCCTGATCTTGGAGAATGATCATTCGCAACATGCCCCTCATTCCGTGACCTTGGTGGTTTGCCATCTCGCGAAGGAGAGTAATCGCGTCGTCTTTCAAACTCATGTCGATTCCGGCTCCTCTCTTTGGCCACCACTTGAAAACGTTCCCTGCACCGACGCAAATAATGCAGAGATTGACAACGATCAGGAGGAAGTTGCGCAGCGCGAGAATCGCCATTTTTAGCCCTTTCCTCCAGGCACCGTAGTGCATTCAGCTTGAGCGCTAGTGGGTCAGCCAAGC
>Ga0255352_1001326_pt1 | contig 12520 bp, 5 predicted proteins | sample HBST0metaG_FD_189939 | JGI IMG/M metagenome (GOLD analysis project Ga0255352, IMG submission 189939) | Peat soil microbial communities from Stordalen Mire, Sweden - H.B.S.T0 | ecosystem: Environmental > Terrestrial > Soil > Wetlands > Peat | place: Sweden: Norrbotten County, Stordalen Mire...
TGCGCGTCACGCGCAAATGGAACCCGAGATACGCGGCGGCATTTGCCATCGAGAATCCGGAGAGCAATGCCAGTTTCGGAGCCAATGTTACGGCGCTGAGCACCGTAACTTACAACAGTGCCGGTTCGGCCTTTCTGGGCAACAGCGTTAACTACAGCACCGACGTCGCTCCGGATGTGGTGCTGAAAGGCTCCGTCGACGGCAAGCTCGGTCACTTCGAAGTGAAGGAAATCACGCGCTTTTTCCGCGATCGCATTACACCCACCGGCGCCACGCAGGCCAAGGGTTCGTATAACAGCACCAAGGTCGGCGCGGCCTTCGGCGCATTCGGTCTGCTACACGTGCTGCCCAATAAGGTGGACGTCATGGCGCAGGGAATCTATGGCACCGTGGGCCGCTATGCGGGTGCAGGCTCCATGGTCGATGTTACCTTCCGTCCCGATGGAACCATGGCTCCGCTGAAGGCGATACAGGGATGGGGAGGGCTTGAGTACCGCTACAGTCCGAAGCTCATCCTCTTTGGGTACGAAGGCGGAGACTATCTGGATCGCGTGACCTACAAGGAAGCCAATGGCACCGCGCTTGGCTATGGCAACCCCAACTCCACGGGAACAAGCTTCGACAATCGACTTGTCTATGCGACCAGTGTCGGGTACGCTTACACCTTCTTCTATGGTGCGATCGGCAGCTTCCAGACGGATACGGTGTACACCTACATTGGGCGCAGCACCTGGCGGAATCTGAGCGGAGCACCCAAAGCGAATGACAATACAGCCATGGTGCGTGTCCGTTACATTCTTCCGTAATGCCCGTGCGCCGTTATTTTGCGGAATGAACCTTGGTCCCTGTTCTGTCCTTCAAGGCAAGGCAGGGACCGCATGTTGAGCAGCGCTCCACTCTATCACCATGTCGGCAAAGCGCTGTGTTGCCGGTGTGATGTGCAGGGTGTTCACCGCCATGGCGATCTCGGATTGCTCGATGTTATCGGGTAAGTCACGAGCCACGACGCCCGTGGTTTTATGCAGAAGGACAGACACCGGAGCAATCGCGATGCCTTGTCCCGAAGCAACGAGAGAAAGCAGGGTATACATTTCACTGGCGCTTTGCACAATGCGCGGACTGAAGCCCGCCGCATTCAGAATGCCCAGAATGCGATCGTGAAATCCTGCTGCAAGCTTGCGGGTATACATGACAAAGTCTTCGTTGCGCAGATCCTCCAGCGCGAAGGCGCGCCCGTCCGCCAAAGGATGCTCCGATGGCACCAGCAAAACGAAGGGCTCGCGATGAACGAGGGTCGTTTGAATCTCTGGAGGCGCGTTGACGGGAATACGCAAAAGTCCAATGTCCAGGCGGCGTTCCTGCAGGGCTTTTACCTGATCTTCGGTGAGCACATTGCGCAGTTCAAGGCTGACGCCCGGGTAGCTCTTGCAAAATTTCTTGGCCACAGGTGGAACGATCAAAGCCGCGGCCGTCGATATGAACCCTACATTGACCGTGCCTACGATGCCCAGCGTCGCCTGGCGCGCGTGGTCGGCGGCTTGCTGGGCAAGGTCGAGAATTCGTTGCGCATCTTCAACCAGGACCAAACCCGCCGATGTGAGTCGCGTCTTGTGGCGATTACGCTCAAAGAGCGAAACCCCGATTTCTTCTTCCAAAGCGCGAATCTGCAGGCTCAGCGCAGGCTGACTCAGGAATACCTTTTCGGCTGCGTGCCCAAAGTGCAGACACTCAGCAACAGCAAGAAAGCAACGCAGTTGTTTAATTTCCATCAGACATCCGGACAGCATCAGAGACGCAAAATCCTGCTGCTTCCATTCTACTTTTTCAATCACATAAATTGAAAATACTTATTTCTGTTAGAGCAGTTCTCCCATTGCGGTACACCAAAGACTGGTAATGCAGCGTCATCCTTCAACGTGTCGAGGTCCCCGGCGCGCCTTGACTGGGAGCAGGGGCATCCGTGGAGTGACGCAATAATCTGGCGGTATATTACCAGTATTCGACAGCGAGCACTCTTGGTGGCCCACTATGCCCATCGATCACCTGAGTCTGAAGAACAGCTTCGAAGTTCACCGTGCGCCAATCCTTGTGCGTGTTCTGAAAAAGAGCTTTGAGTGCATTCGGATCGGACAGCATTTCGCCAACGGCATCCGTGCCTTCGACGGATAATCCACCAGCTATGACCACCGGTTGATCAATGGTGAGATCGTGATATCGAGCAATGATCGCAAAGTCCTGTGAGAGCATCGACGGCGCCTGGTCGATGCGAACGCACCAATCTCTCTTTTCCTTTTGCTTGTGGTCGAGGACGCAAATGAGTTCATGATCCTCCAGAAAGCTAAAGCGCAGCGGCTCGGTCAGACGCATGGTCCAGGCATTGTCGATTGCGCCAACCGAAACAAGCGGCCCTTCGCGAAGTTGAGAAAGATTGGTTTGAGCAGCTGTTGTGATGCGGAAGGGCTTGTGCCGATTATCCATGGCAGCTCCTGCGCGAACCAGCGTAACCACATCGTCCAAAACCAAATGCCCTGCCTTGCCCAACTCTCCTCTGAGGGTTGTGGGGGGGGGGATATTTTCCTCCGTCATGACAGAGTCCGGCTCCCCGACGCAGAGCGTTGCCCGCCCGGGAGCAGAGATGATGGGAAACCAGAACATGTCCGTAACGCTGCTCTTCCTGTGAAAATAAACACCCGCACCGACGGCCACGCTCAACACTACAAGAATTGCTCCCGCATAAAGCCAGGCCGCAGAGGGACGTGACCGCGCGGTGGAAATGGCCGGGTGAGGCGCTACAGCCGGGGTCTCTGACGCTGAAGAGGGCTGGAGGGGGCGTTTCGTCGGCGCGATAAAAAGAGGGATATACGATCCGGGGTGAAGCTCGATTTGCAGCTCATTTTGATGCTCAGGTTGTTGATAATACTCAGCAATTCTCTTGCGGACCTCTACCGCGGTCATGCGAACCACAGGGTCGAGGCTGGTGTCGTAATCCGCCGCGCGATGGAAAACCTCGATGCCAAGCGTGCGCTCCTTGAGAGAGTCTTCCTTCCCCTCAAGTGCCTGCTCGACCACAAAACGCAGCAAGCCCGGGTAACGCTTGCTACTGCGAAAGTGAGGGCTGAGCAAAAGCTTTTCCAGTTGCGCCCGCACGAGCTGCTTTTCGTGTTCCGTGTTAGGGCACCATGCGTTTTCCAGTGATTCTAAAGACGACATTTAGCGCAAACCTCTCTACTTTTGCCCGCCAAGCAGTAAAAACAACGTAACAAAGTGCTTGATACCTGCGACAAAAATATAGCATTAAACACACTTCCCTGGCATTTTGGCGGTCAAACGATTTTTTGCTACAGCAAAAACTACCGTACCAGCCTTGTGTATTATCCTTTTCTCCGCATAGTGTCCAGTTCGCAATCCGAAATGAATCAGGGAAGGTCTGAACGTCCTTGGTCCAGTTTTTGGGAAGGGACGAAAAGGTTCACTATGAAGATCAGTCTAGCCAGGTGGCCAAAATTTGAAAGTGTTCTTGCGCTCACTGTTCTTGGGAGTGCGTTAGCGGTAACCGCTCAAGACAAGCCCGCCGTTCAGCCATGGATGAACACCAGTCTTTCGCCGGACCAGAGAGCCAATCTGGTCATCAAAGAGATGACGCTCGACGAGAAGATTGCCATGCTGCACGGGCAAGGAATGCCGATGGGGCAGATCGATCCGAACTCGAACGGTGGCGCCGGATATGTCATGGGCGTACGCAGGCTCGGTATCCCTATGATTCAAATGGCTGATGCTGCGTATGGCGTTACGCGTAGCGCGGCAAACGGAAGGTATGGCACGGCCCTGCCCAGCGATCTGGGTGCGGCTTCTGGATGGGATCCAGAGACGGCCTATGAATATGGCGCACTGATCGGCCGCGAGTTGCGCGCCCAGGGCTACAACATGTCGCTGGGAGGCGGTGTCAATCTGGCCCGCGAACCGCGCGATGGCCGCACCTTTGAATATCAGGGTGAAGATCCGCTGCTGGCAGGCACCTTGGACGGCAATGTGATGCTGGGTCTACAAGCGCAGCATGTAATCGGCGACATCAAGCACTATGCCTTCAACGATCAGGAGAGCGGCCGCTTTGGCGTCAATGCCATCATTGATAAGCGCTCCATGCGAGAGACCGATCTGCTGGCCTTTGAGATTGCCCTCAAGATCTCCAATGCGGGGGGCGTGATGTGCTCCTACAATCGATTGAATGGCGACTATGCCTGTGAAAACAAATATCTTCTGACCGACGTTTTGAAGAAGGACTTTGGTTTCAAGGGCTTCGTTGTCTCTGACTGGGGTGGAACGCACAGTGCGGCGAAGGCGGCTTTGGCCGGGCTCGACCAGGAGCAGCCTGATCAATATTTTTATGGCGAAGTCTTGAAAAAGGCTGTCGAAAGCGGCGAAGTGCCGATGGCCAACATCGACGACCACGTACATCGGATTCTGCGCACGGAGTTTGCCACTGGAATCATCGATGACCCGGTGACGACTAGCGTGGTCGACGTGGACCGCGGCATGGAGGTTGCCGAGCACATTGCCGGGCAGAGCATTGTGCTGCTCAAGAATGATCACAACCTCCTGCCTCTCGACCCCGCCAAACAGCAGACGATTGCCGTTATCGGCGGTCATGCCGATGTGGGCACGGTTTGCGGCGGCGGCTCGGCTCAGGTTGACCCCCCGGGAGGGTCGCCGGTGGCTCCTCCTCCGGCTGGCTCCAACCCCTTTGACGCTCTTATCCGTCCAGCCTGGTTGCCGGGCGCGCCGTTGAAGACTCTTGCCGAAAAGCTGCCCCAGGCTCAGATAAAGTTTGACTCGGGTGAAAATCTTGAGTCCGCTGTGGCTCTGGCCAAGAGTGCCGATGTGGTTGTGGTCTTTGGCTATCAGTGGGAAGCGGAGTTCAAGGATCTGAAAACAATTGGCTTGGCACAAGAGCAGAATGATCTGATTGCGCGTGTGACCGCTGCCAACCCAAATACGGTCGTCGTGCTTGAAACGGGCGGCCCCGTGGCGATGCCCTGGGCCAGCTCGGCCGGAGCGATCCTCGAAGCCTGGTATCCGGGCATCCGAGGTGCCAAGGCGCTGGCTTCCATTATCGCGGGCAATGTCAATCCGACCGCCAAATTGCCGATTACCTTCCCGTTGAGTGACGCCGACCTGCCGCACCCGCAGATTCCTCAACCGTCAGCCGAGTATCAGCAAAAGTTGAACGCCGGTGGCATGAGTCAGTTCATGGCCAATATGGCGAAGGGGCTGCCGTCCTTCCCAGCTTCGTATGACGAAAAGCTCAAGGTGGGCTACAAGTGGTACGACGCCGAACACAAGGCGGTTTTGTTCCCCTTCGGCTTTGGTCTTTCCTATACCACCTATGCCTACTCCGACCTCAAAGTGCAGAACGGATCGGATGTCACAGTTACCTTTACTCTTCACAACGACGGTACTCGCGACGGAGCGGAAATTGCGCAGGTGTATGCTTCGCTCCCAGCAAGCGCGGGTGAACCTCCCAAGCGTCTGGTGGGCTGGACCAAGGTCAAGCTTGCCGCAGGCGAAAGCAAGCAGGTCAGCGTGCAGGTCGACCGCAAACTGCTGTCGATCTTTGATGAACAAAAGGACGATTGGAAGCTGATTCCTGGGCAATATGTTCTTCTCGTCGGCGGCTCTTCGCAGAGCTTGCCGCTCAAACAACCCGTAGAACTCAAGTAAGTCAAGGAAAATACCGTGCGGCAGGAAGGTAGCTGATTCCAGCGACCTTCCTACCGGAAGCTGTGCCCAAAAAACCATGCTTCATCAAAGTCATGAAGCATAGAGCGGTTCTCCTCTGTGTGTACTGCACACCGGAGAACTGCTTGAACCAACAGAACACACTGATCCATTGGCTATTCACGCTCAAATATTGATGTGGGGCCAGAACCGTGAATTTGCCATAGCAGGAGAGAAAAATGAGCATGAACTCAAAGAAGATCGGCATCGTTTGTTCAAGTCGATGGAAGAACACTTTTGCTGCCTGCGCTCATCGGAGCCAAGCGCTATTCATCCTCGTCATTTTTGCGTCTCTTATCATCGGCACGGATGCGTATGGAGCAAAGCCTCAGAGCCGCGATCAGGAAGCTCAAAAGTCTACCAACTCTGATATCGTCGGACAGGTTTCTGGCACAGAGGGCGCACCTCTTTCCAGAGTTACAGTCATCGCGGAAGACCTCGCGACACACCAGAAGTTTCAAGCCGTCAGCGATAGCACGGGTAGCTTTTCTTTGAAGGGCTTGCCTGCGGGCGAATACTCCATTCGGGCAACTGCGGATGGATTCAAGCAGTTTGTGATTCGCAAGATTCCCCTGGTTGCGGGCGATGAGGCAAAAGCTACGGTAAGGATGCAGCCGGGCAATGCTTCGGAAGTCGTTGAGGGTGGTGCCAACAGTATTGTTTCGCGTGCCGGCACATCCCTGGCGGGCAAGGAACTGAGCGACATTCCGCAGAACCAGCGCAACTTCGTCAATCTGGTTCAGTTGTCTGGCGGCGCCAATGAAGGCAACACCAATGGATCAGGCTCGGGCGCGAAGCCTGGCGCGCAGCACTCCTCCTCATCGGTTTCGGTGGGTGGGCAGTTGGAAACCTTGAACAATGCCATGATCGACGGGATTGATAATAACGAGCGCATCAATTCCGAGGTTTCCGTCCATCCCTCAGTGGACGCCATTGGCGGCATGCAAATCTCAGCCAGCGCCTACCCGGCCACACAGGGCCGCGCCGGTGGCGGCGTGATCGATATTACATCCAAGTCGGGCACGAAGAAACTGCACGGCAGCATCTACGAATATTTCCGCAACGATGACTTAGATGCGTACCCCTACTTGTTTGGCGCACATACCAGCAAGCCGGAGGTTCGTCAGAACCAGTATGGCGGCAGCTTGGGCGGCCCATTATGGAAGGGTGGAAAGACAACCTTCTTTGGCAACTATGAAGGGTTTCGTCTGATTCAGGGACGGTCTCCAGTCTTGCTCACGGTTCCGACAACGTATGAGCACAACAACCCCGGAGACTTCACCGATATAACAGGAGGCACAAAGCTCACCAGTGCGCAGCTTGACAGTGCAGGCCTGCAATACTTCAAGCTTTATCCGTACCCGAACTCCGGCACTAGCACTTATGTCAGTGCGCCCAGCGGCTCGGACTTTGCTCACGCAGGAGGACTGCGCGTCGACCACCAGTTCTCTCCCAAGGACATGTTCTTCGCACGTTTTACTTACGACAGATCGGCAACCGGAATTCCCAGTGCCTTTCCGGATGTCACAGAAGATGGGATCACAATCCGCCCTGGAGGGCAGCTTTATACCTTTGCAGGAAATAACCTCGACACTGCGTTGAATACGATCGTGAGCTATACCCATGTTTTCAGCCCGCACATGAATTTGGATCTGAAGGCCGGCTATACGCAGTGGGTCGAGACAGACTCCGACCTGAATCCGAACAATGCGGTCAACGAGATTTTTGGTCAATCCAACATCAACGTGACTGAAACTTCCAACGGTCTGGCACCCATCAGCATGGGCACCGCCGCGCCGCTCGGCAATTCTGGGTACTTCCGCCCCTTGACTCAGGTGGATAATGCTTTTACTTACAAGGGGAACCTTAGCTGGACTGTTGGCCACCATAACATGTCTATCGGCGCAGGACTTATCCGTCGTCAGTTCACCTACGGTTCCAGCATGTATTCACTGGGATACTGGACCGTGTCAGATTTACCAAGCCTGCTGAAGGGCGAGTACACAGCGAGCACTCGCAGCGTGAACTTGGACATACCACACTATCGTACTTGGGAGCCGTCCATTTATTTTGAGGACGAATGGCATGTCTTCAACAACTTCACGCTGAGCTGGGGCGTGCGTTATGACATTTTTACACCCCCCACGGAAATCAAGAACCGCCTCTCGAACTTCGATTCCACCACGGGCAATATCATTGTTGCCGGACAAAATGGTGTTTCTAAAACCGCCGATGTCAATACCGACCATTCTGGTATTGTTCCTCGTGTAGGGTTCAACTGGGCCCCTATCGCCAATGTCTCGATTCACGGTGGATTCGGAATCGTTGCCTCTCCCGCCGCAGATGGGAGTGTATTTATGGGAGCTCCGTACACGTATACCTACGGAACCTGCTCTTCCACGACCTGCGCGACAGGTTACCAGAAACTGGCGGATGGCCTGCCGGTGATTACTACGCCCAGCACTACGAATCCTTCCGGCACGATGGAGGGTGTTCGTGCCAAGAAGCTGAAAAACATGTCCATGGACCAATTCAACCTGGGAATTGACTACTCGCTCAGTCAGCATGACACCGCTCATGTGACCTATGTCGGCTCGTTGGGGCGCCATATTTCGCGTGAATTTCCCGATCTGAATGCTCCGTCTCCGAATGCCTCGTCCACGCCGAACACATACCGTCCGTATTACTCGATTGATCCTAATCTGACCACACTCGCGTATACCGATTCAGGCGGAAGTTCTTCTTACAACGCACTGCAAGCCAGCTATTCCCACATAGTCGGCTACGGCCTGACGGCAACAGTGAACTATACGATGTCACATGGACTGGATAATGCCAGGCCATGGGGCTTCGACACCACAGGATACGGTTCGGTAATAAGCGACTCCAACACACGCGACTACGGCAACAGCGACTTCGATGTCCGGCACCATATCACCTCAACGGTGATGTACGAATTGCCCTTTGGCATCGGCGCTACGGGATGGAAAAAAACCGTGGAAAAAGGCTGGCAGATGAATGTCATGGAAATTTGGGGAACCGGCCTTCCTTTCACCGTGCTGAATGTGACCGACATGAGTGGTACTAACCCCGGAGCCTATCAGGGAGATCGTCCCAATGTTACCGGCAAGCCAAATCTTTCCAACAAAAGTACCAACGAGTTCTTCGACACATCGGCGTTCACGGCTCAGACGTCGGGCACGCTCGGCAACGAACGGAGAAATCAATACTATGGGCCGCACAGTCGGCACACGGATGTTTCTCTCTTTAAGACCTTCCAGATGTCCGAAGGCAAGACCGTGCAGTTCAGAACGGAATGCTTCAACGTAACCAACACCGCAAACTTTGCTGCTCCGGCCAACACACTGGGAGGCGCGAACTTTGGCCAGCTCACGCAAATCACGACGGGATACACTCCGCGTGAAATTCAGTTTGCACTTCGTTTGCAGTTTTAGAGCTTAATCCAGGTGCAGGTGCGCTGCTAGAGCGCATCTGCACCTAGTTATCGTTCAAGGAATATTGGTTCCCAATAAAGAGCACCATGCCACGGGAGAATGAGTATGTTTGATTCCCTATCGCGTCGGAAGCTATTGAAGTCGATCAGCGCGGCTACCGCGTCATATATTCTGTCTGCAAGCGCCATGGCGGAAGTGAACTCCGCCGAGCCGGCGCCACCGCTGCATGGCAATCCAGGTGAGAGTAAAAAGGCGCAGCGCGCCCGCTGGGTCGCGCTGGCGCAGGCACTCCGTCGCGATCCTGTGGAGAGGCGTGAGCGTCCGCTGGCGCTGGTACGACCGATTGCGGACTCCTCGAAATATCTGCGCTGGCGCATGGAGCAGGAAGACAAGGGCGATGCTCTGGCAGAACATCTGCTGCGCAAGGGTGACCACTTTATTCTCGATTTTGGCGGCCATCGCGTGGGCTACTTTGCTTTTCAACTCATGGGAGAGGGCAAGTCGGTAGATTCACCAGTGCGATTGAAGCTAACTTTTGGGGAGGTGCCGGGTGATGTTGCCGAGCCGCTTTATCCCTATCGCGGGCAGTTGAGTAGCGCGTGGCTGCCGGAGGAGATCATCACTGTCGACTTTCTTCCGCAGCACGTGCGTATGCCGCGCCGCTACGCGTTTCGCTATGTCAAGGTCGAGGTGATCGACTCGTCGCCCAACTTCGGTGTACGTTTCCGCGACGTGGAGGCGATTGGCGTGAGCGCAACGAAGGGCGAGCCTCAGTCGTTGCCAGCAGACACTCCCGAGTGGATTCGGAAGGTGGACATGATCAGCGCGCATACGCTGCGCGACTGCATGCAGACCACTTTTGAGGATGGCCCCAGACGAGATCAGAGACTCTGGCTGGGCGATCTTCGCCTGCAGGCACGCGCGAGTTATATTACTTATCCAAACTTCGATCTGGTCAAGCGCTGCCTGTTTTTGTTCGCAGGACTGGCGCGCGAGTCGGATGGGCTGCTGACGGCGTGTGTCTTCGAAAAACCAGAACCGCTGACGACCGACACGTTCTTGCTTGATTATTCGGCTCTGTTCGGGTCGGTGCTGCTCGATTACGTTCGGGCCTCCAACGACAGGAAAACCGCGCGTGAGTTGTTTCCGGTGGCGCTGCGACAAATCGAAGTTCTATTCAAATATGTAGACACATCGGATATCTTCCGCACGCCGCCCGATCAATGGATCTTCATCGACTGGAACCGGCAGGTGGACTTTACCGCCAGCGGCCAGGGGTTAATGATCTACGCGGCCGAACGCGTCTGCGAGTTGGCGGAAATGTTAGGTCAGGAGGAGGTTGCGCGGCCTTATCGGGCGCAGATTGCGCGGATGCGCACGGCGGCGCGCAAGGCCTTTTTCGACGAAAGCAGGCGGGTATGTGTAAGTGGTCCCAACCACCAGCTTTCATGGGCTTCGCAGGCATGGATGGTGCTGGGCGGATGCCTGACACGCGAGGAAGCGCAGGCGGCGTTGCGGCATGGCGTGCTGGAGAGCAAAGAGTCGATTCCTCCGGCTACGCCGTATCTATATCACCACGTTGCGGAGGCTATGACAGTGTGCGGCATGCGCGCGGAGGCCCTTGGGTTGATCCGGCAGTATTGGGGCGGCATGGCGGATGCCGGTGCGGATACATTCTGGGAGTTGTATGACCCGAAAGATTCTACCTATTCGCCTTACGGTGACGTACACATCAACAGCTTTTGTCATGCGTGGAGTTGCACGCCGGCGTGGTTCTTCCGCGCGGAGAAGCTGACGTAATAAAGATACAAAAATGAGAGACAGCATGCGGTTAAGGAAATAGCCCAATGTCATGACCGTTTGAATCTCTTCTGGCCTGATTCCCCGCTGCATTGCGGCGAGGCATTTTCTCCTTCACTCTGCATATCAGACTGAAGACCTATCGAAGGAGCGACACAAACATCTTATGAAAACGAAGATTTGGAATCGGCGGCAAGTTATCAGGGATTGTGCTGGTGCGGTAGCTGGCGCGGCAATTGCGGGAACAGTTCTGCGGAATAGGGCGGTGGCTCTGGAGCTGCCTCGCCCGGAGCCCTTGAAGGACGATCGAATCCGCTTTGTCAGTACGACAGAAAAACATGCATGGCAGAATGGCCTTACTTACAAACCCGCCTTTGAGTGGGACATGCTGAACCTGAACGTTAACCCGGCGAACGTCTTGCCCAACAGCAAGCCAATGGAAGGCTTCGGCAGTTGTTTCACTGAGCTTGGATGGACTTCGCTCCGTGCGTTGAGTGAGCAGGACCGTGAGAACGTTCTGAAGGAACTCTTCGATCCAGAAGCCGGTGCGCGCCTCAATTTGTGCCGCATGCCGATAGGCCCGAACGATTACGCCACCGGCGCTTACAGCTATGACGAGACGGATGGCGATTTTGAGTTGAAGCATTTCAGCATAGAGCACGACAAGCAGACACTGGTTGCCTTCATTCACGCCGCGCAACGTCACCAACCCAAACTTCGCGTGTGGGCCTCGCCTTGGACTCCGCCCAGTTGGATGAAGCGCAACCACTTCTACGCAGAGGCCAAGGCGGTGCCTGGCATGGGTTTTATGGAAAATGGCATTCGTCCCGATCAGATAGGTCATGAAGGCGAAGACATGTTTATCCAGGAGCCGCGCTACTTCGATGCCTATGCACGCTACTTTGGTCGCTTCATTGATGCCTATCAAGCCGAGGGAATTCGCATCGGCATGGTGATGCCGCAGAACGAATTCAATTCAGCGCAGAACTTTCCGAGTTGCACGTGGACGCCGGAAGGCCTGGTACGATTTCTTCATTCGCTTGGCCCGGAGATGCAAAAGCGCAGTGTCGACATCTTCTTTGGCACACTCGAACGCGGCAACCCGAAGCTGTTTGAAAGAGTATTGGCCGACAAGGAAGCGGCACGATACATCAAAGGCCTTGGTACGCAGTGGGCGGGCAAAAATGCATTGCCTGCGCTGCATCGCGAATTTCCTGACCTGACCATCTATCAATCGGAGCAGGAGTGCGGCGACGGAACCAATACCTGGAGTTACACAAGCTATTGTTGGCAACTGATGAAGCATTACTTCCGCAGTGGCGCCTGCGCCTATATGTACTGGAATACGGTGACCGACTTGAGCGGTAAAAGCACCTGGGGATGGCCTCAAAACTCTCTGGTCAGTGTGGATATGGCAGCAAAAACGTATCGCTACAACCATGATTACTACTTACTGAAACACTTGACACACTTTGTGGATGTAGGCGCGA
>Ga0255352_1001327_pt1 | contig 12520 bp, 8 predicted proteins | sample HBST0metaG_FD_189939 | JGI IMG/M metagenome (GOLD analysis project Ga0255352, IMG submission 189939) | Peat soil microbial communities from Stordalen Mire, Sweden - H.B.S.T0 | ecosystem: Environmental > Terrestrial > Soil > Wetlands > Peat | place: Sweden: Norrbotten County, Stordalen Mire...
GGAGCGATAGACGGCGATGTTCGCCAAGCATTGCGTAATCGAAACATGGTAGGTCAGGAGGATGCCCGATAGAAAATCTGCGACCATTACCAGCAGCAGCAAACTCGCGGCAAGCATGGATGGCGCAAAAAGCGCGAACACGCCAACCATGGCGTATTCGACGCAAAACCATCCCAAGCGAAGCAACCCAACGCCGTGGCACGCAGTCCAGTAAGGTATATTGGCGCCTACGGTATAGAAAAGAACAAAAAACAACCAGCGATACCGGCTAAGGTGCATTTTTGTCGTATCCCCCAAAACCACAATCCTTCGCCTCTCCGTGAATCGCATTCAGGGATATCCGATCGCGAAATCACTTTCGTCAGTCCTCGGCCCACTCCCAAATGATGTGTAATGTCGAAGCCGTCGTGATCGACGATGGCTCCCTGATTAATAAGACGTTAATTGTTGATCCAATATTACATCCAGCGTCGCGGAACGTAAAAAGCGCGTGAAATCGCCCGGGAGTATGTTGGGGCAGCGTCGTATTTTTTCAGGCTTAGCTTGCCGAAGGGTCCGCCGACACATCCGGTGACGCCGGTCGAACCTGGAGACACATGTCCGCATAAAGCAGGAAGTGCTTTCATCTGCTCCAAATTGTTTTTTGATTTTGCGAAATCGGCTTCCCATGCGGCTCGCGATGTTGGGTTGTACGGGGCATCAGGGAAGCAGATGTGCACTGAGAGTCTGCCGGAGAGAGATTCCCAGTGCGTTGGACAGAAGAAAGAAGCCGGCTTTTCGGTTTACGATGGCGCGTTAGGCCGTCGCACGCTGCGGTTCCTGGTGGCCGAGCCGCACGCTGACGACCTTCGATACGCCTGGCTCCTGCATGGTGACTCCATAAATCATGTCGGCGGAGTGCATCATGCGCTTGGAGTGGGTGACGATCAGGAACTGCGCCTCTTTGCTGAGCGAGTGAAGCAGGTCGGCCAGACGGCCCACGTTGGTTTCGTCAAGTGCGGCGTCCACTTCGTCGAGCACGCAGAAGGGGCTGGGCTGGAATTGGAAGATGCCCACGAGCAGAGCCAATGCGGTAAGCGCTTTTTCGCCGCCTGAAAGAAGCAGTACATTTTGCAGCTTTTTCCCGGCCGGGGAGGCGACAATTTCCAGTCCGCTTTCGGCTTGATTTTCGCTGTCGGTGAGGCGCAGGAATGCTTGCCCACCATGGAAGAGCCGCGTAAACACTTGCGAGAAGTTTTCGTTGATGCGGGCAAAGGCTTCATCGAACTTGGTGCGCGAAATCTGATCGATTTCCTTGATCGTTTCTTGCGTGTTCTCGATCGACTCCATCAGGTCTTTGCGCTGCGTCTCAAGGAAGCCGTGACGGTCGGCGGTCTCCTTGTACTCATCGAGAGCCATCATGTTGACGGGGCCCATTTGCTCCATGCGCTGACGCAAAGCCCGGCAGGTTTCTTCCTCGGCCGTCAGCGTGTCGCTGTCGATGTGCGCGATCTCAGTGTCGGCGCGCAACGCGGCGGCCTCGACGTTTACTTCGGTGAGGCAACTGGCCTCAAGATGCTCAAGGTCGGAGCGTAGCTTGGCTACTTCGCTGGAGCGGCTGGCGCGATTATCGCGTAACTGATCGAGAGCGACGCGCGAGGTCTTGAGTTGCGTCTCGAGTGTGGTCAACTGGTGGCGTAGTGCTTGAGCTTCGGCGGCCAGCGTCTGCGCCTGGCTTAACGCTTCGGCGCGCGCGGCCGTGAGTTCCTCTTGGCGACCGGCGAGAGAAGCGCTCTCGCGAATGCGCTGTTCACGCTCTGCCTCAGCCGCGGCGCGCTGCTGCTCGATGGCAAGCACGCGGCGCTCGAGATCGGTATGCAGTCGCTCAATGCGCTGGAATGCGGCTTCAGCTCCGCGGCGACGCTCTTCGAGTCCAGCCAACTCCGCCGTGACCTGCGCGGCCTCTTGTTGCAAGCCTTCGCGGGTCTGGCGCAGGCTCGCGAGTTGCGCCTGCAGCGTGTCGAGTTCGGCCTCGGCCTGCGCGTGCTCGGCCTCAAGACGCACCACCTCGGCACGCTTCTGATCGATGGCTACCTTCTTCGATTCGCGCGCATCTTTGTTACGAGCCGCTTGCATTGTCCACTCTTGAAGGCGCCGCTCGATGCGTTGTACTTCGCCTTCCATCTGCTTGAGTGCTGCACCCTGATTGGCAGTGTCGCGCTCAGCTTGGCGACGCTCTTCGCTGCGGGATTCGAGTTGCGCTGCGAGTTCTTCAATAGTGCTGGTCAGTGCGGCGGCTTGCGCCTCAGCTTCGGCGAGATTGCCCTCGAGAGTGGCGAGTTTCTTTTGCGTCTCGCGCAGATCGCGCTTGAGAGCCAACGGACCCTCGCTGGCGGGCTTGCCTCCGGTCACCGTGGTGTTGTGGAAGCACTCGCCTTCTGGCGTGAGAAAAAAGGCGTAAGTGTGGCGCGCTGACAACTCCTGTGCCGTGCCTGGATCATCGACAATGTAGCCGTGCTTGAGCTTGGGTAGGATCGACTCGAGCGAATGGCCAAAACCGTTGAGCACCTTGATCGTGTCTTTGAGGGGCGTGAGGCCGGAGGCGCTGATCGTGCCGTTGCTCTCGTTGGAGATGTTGCTGTCGGCGGGACCGTCGGGGTGGATCAGGAAGGTGGCACGGCCGTCGGCGCCGGACTTGAGCAGCTTGACTCCCTGTTCGGCAGCGGTCCAACTTCCCACGACGAGATAGTTCAGTTCTTCGCGCAGAAATTCGTCGACCACGCCTTCGTGTTCGCCGCTGACTTCAAGGAAGTCGGCGAGCGTGCCGACGGGGGCCATTCCTTCACCGAGCGCGCCGGGTTTCAACAGCCTGCGCACGGTGTCGGTGGAGTAGCTGTGGTTGCGAATCAGCGCCTCAAGCGAACTGCGGCGGCCGGTGATGCCGGCGTGCTCGCTGCGCAATTGGTTGGCGCGCGTGCGCTGCGCGTTCTCTTCGGCGCGGCGCGCTTGCAGAGCTTCGCGAAGACTTGCGATTTCGCTCTCTAAACGCTTGAGAGCGTCGGTTGAGGACTCGAAGCTGAGCTTCACCTGGCCGGTCTGCACGCCGAGGTGTTCAAGCTCGTTGCGCGATTGACCCATCTCGGCCTCAAGCCGATCTGCTTCGCGCTCAAGAGCAGCCAGGCTTTCTTCGCCTTGCGCGGTGTTATTGCGTGCGTTGGAGGCCATGGTCAGCAGATGCATCACATGGCGACGACTCGTTTCCAATTGGCGTTCGGCGCCGAAGACCTCTTCTGCGGCCTTGCGCGCTTCCTGCTGCCGCGCTTCAACTTTTTGCCGGAAGGCCCGAGCCTCTTCGGCGGCCGTCTCGAGGAATGAATGCTGCTGGGTACGCTCCTCGGCGATGCCGGCCAGTTGCGTGCGGGTCTGCTCGAGTTCGGCTGCGGCCGCTGCCTGTCGGGTTTCGAGTTCGGCTACGCGTTCGGTGTTGCCGCGTTCGCGCGCTGCCGCACGTTCTAGTTCGACGGCCGCGGAGTTGGCACGATTTTGGGCGTCCTGGCTACCGTGGTCCAGTTGATAGCCGCGCTCTGTGAGGGTGTGTTGGCTGGCTTCCATTTCGCCGATTTCAACGGCGCCGTGGTTGATCTGTTCGGTCAGCGCGGCGATTTCCTGGTCCAGGCGCGCTTGATCGGCGTCCATGAGGGCCATCCGACTGGCGAGGACGACACGCAACCGGCTGCGAAGTTCGTCTCGAACTGCTGCAAACCGCTCCGCCTTGGCTGCCTGGCGTTTCAGGCTGTTCATTTGCCGCGTGATTTCTTCGAAAATGTCGTCTACGCGGGCCAGATTCTGCTTGGCGCTCTCAAGGCGCAACTCGGCGAGGCGCTTCTTGGTTTTGAAACGGGTGATGCCCGCGGCTTCTTCAATAATGGCTCGGCGGTCGTGCGGCTTGGAACTGAGCAGTTGGCCGATGCGCTCCTGGCCGATGATGGCGTAGCTCTCAGGGCCGAGGCCGGTTCCCATGAAGATGTCCTGGATGTCACGGAGGCGACAGAGCTTGCCGTTAAGCAAGTACTCGCTTTCGCCGGTGCGGAAGAGGCGTCGAGTGATGACAATTTCGCCTTTTTGGGGCGTCCGATGGAATTTGCGGCGGCGAATTTTGAGGACGACGGCCTGGGGACCTTCGCCGACTTGCGCATCGGCGGAAGGGGGTTGCGGCGACGCCGGGGCTTCGCCATCCTCTTCAATCACTTGGCCGGGCTGTTCGGAGGCAGCCATTTCTTCTGCTTCGGCGGCGCGCTGGCGGCGGACCTCATCCTCGTCCCAATCCGCGGGCGACTCTTTATCCATGATCACTTCGGGCTCGACGGGTATGGGACCGTCGTAAGCCTCAGGATCGACCATGGTTAATGTGACCTCGGCCATGCCCAGCGGCTTGCGGTCGCGGGTGCCGGCAAAGATCACATCCTGCATGTTGGTTCCGCGCAGGGTCTTGGCGCTCTGTTCGCCGAGGACCCAGCTTACGCCGTCCAGAATGTTAGACTTGCCGCATCCATTTGGCCCTACCACGACTGCGATTCCGGTTCCACCAACGGTCAATTCGGTGCGATCGCAGAAGCTTTTGAAGCCGAGGATATGAATTTTCTTTAGTTTCAGCATGTCTACTCCGGATTAAAAGGGCTCAGATTTCGAATTCTCGGGCGCGAAGGAATCCCAAAGCAGCGCTCGATGAAAATTGCCTTATACCTTCTGACTCTATGCAGCGGGGAAGGCGCGGTCAACGGTTGTGAGACGGGTTTTTGTGGATAAGGCAGGCCGAAATCCACTTTATGCAGAACCGGAGGAATTTGCAGATAGATCGCAGGGTTGCAGGAGATTTCAACAGGTTTTTCCACAGGGTGCGGGTGCCTGTCTAGGTTCCGGGCGTTAGAACCGCGGAGACCGCCAGTCGAATGACTTTTTCGAGTGCTCGCAGGGCCTGTGGACGGGGAAATCCGGGGCGGCTGGCCAAGCGAATCGTGCGGGACGAGGTACCGGACAGCGGACGCAGTACGATTTCGCGGTGCCCCAGGGATCCGGCAGCCAAGGCCGGTATCAAGGTGGCTCCATAGCCCGCGGCCACTAAGTTCACCAAGGTTTCTAAAGTCGCAGCCTGCATGGAGTTCTGTAACCCGCTGCGTGCTGGGCCGCCTTTCGATCCGCAAGCCGCCAGCGCTTGATTGGCGAGACAGTGCCCATCGGCCAGCACCAGCAACTCGCCCGCAAGTGCAGATTCTTTGACGGTTTTTGATCCTGAGAGGTGGTGATTCAATGGTAGCGCGGCGAGCAAAGGCTCATCAAAGAGCGCCAATTCTGTAATCTCCGGGGCGTCGGCTTCCGTGGCGAGGAGTGCTGCGTCGAGGCGGTGATTACGCAGTCCGTCGATCAAAGCGCGGGTCTGGTCTTCCCAAAGCTCGATGGTCAGGTCAGGATATGCCTGCCGAAGTGGCTTTAGAATCATCGGCATAAGGTAGGGGGCCAGGGTTGGGATGACTCCCAATTTGAGAGGCCCCATCAGAGGATCGCGGGCTGCGCGCGCCAAGGCTTCCATTTGGCCAGCTTCGGCGAGCGCCCGTTGCGCGTGGACTAGAATCTGGCTGCCGATCGGGGTGAGGTCTACTCGCTTGTTTGTTCTTTCCAAAAGGGTTACACCCAGTTCATCTTCGAGTTTTTTGATTTGACTGCTGAGAGTGGGCTGGCTGACGTTGCAAGTTTCGGCGGCGCGGCCGAAGTGCCGGTGCTCCGCGACAGCCACCAAATAGCGCAATTCTTGCAGATTCACGAGTGGAAATGACCTCTTTTGAGCTGTTTTCATCATAGTCCACGACAATCGTCATCGTAGAAACAATCGATTGGCTATATCGTTCCGCGAGGGCTAGCTTGAGAGCAATGACAGTCCGTTGCGGGGACGCGAGGTTTGCTGCGAGCGTGCGAGATGCGACCTGGCAACGGCTGTAAGACACCGTAAGACAAACGTAAGACAACCCAGGGGCTGTGTAAGACACCCCGAAAGCCAAGGAGTTGCACTGATGCCTGATCGCTTGACTACGACTGCCGGAGCACCTGTTCCCGATAATCAAAACTCCATCACAGCTGGCCCGCGCGGCCCTGTTCTTTTGGAGGACTACCAGCTAATCGAAAAGCTGGCCCATCAAAACCGCGAGCGTATTCCCGAGCGTGTGGTCCATGCCAAAGGCTGGGGCGCCTTCGGGACGCTTACGATCACCCACGATATCTCGAAATACACCAAGGCGAAGGTCTTCTCTGAGGTGGGGAAACAGACGCCTTGCCTGTTTAGATTTTCGACTGTGGCCGGGGAACTCGGCGCGGCCGATGCTGAGCGCGATGTGCGCGGATTTGCCATGAAGTATTACACCGAAGAAGGGAATTGGGACCTGGTTGGGAACAATACTCCGGTGTTTTTCGTGCGCGATCCGCTCAAGTTTCCTGACTTTATCCACACGCAGAAGCGACATCCGCGGACGAATCTGCGTTCGACAACGGCGATGTGGGACTTCTGGTCGCTGTCACCGGAGAGCCTACACCAGGTGACGATTCTCATGAGCGACCGCGGTTTGCCGCCCAGTCCGCGTTTCATGAATGGTTATGGGTCGCATACTTATTCCTTTTGGAATGATGCAGGTGAGCGCTATTGGGTGAAGTTTCACTTTAAGACGGCGCAGGGGCACAAGTTCCTGACCAATGCCGAGGCTTCTGAGGTGGTGGGGCAGACGCGCGAGAGCTACCAGGAAGACCTCTATGGTTCAATCGAGCGCGGCGATTTCCCCAAGTGGAATCTTCAGGTTCAGATCATGCCCGAGGCGGACGCGGAGAAGACGTCGTATAACCCGTTTGATCTGACCAAGGTTTGGCCGCATAAGGATTATCCGATGATCCCGGTGGGCGTGGTGGAACTGAATCGGAATCCTGACAATTACTTTGCCGAGATCGAGCAGGCGGCTTTCAGCCCTTCGAACATCGTGCCCGGCATCAGTTTCTCGCCGGACAAGATGCTGCAGGCGCGAATCTTTTCTTATGCGGACGCACATCGCCATCGTTTAGGCACCCATTACGAAGCGCTGCCGGTGAACGCGCCGAAATGCCCTGTGCATCATTACCACAAAGACGGCGCAATGCGGTTCTTCGACAACAACACGGCCAACCCGGACGCCTATTACGAGCCCAACAGCTTCAATGGCCCGGTGCAGGACAAGTCGGCGCAGGAACCGCCGCTGCGCATCACCGGCGATGCGGATCGTTATAACCACCGCGAAGGCAATGACGACTATACGCAGCCGGGCAATCTCTTTCGTATGTTCACGCCGGAGCAGAAAGCTAGACTTTGCTCGAACATTGCTACGGCCATGACGGGAGTGCCACAGTTCATCGTGGAACGCCAACTTGCTCACTTTGACAAGGCCGATCCGGCTTATGGAGACGGTGTTCGCAAGGCGCTCGCGGCACAGGGAAATCGGACCTCGCCCAACACAAGCGAGTCACCTGCGGAGGAACTGGTGGACGTCTCGAACGGCTTCCTGACTCGCTAAGTCTGAGCTGGATTCCGTAACTACATCGGCCGGAAACGCGAAATGCGCTTCCGGCCGATGTGCGTTTGGAGCGCTCAAAAGGAATTCGTTTGGGTTCGCAATCAGTTCCGCTGGGTCAATAGCCTTCGCTGCGAGGTATACTTCGGGCGGAGAATTCCGGTTGACTCTAACGCAGGTGAATCGCATCCGCAGGGCATTGCGCCTCAGCCTAGCACTCGCCTCGCTCATAACATCCGTCGCAGTTGGACAAGAGGGGCCAGGGGCGACCCCACTATCTGCGATGAGCACGCCGTTTCCGATGCCTGATCCGACTCAAGGGATCATTCACCTCGACGTTGTCGTGAAAGATAAGTCGGGAAGGCCAGTCTCTGAGCTCACAGAGAAAGACTTTTCGCTGCTGGATAATGGGCAACCGCAAAAGCTGGTCACGTTTAAAGCCTTCGACGAAGCGGCGAAAAAGCCGGTGCCTCCGATTGAAGTGATCCTGGTGATCGATGAGTTAAGCCTGCCGACCAGGCTGCTTGCCGATGCAGAGAAGGAAGCCGAGGCTTTTTTGCGCCGGAACGGAGGGCATCTCGAGCAGCCGGTCACGATCTACCGGATTAGTGATGGCAAACTCCGAGGGACGGCAGACACTTCGACCGATGGAAATTTCCTGGCCGACGTTGTTGCGAATCGAAGAGAACCGCGATCAATCGGCCAAAGCTTGGCGCATCCGACTCCCATTCGTTGTATCGGCCCAATCGGTTGTGGCGACGGTCCGTTCTTCGAGACTTATGACGAGGTTGGAAGATCTACGGTCGCGAGTGATAAACTGCCGCAATCTCTCGTAGCTCTGGGATCGATCGCGATTGAGGAGCGCCGGAAGCCTGGAAGAAAACTCATGTTCTGGCTTGGGCTTGGTTGGCGACTTAATCAGGGCAAGAGTATCGGGGTCTTTGACAACCTGACAGAGTTTTCAACTCGTCTGCGCGAAGCTCGGATCGAACTGTGGCGCGCGACAGAGTGGCCGTCGTATGACGATAATGGGCACCCCGTGCCGATCGTCGACTATATCTATCCGGATTATCTTCGGGGTGGAACATCCCAAGAAATAGACGTAGGGATACTGGGAATGCAGGTGATCGCGGCGCTGACAGGCGGGGGCGAACTAGAAACGCGTAACGATCTGGGGGAGGCGATTGGGAAGCGAGTCGACGAGGCAAGCCGATTTTACACATTAACCTTTGATCCGCCCCGCACAAATGTTGTGGACGAGTATCACTCTCTGAAAGTGATAGTGAACCGTGACGATTTAACGGCCCATACACGGACCGGATATTACGATGAACCAGTCTATTACGATCAGTCTCCGGATCATATCGAGCGAGTGACGGTGGCCCAGTTGGAGGACGAGATGGGTAAGGTGCGACGGACTGTCTCGGACAGCATGGAGGCGCGCCGGTTGGACCGCATGGAGTTAACGGAAAGATTGAACAGCACGAAGCTCGGAATTCTGGAAGATATGGTGGGCAGGAAAGCGCGGCAGGCTCTCATTGCGCTGGCGGATCAGTCGGTGTTTCTGGCTCCGCCGGCAGAAGAAATCGCTGCGACTCCACCGCCTACCGTAGCCGAGAAACGGCAGATTATCGCGCGCGCCATCGAATATGTGAACCAGACCATCCCTAAATTACCCGACTTAATTGCAGGGCGCACGACGATGCAATTCCTCGAACATGCGGAAAAGTCTGACACTCCCTGGAAGACTGCGGACGGCGATCAGTCACTCCATGCGGGTGAGATCTCGAAGGCAACGGTTCACTTCAGCAATGGCAGGGAGGTTGTCGAAAAGGAGTCAGTCAAAGGAACTTCGCGTGGGCAGGCTTTGAACACAATGGGAACGTTTGGCCCGATTTTAGCGAACGTGTTTGTTGGCGCGACTGCACCACAAAGCCAGCTAACATGGAGCCGTTGGGAGCGCGGCGCGAATGGGCTCGAGGCTGTGTTTGATTATCGGGTTCCGCAGCAGGCGGGCCTCTTCGTAGCGGGATTCTGCTGCCTCGCAATCGATGAAGGGCAGTATCCTTTCGAGAACAAAGCTCCCTTTCACGGGGAGTTTGCCATCGATCCGGATAGCGGCGCCGTTCTTCGCCTGACGGTGCAGGCTGACTTATGGAGATTGCCGCTTGAGCAATCGGGGGTTATGGTGGAGTACGGTCCCTTGACGCTTGGTGGGAAGACTTTCATTTGCCCGAAAAGAAGTGTTTCCATTTCAAGGCAGCGTCGCATTATGAATATTGCAGAATGGCACGAGAGTTTCAAAGTTTATGCGCCCTTTGAAACAATTCTGAACGATATGTCGTTTCACCAATATAGGTTCTTTGGCTCGACGGCACGCATGTTGCCCGGCTTCACAGAGGTGCCCGCGAATCATTAGAGATCTCAAGTCCGGAGAAGTGGGATTATTGCGCCTACTCGGACTCACTTGATCTTGTCGATGGTCGCAGCCAAATCGAAGTCTTTGATTGTTAGACCACCCGCGTCATGAGTGGTTAACGCCAGTCGCACGCGGTTGTAGCGAATATCTATGTCGGGATGATGACCGGCCTGTTCCGCGAGTTCCCCGGTTTTGTTCACAAAGTCGAGCGCGGCCTTGAAGTCGGAAAACGAGAACGTCCGACTTAATTCACCGGACTCGATTTGCCAGGCGGGCACGGAGATTAGAAGAGACGCGATTTTTTCTTTCGATAGAGATGGCATGACGATTGCTCCTTTGCATGGATGGGTTGCTTGGCCCCGGGCCGAAATGCGATTAGATTACTTCAACTTTCGAGCATCCAATACTCGGGGCGGTCAACGAATGTCATGATCGCAACTGTGGCCAGCCGCGTCAAATAATTGAGAGCCTGACCGAAGTGACCAGGGATGAAGGAGTGGAGATTGGATGATAGAGAAGACCGAGCGATTTTTGATGCTGTCGATTCTGCTGCTGTTGCCAGCGACGATCGTTGCGCAGGACGCGAAGCAATTCATAAGGGAAGCTGTGCAGACGGAACTTACTGCAGATCGGAATGATCACACTCATTGGCTCTATTTCGAAACCGATCGCCGACCGGAGCGCACGGTGAAGCAATGGGTCGCTGAGACGCGAGGTGGCAACCTGCAGCGCGTGATCGAGGTCAATGGGCAGGCGATTTCGCCAGCAGACCAGAAAAGCAAACTGGATATTTTTGTTCGTGACGGGGGGGCGAGATCGAAGCAGCGCAAGAGCGAACAGCATGACGATGAACAAGCCGAAGAATTGCTCAATTTGTTGCCGCAGGCTTTCCTTTGGACAAGCAAAGGTACACAGGGTACGAATACCGTATTTCATTTCAAGCCCGACCCGCAGTTCCGTCCACCGGACTTTGAAGCGAAGGTATTTTCAGCGATGGAGGGGGACATGGCGATCGACACGTTGCAGCATCGGATCGTAAGTCTGAAGGGTCGGATGATCCGCGACGTAACGATTTTTGGGGGTTTGTTAGGGCGGCTCAACGCGGGTGGAACATTTGATGTGGAGCGGCGAGAGATAGGGAAGTTATTGTGGCAGATCACCGAGACGCACGTCCATATTCAAGGTCATGCGCTCATATTCAAAACGATCTCTGAGCAGGAAGACGACGAGAAAACCCGCTTCAAACAACTGCCCGCGGATATATCCCTGCAACAAGCGGAGAACAACCTGATGGAACAAGGAAAATAAAAGGGACACCATCGGTGAGGAGAAAAGCAGTTCGAGACTACGAGAAGGGACAAACCTCGCCCCAAATCGGCGAAAGTGAAAACTCGACCAGAAGCAACGCCCGCAGGAAAGGTTTGAAGAGAGAGTCGAAGTCTTCGACAAGTCATGCGGCATTGTCTCGCCACGCCAAGAACTCTTCGAGAAAGCGCAAGGAGTCCTGATCAGCGCCATGCATCGTTCCGATCAGGAACCGAACCTTTGTCCGCGCCGCTCGCGCCCTAGCGACGCCATGATCGAAGCGAGCACGAATACGCTTATGGCGGTAAGTGCCATGGCGGTTGAGTAACTCGTCTTTTGGGCATAGATGGCCTCTATATAAACTACCGAGCTTGCGATTACACCGGCGCTTTGATACGCGAATCCAGGTAAAAGCGCGCGTACTGAGTCGGGCGAAAGTTCAGCCAGGTGTGCCGGGATTACGCCCCATGCGCCTTGGACCATGAACTGCATGAGGAATGCTCCGACGATAAGCAGGAGCTGATTTGGAGCGTAGGCCCATACGGGTATGACGATCGCTCCTAAGATAAATGCTGTGATAATCGCTTTTCGTCGACCCCAGCGATCGGACAGATGCCCAAAGATGATGCCACCAGCGATCGCTCCTATACCAGAGATAGCAGTGATCGCCGCGCGACGCGAAGGAGACAAGTGCCATTGTCGCTGCAGGAATGTGGGATACATGTCCTGGGTACCATGCGAGGCAAACAGCATCATGGTCATGAAGAGAAGCAGATAGAGAAACAGCTTCCAATGCGAGAGAATTTCGCGCTGTTGCTCCGGCCATGATTGCTTGACCTTCGATTTGTTCTGCCAGACTGCGGACTCCTTTACGCGGAACTGAATGAATAGGACCAACGCGATTGCAGGCAGGCTGCCCAGAAAAAACAACGGACGCCAGCCCACGCGGCCGAACAGAAAGAAATAGCTTATGGCGGCCAAAACATTTCCTGCTGCATAGCCTTCCTGAAGCAGGCCAGATAACATTCCACGCTTGGCGACGGGCGCTCCTTCCATTGCGAGCGATGCTCCGACGCCCCAGTTGCCTCCCATTACCACTCCAAAAAGGGCGCGAACAACCAGGAGAGCGGTGTAACTAGGAGCGAGGCCGGTCAAGATTTCAGCAATCGCAAACACTGCAATGTTGATCATCAAGGGCATGCGACGGCCATAGCGGTCAGCAAGGATTCCGAAAATG
>Ga0255352_1001346_pt1 | contig 12424 bp, 5 predicted proteins | sample HBST0metaG_FD_189939 | JGI IMG/M metagenome (GOLD analysis project Ga0255352, IMG submission 189939) | Peat soil microbial communities from Stordalen Mire, Sweden - H.B.S.T0 | ecosystem: Environmental > Terrestrial > Soil > Wetlands > Peat | place: Sweden: Norrbotten County, Stordalen Mire...
CAATTGGCGACACGCCGCTGGTGCGCCTGCATCGATCGGCGGAGCAGCTTGCCCCGGCTATTTTCGCCAAAGTGGAATCTTTCAATCCCGGAGGCAGCACCAAAGACCGCGTCGCGCTGCGCATGGTTGAAAATGCCGAGCGCGACGGGCTGCTCAAACCCGGTGGAACCATCATCGAAGCCACCGCTGGCAATACCGGGGTTGGGCTCGCTCTGGTCGGTGCCGTGCGCGGCTATCGCTGCATCTTTGTACTCCCTGACAAGATGAGCAACGACAAAGTCCGTTTGTTGCGCGCCTACGGTGCAGAGGTGGTCATCACGCCTACGAATGTGCCGCCGGATTCGCCGGAGAGCTACAACGGCGTGGCCGACCGGCTGGCACGCGAGATCGAGGGCGCTTGGCGCGCCGGGCAGTTCAGCAATCTCGCGAATCCGCGTGCGCACTACGAGTCGACCGGACCGGAGATCTGGGAGCAGACACAAGGCCGCGTAAATGTATTAGTCGCTACCGCCGGAACAGGTGGCACCATCAGTGGAGCCGGCCGCTACCTCAAGGAACGCAACCCGCGGCTTCGCGTCATCGGCGCCGATATCGAAGGTTCGATTCTGAGCGGCGGCACTCCCGGTTCTTGGAAGGTCGAAGGCATCGGCGAAGATTTTGTTCCCAGCACGCTCAATGCGCAAGTCATCGACGAATGGGTCCGCGTCAGCGATGCGGAATCGTTTTTGACCGCGCGCAAGGTTGCCCGCGAAGAGGGCATTCTGCTCGGCGGCTCCAGCGGCACGGCGCTTGCGGCGGCCTTCAAATATGCGCTACGTTGCACACCGGACGACGTCATTGCCGTCATCTGCCCCGATACCGGCCGCAACTACATCGGTAAAATGTATGACGATCTGTGGATGGCGCAAAATGGCTTTCTCGAAGTCGCACCGGAAAAAACAACCGCCGGCGATCTACTCTCCGTACTCGGCCGCGAGGGCAAGCTGATTTATCTACTGCCGACTGATTCTTTGCAGCGCGCCGCGGAAATCTTTCACGAGTACGGCATTTCGCAATTGCCGATTGTTGAAAATGGCCGCATGGTTGGCGCAATCCAGGAAATTACGATTGTGCATGCGCAGCACAGCGGACAATTCTCTCCGCAATTGCAATTGCGCGAGATCATGGCCCGGCCTTTGCCGCAGTTGGACGCCGGCGTTCTGCTCGAAGAGATTTACAGGCTTCTGCTCTCAGGTATCTCCGCCGTCACAGTAACGCGCGATAGCCAGCTCGTAGGATTGATTACACGCGCTGACCTGATGGAATACTATGCGCACATTGGATACACCGAGGAGAAGGCATGAGTTTGCACTTTGAAACCAGAGCGATTCACGAGGGCCAATCTCCGGACCCTTCCACCGGAGCAACGATTCCTCCGCTCTATATCTCTAGCACATACACGCAACAGGCGCCGGGCGAAAACCTCGGCTACGACTATGCGCGCAGCAACAATCCGACGCGCGCCTCACTTGAAACCGCCTTGGCGGCTCTCGAAGGCGGCGAAGCTGCTGCCGCCTTTGCCTCGGGCTTGGCGGCCTGTTCCGCCGTTCTCGATACGCTGGCGCCAGGAGATGGCGTCGTTGCCTCCGACGATCTTTACGGCGGCACATTCCGCTTGCTCGACAAAGTATTCCGCCCCTTAGGAATCGAAGTGGCGTTTGCCGCTTTGGCTTCCGTTGCCGATTTCGAACGGGCCGTAGCTTCTTTGCAACGGCCGCGCATGCTTTGGCTTGAGTCGCCGACGAACCCGCTGCTGCAGGCGCTCGATATTGCGGCTTTGAGCAAGCTCGCCAAAAGCAATCATCTTGTTACGGTCGTCGACAACACCTTTGCCTCGCCGTATCTGCAACAGCCCATCTCTCTGGGCGCGGATCTGGTTGTGCACAGTACGACGAAATATCTCGGAGGCCATTCCGATGTGATCGGCGGCGCCGTGATTGCGCGCAACCAGGAAGCACTCGAACGCATCCGCTTCTTGCAGAATGCTCGTGGAGCCGTGCCTGGACCGCTGGATTGCTATCTCGTTCAGCGCGGCATCAAGACGCTGGCCGTGCGTATGGAGCGGCACAGCCAAAGTGCGCGCAGGTTGGCGGAATTTCTCTTGGCGCATAAGTCGGTGCAAAAGGTCTACTATCCCGGCCTCCCCTCACACCCGACGTATGAGGTGGCGCGCCGGCAGATGCGCGATTTCGGCGGCATGATCTCTCTGGATCTCGTAGGAGGACTCCATGCCGCACGCAGCTTCTGCACGAAATTAAAGGTGTTCTCCTTGGCAGAGAGCCTGGGCGGCGTCGAGTCGCTCTGCTGCCACCCGGCCACGATGACGCACGCCAGCATCCCGGCCGAGATTCGCGTTCCGCGCGGCATCACCGACAGCCTGGTTCGCTTGAGCGTCGGTCTCGAGCACATCGAGGATCTCGAAAACGATCTGGCGCAGGCCCTCGAAGCAGTTTCGTAACCTGCGTACCGGCAGAGCTCTTGCTTACCGGGCAATCTTCACATCATGCAAAACAGTCCACAAAAAAGGAGCCGGACGCCGCAATGGCGTCCGGCCCTTTTTATGGACTACTTACAGCGAAATCAGAGTTGATGTATCCCGAAACCGTAGCGCTCAAGTCGACGCGACCCCCAGGGAGCGGCGGCCCTGCACAATACTCAACAGGATATAGTTACTCTGGTTTCGCTCTAGAAGGCATAGCGCAATGCGAACTGGAACAGACGGGGACCGCCGGTTGCCGTGGGTACCGAAGCGTTGACCGTCGAGGTAATCGCTGCGGTCGTGCCAGACGTAATGCCAGTGCCGGTCGAGCCGCCATAGGCGGCAGACGGGTTGGTGAAGTTGGGGTGATTGAAAACGTTGAAGGTGTCGGCGCGGAATTCCACCGATTGCTGATTGGCAAAACGAATGCGCTTGATCAGCGTGAAGTCCACGTCCTGGAGGCCGGGGCCGCGCACGCTGTCATAACTGGCCGTGCCGTAGTTAAAGGTATATCCCGAAGCGGAGTATTTCGTGTAGTTCGTTCCGTTTTGCGGATCGTTGGAGCGGTACGCAGCGGTATTGAACCAGTTGTTCCAGGTATGCGTCTTCTGGCCGGTATTGCCGTCCGTGCCAGCATTCGGATCCACGCCGGCAACCACGAAGGCACGGTCACTGGTGCCCGTGTAGGAGGCCAGCGAGTCGGTCGTACTGGTGCTGACCGGCCGTCCGCTTTGGAAGGTGACAATAGTGGCCGCCTGCCAGTTGTTGACGATGTTATTGGCAATCGGATTCAGATTGCCCAGCCAGCGATGACCGCGACCAAAAGGAAGATCGTATTGGCCGGTGGTTACCGACCGGAGCTTCTGATCAAACGAGGAAGGCCCGTAGTTCGATGCGAATTCATAGGGATTCTGCTGACTGGAGACTTCGAGTGACTTGCTCCACACCAGGTAGGACTGAAAGTTCAAGCCGCTCTTCAGCCGGCGCTCGGCGCGCAGCAGCAGGCTGTTGTAGTTCGCGGAGTAGCCGTCGCTGTAGTAGTTGATTCCAGCCCACTGGGAGTTTGAGCCGATGCTGTTGTACGGGCGCAGCGGGTTTACCGCCACTGCGGGGTTAGCCTGACGCGTCGCCAGCGAGGGCAGATTGATATTCTGCGAGCTGACGTTGTGAACTGTATGCGATCCCTGATAGTTCACCTCGACCAGCGCAATCTTGGGGAAGTTGTGCTGAATGCCCAGGCTGTATTGCTGGGTGTTGAGGGTCCGTATCTTCGGATTCGCGGTATAGATTGAAATGCTGTTCAACGTCTGCGTCCCCGTGGTTCCAAAGGCCGTCGAGCCCCAGAGATAGGGATTGGTTGTAATGCCATCCGAGCCGGGCGTGGGAGCCGTAAAGGATTTGGTAAGCGTGAAGGGTGTTCCAAGCCCCGTCGCCGGATACCAGGTTTGCATCTGGGGAATTCCGTAGTAGATGCCGTAGCCACCACGCAATACGGTCTCCTGCTGGCCGAAGAGTCGGTAGGCAAAGCCCACGCGCGGCGCAAAGTTCTTTTTCGGCGCAGCCCAAAGGTCGTGAAAGACCGGCCCGGTTCCTGTTTGTTGCAGCAATCCAGTCGTGTTGTCGAGCGTATAGATCGGACCGTTGCCGGCCAGAATCTGGTTGTTCGCCGCATCGAAGCGGTCGATCTGGTCCTCGCGCACTGTCCCCGTGTATTCCCAGCGAAGGCCGTAGTTGAGCGTGAGGGAGCGGCTCAGCTTCCATTCATCCTGAATAAAGGCCGCGCCGGTCTGTTGCCCCGGATTCCAATTGATATTGCCGGCGCCGTAGGCATCGGAGGTAATATAGCCGAGCAGGAAGTCGGCAAAGGCATTCTGCGTATTGCCAAGTCCACCCGTGTACTGACCGCCAAAAGAGAACGAGCCGCGACCGGTGGTCTCGAAGATGGCGTCTTTGAAGAACCGCAGAATATCCAGCCCGGCCTTGAAGGTGTGGTTGCCTGCGATCCAGGTGACAGCATCGGCGCCTTGCACGATATTGTCGCCGCGCCACTGCGGATTGTTGCTTGTGCCGATCGAACTGATGCCGGTGATCGAGACTGCCGGAACGCCGGCATTGCCGTTCGTGGCCGGCTGCATGTAGTTGCCGCCCTGCGGCAGTCCCAAGGCCGCGACCACGTTGCCTTCCGACTGGTCCTGGTTGCCGTAGTTGGCGTCCATGCGGTTGAAACCGATGCGGAATTCGTTCAGCAGCGTCGGACTAAATGTGTGAAGCTCCGAGATCGATCCGTGTTGATAGATGTGGTTACCATCCCCGCCAAAACCAGGCACCACACTGTTGGCAACCATAATGTCGCCGATGGTACCGGCGTCGTGGCCTTGAAGCAATGTGTAAGTGCCGCTCAGCGAGTCGTGCTGCGTAAGCGCGTGATCGACGCGGAAACTGCCCTGGTTCTCGTCGGCAATGTTCAGCTTATGATTGGCGAATACGCCAACCGTGCCAGAACTCTGCGCCGTTGCGGTCGGAAAATATTTCAACAGCAACTTGCTGGCCGAGCTGATGCGCTGCGAGGGAACCACATATTGCCCGGCGGCGTTTGTGGAAAATGCCTGGCCGGTTGTCGGGTCGATAATCTTGCTGGTAAACAGCGCATTGCCATCCGAAGTGTACGTGCTGCCCTTCCACACATCAAAGGGCGACGTGCCGCTCACGGCCGGATCGGTGGCCTGACGTTGCGCTTCGAAGGCCGCGAAGAAGAAGGTCTTGTCCTTGCGGATCGGCCCGCCGAGCGAGCCGCCGAACTGCTTGGTTTGCCCCGATGACGCCGGAAGCGCCTTCGTCGTAAAGTTGTACTGCGGCGCGTTGATCTTGGCGTTGCGATAGAAGACATAGGCGCTGCCATGGAAATTGTTCGTTCCCGAACGCGTCGTCAGAATGATCTGACCTCCGTTCTTGCGCCCGAACTCCGCCGGAGCCTCGCCCGATACAATACGGAACTCCTGAATGGCATCGAGCGATGGCCGCACCGTCGGCTGCCCTGTCGTCCAGTCGGTATCGTCCGAACCATCCAGCAAGTAGTTATTGTTGGAAGAGATGATGCCCGCGACGACAAAGCCGCCGCGATTGGCGAGCGAGTCGCCCTGGGCAGTGGGTGCTACGTTCGGATTCAACTGTGCCAACTGCCAGAAGTTGCGGCCATTGCTCGGCAACTGCTCAAGTCTCTGGTTGTCGATCAGCGTTCCGTTAACGGAATTTTCCGTCTGCAGCAGGATGCCGGTCGAGGTCACCTCGACCTCTTCGACGACCGATCCAACCGTAAGCGTTGCATCGATGCGCGCTTCCTGCTGGACGTTCAGCACGACACCGCTAAAATTGCTCGGCTGAAATCCTGCCGCTTGGATCTGTACTGTATAGGTGGCGGCCGGAAGCTCTGGCACGACATAATCGCCTGATTTGTTCGTCACCGCCGTATGCTTTAAGCCGGTGGCCGGATTGAGCACCGTTACGTTTGCGCCATAAATCACCGAACCCTGGTAATCGCGCACCGTGCCGCGAAGCGTCGCCGAAACATTCTGCGCACTGGCAGGATTCAGTACTGCAAGAAGGCTAACGGCCAGGCCGATAGCTACAAGTATTCTCCATTTCATCGTGAATAAGTCCTTTCCGCTGAGTTCGAGTCATAGAGTTCAATGAAAGCGTTCTTGAAGCTGCGCTCAGGTCAATCATGCATTCTGCGCGCAAATGCCGGATTCAACATCGAACGAATGCGGACTGCTTGCTCGTGTGCATTCCATCAGAGGTTTTGTAGTGTTGGATCGTCATCTCGTTCTGCTTCGTCATTTAGTAGAAAAGTGGACTGTCCAGCATACCTGCGTGTGCAGGTGCACCGGATACTGCGATAGCGCTTGCTTGGAGGTCTTGCTTATCAAGCATCGGGTGGTTCTGCAATCTCATGCGCCAAAGAGCCGTGCTGGATGCGATAAAACCCTTGGCTAAGATGCGCCCGAAGCGCGCTATAAGCAGAAGTGAATCGGAATTGATAAAACAACGGCGGGAGTCAGCAACAACAACAGCGCGCGCCTACAGCGGGGCGTTGGGGCATCGCGAGCACGCGCATTGTGAATTGTTTTCTCATCGTGTTGAACTGACTTAATTCCAATCTACAGGAAAATTACGTTGAGTCAAGATTCTCGAGCGAAAGATAATGGAAAGAATTTCATTACGCAAGATTTCGCCTACTTCGCCAGGATATTCTTGACGACCTCGCCGTTCTTGACAATCACGGCCAGCGATTTGTCGGGTGTGCCGAGCAGCGTGATGTCCTCAAGCGGATTGCCGTTCACCAGAAGCAAATCGGCATAGGCGCCGGGCTCTATAACGCCAAGCTTTTTCGGATAGGGATTGCGCCGGCCCGAAAGCGCCAGCAACTCGCCGTTGGCGCCTGTGGCCTGATGCAAGATCTCAGCCGGAGTAAACCATTGGCGCAACGATACCAGCCGCTGGCTTTGCAGAGCCGCCCGCGCGCCGGCGCCGCCAAGGTCGGTGCCAAAGGCAATCTTCACGTTATATTTCTTGGCCAGTTTGTAGAGATGATCGGTGTTTTCGGTTACAGTGAGAAACTTTGCGTACTTACGATCATTCTGATAGACGGCAGGAAGATCTGACTGCTTTTCGACGGGGAACGGCTGCGTGCTCAGCCAGATGCCCTTTTCGGCAAGCAGCTTGACGGTCGGCTCATCGAGCAACTGACCATGCTCAATCACCTTGACGCCAGCTTCGATCGCGCGACGTGCGCCCTCGGACGAGTAGTTGTGAACCGTCACATAAGTGCCCCAGTCCGAGGCGGCCTCGACGGCGGCTTTGATCTCATCAGAGGTGAACTGCAGGCTGTCGAGCGGATCGAACTCCGACATGACACCGCCCGTAGTTCCCAGTTTGATCTGGCTGGCGCCCAGACGCAGTTGTTCGCGCACCGCAGCCAGTACCTGATCCCGTCCATCGGCCAGAATCGAGAAGCCCTGCAACTCGAAGGCCGGTGTATTGCCCCCGAATCGCGGATGGAGATCGGTGGCCTTGCGGAAGTCGCCATGCCCGCCAGTCTGGGTAATGAATGCACCGGAAGGATAGATGCGTGGCCCTTCGATCAGCTCCTGATCGATCGCCTTTTTTAGACCGAAGGAAGGCCCGGCCAGGTCGCGCACGGTGGTGAAGCCGCGCAGAAGCGTCTCTTTGGCGCCGACGCCAGCAACCAGATAGTTATAGCCAAGATCGTCTTCTCCACTATCCCCGCCGATGGTATGCCAGTGCGCATCGATCAGGCCTGGGATGAGAACCTTTCCGCTGCCATCGAGGATCGTGGTTGTAAACCCATCGGGAACAGCTAGCGGAGCCGTGGAGATTTTGGTGATCGTGTCGTTTTCGATCAGCAAGTCACTTGGCGGGGTCAGTTCGGCATGATTGCCGTCGAAGATACGGACGTTCTTGATCAGAACTGCGCTGGGAGTCTTTTGCCCATAAGATGCCTGCATCGCAGCAAATGCCATCGTCCACGCAATCACTATGGCGCGAAGGACATTCTGTAACGGTTTTCGAACGCTTGTCATCGTTGTCTCTTTCCAATGCGGCCCACTGATTCATGGCCCGTAACATTTCGTAGCACATTGAAAACCCGGCAGGCCATTTCGAGCTGCATTTGGCCTGCCGGGAAATCGAGCCTATTTGTTGTCGAGAATCTGCGTAGCCTTCTTCAATTGATCCACTTCGCGCTCAATGGCGCTGGAGGTGCGCACAATCGCGGCATCCACATCGCTCCATTGCTTGAGCTCGATATCCTCGCGAACCTGAGGGAGGGTCTTGACGCCATAGCCGCTATACAAACCGGGGGCGTAGATCAGGTTTTGATACCAGGGACGTCCGGGGAGTCCCTTTTCGTCAATCTGCGCCCGATCCACCAAGAGCAATTGCGCATTGACGTCGGTGCGTCCACTCGCCACGTAGCGCTCGTAGACTTTGTCGAACGCGGCAGCCGCCGCATTCAAATTGTCCGAGGCCTGCTCAAGCGGAGCAAAGTTGAAATATGGCGGCAATGCCTCGCTCTTGGGAGCTTCGCGATGCTTCTTGGGATCATGCAGAGCCGTGTAGACGCCTTCGGTAATCTCCGTGTTGTGTTCCTTGAGCTCGGCGCGCTGAATCTCCGCCAATTTTTTCACTTCGCCGACGTAGCCAGAAACCGTATCCGCAAAGTTGCCGTATTGGAAGGGAATCACATCGGCATCGGCCAGCCGCAAAACCAGAGTGCCTACCGTTTGTGCAAGGGCGCGCCCATAGGCGAAGTCCGTATCTTCAAAGTGCGTGTACCAGTAGAAATCATCGTAAATTGAATGGTATTGGCCGCCTTCATCCTCGCCGCCATATCCGAGATCGAGACTGGCAATGCCCAGATGGTCGAGGAAGGCCGTGTAATCGGAGCCGGTTCCGAGCGCACCGATGCGCAAGTCGGGACGCGTACGCAGTTCCGCACGTTGATCGGGCTTAGCCCGCGAGATGTCCACTAACTGCTCGCGCTTCCAGACCGAAAGCTGTGTCTCCGGATCGACGATATCTTTGGCGACCTCATTGACGGCATGTTCGAGCGAGTGCGATCCCGCTGCGTGGAAATATCCGCGCCCGTTGCCGTCCGTATTGAGGTAGGCAACAGCGTGCTGGCTCAATTCTTCGGCGTGCGTCTCTACCCATTCGGTTGAACCGAGCAGACCCTCTTCTTCGCCGTCCCATATGGCGTAAATGATAGTGCGCTTCGGACGCCATCCCTGCTTGAGCAATTCGCCCAACGCGCGTCCTTCTTCCAATTCAGGGCTTGTGCCGGAGACCGGATCTGCCGTGCCATTGACCCAGGCATCGTGATGATTGCCGCGAATGACCCACTGGTCGGGAAACTCCGCGCCGGGAATTTTTACGATCACGTCGTAGAGCGGCTTGCGATCCCAATTCGAGGCTAGAACCAAGTGTGCCGGCGCCGTGCTGACGCCGGTTTTGTAGGGTACCGGCAGCGCTCCGCGCCAGGACTCCGGCGCAATTTCTCCTTCGATGGCCTGCAGAAAAGGCAGAGCATCTTCATAGGAGATGGGCAGCGCCGGGATCTTCGTTAGCACGGTAAGTTGATCGAGCGGAACCAGCTTGGCTCCGGGAACCGCGCCATAGCCAGGCGTTTGCGGATCGCCGACCTGGATAGGCGAGTCGTTGACGGTTCCGCGCTGAACGCCATCGGCCGGCCGCGTCGGTCCCTTCGGATAGGTGTCGCCACGTGCGTAGCCATCGTCTCGCGGGTCTGAGAAGAGCAGGACGCCAATCGCGCCGTGCTCGGCAGCCACGCGCGGTTTGACGCTGCGGAAGTTCGCGCCGTAGCGGACCAGCACAATCGCACCCTTCACCGAGATGCCACGCTCTTCGAGCACCTTATAGTCCTCAGGCGTCCCGTAGTTTGCATAGACAACAGGCCCCGTCACATCTCCGTCGCGCGCATATGCCAAGTAGGTCGGCAGCTGCTCGGACTTCTGCGCGGTGGTTGGATCTTCCTTCAAAGCTTTTTCTTCGAGCTTCGCCACATACCTGTTCACTCCCAGCAGTTCGAGCTTGCGTACTTTGGGCGTCGGAAACAGCGTATCGAAGGTTTCGATCTTGGCATCGAGGCCATAGGAGCGCAACTGCTCGGCCAGCCACTCGGCGTTTTCCTTGTCGTAGGGCGAGCCCACATGATGAGGACGTGCCGACAAGTGCCGGGCATATTCCCGAATGCGGGCCGCATCGGGCAGGGCGCGGAATTTCTGCTCCCACTGGGCTTCGGTTGCTGCATGTTCAGGCTGGTAGCCGTGTAATGCTGTCTGGCCGTTCTCGAGGCCAAAAGCGGTGCTTGCATACAGTGCGAGCATAAGAGGCAAACTTTTCATTCTTCACGTCCTTTCAGATCAGAGGCCTGTGAACTGGATACTCCAGTTTCAAACGATGTCGCTGCTGCGAGCGATGGAGATATAGTTGCGAACACACGCATCGCAAGCATGTGTGGAAAAAGGTAGATAAGATTCGGAGGCTTCAGAACGGCTTTTACATGCGTTCGCGGATTTCAACTTCCGCGCACCACTCCAGCAGTTTCTGGCGAAACTACGAGCGACAACAACCGAGTTGCGCATAATACAGCAACATATTTTGTTTATACATCGAAGGGGCAATTGGATGCAACGCGACAACGCGATGTTGAACTACAGCCGTTGTTGAATCCGCCGCTCAGATTCTGTTAGAACCTGTCCACAAACCATGTTCTTCTCGGCAACGTGTGGGTGAAGCTGATCCAGATCGTGTTTTCCGAAGAGGATGGTTTGAGTTCGTAGTCTTTGCTCAGCCTTCTCGACCATCCCATCCGAGCAAAGTTCCTTTCCACGATCCAGCGTTTGGGCAGCACTTTGAAGGAGTGCAGTTCATTGCGTTTGATCACTTCCACATCGTAGCCGAACATCTCTTTGGCCCAACCGATCAGCGCGCCCGTGATCAAAGACGACTCCTGGCATTGCAATCGGCATACGTTTGCAAGTAGGCTGGTTATGGCGGGGGGTTGATCTCCGCACGGTTGCTGAACTGATGGGACGCAGTAGCATCCAGATGACCATGCGTTACGCGCACCTTGCACCGCAGCATAACCGCACGGCCGTGGACCGGCTTGTGCCCGTTTCGATGTCCAATCGGTCAGCGAAGAAGGGTGAAAAGTCGAGTCAACGCGAAAATGAAGTGGTCACCAGCCGTAAACGAGTTTCCGGAAGTAAATCGGAAAATCAGAATAATTCTATTAAAATCAATTCAATGTAACCAGCGGCCCCGTAGCTCAGGTGGATAGAGCAGCAGTTTCCTAAACTGCGTGTCGGAAGTTCGAGTCTTCCCGGGGTCACCACTTCCTCTTTTGCATCAACCGTCAAACCATCTCGCAACATCTCCAACCGCATCCTGTCTTCAACTTTGACTTTGCGACCCTTCCCGGCTATAAATAATGTTGATGATATGGAAGTCTGTTCCATGTCATCACGCTCGCCCCTCTGTTATGGGCGACATCTCACCACGGCAATCGCCAGGATGTTCGGGAAGGCGGTAAAACTCCGCCACTGCCCCGCAACTGTGAGCGCACCTCCCTCCGGGCCCGTCTAGGCTATCGGTAGAGAGCAATATTTCAGCCAGGGTTCTTCCCGCCCACGCGGATGACCCCAAATACCACTGGAAGCAAGCTTCAGGGTTCGCTTTTGGGAAGGAGGCTGAAAAGGGCGCAAGTCAGGAGACCGGTCCACGGCGCTTTCAACCGCTTTGCGTTCCGAGGGGAACGAAGGAGCTATCATGCCTTTTTCCAAATATTTGCATACATCCGCTGGCCGCATTTTTCTGCATTCATTCCCTGCCCTCCTGCTTTTGCTCGCCACCCTTGCAGCTTCTGGCGCATCCATCCGCGGCGTAGTCACTGACACCTCCGGCGCCAAGGTCACCGGCGCCAACGTCGTTCTCGTCTGCAACGGAAAGCCGATCTCCTCGGCCGTTTCCACTGCCGACGGCAGCTTCGAGATTCTGACCGGTATCGATGGGCGCTTTTTCCTCGTCGTCTCGTCAAAGAGCTTCCGCCAATTGCAAACGCCGGGTTTTTACGCCGGCCGCTTTGATTCCGTCGAGCGCTCCATCGTCCTGGAGCCCCAGTGGGTGCGTGAATCGATTGTCGTCACCGCAACCGGAACTCCCACGCCCCAGGCGCAGACCAGCGCCGCCACCAGCGTTCTCAGTTCCCTCGACCTCGCCCTGCGCGACGACCTGGTAGGCTCTCTACGGCTCATGCCCGGCACAGCTTCCGTGCAGGCGGGCCAGCGTGGCGCGCAAACATCGCTC
>Ga0255352_1001348_pt1 | contig 12418 bp, 10 predicted proteins | sample HBST0metaG_FD_189939 | JGI IMG/M metagenome (GOLD analysis project Ga0255352, IMG submission 189939) | Peat soil microbial communities from Stordalen Mire, Sweden - H.B.S.T0 | ecosystem: Environmental > Terrestrial > Soil > Wetlands > Peat | place: Sweden: Norrbotten County, Stordalen Mire...
ACAGAGCATCCAGGAAAGCTGAAAACCCATGGCCCTCGGTGTATTGAACAATCTCTCCGCAGTGTATGCTGAAAACAATCTGAACAAGACCAGCTCAAGCTTGCAAACGGTTTTGCAGCAGTTGTCCTCGGGTTCGAAAATCAACTCGGGTGCGGACGACGCGGCTGGCTTGTCGCTCGTGAATGGACTGGGAGCCAACTCCACGGCGCTGACCCAGTCGGAGACTAACTCGACGGAAGGTGTGGGTCTTCTCCAGGTGGCTGACGGCGCTCTGTCGCAGGTGACCTCGCTTCTGGATCGAGCTGTGACGCTGGCCACCGAGGCTTCCAACGGTACGCTCGATACGGCGCAGGCCGAGGCCGCCAACGAGGAATATCAGTCAATTCTTTCCGAAGTCAACAGCATCGGCTCAACGACCACCTACAACGGCAATCAGGTCTTTACCGGCTCGAATGTGGATATCTATACCGGCGACTCTTCGTCGAAGGGCGGCTCGATCGATAGCCTCTACTTTGCCAAGCTGAGTTCGTCGAGCCTGGGCGATTCGGGTGGCACGGTGGTCCAGAGCAGCAATGGATCCTTTTACGATCTTTCGGCGGATACCTCGAGCACGCTGACGACGGCCGCCAAGTCCACCGACGCGACCACCGGAACTCTTTCGTTTACGGTGACTTCGGCCAGTGGAGGAACGTCGACCTACTACACGACGAGTGGCGAGACGATGAGCGCACTGGTTGCGGAGATCAATGGCCTGGGTGTCCCCGGAGTGTCGGCCAGCCTGGAAACGGCTTCTGCCGCCGGGATTACCAGCTCCACGACGTCCTATACCGCCGACCTCAATGATGTTGGCCTCGAGATCTCGAATACCAATTCGAATGTCTCGATATCGGCGAACACGATCAGCGACTCGACCACTTCGGCCACGACGACGGCCACGACCAACAATGGTGCGACAACCTCCATGTCGTACCAGTTCGCCAGCGGTGGCGATACCTCGGTCGATCTGAGTTCGACCGATCTGCTGAGTTCGACCGATTCGCAGGCTGCGCTGGATAAGATCAACTCGGCCGTCACGTATGTTTCCGCGCAGGATGGCTACGTCGGCGCGCAGATCAATACGCTGGAGGCGGTCAGCTCGGTGATGAGCACGCAGCAGGAGAATGTGCTGTCGGCCCAGGATGCGATTCAGTCCACCGACTATGCTTCGGCGACCTCGAATATGTCGAAGTACGAGGTGTTGACGCAGACCGGCATTGCCGCTCTGGCTCAGGCCAACAGCGTGCAGCAGGAAGTGACCAAGCTGCTGCAGTAAACCTTTGGGTAAGAGCAATACACCAGCAGGGTCAGACTGTTCTTTTACCGGGAGGCTTGCGGACGACCAGGGAAACTTTCCTGGTCGCCCGATTTTTTTTGCGCCTCCGATCTTGCGGGCCACGCCGGGAATTTCCTGGCGATGACGAAGGGGCTTCGTGGCGCGATAAGATGGCTTCATGCGTTTTGTATGGGCAGAGCACGTGTATGGGAGAACCGCTCTGGCAGCGGCGGTTTTGATCGGAATGAGCGGGTGCGGCTATCACGCGCTGGGCAAGGCGGCACATCTGCCTCCGGATGCGCGGACGCTGGCCGTGCCGGTCTTCGTGACCGAGACCAAGAGCTATGGCACCGAGACGGCGATGACCCAGGCGGTGATCCGCGAGTTTGCCACGCGGACCCGGATGCGCGTGACGCCGGAGGAGTCCGGCAGCGCCGACGTGGTGCTGCACGGCAAGATTCGTCAGGAATCCACGCAGCCGTTTACCTACAACTCGTCGACGCAGCAGTCCTCGAGCTTTGTGATTACGGTGGTCGCTTCGGTGAGTCTGACGACGCGCGATGGGCGCGTGCTTTACCAGAACGACAACTACGTTTTCCGGCAGCAGTATCAGTCGACGACCGACCTGGCGACCTTCCTGCAGGAGGATCCGGCGGCGATCCAGAGGCTCTCGCGCGACTTCGCGCGGCAACTGGTGGCCGACGTGCTCGAAGGCATGTAAGAGCCGGAAGCCTTTCGCTGTGGTATTGTGTTGCCGTCTTTCCAAACCATAAGAGGGCAGGTCTGAATCCATAGGTGACGTCTCTCGCGACGTTGCACTCGGCCTGCTGCGAGGCGATGCGATGACGCAGATGTGGAGAGGGTGGAGGCGTGCGTGGGCCTGTCTGTTGATCTGCGTGTGGGCTGGCGCGAGTGTGGAGTGTGTGGCGCAGGCTGCGGCGAAAAAGCCGCTTGAATTTGAGGCGGCTTCGGTGCGTAAAAGCGCGCCGGGTGCGCGCCTGCGCGGAGTGGATTTATTTTTGCCGTACTCGAAGCAGCAACCGAAAAGCGGGTTGCTCTCTGCCAATCTTTTTTTGTGCGAGTATATCGCGGCGGCGTACGGGGTTACGGATATTGGGTTGATCGCCGAGATGCGCAAAACACTGCCGGAATGGGCTGGGGAGTACGACATCGAGGCACGGGCCGAGGGGATTCCGACGCGTGCGCAGATGCTGGCGATGATGCGGCAACTGCTGGTCGAACGATTCAAGTTGCGTGTGCATTACGAGACGCGGAAGCTGCCGGTGAAGAAGTTCGTGCTGGCCAAACAGGGAAAGTTGGGCCCGGGGCTGGTGGCGCATCCCGCGGATCAATCCTGCGAGGTCGGCGGCAAGGCCAAGTTGTGCGGCATGAACACCGGATGGGATAAAGACGGGCGTATCCACGTAGCGATGGTTGGCGTGAATATGGCCCAGATTGTCGGCTATCTGGGTACGCTGCGCGCCAACGGCGAAATCCTGGTCAACAAGACGGAATTGACTGATGACTACGATGCGCATCTGGAATACATTCTGGAGGCGCCGGAGGGCATGAAGCTCAACCACCCGGCGCCATCGGGACAACTGCTTGACGAGGCGATCGAAAAGCAGCTTGGCTTCAAGCTGGTGAAGGGCATTGAGCCGGTGCAGGTGCTGGTGATCGACCACGTGGAACCGCCCAGCGCAAACTAGACTCACGCGTACTGATTTGCGGCGACCTTTTTCCACCGATGGCTCAGCCTTGCCATAGACGATATGCTGGAACGAGAGAAGTTTTCGGCGAAAGCAGGGGGACGAAAGGCGTGAGCGGGGCGCGATGGGGCGCGGGATTTTCTGCCGTAAGCCGGTTTGTCGATGAGGTGGAGGCAGCGGGTGCCGGTAAGGCATCGTTGCCGCCGGGCTATGTGCTGGCGGGCGACGAGACATTCTTGCTCGATCGTTGCCGCGAGGCCGTGGTCAAATTTCTCGTTCCCGCCGAAGTGCGCGAGTTCTGTCTTTCCGAACTCGATCTGAGCGAGACGAGCCTCTTCGAGGTGCTTGACCGCGCACAGACCCCGTCGCTGATGGCGCCCTTCCAGGCGATCTTTGTGCGCAACGTGCGCACGCTCTACACGCGCGGCAATAAAAAAGCGGAATTCGCGGCGATTGAGCACTATTTTCGTTCGCCGAATCCGCAGGCTCTGCTGATCTTCGTCGCCGATTTCATCCGCATTCCGTCGGATGCGCGGCGCATGGAGATGGAAGACAAGAATCGCTATCAGCGTCTGAAAGAAACCCTTGGCGAGCATTGCCCGGTGGTGGAACTGGCGCACGTCGAAGAAGAGGACGCGATGCGCTGGGCCGTGGCCCGCGCGCAGCAGGAAGAGATTCGCCTGGAGCCGGAGGCTGCGCATGAGCTGGCCGACGCGCTGGGCGCGGACATGATGCTGATCTCGTCGGAGCTGGAAAAGCTATTGCTCTATGCGTACGGACGCGGCCGGATCACGCTGGGCGACGTGGAGACGCTGGTGCTCGGCGCCAAGCAGCGCTCACTCTACGAGTTGACCGATGCCATCAGCCTGCACGACCGGGCGCGGGCCCTGGCCCTGCTCAACGGGCTGTTGAACAGCTCGGAGGCCGGCGAGGACGCGGCCATTGGCCACCTCTACATGCTGGCGCGCACCTTCCGACAGATGCTGGTGATTCTCGAAAAGAATGTGCACGATTCGCGGGCTATCTGGCAGGCGTTGTGGCAGGGCTTCCGTATGCCGCCGTTCGCGGCCGAAGATCTGATTCGGCAGGCGCGGCGCTACAAGAACAGGCGCGAGTTGACGCGGGCCTTGCGGCTGGTGGCGCGCGCCGATCTGGAGTTGCGCAGTTCGCCGCCCGACAAGCGTCTGGTGCTGGAGCGGCTGATCTACGACTTGGCCACCCAACCCAGTCCGGCAGCCGCCTCCTGGCTCAACGGGCAACTGACCTTCGAAAACTAGAGCATCTTTCCAATTGGTGTAGAGCGAAAGCAGGATGTCGAGTGGCTTTTTCCTTAACAAAAAGCCACCTTGCACGCCACTCAACACTGCACGTGTATTGGAAAAATGCTCTAAGCAAAAAACTACTGGACGCCGGAGCGGTTGAGACTCGGCCCATAGGGCTTGTCGAATTCCTCGATATGCGCCAGAAAGCTGTCGCGCACGGCTCCGAAGAAGCGATTGGCCATCATGCCCTCGCCATACTGGACCTGATGGGCTGTGTGTATCATATCGGCCAGCAGTTTGTGGTGGGCGACGCGATGCTCGGCGAGTCCTTCGAACTGAATCTGTTCCAGTAACCGTTCTTCGCTGGCGAAGTGCATTCGCATGAACTCGATCATCTCATCGAATTTTTCCGCGATCCGCTCTCGGCCATAGCCGCGGTTCAGCGCCAGACGCAACTCATTGATGGTGTCCATCAGAATGCTGTGCTGGTCGTCCATGGCGCGAACGCCGACGGTGCAGGTGTGATTCCAAATCAGTTGTGGCACACATGCCTCCCTGTGTCCCCAACTGATCGGCAAAATGGCGGGCATTCCCGATGGAAATTCGAGCGTGTTTGTGTACTTTGGTGCCATGATTTTGTTTATTGGGAAATCTCTTTAGGAACAATCTCTGGATGGGCGGCTCCGACGCGGGCGGTCAGGGCGATGGCTGCTCCCAGAATCAGCAGACCTCCGATGCCGGCGAAGGGTCCCAGATGCTCGCCCAGCAACTCGACGCCCAGCACCGAGCCGAGGGCCGGTTCGATATTCAGAAAAACGCCGGCGCGCGAGGCTGGAACATGGTGAAGGCCCCAGTTCCACAGCAACGTGGTGGTGGCCGTGCAGAGCACGCCGCTGGCCGACAGCGCCAGCCAGGCGCGCAGGCTCACGTGGGCGAAGGGCATCGGCTCGAAGGCGCGATGGGTGAGCGCGGCAAAACCGCTTTCCGCGGCGACGACCAGAGCCAGCATGGCCGTGCCGGAGAAGATCGTGTAGACCGAAACGGCCAGTGGCGTGTGCTCTTCCATCAGCTTTTTGCTCAGCAGTATCCAAGCCAGCGAGGTGACCAGCGAGGAGAGAATGAGCATGTCGCCGGCCAGCGATGGTCCACCGTGACCGGAGGCCGCATGTCCACCGCCAAGGGTGACCAGCGCCGCGCCGAGCGTCGAGAAAAACAGCAGAATCCAACCGAGGCGGTCGAGCCGTTCGCCGGTAAACAGAGCGGCGGACGCGGCCAGCAGCACCGGCATGGCGCCGACCATCAGCGCGGCGTGGCTGACGGTGGTGATGGCCAGCCCGTGAAACTGCATGAGGAATTGCACCGGGATGCCCAGTCCCGAGGCGATTAGCAGCAGCCGGATCTCGCCGGCGTTGAGCCGCATCCGGAAGCCGTAACGGCACCCGTGCGCCAGAATCACGGGCAACATCCCCAGGCAGGCGAAGAGAAAGCGATAAAGCACCATGGGTTCGACGCCCATCTCGTCCAGGGCCAGCCGACCGAAATAAAATCCCGTGCCCCAAAGGGTGCCGGCCAGGGCGCAGGCCCCGTAGCCGAATAAACGTAATTTTTTGTGTGAAACGCGCGATGGGAGCGCTTCGACGTGCAGGTTGATCGATTCCGACATCTCTTTCTACTTTCGCACAAGAGTGCGGCGACCGCTATCACAGCCCCGGGGCCGGGGGAATCGGAGAGAATACAGTTCATGGTCGGAAAGAAAGCTGCCACGGGCAGTCATCGATCTCGGTGGAGGGCCGCGGCGCTGTTCTCCTTCTTTGCACTGGCCGTTGCGGGCAGGGCCGTGGCCGCGCCCGGCGTGGGTGTTGAGCGGCCGGTGAAGTCGCGTGTGCTGCGGGGCGGGCTTCCCGACAAACCAAGCCTTCTGCCGTCGCTCTCGATTCCCGTGGAGCCGCTGGGCTTTACCCCGCCCGGCGCGCTCTATCTGGGCCAGCGCATGAGTTTAGCTTCGCTCGACTTCCTCGGCGAAGACCGGCTCCTATTTACCTTTCGCGTGCCTGGGCTGATCCACCGTGATCGCAAACAGGACAAGAGCGGCGACGAGCGTCAGATTCGCGCCTTGGTGCTTGACCTGCCGACGGGGGCGACCGAGGCCGAGGCCGTCTGGACTCTGCACGATCGCGCGCGCTACCTGTGGGCGCTCGGCGACGGGCACTTCCTGCTGCGCGACGGTGCCGATGTGGCCGAAGGCGATGCTTCGCTCGCGCTCAAGCCGTTGCTGCACTTTCCCGGGCCGCTGCAGTCGATCGAGTTGGACCCAACGCAGAAATATCTTGCGGCCAATTCCTACGAGCCGGTGGAGAAGAGCGAATCGACGCTGCCGACCGACGACGATGTGATTCGCCTGCTGGAAAAGGATTCGGGCCGCGTGCTGTTGGTGAGCCGGACACGCTCGGCACTGCGACTGCCGATCAACTCCGAGGGCTATCTTGAACTGTTGCGCGGGCGCGGCCTGGATTGGACGCTGAATCTGCGTCCTTATTCGGGGGGAAGCCGCCTCGTTGGTTCCTTCGAATCGGCTTGCGCGCCGAACCTCGAGTTCCTGACGGACAAGACGCTGGCGGCAAGCGGTTGCGGCATTGGCGGCGAGCGGCTGTTGATGGGCATAAGCACCGAAGGGAAGCTGCTTTGGAGGGACGAGGCGCCGGCGACTGCGGTCTGGCCGGTGCGCGTCCGCTCGGCCGACGGCACGCGGTTGGCAGAAGAGACGTTGGTGGTGTCTCATACCATCAGCGCTTATGCGCCGCTGGGGCAAGAGGATATCAAGGGGCAGGCGGTGCGCGTCTTCGATACGGCGACCGGCGCGCTGGTCTTCGCGTCGGCGGCCAGCCCGGTTTTGGATGTGGGTGGTAACGTGGCGCTTTCGCCGAATGGGCGTCGTCTTGCAGTGCTGGCCAATGGTGCAATTCAGCTCTTCGAATTGCCCATTTCGGCACAGAGCGTGTCCTCCGGCGCGGAACCCTTCGCGCACGGCCGGTAGGGACTTGGGAAGCTGTGTAAACTGAGCGATGGGAGATTGGCCTTGTCAACGGCAGTTATGACTTATCAAGTCGCGGCGGCAACTCATCGGGGCCGCAAGCGCCCCTCGAATGAGGATGCTTTTGGGTTTTCGGTCGAGCATGGCGTGTACGTGGTCTGTGATGGCATGGGCGGTGCGGCCGCCGGTGAGATTGCCAGTTCGCTTGCCGTTGATGAGGCGATGCGCCTGATGACCGAGCGCGATGGCCAGCCGATGCGCGAGGCCGCCGAGCAGGCGGTATGCGCCGCCAACTTGGCCATCTATACGCGTGCGCAGCGCAGCTCCAAGCTCAGCGGCATGGGCACGACGCTGGTGAGTCTGGTTGTCGAAGGGTCGCAGGCCTGGATCCTCAACGTGGGCGACAGCCGATGTTACCGACTGCACGAAGACAAGTTGGAACAGATCACGCTCGATCATTCGCTGGTCGAGGAGCAGGTTCGGCTGGGCCGGTTGACCAGCGAAGAAGCGGCGCGTTCGCCCCTGCGCAATGTGATCACTCGCGCGTTGGGAACGCAGCCGCACGTGACCACCGACGTCTTCGAGATGGAAACCGCGCCGGGCGATCTGTTCCTGCTCTGCTCCGATGGATTAACGCGTGAACTCAGTGACGAGCAACTGGCCCGGATGCTGAGCGAGAGCGAATCGCTCGATCAGCTCTGCGAGGCTCTGGTTGCGGCCGCGAATGAATCCGGCGGGCGCGACAACATCACGTGTATTGCCGTGCGCGTTACGGCTTAGGCTGCGGTGTGGCCGCGAAGCTTTGGGAAGAGTCGGCGCGTGCGCCGGCTCTTCTTTTTGATCTTCAGCCATCTTCATGGCGTGCCATGTACAATTTTTCGCATAGTCTGGGAACGTTTGACTTGATGGTTTCAAGCGACGGGATAGAACCGTCGGCACGATTGCTGAAAATGCCTTCATAGGAGCCTTGGACGATGAATCGACGTACGATGCTGAAGACGGTAGGCGGAGCCTGTTCGGCTCTGGCTTTGTCGCAACTGGGAGCGGCGCGCGCTGCTGCTGCGGGAACAAGCTTCGATGGCACACGGGAATCGCTGAAACGCTATCGCATCCCGGAGTGGTTTCGCGATGCGAAGTTCGGCATCTGGGCGCACTGGGGACCGCAGTCGGCCATCGAGGCCGGCGACTGGTACGCGCGCAACATGTACATGCAGGGCTCCGAGCAGTATGACTACCATGTCGAGACCTATGGGCATCCATCGAAGGTCGGCTACAAGGACCTGATCAATGACTGGAAGGCTGCCAAGTGGGACCCGGACGCGCTGATCAGTCTCTACAAGCGCGCCGGTGCCAAGTACTTCGTCTCCATGGGCGTGCACCACGATAACTTCGACCTGTGGAACTCGAAATACAATCACTGGAACTCGGTCGAGATGGGGCCGAAGAAGGATGTGGTCGGCATCTGGCGCGAGGCGGCGCGCAAGCAGGGGCTGCGTTTCGGCGTTAGTGAGCACCTGTGGATCAGCTATAAGTGGTGGGCGACCTCGCATCTTGCCGACAAGACCGGACCGTTGGCTGGCGTGCCCTATGACGGTGCAGATCCCAAGTTTGCCGATCTCTATCACGATGCCGACAGCGGCCGTTTCGGCACCACGCTCGATTGGAACAGCGACGGCATTCCCGATGCCTGGCGCAAGCATTATCTGGATCGCATCACCGACCTGATCGATCAGCACGCGCCCGACCTGCTCTACACCGACGGCTATCTTCCCTTTGAAGAGTACGGCCTGAAGATGGTTTCGCATTTGTACAACGTGAGCGCGGCGCACAATGGCGGCGTGGTCGAAGCGGTGTATAACAGCAAGCTCGACTCCGACTGCGCGGTGGGCACCTGTGCGCTGGATCGCGAACGCGGCGTCAATGACAGCATCTCCACCGAGCCCTGGCAGAGCGATACCTGCATCGGCCAGTGGCACTACAAGCGCGGGCAAAAGTACAAGACGGCGAAGAAGGTCATCGATCTGTTGACTGACATCGTGAGCAAGAACGGCAACCTGCTGCTGAGCGTGCCATTGCCAAACTCGGGCGAACCCGATTGGGCCGAGCGCGAGGTGTTGCGCGGCATCACTGCGTGGATAGACGTGAACGGCGAAGGCATCTTCGCATCGCGGCCGTGGAAGATTTATGGCGAAGGCCCGTCGACCGAAGTCAAGCTCAAGTCCGAGGGCTTCAATGAGGACAAGCGCGGCGACTTCACGGCAGAGGATGTGCGCTTCACGACGAAAGGCGTGACGCTCTACGCCTTCGTGCAGGGCGTGCCGCACCGCGAGGCCGTCGTCAAGGCGCTTGGGCTGGACAGCGATCAGGAGCCGGGCAAGATTCAACACGTGAGCCTGCTTGGCTGTAAGGGTGCGGTGAAATGGACGCAGGAAGCCGGAGCTTTGCGCGTGACCATGCCGGAGGAAAAGATCTCGGAGATCGGCATCACGCTGAAGGTCGAGTTCGCGTAAATTTTTGCAGGTATTTCCCAAAGTAGAATGAACGAAAGGGGCTGAACGTGCATGCGTTTGGCCCTTGCTGTTTTGCACATCGTACCGGCGAGGCCGCCTTGTACTATGGACGTGGTGCCCATGAAAGAAGCTAAAACTCTCTCTCCCTCAATCCTCCTTCACATCGCACAAACTCTCAACCTGCCCATGCACGGCTTGGTGGCAGTGATTGGCCTGCTCGACGAAGGCGGCACGGTGCCGTTCATCGCGCGCTACCGCAAGGAGGCCACGGGCAATCTCGACGAGGTGCAGATTCGCTCCATCGAAGAGAAGCTCGGCTACTTCCGCGAACTGGCGGAGCGGCGCGAGAGCATTCTGGCCTCGATCACCGAGCAGGGCAAGCTGACCGACGAGCTGAAGGCGAAGATCGATGCCACGCTCGACAAAAGCGAACTCGAAGATCTCTACCTGCCCTACAAGCCGAAACGTCGCACCAAGGCCACCATCGCGCGCGAAAAGGGGCTGGAGCCGCTGGCGCAATATCTGTGGGCGCAGCAGCCTGCCGCGCTGGCGCTGGCTGCTTTTGCGCCGTCGTTTATCAACGCCGAGTTGGGCGTGGCGAGTGTCGATGAGGCGCTCGAAGGTGCGCGGCACATCGTGGCCGAGTGGATCAGCGAAGACGCTGACCTGCGCAAGGCGCTGCGTGCGCTGGTCTTTAACGAAGGCATTGTCGTCAGTCGCAAGGTCACCGACGCCGTCGACGCGCAGGAAAAGTTCAAGATGTACTACGAGTACTCGGAGCCGGTGAAGACCATCCCGTCGCACCGTATGCTCGCTATTCGTCGCGGCGAGGGCGAAAACATTCTCTACTTCCTCATCGAGGTGGAGAGCGAACGCGTGCTGGCGCTGATCCGCAGCCGCGTGTTGCGCGCCGAAGGCGACTGGACACCGCAACTGGAGCGGGCCGTCGACGATGCATGGAAGCGTCTGTTGAACGCATCGATTCAGGGCGAGGTGCGCGTCGAGCTGAAGCATCGCTCCGACACCGACGCGATTCAGGTCTTCCGCGACAACCTCTATCAGATTTTGCTCGCGCCGCCCGCCGGTCCCATCGCGGTGCTCGGCATTGATCCCGGCCTGCGCACCGGCTGCAAGGTTGCGGTGGTCGATGAGACCGGCAAGATGCTCGGCCACGACGTGCTCTACCTGCACACCTCCAAGCGCGGCAACGAGGAGTCAGTGCCCAAGCTGGAACGGCTGCTGGCCGCGCACAAGATTCGCGCCATCGCCATCGGCAACGGCACGGCTTCGCGCGAGACCGACGCCTTTGTGCGCGAGTTTCTGAGCGAGCACGGCCTGACGGAGATCTTCTCGGTGACGGTTAGCGAGGCCGGTGCCAGTGTCTATTCGGCCTCCGATGTGGCGCGGCAGGAGTTTCCGGATCTCGACCTGACGGTGCGCGGAGCCATCTCGATTGCGCGCCGCCTGCAGGACCCGCTCTCGGAGCTGGTCAAGGTCGATCCGAAATCAATTGGCGTGGGGCAATATCAGCACGATGTGGATCAGCGCCAGTTGCAGGACTCGCTCAACGCCACCATCGAAAGCTGCGTGAACAAGGTCGGCGTCGATCTGAACACCTCGTCGTGGACCTTGCTGCGTTACGTGGCGGGAATCACCGAGCGCACGGCGCTGAACATTGTCAGCTTCCGCAATGAGAAGGGCGCTTTCCGCTCGCGCCAGCAGGTGCTGGAGGTGCCGGGCATCGGCCCGAAGAGCTTCGAGCAGGCGGCTGGCTTCCTGCGCATTCGCAACGCGGACAACCCGCTCGACAGCACGGCCGTGCACCCGGAGTCGTATGCGATTGTAGAGCAGATCGCGCAGATGGCGAATGCCACGGTGAGCGACATCATTCATCGTCCCGAGCTGCTCGAAAAGGTCGACAGCACCAAGCTCTCCGCAGGCTCGTACACGGTCAAGGACATCCTGGCAGAGCTGCGCAAGCCGGGCCGCGATCCGCGTGAGAGCTTCGTCGCGCCGAGCTTCAAGGAAGGCGTCAAAGAGATCTCCGACCTTGAGATCGGCATGGTGCTTGAGGGCGTGGTGACCAACGTGACGCGCTTCGGCGCTTTCGTCGACGTGGGCGTGCATCAGGATGGTTTGGTGCACATCAGCGAGCTGTCGAACAAGTTCATCAAGGACCCGTCGGAGGCCGTGAAGACCGGCCAGATCGTCAAGGTGAAGGTGCTCGGCGCCGATGCCAAGAACAAGCGCATCGCGCTGTCGATCAAGGCGCTGCTGCCACCGGGTGGCGGGCGTGCGCAGGGGCCAGGGCATGGTCGTGGTCCGTCGCGTCCACAAACGCCGCCACAGCAGTTGACCATGCAGGACAAGCTTGCGGTGTTGTCGAGCAAGTGGAAGACGCGGTAATGCGCGATGAAAAAAGCCTCCGTGCGAAAGATGCACGGAGGCTTTTCTGTTTGTGAAAGAATCGGAGCACGATGCGAGTGCGATTGGCTACGGAAGCTGACCTTGATCCGATTCTCGCGCTGGTGCGCCGCGTGGTTCCCCTCATGCGCGCCAGTGGAAATTTGCAGTGGAACGAGACGTATCCGAAC
>Ga0255352_1001356_pt1 | contig 12338 bp, 10 predicted proteins | sample HBST0metaG_FD_189939 | JGI IMG/M metagenome (GOLD analysis project Ga0255352, IMG submission 189939) | Peat soil microbial communities from Stordalen Mire, Sweden - H.B.S.T0 | ecosystem: Environmental > Terrestrial > Soil > Wetlands > Peat | place: Sweden: Norrbotten County, Stordalen Mire...
GTATTATGCTTAATGTATAGCTATTTGTACAGAGCTTCATTAAAACATGCTTCGTAAGCATCTATAATCTTGTCAGGATGAAACTTAGCAATATGGCTTCGCCCCTGCGCACAAAAGTAATCCAGTAATTTCTGCGATTTCAGAAGCCGAAACAAAACTGTCGCTAATTCATCTATATTACCTTCTTCAAATAATATGCCTCCATCACCAACCGATTCAGGTAGCCCCCCCTGTTTACTCGCAACAGGAACGCAACCGCAAGCGGTTCCTTCTATCGGTACAACGGATAATGCTTCAGGCGGTTGCGATCTTGAAGGAACGACAATGATTTTGTGTTGGTTCATTAATGAGGCAAGCTCATTCCCTTTACGTATGCCCAAAAAATCAGTATTTTGTTCGATGCCAAGAGTGCATGCAAGTTTTTGTAAGTTGTTTTCCTCTTGTCCTGAACCAACAACTGATAGAGATGTTGACGGACGATACTTAAGAACCAAGGCGAATGCACGCAAAAGGATATCGACCCCTTTAGCAAAGACTAATCGTCCAACAAATATTAGATCTCGGCTGCGCACTACTCCGGGAAGTAGCCGAAACACTGAATTGTCGTATGGGTTCCAAATTGCGCAAGCCCCAGGTTTAATCGTCTCAGCAAGATAGTTACTTACAAACAGGCAGCGTGGACGTAACAGGAATATGTGCTTTAGGCGACCTAACCACATAGCTGCTCTATTAGGAGATGCAATCTGTGTATGAAGCGTGAGAATAAACGGTTTTCTAATAAACATAAACCACATTGGCCATGCGATACGTAGTGAAATGTGGCACTGTAGCACGATATCTGTGCGATATATCTGACTGACCAATGTTTTAATGCTTGGTTGTCGTACGATATGAAACGGTTCGGCACTCTCAACATTTCCGCACGCAGTATTTGTAATTACTGTAACTTCATAGCCTCGCTGCACAAATGATTTAGCTAGAATTTGACTAACTGTTTCGATTCCTCCTACACTAGGTGCAAAAGCATAAGAAAGTATGACTAACTTTGGATGTAATATTTTGTGCATGTAAATATCCCCCGCAGAGCCCTTTCAATTACCCACAAGTTTGGTGCTCAGAATCACGCTGAGTTAAATATCGACGAGTCGCGTTAAACCGCGCCAGATGGTTTCGTTCTCTGGAGGAGAATCGCAGTTACGCGCCAGATAACCGTCTAATTTCGCCAGCTTGATCAGATAATGCGAGAGCAAGTTGTTCCGCGGATCGATCGATTTGTCTTGGACTAAACGATCCAGGATGCGTAGTTCCAGAGCCGTGAAAACCTCTCCGGGAGTAGCGGCCGACGCGATACGATTCGTCATGGTAAGCCAGAAAACGCGCCAGCTCAGGATACAGAACACAGCCAACAAATTCATCAGCCGCGGAGCGGTTCTCAGGTGGGCTTGCTCGGCCCGGCAGATGGACTTGAGAATCTTATGGAAGACTTCGATCTTCCAGCGCAGCGCATACCATTGCACCTTTTCCACCGCCTGACGATGTGAGTTTACCGCCAGATCGGTAATCAGTTTCCAGTCGATCCGCTCCCGATCCGCCGGCATCTGCTGCTCCCGCGCCTCGATCACTGTGACCGTCATTTCCGGATAGCGTTTCTTCTTGCTTTTGGCTGTCTGAATCCGCAAGCGCCGGTAGCGGATTTCAAATATCGCTTCTGACTCTTCTCCCTTGCGATTCCGCACCGCCACGCGATACAGTCCCCAGTGAGGAGTCCCTTCGACAGCTTCGCTTACGCTCTCAGAACCGCCGTCGGCCAGCCGGTCACCGCGCGTGCGTACCAGAAAGTACGTCCCCAACTGTCGCGCCACAGCGAACAAATCGAAAATGTCGCTCTCCTGATCGCCAACGTGCACCAGACCCTCGGCTTGTCCCAATAACGCGGTCGAAGCACGCAGATTCTCCAACCAACGCAGGCTTTCCATTTCCTCTTCCTTTTCGCTTCTCGGTCCTTGAAGTTCTTGCGGCTCCAAAACTTGACCGCGGTTAATCCCAGCGGTAATCCTTCCAGCTTCACCGCCAAACTGGAATGTAGACATATCCCGCAGGTGGTCGAATACACTGATTGGCCCTGACTGTCCTTGCCAATGGTGCGCTTACTGACCATTCCCACTGCCGCCATATCCTTGCGCCGGTAACTGAACTCCGTTGTGTCATGCACAATCAGAATCGGTTCCTTGCCGCGTTTCACCCGTTCTCGCGTGGCTTGAAAATGACTCGCCAGAATTTGTCCTTCCCGGACTCGACCGTTGGAGATAAATCGATAGGCCGCTTTCGTCACCGCCCAATCCTCACAGGCCCAGGGAATACTCCGTCCAACTCCTTTGGATAACTGCTCCCCCAGCTTCCGCAGTCGTTTGCATCCGGTAACTGCGCGGTCGCCAATCCCCGTTCTATCCACTCCTGATTGCTGTTTGACTTCAACCTCGTCTGCAGAGCCGCTTCCATAACACCAGTTCACTGCCCGTCAGCCCGCCTGCAAAGTACCTCGCTTGAGACCAAATCTGCGCTGACAACAACGGCGCCATCCACCGGACTTGTGGGGAATTGAAAGGGCTCTGCCGGGGGCTTTACGTTGTGAACCACTCAAAGCGGTTTAAGCGGGGTCGCTAACGCGGCCCCGACGTTATTGGGACCGCCTTACAGCAGCTATTTACACATCCGCAGTTGGTCTAGACGCTTATCCTCAACTTCTTGATTGCGGCAGTATTCCCGAATCGCCATTTCGTTACGCCCCACCTTCGGCACAAAATAGCCTCGCGCCTAGAAATGCTGGCCAGCATAATTCTGCTTGTGTTCGCCGTAGATCTACGCCTAGTTAGTCCACTCTTGCCCTTGATGTGCCAAGACACTATCTACAGACAAATTTCATAGTCGAAGTTTGCACCATCGTCTGACTATTTTTTTGCTACTGTCTCCCATAGGAGCTTATAGCAAAACAACCGCAATAACACCTTCCTGGCTTCCAAGATAGGTCATAGCTGCTAAAAACTCTGGATATTAACATCGTTACTTTTACTTCAAGTAATTTACCGTTCAGCATTCGTAGCTGTGCAACCGGTAAAAAGGCCGACGCAAAATACAATTCTGAAAACAAACTGAATTAGATTGCTTCAACGCTGCCAATGAAAAGGCCAACGAAATAACCATGAAGCCCTGAACCGTAGGTTGTTCTAATGTGCCAAACACGACATCACAAGACATAAGTGGAACAAGTAGCAATGCCAATGGTTCACCATAGTCGCACGCGCATATTAATGCCATTTTCAGAACAAATAGCGCTAAGCATAGCCGAAACAGTTCGAAAGTTATCCCAACTAGTGGTCCCATTTCAGTCATGCAGCGATCGAGTTCATTTTCACCAGCAATAAATTCTGCCCTCCCAAATAAATACTTTGATATCGCCGTCGCGCCGCGCCCCATTCCGATACCGATTGGATTGTTAAAATAGTCAGTATCTTCAATCCTGCTAATAAACGGTACTATGGTCCGCTGAACCACTGCTTGCTTTGCGTCACCCCCTTCAGCCTCACTTGCCATTTTAAATCGTTCGTCTAAATTTTTACTAGACGCGGAAAATATCGGTAGCAATGAAGTTAAACAAAATACTGCAACAACCGGAACGGATAACTTCATTGCATGAATTAGTCGCGTTGCATTAAACAGTACAAATATTCCTGCACAGGCTATAATAGCAACGAATAGATATACAAAGGTTCTAGAGCCAACGATAGAAACCGAGATAATCAAAGCGACCGTTGCAGGCCATAAAATCCACTTCTTAACCACTTTTATATTTAATAGATTATTGAGTATAAAAGCTGCAGCCAGTGGTCCATAATTTGCAGGGCCAACTACAAAGCTGAAAGTTCCAGACGCCCTTACTTTCGTTCCTACATATGTAATTTGATTTGCCCCTTCGTATGCGCCAACGTTCAAGGCCGAACTCACAGGAGCAAGATATTGAGCTATCTCCAGAATTGTCTCAGGCAATAAAATCCAGATAATACACAGGCTGAACTTACGTAAATCATTAGCGTCAAGATTTTCTCCCATGATGAATGCGATAGGAAATGGCAACAAATATGACCGCATCCCGTATATTGATGCGAGCAATGGATTATCCAAAACAATCATCTGAATCGAGCAGAGGCCAATCATAATGGTGGCAAGCACTCCAAGCACTAGCGACCATTTTTGAGGCCATTTGTTGGTGCGGTATGCCTCCAACAGTATGAGCAGTCCAACAGGATCACGCATAATTAATAATGGTGCCGAAAATTGTGGTATAAGCCACTTCCGCAATACACCTTCGAAAATCAGCAGTAAAAAGTATACCCAGAACAGAATTTTGATTATAGATACTCTATTATGTGTTATCTGCTGAATTATTAGCAGTCTTTGGTTCATATGGTTGATTCAATCATTTCCGCAAAACTAGCACGATAATTTTTCCATGATCGCTTTGCCGCAGTAATTCGTGCTCTGCTTGACATAATAGCTAGTAATTCTCGATCACGGCTAAGAACATTCAGTCTGCAAGCAATAGCTTCGGCAGAACAAAGAGGCACAATAAAACCTTCGCGTCCATCGACGAGCAAATCCACTGCACCGACATTTGGCGTTACGATTACGGGAAGTCCGCAAGCTAAAGCTTCAGTAACAACTAGCCCAAAAGCCTCGCAAAGAGATGGCAATACTAGCACATCCGATTCAGACATAACATCTAGTACTCGGTTATAAGATAGTGACTCAAACCAACGCGATCTACGACAATAATCGTCCACACGCTCATTAGCACAGAACCGACGTCCAACCATAGTAAGCGACACGCTGGGACCAAGCATATCAACCGCATCCAGCAAATAGCTGATTCCTTTACGCTGTGTTAACGCTCCAACGAATATAACTTTTAATGGCCGTGTGGGAGTAAATTGGTTTAACTTACTTGGCCTAACAGGAGGTGCGCCGTAGTTAATTATACGAATTTTGTCGTTTGGAATAATCCCCGATAGTGTCTGGCATACATGTTGGCTAGGCACTATGACATAATCTGCAAGATCTAGTTCCTCATCCTTCCAGCGCATATGGTCTGGTGAATCCTTTAGCTTTGGAAGTAACCCTGCAAACTCTGGTTTGCGTTCTGCTTCCATTGCTAAAAATCGATACTCCCAATACCAATAACTACTCGGCAACTCATATAATGTTGTCAACCCCATTCGTTTAGCTTCACGGAAGGTCTGCCGAGCACCGCCCTCATACGCATAAACAGCGCTAGGTGAGATTGTGCGCAACTGACAGGCTACTTTACTGTCGAAGTGACGGTATACACCGATAATTGAAAAGGCTTTTTCTCCAGTGCAAAGCAAGTTCTTCAAAAAATTGCGACCCGCGCCTAAACGCACTATTTCTCGCCAAGGAACACGGTGTACTTGTTTCTTTGGTATTTCAGCGAATGCTCGCTTTACTAATATGGCACGAAGCTTATTAGGGAGAAGTTGATTCCATCGTGAATTCTCATCCCATACAATGGTCGTCCAAAACTCCGCCAGCATCCCACATTCAGCAAGGCTACGAATTGCGTTGCGCACATTTTGATTCCCAGTAGGATGTGAGATCAAGACTGCCGGTTTGTTAACTTTTTCGCATAAAAATGCCGCAGGCTTGACGATATTTTGTTCAACTACTGATTGAGCCATTGCGCATACATCTCGGCATGAGTGTAAAGCCGATGTCCTCTATACCAGTTCCAAGCGGACTGAGAACAGCTCTCTAAATCCGATGCTCTCGTCCATTTAGCGGTCTTCGCGCTAAACAGATGAATACCATCTTTTATCCCGTTTATTTCCCCTAAAAACGGTTTAGATATAATCGGAATTGTACCCTGTGAAGTATAAGCTGCAAAGATTGATGACTTCGCCAAATACAGCGGTGGATAGGAAAGATAACCAAACGCAATTTGTGAAAGTAGACTTGCCAGATCCGTAACGGCCATCGTCCCCATTCGACATATTGGGATTCCATTCAAGGACGCAGGCGCATTGCATTCTTCTCCAACATCAACAATCTCTTCAACGCCAAGGTCTTCAAGAATTTTATTTTGGTAACCTAGTTCTATATATGCCCGCTGCCTCGTGCAAGGAAGGCCAAATATAGCTATGGATCGTTTACGCTTTGCAATTGGGACTAACGCGACTGATTCACCCACGGTCGAAAATACAGGTAAAATCTTAATGTCTATTTTTTCTGTTACACGTCCCAGCCATTTAGCGTATATATCTATACTAGTCACGAGTAAATCAGCGCGTTCAGCAACACCTTGTGCGATTTTTTTCTGTCCACAGGAATGCCAGAATGCCGACTTCCACGGCGTGCTTTTCGCAAACAGTTCATGGAAATTTACAACTACAGAAAACCAATCATCACGATTTAATTCTTTGATCGCATTAGCGAGAAGTAGAGGCGCCCCGTCGGGTGAATAGCCGTAACCACTGAAGTGTACGAGGACCGTTACCGGTCTAGTTGGGCTTAGTAAAAAGCAAGACTCGAGCAGTCGATTCGGTGAACAATGAATTATAGGATATGGAAGGTCGCACGGTTCATTTGAATTTAAAGTAATAAATGCGGTATCGATTGCAAAGGTAGATTTCAGCTCCTTAGCCAACAAGATTGCATGGTCACTCACACCGCAGCGCATGGGCCTAAGCCATGGAACAACTTGAATCAACAATGTACTAGAAGAAGGCATTTCTCTTTAGCATCTGCCATGTTAGAAAATGAAATCACGACAGACGCATTTGGACACAATCTATAATAGGCCTATAAACCTTCGCCATAATTAATTATTGATATGAACTCCTATAAACTGCAACGCTTGTCCCCATACCCAGCGCAGAAGAAATCGCCTGTTCGCTCACTAGTTTTCCGCGACTGGTCGGAATATAGAGAATATCGCCGTCCTGGAGAATCATATCGGGCGATTTACCTTTATAGATTAGATCAATGCGAACCGCCACATTCTCTTTTTTACCATCACTTTGCGTTCGTACCAACTGCGCACGCTTTAGCGCCGCAGCTCGTCCACCGCCGCCAGCAAGCGCCATAGCGGATTCTACCGTTAGTGGACGGCGACCGTCGAGTACGTAACCGCCGGCTTTTACAACTGCTCCCAACACATAAATTATTCCTGCACGAGGCACCATTACCGTATCGCCCGGAAAGATCTGCACTTGAGGAATAATTGGCGTAATCGCTTCAGGGCTATACTCAACAGTAGTCGCATTTTCGGAATTATTTTTATGAGTGATAATCACCTTCGATGATGCCGCAGCTGTCACACCTCCAGCCGCAGAAATGACATCATTCAACATTCGAATACCCAAAGCAGGATATACTCCTGGGGCCTTTACTTCACCATTGACTGTTATTCCTTGGGTTGCATATTCAACGATAAATACCGAGGCATGTGATTCTGCCGGCTGCAGAATTTGCGCTTCGACATAGCGCGTTTCAATTGCAGACGCCGCTTCTCCCGCAGTAATTCCCTCCACATGTATTCGACCGATCAATGAAATTACAATCTCGCCCCTTTCATCGACGCGAAATCGTCCAGATAGATCGGCATTATCAAACATAGTAACTTCGAGCAGATCGCCATAACTTATTTTTAGAGGTGGAGCCATGAATGAAGCAGAATGATTTAGTTGTTGAGCCCGCCCCAACAGGGCGCATATCAAGAGAGGCAGTCCTAATGACATTGCGCATGTAAATATCTTCGCCATGCTATGCCTTTGTTTTCTCATTTTCATAGCCATAAGCACGACTCGATGCTACGGCACCTTCCTTATATCCATACCAATAATCTTTGGTGGACATATTGTAGTGATAGGTATAAAAATTTTCCAACCGCAAATCAACATCGTTGACTACAACGCCTACAACCGGAGCGTTAACGCGCCAAAGCAGGTCACGCGCACGTATCAACGCGCGCTTGCGCGTAACGCCCGCACGAGCTACTAGCACTACAGCGTCGGCATGTACAGCCAAGGCTTGAGTATCTGAAACAGCCAGCACTGGCGCAGTATCAATTACAATCCGATCGAACTGCTGAGTCCACTGTTGTATCTGCTCTGCCATACGATTTGAGGAAAGCATTTCCGCAGGATTAGGAGGTCTTGGCCCTGTTGCCAGCACGTGCAGCATTGGCAAATCAGAAAGCGGAACAGGCAATTCCTGCTGTTGCTCAGGCTGCGCAAGCGCTGCAGACAGCCCTAAACCTTGATCGACCATGCCGAAAACTCTGTGCAAACTACCGCGTCGCAAATCCGCATCAACCAACAAAACTTTTTCGTTGCGCTGCGCCAGCACAATCGATAAATTTATCGCTGTAGTCGTTTTGCCTTCTCCAGGGAATGAACTTGTTACGACAATCACGCGCGGAGGATGGTCGATCGAGGAGAGCAACAGCGAACTGCGCATGCTCCGATATGCTTCAGCGCCACTCGATTGCGGATCAGACAGAGTAATAAGCGGCTGCAACGTAAGATGCATTCCCGATGTCAGCGCTTCCCTTTCCTCACGATGCTTCCCTGGATTCAACACGATGTGTGGGATCGCGGCCAGCGACGGCAATGACGACGCACTCTCGACTTCTTCCGAAGTCCGTAGCCTATCATCAATCGATTCGATTACAAACGACAATACACATCCAAGGACAAGACCAGCCACCAGCCCCAGTAGTAGAATCTTGCCTTTCTTCGGCGCCACAGGAATGGATGGTATGTCGGCACGATCAACGACTGTGATATTGGCGGCGTCCATTCCCGCTGTTACGCTCGCCTCCTTTAATTTCGTCTGTAGAGTGTCGTAGAGATTGCGGGTTAGCTCGGCCTCGTGGCGTAGAATCGCATACTGCGCTACATCTTCGTTCAGCCGATAAGCTGTATCTTCCTGCGACCCCAGTCGCTTACGCAGCGCGTTTTCTGCAGCTAGCGCACTTTCGTATTCGCTTCTCACTAAGCGCCGCGCGGTTTCAATCTCCATGTCAGTCTGTGCGCGAACCTTTTTAATCTGCAGATCAAGCGCCTGCATTTGTGGATGCTTAGGCCCTAATTTGGTCGCCAATTGCGTACGCTTCCCTTCAAGCTCGTTGAGCTGGCTATGAGTCGCAGCTAGCGCAGGATCATCGCTCATCAGTGTCGTCATATCCGGGCTCATTACCTCAAACTCATGCATGCGCGCTTCTTTTATGATCCGGTCAGCCTCGGCGTCATCCAACGCGCCGCTGACGTGCTCCAGCGTTTGCAATGTTAGATTTGAATGCTCGTCAGTACCCACAATATTATGTATCCTTTGATAGTCAGCGAGCTGCTGCTGCGTCGCCGACGCCTCCTGCTTGAGATCTTCCATGCGTTTCTGCAACCATACCGAAACGTGCATGGTGCGTTCATATTTAGTCCGGATTTCTTCATCAGAGTAAGTTTCCATCAGTTGATTGACCACTGCTGCTGCTAGCTTAGGATCATTATTCCGATACCGAATCTCAATAATCTGTGTGTTAGGAAGTAGCGTAACAAATAATTTATTTTTAATGATACCTACAAGCCTGCGGTGCTCAGCCGGAGTAATTTCACTTGAGGAAACTATATTGTTGCTTTCCGACATTATGGGACGAATACGATCTATCAGATGAAGAGACTGTGCGGTTTGAAAAAGCACGGAATCACTCTTCATGATGACTATTTCCGACTGCATTTCCGCATCTTCTCCAATTCCGGCCCAATACCCCTCAAGTGCATCGTTGCTCAGCGTATTCTGCTTGATTTGAATATGAGCTATCGCTTCATAAAGGGGTAAAGTATGAAATGCATACCAAGCTGCCGCCGTAACCGACAGGACGGTGATGGCGATTATCGTAAAACGCTGCTTCATGAACACACGCCAAATGTCCATAAAGGAACGCCGCTCGTTGTGAGCATGAGCGTCTATCCGGTTATCGACCGGCTGAAGCTCTACCTGGGATTCAAGCGACATTTAGGCTCCTAAAATAACTACCGTGCAAAGCAAAATCGGAATAAGGTAGATTAAAGCACTGTTATTGGATTGCGTCGAAGTAAAAACGCTATCAAGCGCCGCAACCGTTCGTGTCATGGAATAACGAGCTTCAAAACAGCGCCGCGCACAGACGGTCATCGCTACATGTTCTTCCGGAAGTAAGTTGAACCACCTGCGCAGAAGCCGTTCAACGCCTTCCACAGAATCCTCATCCGCCAACCCTGCGCCATCTCTTTCGATTTCCCGCCAGATATTCACTTGGCGGCTCACCAGGACAGGGCGACCGGCAGCCATGGCCTCCACCACGGAAATCCCAAGATTTTCTTGATGCGACGGAAGAATAAGCGCATCGCAGGCACGTAGCGCTCCCCATTTTATGTCACCGTCAATCTGTCCCGGCCAATGTACACGACCGATAATGCCTAACCGTCCCGCGGCTTTCCGCAGTTTTGCCTGCATCCCCTCGAAGTCTGGACCCGCTATCACCAGATCCACCTTTGGCGCAATCTTGGCAACACGGGCAAATGCTTCCAGCAGCAGATCACAGCCTTTCTTTTCGTGAATGCGCGCCAGAAACAGCAAATAGTGACGGCCACGAAGCTCAGGCAAGCAGCGATAAAGCTCCTCTATCTGCCGGTCTGAATCTAACTTCGCTGTCTTGGGATCTACAATTCCATACGGAACCACTACGCTCTTCCAATGGTTCGGGCGGAAACTAGCCTTCGCCAAATCACGTTCGGCGGTAGCGGTAAAAAAAACTGCCTTCGCCGCATGTAACACAGTGTGCTGCACGGGCCAGTAGAACAATTTTTTGATGAACTTCAGTGGGTATTTGCGATTGAACCACGGATCCAGCGCGCCATGGACAAAGATTCCGTATGGTTTGCCGGCGCGACGTGCGGCAAAAAATAGCGCCACTCCCGGAAACGTCCAGATCCCATTCATCACCAAGCCATCAAAGCGACGCGCATTCCGGCGCAGCCAGCTCCAAAGACGCGGCGAAAACGCATATCTGCCTAGATAGGATTGATTCAACGCATGAACCGGACAATCAATTCCGTGCAGATACTCAGCACGAGGACTATCTAGGCACACGACTTCAATTCCGGCACCTGCCGCACGGGAGGCTTTAATTAGTTGTCGAACGGCCTCCGGTGGTCCGCCATTCGCTGGAGAAAAGCTATCAATAATTTGTAAAATTTTCATTTTCGACCATTTGTTTGGCGCACTACGCACCAGATGATTACTTAGCGACGCCTATTGCAGCGTGGCAAACTCCGCGTAGACGTCTAACATCGTTTCAGGATTTGAATCCTGCCCCGCAAATAGCCTGTGCAATGAACGATAACTAAGGACAATAGCAACTAAAGAGAGCACGAGCGCTTTAGCGTTATTCATCCGCAATTGTCCTGTATCTACCCAAGGCTCAAGATATCTAGCGATTACTTCAATCCATTGTCCTAAGTGCCGGCGAAGCAGTGAATCCAGATCCTCGCCTAGTTCGAGAGTGCTATATTGCACCAAGCGTTGTAGCTCCTGCCGCGGTAGTATGGTGGCGGAGATCAACTCGAAGGTGCGCGTAACCGCTTCCTTGGCGTCTCCGGATTCGGCGATCCGCGCCAACATGTCACCGCGAAGTTGCACCTGCTGCAGCTCGCTATCCAGGGCGGCAATATAGAGGTCGCGCTTACTTGGATAATGCCGATAAATCGTAACCTCGTTGACGCCCGCCGCGGATGCGATTCCGCGTGTGTTAGCTCCGTTATAGCCATAGCGAGCAAACATCTCCGCCGCACTTGTCAAAATGCGGTTCTCGACGTCTCCTTTACCGGAAGTCGTCATTCTTGTCATATATGCCTCGGAGCCGGCAGCAGTTTTTGGTCTTGGCATTGCGTTGCACAAAAGTTGGAAAATCGTCTTCAGTAATTTCCTAGCCCTCAACTACGCCAATACCCAGACGCCGCAGCCTTGCGATTTAGTTATTCGTTTATCGATACGGGAAAAACAAGACTAAAGAATATTCTTCAATTAGGTGTGTTCTAATTTCTCGTTGCCTGGATGCGTAAATCTCTAGGAGGCCACCGGGAGCGCTTCCATAACCGCACTCCACCGGATCGGCAGGTCGCCGGCCGTTATTGGCTCCAGATCGTCCAAACTAACTTCCACGGAATAACTTCTCATGATGTGTTCCAAGGTCAGTACGACACGAAAACCGCTTTTGTGTCTTATTACGA
>Ga0255352_1001360_pt1 | contig 12274 bp, 8 predicted proteins | sample HBST0metaG_FD_189939 | JGI IMG/M metagenome (GOLD analysis project Ga0255352, IMG submission 189939) | Peat soil microbial communities from Stordalen Mire, Sweden - H.B.S.T0 | ecosystem: Environmental > Terrestrial > Soil > Wetlands > Peat | place: Sweden: Norrbotten County, Stordalen Mire...
GAGCGTGCGCCGGGTGGGTGCAGCTTTCACCAAATCGCCGACGCTGGGCACTTCGCGGCCTACGAGCAACCGGAGCCGGTGGCGGCGCTGTTGCAGGCGTGGCTCGGGCAGTTTCAGAGCTGATCTTGCATGTAGGGATGCGCGCTGACAGGCGTGTGTCGCGAGTGTTTTACTATTCGCGGAGCCAAGTTATGAAAAATCAGGAAACCAATCAAGCAAGTCGTCGCAGTTTTCTGGCGGGTGCGCCAGCCGCGGCAGCGGCGGGAATGCTGCTCGCTCGTGCCGCGTTTGCCCCGCGCGCTGCAGCCGCCGAGGGCACGGAAAAATATCAGGTCTTCAGCGCCGATGTGCTTGATGCCGCGCTGAAAGAGTTGAAGGCCAAGCCGGGCACGAAGAGCCTCTATCTCGACAAGGGCAATCTGGCGATGCTCACTTATGAGCGTGCCAAGAGCGCCAAAGAGTTCGAGTGGCACGAGGCGCGCGACCACGTCTTCTATATTCTTGAAGGAGAAACCGTGTACGAGTTGGGCGGCACGCCGAAGGGCGCGCATCAGCCGCGGGCGCATGAATGGCTGGCGCCGCAGTCGGAGGGCTTCGAGAAGGTGGCGCTGAAAAAGGGCGACCTGATTTCGATTCCGCGCGGCGTGCTGCATCGGCGCGTGACCTCGGGCGAGGTGAGCTTCCTGCTGATTACGGCGATTGGGGAAGAAACAGTTCAGAGTTCGTAGTTTTCAGTTCACAGAGTTTGTGCGTAATGCGTATTGAGAACTACGAACTGCGAACGGCGAACGACACAAGGGCCGGAGCGAACGCTCCGGCCCTTGTGCGTTAAAGCATTTTTCCAATTGGTGTAGAGCGAAAGCAGGATGCCGAGTGGCTTTTTCCTTAAGAAAAAGCCACCTTGCACGCCACTCAACACTGCACGCGTATTGGAAAAATGCTCTAGACGGTGAAGTCGGGGATGGCTTCGTAGCGTTCGACCGAGGCCAGCATCTTCTCGACCTCTTCGACTGGGCAAATGCCTCCGCGCGCGCCCTGGTCCATGCAGTTGCGGGCGGCGGCGGCGCAGGAGAAGTCGAGCGTGCGGTCCAGCGGCCAGCCTTGCAGCAGGCCGAAGATAAAGCCTGCATGGAAGATGTCGCCGGCGCCGGTGGTGTCGACGACGGGCACCTGGAAGGCGGGGCGCAGGTGCAAGTCCTCGCCGTCCCAGGCCAGTACGCCATCCTGGCCGAGCGTGGCGGCGGTCAGCTTGCAGCCGTAGCGTTTTTGCATTCCGCGCAGAGCCAGTTCGAGATTCGATTCGTCCATCAGGCGGCAAGGGAAGTCGCGACTGACGATCAGGTAGTCGATCAGTTCAATCAGCTCATCGACGCCATCGTAGATTTCGTCGAGATCGGCGGTGACCGGGATGCCGGCTTCGTGCGCCCAGGTGGCGGCGCGGATGGCGGCCGGTGTATCGAAGCCGTCCACATGCAGGGCGCGGGCATTGACGATCCACTCGCGCTCGAGTTCTTCGGGTGAAAGCGACATGCTGTCGCTGCGATAGCCAAGAACGGTGCGTTCGCCGCCGCCGTCGACCAGAATCAACGACTGTGGGCTAACGCCGCCTTCGGCAATGACAAGTTGCGCATCGACTCCGGCGCGTTCAAAGGCTTCGCGATGAATTCTGGCAGCGTCATCGCTGCCCAATTTGCCTACGTAGCGCGTGCTCAATCCCCAGGTCTGGCAGGCGACAATCGCGGAAGCGGTCTGTCCGCCCGGCAGGACGCTGAAGTGTTTGTATTCCATCTTCGAGCCGCGTGCCGGATATTCTGCCAGGGGAATCAGCGTGTCGGTGGCATTCAGTCCCACGCCGACGAGGTCGACCTTCGGATATTCCCTCATTCGTTCATTGTAAAGGGCCGGGGTGGCCGACGGCGCGGCACGCGGAAAATGCGTTAGGCTGGGAGAGAGAGACTTGCTCAAAAAATTTCTTTTGAATGGAAGCGACTTGGTGACTTCATCGGATGCGTCTTCGCGCCCCTTTCAGTTCGCGCAACCCGGCGGCCCTCTGGCCTGCGGACCGGTTTCACTGGAATCGCTGGCGCGGCGTTATGGCACGCCTTACTACGTCTATTCTGCCGACCAGATCGTGGCGCGGCTGGAACTGTTTCAGCGGGCTCTGGCCGGGCGCAATCATCTGGTCTGCTATGCGGTGAAGGCCAATTCGGCGCTGGCGATTCTGAGGCTTCTGGCCGGTCGCGGCGCGGGCTTCGATATTGTTTCGGGCGGCGAACTGGAGCGCGTGTTGACGGCCGCTCCCGAGGCCGCCGGTCGCGTCGTCTTTTCGGGAGTGGGCAAGACGGTTGCCGAGATTGATCGCGCCCTCGAAGCCGGCATTCTTGAGTTCAACGTCGAGAGCGAGGGCGAACTGAAGCTGCTCGAAGCGCGCGCCCGCCGCAGCAAGCAGCGCGCCCGTTTCGCGCTACGCGTCAATCCCGACGTCTTTGCCGAGACGCACCCGTATATCTCGACCGGTCTGCGCGAACACAAGTTCGGCATCGATATTCGCAAGGCCGCGGCGATCTATAAAAGCACGGTGGGCAGCAAGTGGCTGGAGCCGCACGGCATCAGCGTGCACATCGGTTCGCAGATTTGTTCGGCGGCGCCGTTTGGCGCGGCCATCGAGCGCGTGACCAAACTTGTTGGCCAGTTGCGCCGCTCGGGGATCGAACTGAAGTCGATCGACGCTGGTGGAGGCCTGGGCATTGATTACAGCGCCAAGAAGTTTGATGCGGTGGCCCATGTGGTCGAGTATGCGGAGGCCATCGACAAGGCACTCGGCGGTTTCGACGGACGCTTGCTGATCGAGCCTGGTCGTTTCCTTGTCGCGCAGGCCGGAGCGCTGGTCTCGAAGGTGCTCTATGTGAAGAAGAACGGCAGAAAGACCTTCGTGGTGACCGATGCGGCGATGACCGAGCTGATTCGTCCGGCACTCTATCAGGCGCACCACGAGATTGTGCCGGTCACCCCGCGCGAGGGCAAGCCGCAGGTGGTCGACGTGGTTGGCCCCGTCTGCGAGTCGGGCGATTTTCTGGCGCACGACCGCAAGCTCGCGCCGCTCGGCGCGGGCGACCTGATCGCCACGCTCGACGCCGGAGCCTACGGCATGGCACAAAGCTCCAACTACAACACGCGTCTGCGGCCGCCGGAGATTCTGGTCTCGGGTGCCAAGGCGCGGCTGATTCGCCGTCGCGAAACCATGGCCGATTTGCTGGCGGCCGAGCAACTCTAGGAGCCGTTCATCATCCTCAGCGTGCCGGAGGGCAGAAAGCGTTCTCCGGCATGTTGCGTCGGCGGAGTTACGGCACATGTGTTTTAAGATTTCAACGCAGCGCAAGGTCGCGCGAATCCATTAGAATCGCAGAGAATTACGGGGGAGATTTCTTATTGCAGAAACGCTCCGGAGAAGGCGGGTTTACGGCGATCCGGAGAGGCTGCGCGGCATTGCTCCGTTCCAGAAAAACGTTGCAAGGGGCGACTGGCGCGGGTGCAGGAAGCGCAGATTGCAATAGACAAATGTTTTCAAATCCTAGTATGATTCGGCTTTCAAGGTTGCAGCAGGCCCTCGGGTTCCTTTGGCTGCCGGGCCTTTGAAGGTGTGAGTCATGCACGCATCGTTCTTCACGATCGGCGATTACGGCACATGACTTGCCGCGGTTGTGCCTCTTTTCGCCGGGGTAGGCGTTGAGTTGGGGTTCGTTGCCGACGCTCGGAGACGGTTCGGAGACCATACGCAGTTGCACAGGTTGGCTGATGGCATGAGAACCGCGTGGTAAAGGTTCCGTGTGTCGGTGGACAGGGAGATGAAAGATTGGCCAAGACAAAGATCAAGCGGCTGTATCTGATTCCGATTCTCTCCAAGGCGCTTGACGTTCTGGAGCTGCTCGAACAGAACCACAACGCGATGACGTTGGAGGATGTTTATCAGCGGACGCACATCTCGAAGACCAGCGTGTATCGCATTCTGAAGACGCTGGTGCATCGTGGCTATGTGGCGCAGACGCAGAACGGGCAGTACCGCCTGGTCTCGCGGCCGCACAGGTTGCGCTTCGGCTTCGCCGTGCAGAGCGCGGAGATGCCCTTCCCTATTGCCGTTTCGCAGAGCATTACCGCGGCGGCAGCGGCGGCCGGGGTCGAACTTCTGATTCTCGACAACCAGTACGATCCGGATATTGCCGTCAGGAATGCCAATGAGTTTGTGACCAAGCACGTCGATCTGGTGCTGGAGTATCAGGTTGAAGAGGTGGTTGCGCCGCGCATCGCGCACATCTTCAAAAAGGCCGAGATTCCGCTGATTGCCATCGACGTGCCGCACCCGAATGCAACCTACTTCGGCGTGGATAACTTCGAGGCCGGCTATGAGGTGGGCACCATTCTGGCTCAGTATGCGCTACTGAAGTGGAAGGGGCGCGTGGACCGTGTGGTTGGCGTGGGCTTCAGCGAGGCGGGCAGCTTTGTGCAGAGCCGCATCACGGGCGCCTTCGACGGTATTCGTGATCGGATCAAGAGTATTCCCGACGAGCGCTTTGTGCAGATCGATGGTCGCGGACTGCGCGACCCCAGTCGCAAGGCGATGCGCGAGGCGTTGCGTGACTACCGGCCAGGCGAACTGATTCTGGTTCCCGCTGTCAACGATTCCAGTGCGCTGGGCGTGCTCGATGCGGCGCGGGAAGCTGGCTGCGAATCGAACATCGCTATCGTTGGCCAGGATTGTATCCCTGAGGCGATCGAGGAGATGCGCAAGGGCAAGGGCGCGCTGATCGGCTCGATTTCGCACGAGGTGGAAACCTATGGGCCGCGCCTGATTCAGTTGGGAATCGCACTGCTGCGCGGCAACATCGTGCCGCCATTCAACTATGTGCATCACCGTGCGGTGACGCAGGAAACGCTGGCGGCCGAAGATGGAACGCTGAAGGCAGCGGAGCAGGAATAAGGGAAGGACTCCGCGCTTATGGCGCGGAGTCCTTCTGCGGTAGAAGCCTTTTTCTGTAGAGACAGGCTATTGGCGGCAAACGTTTACTCTTTTGGGAGACTGAAGAACGATCATGCAGAAAGCTGCGCGTGTTGCGATTGATCTGGGCGCTCAAAGTTGTCGCGTCTCTTTGTTACGTTGGCTGGGCTCGAAGCCTTCCATCAAGGTAGTGCACCGCATTCCGAACGCGCCCGTGCATCAGGGAACCTCGCTGCACTGGAATCTGGACAGTATTTTGGCCGGACTCGAAGAGGGCCTGCGCAAGGCCGCGGAGATTGCCGACGAAGGTGTTGCCTCGATTGCCGTCGATTGCTGGGGCGTGGACTATGTGCGCATCGACGCGAATGGCAAGCCGCTCGGCGCGCCCTTCTGCTATCGCGACGAGCGCACCACGGCGACCAAGGAAGAGGGCGACCGGCGCATCGCGCCCTACGATCTTTACCAGATTACCGGCGCGATGCCGGCCAAGCTCAACACGGCCTATCAACTGATGGCCGATCCGGCTGCGGGCATCGACGCGAAGACGCCGTGGGTCACGATTCCCGAGTACATTCTCACCTGGCTCGGCGCACGACGCGTCTGCGAATACACGCACGCCACGCATACCGGGCTGGTGGATCTGAAGACGCACGACTGGTCGCGCGAGGCCTTTGAACGGCTGGGACTGGCGATAGAAGCCGCGCCGCCGATTGTGCGTGCCGGAACCGTCGTGGGCAAGGTGACCGGGCCGCTGGCATCGCTCGAAGCCTATGGCAACACGCAGTTGATCGTGCCCGCCTGCCATGACACGGCCTCGGCCATCGCCGGCATTCCCGCCGACATGAGCACCATTGCCTACATCAGCTCGGGCACCTGGTCGCTGGTGGGCATGCGCACGCCGACGCCAGTCACCACGCGCAAGGCCTTCGATTCGGGGTACACGAATCTGGGCGCGGCCTCGGGCGATCTGCTCTTCCACTCGTCGATCAACAGCATGTGGGTGCTGCAGCAGTGCATGTTGTACTGGGAAGCGCAGGGGCGCGGCTGGAAGATTGCCGACCTGGTGAAGGCCTCCGAAGAGGTCTCCTCCTCCTCCGGCTTCCTCGACATGGACGCCGAGGCGCTGATGCTGGACTCCGACATGCCGAATCGCATTAACGGCGAACTCGTCAAGCGCGGCTTCGATCCGATTCCCGACGTGGCAGGCAACGAGCCGCTGTTTGCACGCCTGATTGTCGAGAGTCTTTCGGTGCGCTATGCGGCGGCTCTTGCCAGCCTTGAACAGATGCTGGGCGTGAAGCTGACCGGCATTCACATGCTCGGCGGCGCGAATCGCAACAAGCTGCTGGTGCGGCTCACCGAAGAGCGCACCGGGTTGCCGATTCAGATCGGGCAGACCGAGTCGACCACCGTCGGCAATCTGGCCGTGCAGATGGCTTCGAGCGAGAACGGCGGCAGACCGGTCGATGCGAGTTCGATCTGCAAGTGGGCCAAGGTGCTCTGCGAGGCATAAAGCCACGCGGAACGCACTCTAAAAATCTTCTCTACATGAATTGGCTCTGGAGGCCGCATCGCCTCCAGAGCCGTTTTTTATGCGTGGACGACAACGGCGTCGACGGCCGTGTCGATGCGCGCCAGCACATCGTCGGAGAGCTTCACGCCAATGGCGCGCACATTGTCGGCAATCTGCTCGGGGCGCGAGGCGCCGATGATGGCTGAGGCAATCTCCGTGCGGCGAAGAATCCAGGCCAGCGCCATCTGCGCCATCGTCAATCCCAACTCGTCGGCGATGGGCTTGAGATGTTCGACGGCTGTTAGCAGCGCATCCGAGCGATAGTGGCGGCCTGCGGTTTCCATGAATTGATTCATTTGCGGATTGGCGGCGCGGCTTCCCGGCGGCGGTGGCTGGCCAGGACGATATTTGCCGGTGAGCACGCCGTGCGCCAGCGGTGAGAAGGCGAGGTTGCCGATGCCGTGCCGCGCGCAGGCAGGGAAGACCTCAGCCTCGGGCTTGCGCCAGAGAATCGAATACTGCGGCTGGCTGGAGCAGAAGCGCGTCAGATTGTTTTCATTGGCAATGCGTGCGGCCGCGTCGATCTGCGCGGCGGTCCACTCGCTGAAGCCGATGGCGCGCACCTTGCCGGCCTTGACCGCGCGGTCGAGTGCGGCCATCGTCTCTTCGAGCGGCGCCTCCGTATCGAAGCGGTGGCACTGGTAGAGATCGATGAAATCCGTGCCTAGTCGCTCCAGCGAGCGGTCGAGTTGCTTCTCGATTTGCGCGGCGGAGAGGCCGTGCTCGGGTTCGTCGCCAATGGGGAAGAAGAGCTTGGTGGCGATGAGAACGCGGTCGCGCGGCAGGCTCTGGAGCGCCTCGCCCAACACGCGCTCGGCCTCGCCCGCGCCGTACTGGTTGGCGGTGTCGAAGAGCGTGATGCCGTGCTCGAAGGCCGCGTGCATGCAGCGAATGGCCTGTGCGCGCTCAAGGCCGCCGGCTACCGTCAGCCAGGTGCCAAAGCTCAACTCGGAAACTTCCAGGGGTCCTGTGCCTAACCGGCGATACTGCATGTTTTGCTCCTTGGGAATGCTGCTGAAAATGGAGATGTCCTTATTTTACAAATCCGGTGTATGCAATGAATCGAACGGTTCCTGAAATACAAAGAATCCCGGCAGGGTGGTGCCGAATCCGTATCAAAAGAAGTTCTGTGTGCAGGCTATAGCGGTTTCAGAAATGGTAGGGAGTGGAACCATGCAGCAGAGTTGGCGCGACGACCTTGCATGAGGCTGGTGACTTCGCCGTATTCCTGAAACCGCTCTGAACCGGCTTCAAACATTTTTTGAAATTCGGAGGTAACCCATTCGTATGCGTACAAGCTCTCGTTATGCCATTCTGGCTGTGTCCTGCGCTATTCCCCTTGCGGCGCAGACCAGGCAACCGAAGCTCATCGACGTTCCGATTCAAACCGCCGATGGGGCCGATGCGGGCAATGTGCTTCTGATCCCGAAAAAGAACGGTGTTGAGTTCAAGGTGAACCTGAAAGGTCTGCCTCCGGGTGAGCACGCCATTCATGTGCATCAGAAGCCGCTGTGTGAAGGCCCGGCCTTTGCCAGCGCGGGTGGACACTTTAACCCTGCCGGGAAGCAGCACGGCATTCACAACCCCGAGGGCCATCACAACGGAGACCTGCCGATCAACCTGACGGCGGCGGCCGATGGCACGGCGCACGCCGACACCTTTTCCGCCGACGTGACGCTCGCTCCTGGCGCGGCGAATTCGCTGGTGGCGAATGGCGGAACCTCGCTGGTGGTGCATGCTTCAGCCGATGACATGATCTCCGACCCGGCTGGAAATGCCGGTGCGCGCATTGCCTGTGGCGTGATTCCGGGCGTGCAGTAAAGCATACAAAAAAACGCCGGACGGATTCGCTTCCGTCCGGCGCTTTTTTTCTGCCTTTGTCATGAACAGCCCTGCGGCAATCGCGGGGAATACCTCCCGAAGGGATTATCCGAGGGCCTGCACGCAGCCCTTGCCGACGATCGCTTCCATGCCTTCGATCCATGCCTTGTCGGCGGAGACGCTCATGGCCTCGGGTTCGAGCATGACCGCGTACTCCCCCTTCTTTTCGAGGTAAATCATGATCTTGCCCGGCCCCGGCGCGGCGTCGGCGGTGCTTTTGATCTGCTGGAACATCGCCTCGCTGACGCTATCGAGATTGAGGCGCAGACGAATGCCCGAAGGCAGCTTGACCTGCACGGCATCGAGCGCGTGAATGCCGCTGAGCGAGATCTTCGGCGCGGCCTCGTCGTCGCCCATCAGAATGCCGCGCACCAGCACCGGCGCTTCAATGTGCAACTGCTGTTGCAGCCGCTCGTAGTCGCGTGAAAAGCAGATCAGGTCGATCTTGCCATAGGCGTCTTCGAGCGAGGCCATGGCGTAGACCTTGCCGTCGCGCTTGCTCTTCTGTACGCGGAGGCCGACGATGAGTCCGGCTACCTGAACCTCGTCGGACGGATCGATCTCCTTGCCCCAGCGCCGCTCGGGCGGCTTGCGTTCTAGCGCGTCGGCAGTCGAGATGACGCCGGGAAGATTGCGAATCTTTTCGGCGTACTTGTCGAGCGGGTGGCCGGAGACGTAGAAGCCCAGCACCTCTTTTTCATTGGCCAGCCGTTCGCTTTCTTCCCATTCGGGCACGTTCGGCAGGTCGTCGCCAGCCTTGGCCGCGGGCGTGGCTTCGTCGAAGAGTCCGAAGAGCCCGGCCTGGCCCTGCTCGGCGTCGCGCTGCGCCTTCTGCGCGCGCTCGATGGCCTTGTCGACGGCGGCCATCAGCGGACCGCGCTTGCCCAGCGAGTCGAGCGCGCCGGCTTTGATGAGCGACTCGATCACGCGCTTGTTCATTACATGCAGATCGACCTTTTCGCAGAACTCCCAGATGCTTGAGAAGCGGCCGCCCAGTTCTTCGCGTGCCTTGATGATCGATTCGATGGCGTTGCCGCCGACGTTTTTCACTGCGGCCAGACCGAAGCGGATGGTGTCGCCGGTCGGCGTGAAGTGGGCCATCGAAACCTGCACGTCGGGCGGCGCAACGGGAATGCCCGTATCCCTGCATTCGCCGATGTACTTGACGACATTCTCCGGCTTCGAGGTTTCCGATGTCAGCAGCGCGGCCATGAACTCGACCGGATAATGCGTCTTCAGATAAGCCGTCTCGTAACTCACCAGACCATAGGCCGCCGAGTGCGACTTGTTGAAGCCGTAGCCGGCGAACTTCTCCATCTGGTCGAAGATTTCGACGACCTTGTCTTTGGGATGGCCGTTGGCCAGCGCGCCTTCAATGAAGCGCGAACGCTGCTTGGCCATCTCCTCGGGCTTCTTCTTGCCCATGGCGCGGCGCAGCAGGTCGGCCTCGCCAAGCGAGTAGTTGGCCAGCACGTTGGCGATCTGCATCACCTGTTCCTGATAGACCATCACGCCGAGGGTTTCCTTGAGCACCTTTTCCATCGGCGCCAGCGTATATTCCACCTTGCGCCGGCCCCACTTGCGCTCAATGTAGTCGTCGGTCATGCCGCCCTGGATCGGGCCGGGGCGATAGAGCGCCGTGAGTGCCGTCAGTTCTTCGAGTCGCTCCGGCTTGTAGCGCCTGAGCATGTCGCGCATGCCCGAGGATTCGAACTGGAAGACGCCCGAGGTCAATGCCTGTTGAAAGACCTTGACGAAGGTCTCCTCGTCGTCGAGTGGAATCTTGGCCATATCGACCTGTTCGCCGCGATTGCGCTGGATGTTCTTCAGGCAGGCGTCGATGACCGTCAGCGTTGTCAGGCCCAGAAAATCGAACTTGAGCAGGCCCATCTTGTCGACCGACTTCATGTCGTAGGCCGTTACGATTTCTTCGTTCTTGGTGCGCGCCACCGGCACCAGCTCCGTCAGCGGGCGTGGCGCAATCACCACGGCTGAAGCATGCACGCCCTGCCCGCGCACCAGCCCTTCCAGCTTCTTGGCCGTGTCGATCAGGTTGCGCACCGTGGCGTCGTTGTCATAGATTTTCTGCAGATCGGGCACGTCTTCGAGCGCCTTGTCGATGGTCATGCCGACGGTGGACGGAATCAGCTTGGCGATTTTGTCCACGTCGCCATAGGGCAGGTCGAGCGCGCGGCCGCAGTCCTTGATGGCGGCCTTGGCGGCCATGGTGTTGAAGGTGATGATCTGGCTGACCTGGTCGCGGCCGTACTTGCGCACCACGTAGTCGTAGACCTCGCTGCGGCGATTCATGCAGAAGTCCACGTCGATATCGGGCATCGAGACGCGTTCGGGATTGAGGAAGCGCTCGAACAGCAGCACGTTCTGCATGGGATCGATGTTGGTGATCTCCATGCAGTAGGCCACCAGCGAACCGGCTCCCGAGCCGCGGCCCGGGCCCACCGGTACGCCGTGATCCTTCGCGTATTTGATGAAGTCCCAGACGATCAGGAAGTAGCCCGAGTAGTGCATCTGATGGATGATGCCGATCTCGTAGTTGAGCCGCGTTTCATATTCGGCGACCGAGGTCTTCAGTTGCCCGCTCTCTTCGAGTCGCCGGACGGCCGTCTCCATCCGCTTCTTGAAGCCCCTGCGGCAGATCTCCTCGAAGTAGCTGTCGATGGTGTGCCCTTCCGGCACGTCGAACTGCGGCCAGGGGTTTTCCACCTTGTGCAGCTTGAAGTTGCACCGCTCGGCAATTTCCATGGTGCGCGTCAGCACGCCCGGCTCGCCCGAAAAAATCTTCTCCATCTCATCGGCGCTCTTGACGAAGAACTGGTCGGAGTCGAAGCGGAAGCGGTTCGGGTCGTGAATCTTCGCGCCGGTCTGCACGCAGAGCATCACATCGTGCGCGTGCGAATCCTCGCCGCACAGATAGTGCGAATCGTTGGTGGCGATCATCGGGATGCCCAGATCTTTTTCCAGCCGGAAAAGATCCTTCTGAATCTTGTGCTCCTGTTCGAGGCCCTGGTCCTGTACTTCGAGGTAGTAGTTGCCCTTGCCGAAGATGTCCTGATACTGGAGCGCGACGGCCTTGGCCTTTTCGTAGTTGCCGGCCATCAGCGATTCGCAGACCTCGCCGCTCAGGCAGGCCGAGCTGCCGATCAGGCCCTTGGAGTGCTCGGCGAGAAATTTCTTCGAGATGCGTGGCTTGCGGTAGAAGCCGTGCAGCGAGGCCTCCGAGGTGATGCGCACCAGATTGCGGTAGCCCTCTTCATTTTCAGCCAGCACCAGCAGGTGGTTGTAGTCGTCGCCCTGGGCCGGAGCGCGGTGGTCCTCGTTTTTGCACACATACAGTTCGCAGCCGAGAATGGGCTTGACGCCGGCCGCTTTGGCCGCGTCGAAAAAGTGTACCGCGCCGTAGATGTTGCCGTGATCGGTCATCGCGACCGACTTTTGGCCCATTTTGGCTACCTGTTTGGTGAGTTTTTTCAGGTCGCAGGCGCCGTCGAGCAGCGAGTATTCCGAGTGCAGATGCAGATGTGTGAATTCAGCCATGACTTCTTTGATTCTAGCTGCCGGGTCGCCTTCGCGCCTTGCCTGAATCCGTGCCAGAATGTGGGCTTCATGAGGAAAACCGGCTAGGATTTTTCCAAATGCCCGGTCGTGATCGGTTTATCGGCGTTTGCTGCCTGGCATCGTGCGTGTCGCGTTATGCTCTAAATATGAATAGCCCCCAGATCCAGGGCTGCAAAAGCGAAGCTGTGCGAGGGCTCTTTGCGTCTGGACCTGGCAAGTGCTGCGATTCTCTTTGTTGAATGGTCTTTTTT
>Ga0255352_1001370_pt1 | contig 12207 bp, 8 predicted proteins | sample HBST0metaG_FD_189939 | JGI IMG/M metagenome (GOLD analysis project Ga0255352, IMG submission 189939) | Peat soil microbial communities from Stordalen Mire, Sweden - H.B.S.T0 | ecosystem: Environmental > Terrestrial > Soil > Wetlands > Peat | place: Sweden: Norrbotten County, Stordalen Mire...
TCTCCGCGCATCGCCGGCTCGCCTCGGAGTTCGGCAATCAGCCCGATCATGTCGTGGCCGAAGCGCGGCAACGCGGCCAGAAAAAGGAAGTGGAACGCGTCCCGGAAAAGACACTGCAGGCCGCGCGGGAGGCCGTGACCTTTGCCCGCGAGCGCAACTTCGAGCGCGAGGCCGTCACCGACGAGCGCGCCCTCTTCCGCGATGCGTTACGGCGCGGCATGGGCGAGACAACATACGGCCAGGTTCGCGCCAGCGTGGAGGCGCGCCTGGTCTCCGGCGAGTTGCAGCTTGTATCCGGGCAGAAGCACGGGACCGCGCGGCAGTTCACCACTGCTGAGACGGTCCGCGCCGAGAAAGAAGTCTTGCGGCAGATGCAACAGGGGCAGGGCCGCACTGAGCAAATCATGCCGGTCCAGCAGGCCGTGGCGCACACAGCCAAGTATCCCCATCTCAACTCCTCCCAGCGGACAGCCGCCGAGGAAATTTTGACCTCTCGCGACGTGGTGCAGGGGCTTCAAGGGAGCGCCGGAGTTGGGAAGACAACGGCCTTGAAAACGGTACGCGAAGCCGCAGAACAGCGCGGCTACATCGTCGAGGGTTTCGCACCGACTTCCCGCGCCGCGCATCAGCTCCGCGACGCGGGGATCTCCGCCGACACGTTGCAAGGCTTCCTTGCCAAGTCGAAGCAGCCAACGCCGGATCGCCACCTATATATGGTGGACGAGTCGAGCCTTGCCAGCACCAAACAGGTGAGCGATTTTCTTTTGAGGCTCGGCCCAGGCGACCGCGTTTTGTTCATCGGCGACACGCGCCAGCACCAGGGCGTAGAGGCTGGCAAGCCCTTCGAGCAACTGGTCAATGCCGGAATGAAGACCGCCAAACTCGATCAGATCGTGCGCCAGAAAGACCCGGAGTTGCTGCACGCTGTCGAGCATCTGTCGCGCGGCGAGGTGGCCGAAGGCATCGCGCTTTTGGAACAACAAGGCCGGGTCACGGAAATTTCCGATCCACAAAAGCGCATCGCCTCGATTGCTCGAAATTTCGCCGACAGCCCCGGCAACACCATTATTGTCTCTCCCGATAACACTTCGCGCCGCGAGATCAACCAGGCCGTCCGCACGGAGCTACAGGCGCGTGGCATCGTCGAATCCGAAAATCACGCCATGCGTGTACTCACGCCGCGTTCCGACATGACCGGAGCCGACCGGGCCTGGGCGGCACGATACGAAGTGGGCGACGTGCTTCACTACCAGCGCGGCAGCACAGTTCTCGGTATCGAGCAGCACAGTTACGCGCTGGTAGTCGCTACCGATCCCAAATCCAATCTTCTGACAGTCAAGAAAGCGGATGGTCAACAAACCACCTATGATCCATCGCGGCTGCGCGGCATCTCTGCGTACAGGGAGATTGAGCGGGAGTTTGCCGTTGGAGACCGGCTGCAATTTACCGCGCCGAACCGGGAGTTGGGCGTTGCCAACCGCGACCTCGGTACAATTCAGAACATCGACGAGGACCGCAATATCAGCGTTCGCATGGATGGCAACAAGGACAGAACCGTTACCTTTAACGCCAATGAAATGCGACACTTCGACCACGGTTACGCCGTGACCTCGCACAGTTCGCAAGGACTCACTGCCGAGCGCGTTTTCGTCAACATGGACACCAATGTCCATCCCGAACTCATCAATGATCGCTTTGCTTACGTCTCGGTCTCACGGGCCTCGCAGGATGCGCAAATTTTCACGAACTCGGTATCCACGTTGACCGCAAGCCTGAGCCATGCCGTTTCCAAAACTTCTGCGTTGGAGATCCCGGCTGCTCTCACGGTGTGATCAAAGCACATCATTTATTGTCAGACGCTACGCGACTTGAATTTTCAAGGACGCAATGCAGCTACCAGCATCCTTTGCTCAGTAGCACCCACTAAAGATAAGGTCCCTTTGAACAGCCTTGTCTCCACTCATCCAGTATTCATAATGCGAGCAGAGAAGGAATACTTTTGAGAAGGTTTAGTTGGGCTAGGGGCCACTGCTTTGGGCGCGCGATGTGGCCCTTATCGTCTATTGTGCAGACGGAGAAGTCAGTAAGGATTTCTGCCAGCTGCGGTTCAGATTGAGAGATGCAGAACGTACTGGTCGACTTCTTTGTTTTGGGCTCAAATGCCTCTTTGTACCCTAGCCTGTTTGTCTTCCTATTCAGGAGATCTCTGTATGATGCGACATACATTTCATCCACGAATGCTTGTACGAAGAGAAGCGGTTTGCGAAACTTGTTCACCCAAAACTCTATATCGGCCCATTCTTCTGTTTTGACGGTTATGGACAACGGCCCCTCCCCGTGTTTCCGTCGCTGACCGCAGTGCCATAAGCTACTCTTGACTTCAATTCCGCAGACACACTGATTGAAAACCTCTATGTCACCGTCCATTATCGGGTGTGTCTGCCACGATGCAATCTGATCGCGGTAATTCGCTTCAACCTCTTCAGGGAACACGAGAAGATCTGGTCTCTTCCCTTCGATTGCTGTGAATTCTCGATAGCGTAATCGCCGTTCTTCATAGCCGGCTTCCTTGGGAATGATCCCGTCAGATGGGCCAAACGAAACAAGTTTGTACCCCTGCCATTCAGCATTCAGGAGCAGTTGCTCAGCCCACTCCCCCTGTCCCTGATTCGTTTGGAAATCTTCCTTGCGAGCTTCTTTGGCTTCAAAAATCGAGCGATGACCGTACTTCTCGAAGAGCTCAATCAATAAAGCAGTGGAACTATGATCGGATAGGAATTCGCGTTCGGGATCAGGATTGAGAAGAAACATTGCTCTCTCCCTCTCGATATCCAGAAGGTTTGCCCGTTCGACATAACGGAGAAGGTATCGCTTCTCCGATTGCTGAAGCTCAAAAACAACGTCCTTGGAGGCTCTCATCTTGCCTGTCCAATCCATGCCATCAATTGGTCCAGGTCGTGTGCCCAAAAGAGAGTCAGCCCGCGCTGCTGCGCATCGATCAGGTTGTGCAGTTTGTAGACGCCGCTCAAGACGGCGACCGGCACCACGTTCAGGACCCCGAACTGCTTTGTCCACTCCACAGCTTTGACGGCGGCATCGTTGTTCAGGCGCTTCACCGAATTGGTCGAGGAGTTGGAGACCTTGCATTCAATGGGCATCACCCGCTGGTCCCACAGCCCAACAAGGAAATCCGCTTTCCTGATTCCCAGCAAACTCTCGCGGCAGAACTGACCAGGATTGGGCGCCTTGTTGAAGGTATCCACTTCGCGCGTATCTACTTTTGTGAGGCCGTTCGCCAGGAGTGCCTCTTCGACCAGTAGCTCTTGTTGGTTTTTACCTTCGCTTCTGCGGCTGGTACTCACATGGCTCGAAGCCATGAGGGCAGCAGAAGCCAGCACGGCGGCTTTGCGTTCTTCCTCGCTCGGCTCCCGGTTCTCGGCAACCCAAACGAATCTGCGTCGATCGAGGCCCAACCGGACGACCTGGAGTACGCGTGCGGCCATTTCTTGGTCTGCCTTCAGCCGCGAAGGGCTGAGAACGGCCTCGGCGAGAACCTTCAGATCATCTTCCGAGACCGGCGGCCCCGTCAGATAGCGAAACGCCTTCAGTAAATCCGCATTGGTCAGAATGTCCAGCGAGTGTTGATCCAGTTGCGCCAGATCGACGCTGGCCTCCAATAGGTCCTCTACTGTGCCCTGGTATTGTTCGAAGGCTTCCAGGTAGGCTTCGAGCGGCTCTTCCATGCGTTCCTGCCGGAACAGTGCCTGCGCCTTCACCAAACCGTTCGTAAGTTGTTCTTCAGTCCATCGGGGGACTTCGATCATGCCATGCTCTCCAGCATCTCTGGACTCGGGACCGGGATGCGCTCCATTTCCCGGGGCTCAAACTTAGTCAGTCCGCCGGCGTAGGTCCGGCCCTGATGCATAGAGACCGCCGTCGACAGAAAATTGGCCAACCTGTTCAGAAGCTCTGTCGACATTGGATCACGCGGATACAGGCCATGGGCAATGTTGATGTGTCGGGCATCTGCTAAGTTACGCACGAAGGCCGGTGCGCGCCGGGCCATGTACGTGGCTAGGATTGGAGCTGGCGTGCGGAGACCTACCGACCACCACGCTCTGCGATTCTTAGCGACATAACCGTCGTTGGCACCGGCCGACTTGGCCACCTTCATGAATCGGTCAATGGCTTTCCTATCTTCTTTGTCGAAGACCGAAAGGTCAGCGGGAATATCGATGACCCTGCGCAGCAGCGAAACGTCGGCCAGGACCGCTCCTGCAGCGAACAATTCCTTCGCACGTGTAACGGTCGGAAACAGAACGGACTCGGGCAGATCGGCGCTGTGCATACCGGCAATCCAAACACGATTCGCTCCGGTGACCTGTCCGCGATGCACTCGGCAGAGTTCTCCCAGCTCGACATAGCCTTTCGGAATATCTACTATTTTCCGGGTGAGGGGGGACCAGCGGTTTTCGGTTTCCAGACGATTGCGGTGCAACATCTGTCCTGCCGTCAAAGCACCCTTTTGATCGATATATTTCACGCGTTTCATGCGGATCTTCGTCGGTTTCGAGCCGATGATGAACTGCGCGATGGCCGAGGTTGTTGCCGCATCCTCGAATGTAGAGGATGTGGGTTCGATGACGGTAATGCCTTGCCCCCCAAGCTGATTCAGGAACAGCTCGCGCACCAATTTCCCATAGTTAACGTCGAGCCACTCTGCTGACGTGATGAAAGTTCCAAAATCTTCCTTGCGCGCCTTGAGGGCAGTGGCAAGAAAGAAGTACACGTGCAGGCCAGCAAGCTGACTACACGAGAGCCCCAACTTTCCAGCCTCTTCTGTTAGCCAGGTCTTGGCTTCTGTTGAGAGCTGATGATGCCGCACATAGGGAGGATTCCCGATGAAGAGAGTCTTCCCCTTTGCCTTGGGGAGCCTTACTGTCCGGTAATCTCCGCAGATGACCTTCGACCGGTCCGCCAGACCGGCGACGGCAAGGTTTGCACGAGCCATGAGTGTAGCAAGTGGGTCGATATCGACACCCACCAGCTCCGCATTAGGAAATTTCTTTGCAGCCAAGCGCAGGAAATTTGCCGAGCCCACCCCAGGATCGACGACACGAACTGGGTCAAATTTTTGATCAAAGGCCCACTTCACCATTGTTTGTGAAACATACCGAGGTGTGTAGGTCGCTCCCAACTCACGGCGCTTTTCCGGCGTACGCAAATAACAAAACGTATCGCCAAGCGGGTCCTCGCCCTTCTCAATGATCTTTCTGTAGTTGGCAGCGTCTTTTTCGGAGAATGCTGCGGTGTTCTTCGCAAGCGCCTCTTCTGCAGGGGACCAACCCGCTACGCTCCGCGCACCGAGAGCCAGAGCCAGGGACTTCAGGTGATATTCGGTTCTCAATTCGAGATAGATGGCCATGTCTCAGCTCGCTTTCTCCCAACGAAGCACAAAGCGATCGTTGGGTGCGTCGTGCAGAGCCTGTTTTGTACCCAGGTATTGCTCGGTGATCTGAATGCTCGAGTGCCCGAGGAGAAGTTGGATTTGCTCCAGCTCCCCGCCGCGGCTACGACACAGTTTGGCGCACGTGCGGCGCAGATCGTGCGGCCGGATGTTTTCTAAGCCGATCTGTTTCCCATACTGGCGCACGGTGTCGAGGACGGCTTGTTCTGAGATCGTACGGCCGACAATCTGTCCATGCCTGCTTATAGCGCAGAAGAGACGGCCAGAGGTGAATCCGGATGCTGAGAGCCAATCGTCGATGGCCATTTTGACCCAGGGCGGCACCGGAACAGAACGGACGCGCCCATGTTTACCTTCGAGGTCGATGATGATCCAACGGCCGTCCCGCTGCTGAATGTCCTCGACGTTCAGTGTCGAAAGCTCCCGGCGGCGCAGGCCGCAGCCTACGAGTAAACCAAGCAGCGCTCTGTCGCGCTTGCCTTTTAACGTCTCAGGCGTAGGTGCATTGATGAGCTGCTCGGCCTGTTTCTCTGTCAGCCAGCTCCCCGTACTAACCCCGGACTTGGGAATGCCCTTTACGCGCGTGATGGCTGCGGCATCGTCAAGGGACAGGAGATTATTGTCCGCCGCCTGAACGGCGAGCTTGCGAATCGCGGCTAAGCGCTGATTGATCGTAGAGGCCGAATAACCTTTGGCTTCAAGAGCCGCACGATGTGCCTGTACTGTTCCTTTTGTGAATTCAAGGCGTCCTTGTTCCTCCCACCATAAGAAAAAATCGCGCAGAGCCTTTTCATACATCGCGCGAGTGAGAGGGCTGGACACGGCATTGAGAACAAGCGTCATCACCGCAGCGTAAGGGGAAGCAGGCCGCTCTGCCTCGACGGAAATAGGGACAGGCTGATTCATGACTCCCTCGCCAGTTGCTCAAGCTCAGCTTGAAAAGCTGCGCGGAGAGTCCTCCGTTTATCCAGTTCCAAGAGATCCTTAACGGAGACTTCGGCTGGGCACTCCTGGCCAGCGAGGTTCTGGCGACGCATCAGTGGCCGGTCCTGCTCGTCGAGTGCAGCTAGCTGAGCTTGAACTTCGGCCACCCTTCGCTTTTTGTTCTCATCCAACACGTGCCTAGAATAGCACGATCTGGGCTCCCATAAGAAGTATTATAAAAAGTCAGGAATACAAGCACCAGATGAGGGGGAAGACTGCAGATGATCCGAAGTTTAGCCCAGGCCCGCCAGATCCTCGGCGTTGATCGGGATCAGGTGAAATTTTGGGCTTCCGCCTTCAGGAATTACCTGGGGAGGTCCGCAAACCCGAATGCAGGCCAGTCGCGGGAGTTTACCGATTCCGACATGCTCGTCCTGATGCACGTGGCTATGTATTGGGAGGACAACCCCGATATCGAGAGCATCTGTATACGGTTGAACTGCGAAGAGCATATCGACAACGAACTGTATCGCCGAATCCTGTATGAACACACACCCATCTTGCAGGAGCCGTCCCCGAATCTGGACGAGACTTGGAAAGGCGGCGTTTTTCTGAATGGAGGCGGCGTAAATGAGTACCTTGCCCTAGCTCGCAGCTATCGGGAGGCTGCAGATACTCTTCTCGATTCGGCCCTTCAGAGCGGCGAGCCCCGCGACTGGGCTTACCCGGTGCTGTTTGCATACCGGCACACGCTGGAGCTTTACTTGAAGATCATAGGTGAAGTCCAGGAACGTACGCACTCGCTGGAGCGCTGTGTCTATCTGGTCGAACGACGACTGGACCAGAAGATCGGCACGCCCATTCGCAACTGGATCATCGAATTGGACCGAATCGATCCTGCCGGGACCGCGTTTCGCTTTGCCGAGGACGAGGTCGGAACCTTGAGAAACGCCGAATACTGGGTTGACTTCCACCACCTGAAACATGCAATGAAGCTCGCTTTCCAGGCCCTGGATGAAGCGTCACTTCAGATGAAGATCCGCGAGATCTGAGTCGATTCGTTCCCTCTTCCTAATTCCGGTCGTCTTTAGAAACTGGTGATTAGCCTGCGAAAACTCTCCTAATCTATCTGAAACATTGAAATCGCCGAGGGTGCGACTCTCCTATCCACTTCGGCCCCAGTTGGTTCTTCGAATTCGACTCTCCATTTGATCGTTCGCAGCTTCAAGGTCTGAAATCACCTGTTTAAGCTTGTCAATATATCTCCGCGCAGGCTCAGGCAAAGCTCTGATTTCGGCAGGTGTCAACTCTGCAGTTTCAGCGAGCAGCCGATTGTAACGCTCGATCTCGCCGCCTAATCCTACCTGTTTGAGCAGCGCTAGGAGTGCTTCGACTTCTGTGTCCACCTGAGATGCCGTGGTTTCTTCTCCGCGATCCTTTTGGTAGGTAACGACATGGCCAGGATGCAACTCCTGAAGCGGGACACCAAACGTCTCGGCCCAACGCTTCAAATGGTCCTTTCGTGGGTCTGACCAATGGGCCGCCGCCTCTCTGATGGTCATCGTGCCGACTATTTTGTCATTCGTCATCTGAATAGGTCCATAATTTTGAGTTGTTGTTGCGGCCCATTGGGAATCTCGGTGCATTCCGACGCATCGTTCCAACTAGGATAGCCCCTCTGCAGTTCCTGCGTGAATCGGCAGAACATCGACGGTGTTGCATTCGAACCGAGTTGACCAAGAGCAAGGATGCTGCGAAGCGAAATCGCAGGTGGATTCCTCGTCGAGTCGCATGGGGAGATGAACATGTTCAAGGATACAGTCCAGTGGACAATTACCCGTCAACGAGCGTCCTGCAAAGGCGCAGCGCAAGGGCAAATCGCATTGCAGCTCATGATCTCTAGGAAGACCTTGTCGAAGATGTTGAATTTGACTTCTCCGACAGGCAATCGGCCACAACCGGCTCGACCTCTCGCTTTGGGGCCGTGGATCGCAGTAATCGATCGCATCGTAAAGGAGAACGAAATGCGGCCCATAGGCACACAGGTCTCGGCCAAGCTTATTTGGCAATATCTGTGTGAGGACCGCGGCTTCAAGGGAAGCTTTGCCATGGTCAATGCATACGTGCGACAGGCGCGGATTATCGCAAGACTCGACGCGAAGCCAGTCAGCCTACATCGAGGAGTTGAGTTGCAGGCGCTCCCACTTGCCCCGCAGGTCTTTGCGCCAAACACCAAGGTAGCGATAACAACTTCTCTTCGCCAAAGTAATAGAGAATTAGAGCGCCGGACGGTCTCGGCCATGGCGTTCCTCCCTGCACGTTCTGCGCGTAATGGTGATACGGAGGAGCATATAGTTGAGTGGATTCGGAGCCTCTTGAAACAAGCCATCCCGGTAGACGTGCTGGCGAAGGAACTGAGCCATGTGCCGCTGAGGCAATTGGAGGCTCTCCTATCGGCGGCCGCCAAGGAAGCACTTCCGATGCGAAACAAGGCGGTGGCCGTTCTGTGCCGCCTGCGTGGGATTAATTGTGCGCCGGTCTGTTCCTTTCTCCAAATCTCCAGCGGCACATGGTTTCGCTATTGGCGGCTGTTCCAGAGAGGCGGCACCAAGATGCTCTTCGCAAACAAGACAAGAAGTGACAAAAAATCGGAGATCGATTCCAACAAGAGCGCAGTGTTTGCGTTATTGCACTCGCCGCCGGCCGCTTACGGCATTAACCGTACCACTTGGAGAATGGCGGATCTTCGGACTGTCTTGGGCCGGGAAGGGCACCCCATGTGCTGTGATGTCATTCATACGATCATCAAAGAGGCGGGCTGGAAGTGGCGACACGCTCGCGTCGTTCTTACCAGCAACGATCCCGACTACCGAGTTAAGGTCGATGCGATCAAGAAGATACTGTCGGAGTTGACGCCAGATGAAGCGTTCTTCTCAATTGACGAATACGGGCCGTTCGCAATAAAGCAAAAAGGCGGGCTCAAACGAGTTGCTCCAGGCGAGCAGCATGTAGTTCAGCAGTGGCAGAAATCCAAAGGATGGACGATTCTTACTGCCGCTCTTGAGCTATCAAGAAATCGGATCAGCCATTTTTACTCTCGCAAGAAGAATACCGAAGAAATGATTAAGATGGCCGATCTATTGAGGAACGAGTACCGCACTTACAAGACAATCTACCTGTCCTGGGATGCCGCCTCCTGGCATGTATCAAAGGACCTGGGTGCGTATCTGGAAAAAATCAACCAGAACGCATCTGCGGATGGCTATCCAATCATCAAGACAGCCCCACTTCCTGCCTCTGCTCAGTTCCTAAATGTCATCGAGTCGGTCTTCAGTGGAATGGCGAAAGCCATCATCCATAACAGTGACTATGTATCTGTGGAGGCGGCGATGGAAGCCATCGACCGATATTTTGGCCAAAGGAACGAATACTTTGCTGCGCATCCTCAAAAGGCGGGACATAAGATTTGGGGTGAGGAACGTGTCCCAAGCATGTTTGCAGAGGACCACAACTGCAAGGACCCGATGTATCAAAATCTCTATTGATTCCCTTTTGGAGAAACGCACGGAGCCCAAGGAACCTCGGAAGAACTGTCCAAGTCGCAATCTATGCGGATAAGGGGATAAGGGAACGGCATTACTGCCGCTCCCTCTCCTAAGAACCGGACTTGGTCGTTTCCCTCATCCGGCTCAAGCCGTATGTAAGCCCGCCGAAGCAGAGCCGGTGGAACCACAAGGCACAGACATCAACAATGCCAACTGGCTCACCTGAACCTCTTTCGAGATTCGAAGTAAACGCGCCAGTGTTGGGTCGAAGGGATTAGCGTGACTTCACCTTAGCATAACGCCGGATGGAGATTTCGGCTGGATCCAACAGCCGAGCTGCACGCTCCTAAAGTCAATTAACGCTAACAGAGCGGCCCGTGGTTACTGGACAGGCCGAACTGTTGCTGCTAGCTCCTCCAAATCGCAGACATTGACCGCAATGGGCGGTAGCCACTGCAATTCGAAGTCCCGCATCTCCGCCGGAATTGGGGCACCGGTTGGCGTCTTCATCGGACCAATGCGGAATCCATGCCAGTGAGCACGACGTACATGAGCGCGCGGCGATCCATGAGTACCAGTTCCCGCCGCCGCCCCGGCCTGTTCGTAGGCTCGGCGCAAAGCTGCACCCATGCGCACTCCCACCTCCCAGGTGGTCGGCTTATCGGCTGGGAAGAAGCGCGGCGATCCTCCTTTCACGTACTTCGGCTGGGGATTTGACGGGCGGCGGTCACCGCCATACTCGGCAGCCTGGCTGCATAGGTAGAGAAGCAGGGAGAGTGCAGTGCTAGCGATGGGCAACATAACCGCGAATCGAGTCTCCTTCGCGACCTTATCTTGTACGCCATCGAGTTGCTGAGTAAACTTTGCCCGTTCCTCCAGGGAGCGGTTCAATGCCTCTGAAAGCGGGTAATTCCCTAGCGGAAGTTGCAAGGAGACTAAGCCGTGACTCTCGGTATCTAGCATGAGGCAGAGCAACTCTTGCTGTTGGCCTGCGAACCACTCGTGAGTCGCAAAGAAACCGTGAATGTCTTCGCCCTTACCAGAGAGACCCGGTGTGGGAATGTAGACGCACCATTCCGGCAGCTTTTGTAAGATCGAACAGGGAATGTCCCCTGAAATCGGCGTATCGACGATCTCTCGATAAACGTCCGGGTCAAAGCTGTAGATACCCTGAGTAATGCGCCACGTTCCAAGAACCGCAAGTACGATCCAGTCAGTGGTAAGGCCCTTTCTGTACAAAAACGAGAACGCTTCGGGCGCTCGCGGGTCCATGCCCTCGTATACCTCTGGGCATGTATCCCAATAGAACTTCCTAAGGGTCATGGTCCAGCGCGAGCCCGGCATAAAGCAGTGGGCTGGCCACTTCTCACGGCCTTCCTCGCCTTTTGCGCGCGCAATATCGGCAATCTTCCAGATTCCCGAATACTTTTTTGAGAATGCGATCAGGTGCTCACGTGGCCGGGAAATTAGATTCATGTTCTTCCTCATTAAAGGGTACCCTTTGCAACAGAGCAAAGGCTAGACGCGGGTTGACGTGGCCATCCATATTTCCTGTGCCGGATACCGCAATTTGGATTCTTCGCTTCCATTATTAACCCCTTAAATTGAGCCCGGTCTGACTCGGTCAGATTGTCGCCAATGCGGACGTTTCAAGTGAGACCAATCACCAGACCAGCCGATCTGACCGGTTACCCGGGAATCAACAGATTCCTGCACTGAATAACGAATGTTGTTGAGACAATTCTGGCCGACCTGCAATGGGATGCCCCTTTTTTGTGAGGGAGGAGGTCTCCTGCCCTCGCTTCAGCCGCAGGTGATACTGGCGTCTTTCGCTTCCCACCTCTGCGGGGCCTGTTTCCTGCCCCGCAACGCCCGGCCCTTAAGTGCGTACAAGCGTACAGCAATTCGGAAGAGGACCGAATTTCTTCTTCGTTCAAGTGCCCCCGCTTCATGCGGCTTTATGGCAGAGCCGGTCGGAACCTGTCAAGGGTCTCCGCTGCGCTGCGATGAACGGGCAACCAACGCCCGCCCTTGACAGAACCCGCCTCGCCCCTGCCCGCCGCGCAAGACATGAAGCGGGGGCACTCAAACAAAGAAATTTGGTTTGAGGCAGACGCCCTCCTTCAGAATCTCGCCCCACGCGGGCAGCACAGGAGAGCGAACATCATGCCTTATGCCAACAGCAACACAGCCACCACCAACAACAGCACCACCGCGCCGCACAACAAAAATGCGGCGCTCCGCAATCCGAGCGAATCGCCCTACCAGCAG
>Ga0255352_1001375_pt1 | contig 12171 bp, 10 predicted proteins | sample HBST0metaG_FD_189939 | JGI IMG/M metagenome (GOLD analysis project Ga0255352, IMG submission 189939) | Peat soil microbial communities from Stordalen Mire, Sweden - H.B.S.T0 | ecosystem: Environmental > Terrestrial > Soil > Wetlands > Peat | place: Sweden: Norrbotten County, Stordalen Mire...
ACGAACTCTAGAGGACTGAAGACGAGGCAAGTGCGATCCACTTACTTTGCTCAGCATAGGATCGACTTCGCTCAAATACCCGAATCGTCTCCTTTGCGTAAGATTGGACAGTTGTCCACTTAAAGAGTCATATTCGGCCAAGTACCACGAGAACGATGAGAATCAAGAGGATTAATCCAACCCCGCCGGTTGGAAAGTAGCCCCAGTCTCTGCTGTGCTGCCACCGAGGAAGCACACCCAAGAGCGCTAATACCAGAATCACGATCAGGATAGTTCCAAGCATTATTCACTCCTTCTTTGATAGGTCGAGTGGGTAAAGTAGCTTTCTCATGCAGCCTCTGACGAGGCTGCATGAGGAGTACGGCTATAGGCTCACCGAACACGCTCCCAACTTCGGAGACGACAGCTATACAGACGACATCCATATCGGCCCGGTAGTTTAGTGCAAGCTCACTGCGGTTGCGGTCGTAGGGCTGCCGATCGCATCGCCGGATACGACCAGTTCCACTCTCCGGTTTACCTGGCGGCCGCTGGCGTTATCGTTTGAGGCTACCGGCGAGGTGTTGCCGAAGCCCTTGGCTGTAACCGATTGCGTGCCGACACCTTGTTCTACAAGATAGTCGCGGACCGCGCCGGCGCGGTGTTCAGAGAGTTGTTGGTTCATATCATCGCCGCCGACGTTGTCGGTGTAGCCGCCGACTTCAATATTGAGTCCGGGATAAGCAATCAGGATCCCGGCAACTTTGGCCAGCTTTTCACGCGCGCCCGGCTTCAACGAATACTTGCCGGTATCGAACAGAACATCCGACATGCTGACGATGAGCCCGCGCGCGCTATCGCGAGTCTCCAGAATCTTGTTCAACTGCTCGGACAACTGCGCGCGCATGGCCGCCTTGTCGCTGATGGCATCATGTTCGCCCTGCTGCGCTTGCTGCGCAGCCAAACGAGATTGTTCGGCATCGGCCTGGGCCGCGGTGGCTACGGATTGCGCCTTAGCAGCATCCTCCTGAGCCTGTTGCTTTAGGCGAGTTGCGGCATCGGCCTCAGCCTGCGAACTAGCTACCGCCTCGCTGGATGCCTGGCGCTCGCTGGCATGGCGCTGCTCGTCGATCTTTTTAACTGCAATCTCTCGCGCATCTTCGGCGGTCTGCACTTCTTCCCGCGCGGCTGCGATGAGTGGCTTTTTGTCGATGTGTTTGCTGGTGGCATACTCATCCACATTCTTCATCAACTCGACTGCATGCTGATAGCTGGCGCTTGCATACTGTTCGGCCCCTTCGGATTGAGCAATGCGCAACGCATTGCGAGCCTCGAAGAATTCCAACGGCAAATTTGCGTTCAGGACCACGGGGTCGAACTTGTAGCCGGTGGGAAGATAGCCGCCGCGTTCCATCAGCTCATACTTGGCGTCCACTGCTTCGATCGTCCCCTTGGTGTCAGGACGCACAGCGTTCTCAAGTACGACCACGTTGCTCGGCTGGCGAACGGCATAATAGGGTTCTGCGGTCACGATCAGCGCGAAGGCCTGGAGATCGGTGGTTGCGGTCAGTTTGCTTCGATCGTTGCCACCGACCAGAACCTCTCCGAGATTAACCGGACGGCCCTCCGGTGAAATGGCCCACAGGACATAGGTGAGGTATTCAGTCCCAAAGGTGGTAGGGCTTTGCAGGTTTCCGAACTCTGCCTCAACTTCCATGGTTCCGCGTTTGCTGCGGACCTTGGCGCTGCCATTGGCCGAAGGCAGCAAGGCCGTGCCAGCGAAATCCACCTCGGAGGCGCCGCTGCGATGCTGGTAGTTGACCGCCTGGACCGAGCGGCTAATCACCACAACGCGGTAAGAGGACGTCGGGCCCTGGGGCTGGGCGACGGTCACCGCTTGTGCATTGGCTTGTGCAAATGCGCTCAAGCTGAGGACACTTCCGATTGCGAACAAATACGTGCGCTTCAAAGTTTCTCCTACTGGCAGATTTCTGCCGTATTACGTTGGACTTCGGTTGCATTGGCGGGCAATGACTTCACGGCTTCGACGCTTCGATCTTTCAATTTCCGACACGGAACTGCGTGAGATACCCAAAGAGGCCGAAGACTTTCAAAAGCCACAGAACGACGGCGATTACGACTACGGCGTTCAGGATGCCTTTAATCTGTCCCTGCATGGGGATGAAGCGATTCACCAGCCACAGCAGAATTCCTACGACACACAGTGTGACAACAACGGTAATGAGTGGCATTTGATGTCCTCCAATGACTATTTCTCGCAGGATCGAGGCTCCAATCTCTTGAGCGGCTAAGGGAAACAGGTGACCGATGTCCTGCCTCAGCTCAGGATCCAAAGGGAAGAAGAGAGCAGTCACTCTTCTTCTTGTTCATTGTTCCAAGATAATGAGCAAATGGCTGAGCTAGACTGCACACGCCTGCTCCACGAAGATTGGAACCTCGTTTTCTGTCCGTTATAGGAACCAAGGCAAAACAGACGGCGATCTTCTTGAGAAGTCGCCGTCTTGGAAGGTCCATTGCCGTGCTGTGAAGGCGGGGCTAAGGTTTCGGGTCAGCGGCAGCCATTGGCTGAGTTGGGCTGGTCGCTGTTGCTTTGGAGGAGGCGCCCGTCGACTTCTGCTTATCGGGCGGAATCTCGGTGCCAGCCGGAAAGATGAGGATCTCGATTGTGCCCCAATCCTTGTCCGGGCCGCCGTTTGCCTGCTTGCCCATGCCCAGCGTTTTGAGCAGGCTATCCTCGAATCCGAAGTTCTCCACCAGATATTCGCGGATCACCATGGCCCTGGCCTCGGTCAGCACCTGGTTCTGCTTGGTGTCGCCTTCCATGCCGGTTGAAGCTACGACGACTGCAACTCCGAATTGGTTCTGCGCTAGAAACTCACCGCTCGCTTTCAGCGATTTCTGATTTTTCAGTTTGGCTGAAGTGCGGCCATCGAAGAGATCCTTCGCGGAGTAGGAGAACGTCTTGATCGGTGTGCCATGCGGGATACCGCCGATCCTATTGGCTGCAAGATCTGCCGAATCCTCGTAACCACGTTTCTTGAAGTACCCGCTCAGGAAGAAGTTGTGTTTCAGTGCCTCCATATTTTCCTTGAAATCGGTGACCCCGGCCTGCGCCTGGACCATCGTGTCGTTCAGTGTGCTGGTCGTCTGTTGCAGGTTGTTATAGAGTTGCTTGTCGTTGACCAGCGCTCCTACTGTGCCTTGCCCGGCATCGATCTTGGCGCTGACAGCGTTCAGATGCGCTGTCGCATCGGTGACGTTCAGAATCGACTGTTGGCTGCTATCCAGGATTGCGCTGGTCTTGATCAGCAAGTCCGACATTTCAAGGGGTGGGTGACTCGCCAGGATATCGCCAGCCCGCACGTCTGACTGCCCGACAGAGCCGAAGGAGATGGCCATATATTGGTTTCCGAGCAACCCTTCCGTCTCGATGGAAGCTACCGAGTCCTTTTTGACGATCTCATGCGTGGATTTGTCGAGGTCCATGACTACGGTGATCTTTTCGCCTGGATTGTGGGGCAGTGCGATGCTTTCTACCGTTCCACTATGCACTCCCCCCACACGCACGTCGGCGCCCGCGGCCAGGCCTGCGACATTGTCGAATTGCGCCTTCAGTTGATATGTGGAGCGAAACAGATACTCCTTGCTCCCAATGAGGAAGACGCCAGTGGCCAGAATCGCCAGGGTCGCCACGATAAAGATTCCGAGCCGTGCCACTCTTGACATTTGTCCTCCTATGACTGCTTTAGAAATTCCTTCACAAACGTGTTCTCACTCTGCTGAAGTTCTTGAAAGCTGCCCTCGATCAGCACATTTCCCTTGTCCAGAAGAGCTATGCGAGTGGCAATCGTCTTGGCGCTGTGCATGTCGTGCGTCACAACGATGGAAGCCATGTGATGCTCGTGTTGAAGTTGAAGAACGAGGTCGTCGATCTCTCCAGAACTGATCGGGTCAAGGCCTGCCGTAGGCTCATCGAGAAGCAGGATATCGGGCTCCAGCACCAGCGCGCGGGCCAGGCCCACTCGCTTTTGCATGCCACCCGAAATATCCGACGGCATCCTGTCGAGGGCGCCATCCATGCCCACCTCGGCCAGCAGTTGCCTAACCCGGTCAGACTGCTCAGACCGCGACATGTCACGCCGATGGTGCTGGAGCGGAAATGCCACGTTCTCGGCCACGGTGAGCGAGTCGTAGAGCGCCGCGTGCTGGAAGAGGAATCCCATTTTTTTTCTGATGGAGCCCATCTGGTCAAGGGACAAGCCGGCCAGATTCTGGCCATGAATGCATACCGATCCCGAGTCAGGTTGATCGAGGCCGATGATGAGTCGCAGCAAGACGCTCTTGCCGGTGCCGCTACGTCCCAGCACGGCCAGGGTCTCTCCGCGATTGACTTTCAAGCTGACGCCGTTGAGAACTTTGTGAGTCCCAAAGGTCTTCTCGATATCCTGGACAGCAACAGCTGGCGTACTGCTGTTCTGCGTTGGATTCCCTGCGTTCATCGTGATGTCATAAGTTGCTGCCATACCGGTTTCACGAACCTTTGAGTTACAGGTTAAGGAAAGACAACGAGAATGAATTTGACCAGGACAACGTCGGCCAGAATGAGGAAGAGCGAAGCCAGAACGACGGAGTTGGTGGCCGCGCGGCCCACGCCTTCCGCGCCTCCGCGGGTGCGCATTCCCTGGAAGCACGCGATGAGGCCGATGATCAGGCCATACACGGTCGTCTTGAAAGTGGGGGGAAGGAAGGCGTTGAATGTTGCGCCTTTGAAGCCACTCTCAATGAATTGATGGAACGAGAGCGGCTCAACCAGAGCCTGTGCAAACCATCCTGTCATCAAGCCGCAGGCGTCGGCGGCAAGAGTCAGGAGGGGCAACATCAGGATGCAGGCCAGAATGCGCGTTGCCGCAAGGAGCCTGAAAGGGTTGATGGCTGAAGCTTCAATGGCGTCGATCTGTTCCGTCACTTTCATGGACGCCAACTCCGCGCCCATGCCGGCGCCCACGCGCCCGCTGACGACCAGTCCGGTGATGACAGGCCCCATGACCTGGACCACGGAGTAGACAAGAGTGGCGGGAAACAGAGATTTGGCGCCAAAACGGCTCAGGCTGTAGCGGGCTTCCAACGAGATGACGACACCGATCGCCGCGCCCGCCAAGGCAACCAGCGGGAGGGACTTCGAACCGACTTCGTCGAGTTGCCGAACCAGTTCCCGCCATTCGAAGGGCGGTGTAACTGCGGCCCGCACAACTTGCCAGAAAAATATGCCCAGGTTGCCAAACCACTCGAAAGGGCCAAGAGCCATATCAGCGACAGCGCTGAAGGCGGACGAGATGGACATGGTTTCCCGCTCAGACAGAGGGGGGCTTGCGGAGACTGTAGCCTGGTGTTCGTTCATTTATTTGGACCTTGATCGGGTGATCCGTGCGCATTGCTCAGGTGCATGCGACGAAGCAAAGAGTGCGGTCCACTATAGAAGAACTCCAAGGCGACATTCTCGCCCATATACGACAGCAAGCCGTAGTTGCCGATCCGGAACGCGTCCTTGGCGCCGTAGCGGCTTGGAAACCAGCCGTAGATCGCAGTCATCGAGCCTGCATACGGCGCGACCAGCGCTGGGAAAGAAAAGACCCGGTGCCCGTCTTCACCGCGCCGCGCGGTCAAAGTTGAGAACACGGCATGATTCAGGCGCGGGAAAACACCTTTGCAGTCGCAGCGGTAATACAAATCATCTTGCCTGAAGGCTTCTGACAGCGCATAGCGTGTCGTGGTGCTTACCGCGGCGATGCCGAAGTCTGAGCCGAAGCGCTTGGCGTACCCTTCAACGCCTTGATTCCACTCCGGGGGAGCATTGCTGGCCTGATTGATGCCAGCGGCGAACGCTGCACCGACGACGGGGTATGGACCGAAGGCATCGAAGACGTAATTGTTGACCCTGGTTCTCTCCGTCGGGCGCACGTACATCAGGTCCATTTGCCCAACGGCCGTGGTTGCGGAAGGAGCCGTGGTTGCGGAGGGAGTGGGAGCGTCTACCAATGGGGAGGGTGCTTGCGATCTTGCAGTCTCTGGCAGACCTGCCAAGGCTGCAGTGGCCAAAAACAGGAACATGACCTGCCGGATTTTTGTGGCGTGAGGTTCTTTGAGTGACAGGCTTACGGCTCTGCTCGTCAGATCACCCTGGCATTTATTCAAGAATTGCGAATTCCGTACCTTTATGAATCGAGTCAAGGTCTCTCCTCCGATCAACATTTCATTTCACAGACACATATGGCCCGGCCCATGGCAGATGTTGCCATCGCGGCTTGTATCCACATATTGAATATTGACCGAACTGGAGCCGGCAGGGATGGTCACATTTGCTCGGTATCGCGACTGGCCATCTTGTGCGCAACTGGGGCCTGCCGACCGAGGCGAGAGCACTCCGATCGGCGGGAATGAGCTGAGGAAAATGTGTTCAATAATGCACAGTCTTTGTTGCGGCGATGGTTGGAAAATGGGACCTGGACCACCATGGTGGTTCTGCGAGGAGGCCGTCATGGCCGAAGTTCAAGTTTTCCCTTCCATCCCCACGAAGATACTATTGCCCATTGACTTCAGCCCGTCATCCCAGGCGGCATTGGAGATGGCAGCAGACTTGGCTGAGCACTTTCATGCCGAACTCTGTCTTGTGCATGTGATTCCGTTTTTTCCGACAACAACTCTTCCCGATTTCGTCCCGGAGGAATCGTTCCTGAAGGAAGAAAGGACAGATGCAGAGGGGCATCTGAAGAAGTGCTGCGCGCTGCTTGCCGCAAGAGGAATCAAGGCACGCTCCACCGTCGAAGTGGGAAATGACGTGGTAGGAAACATCATGGAAGTGGTGGAGCGCGAGCATGTCGACCTGGTGGTGATCTCAACGCACGGGATCTCCGGCTGGCATCCGCTGGTGTTCGGGTCGATTGCGGAGAAGGTGGTGAAGCTGGTGCAGTGTCCTCTCCTGCTACTTCGCTCAGCCAAGCCAAGCGGTACAGCGAAGGTCTCACCGGGACGACTTATGGAATGGTGGTAGAGACGCCGCGTGACAGATAGCGACGGGCAACTTGGTGCCGCGACCGCATGGATAAGTGGTGCCCCAGGTCCCGAAACCGGGACCTGGGGCACCCATGTTCGTGGGCACAATTACAGAATCATCGAGTCCCCGTACTAGAGCGAAGTTGTCACTTCCCTCCCCTCATGCCGTTGGGGCCGACTTCCGTGTTCGAAGTTTCGGCCCCCGGAAGCACGACCTCAGACAATATTTATCTGAACAGGTTGGTGCGGGCGAGATCGACGATCTCGTCTCCCCGCCCGTTCAGGATCGCCTTGATCATGTAGAGGTTAAAATCGACGACCTGGTCCAGTTTGAGGCTGGGTGGCATGGCCAGTTCCTGCCGGTTCACGGCAATATCGACCAAAGCGGGACCGTCATGTGCAAAGGCTTGTTCGAGCGCGGGACGAACTTTCTCCGGGTCATCGACGTGGAGCCCGAGAATTCCCGTGCCTTCCGCGATCTTGGCAAAATCGGGATTGACCAGATCCGTGGCATGGCTGAGGAACCCGGTGGCCTTCATCTCCAGTTCTACGAAGCCCAAAGAACCATTATTGAACACGACGATCTTCACCGGAAGATTCAATTGCCTGAGCGAGAGCAGGTCGCCCATCAACATGGACACGCCGCCATCACCGGAGAGAGTAATCACCTGGCGGCCAGGGTGAGAAATCTGCGCGCCGATGGCCTGCGGCAGGGCGTTCGCCATCGACCCATGGTTGAACGAACCCAGCAGGCGCCTGCGACCGTTCATCTTCAGATAGCGCGCCGCCCAGATCACCGGAGTTCCCACGTCCGCGGTGAAGACAGCGTCTTCGGCGGCAAGTTCATCGAGCACCCTGGCCACGAATTGCGGGTGAATCGGCAGTTGCCCCGGCTTCCCTGTTGCCAGATCGTCGAGGTCTTTGCGGGCTTCGCGATAGTGGCCGAGCGCGGCATCGAGATGGCGGCGATCCTGCTTTTGTTCGATCCCCGGGAGCATCACGCGCAAGGTTTCCGCAATGCCGCCGACCACACCCAAGTCCAGGTGGCTGCGGCGGCCCAGTTGCTCTCCGCGAATATCGATCTGCAGGATGCGGGCGTCCTTGGGATAGAACTGCTGATAGGGGAAGTCCGTCCCCAACATCAGCAGCGTCTCGCAGCTCATCATGGCGTGGTAGCCCGAGGAGAAGCCCAGCAGGCCGGTCATGCCCACGTCGTATGGATTGTCGTACTCAATAAATTCCTTGCCGCGCAGGGCGTGGACGATCGGCGCTTGAAGCTTGCTGGCCAGCGCTACCAGCTCGTCGTGCGCTCCCGCGCAGCCGGCCCCGGCGAGGATGGTCACTTTTTTCGCGCGATTCAGCTCCGCGGCGAGGAGATCGACGTCTTCCCGGCGAGGAACAATCTCCGACTGCACGCTGGTGAAGGCGACGCGCCGGGCTTGATTGACAGCTTCAGAGAGCGCGACATCGCCCGGTATGACAACCACGGCAACGCCCTTCTTCGCCAATGCGGTCTGGATCGCAAGCTCAAGAATGCGTGGCATCTGCGAGGGATGCGAAACCAGTTCACAGAAATGACTGCACTCCTTGAACAAATGTTCGGGATGCGTTTCCTGGAAGTAGCCACTGCCAATTTCCGGCGTCGGGATTTGAGCCGCAATAGCCAGGACCGGCACCCGACTGCGATGGCAGTCATAGAGGCCGTTAATGAGGTGCAGATTGCCCGGTCCGCAGCTTCCGGCACAAACCGCAAGCTTGCCCGTCAAGGCAGCTTCGGCGCCGGCGGCGAAGGCGGCCGTCTCTTCATGCCGCACCCCAACCCACTCGATTCCTTTGCGGACCCGTACCGCATCCGTGATGCCGTTAAGAGAATCACCCGCCACGCCATAAATGCGCTCCACGCCGGCGGCGGCTAAAACTTCCACGAACAGATCTGCTACCTTCTTTGCCATTTTTTGGATTCTTCTGCCAACTCAGGGGAAAAGGGGATGAGTGTCTTCCTTCGACTGGCTACAGAAGCCCTTTCATACCGGTAGATGCAAACCCGCCGTCGGGGATGCAGACCTATGATCAGGCATCGCCACCCGAGACACACGAAGGCTGGATTACCGCAGGGCTTGCGAAGGTCCAACCCGCGTACGTTTCGACGAAATCGTGGCGTTGACACCAGCAAAGAAGCTGAGAATCTTCACTTTGCGGCAAGCATGTAACAGCAGAACGCGCATCTAAGCGCACAGAGGGGCAAAAGTGAAGAAACTGGGAAGCGCAACAGATCCACTTTGGTACAAAGACGCGATTATCTACGAGCTTCACGTCCGGGCCTTTGCCGACTCGAACGGCGACGGCATCGGGGACTTCCCCGGGCTGCTGACGCGGCTCGATTACCTTCAAGACCTCGGCGTCACCTGCATCTGGCTTCTACCTTTCTACCCCTCACCCTTGCGCGACGACGGCTACGACATCGCCAACTACGTGGACGTGAACCCTTCGTACGGCACCCTGAACGATTTCAAGGCGTTTCTGGACGCGGCCCATCAGCGCAACATGCAGGTGCTGATCGAACTCGTTATCAATCACACCAGCGATGAACACCCATGGTTCAAGGCCGCCCGCATTGCGCCGCCTGGCAGCCCGGCCCGCGAAATGTACGTCTGGTCCCAGACAAAACTACTTTACAAGGACGCCGGCATCATCTTTACCGACACGGAAACGTCCAACTGGACCTGGGACGAGACGGCCAAGGCGTACTACTGGCACCGCTTCTTCTCTCACCAGCCGGACCTCAACTTCGACAGCCCGGAGGTGATGGAGGAGGTTCTGAAAGCCATGCGTTTCTGGCTCGACATGGGGGTCGACGCGTTGCGCATGGACGCCATCCCGTACCTGGTTGAACGCGATGGGACATCCTGCGAGAACCTGCCCGAGACTCACCTTGTGGTGAAGAAGATCCGCGCGGCCATCGACGCCGAATATGGCAACCGCTTCATCCTCGCCGAAGCCAACGAGACTCCTGCAGATGTTCGCCCCTACTTTGGCGATGGCGACGAGTGCCACATGGCCTTCCACTTTCCCCTGATGCCGCGCATCTATATGGCCCTTCGCCAGGAAGATCGCCGGCCGATCATCGACATCATGGCCGAAACGCCCGCCATTCCGGACAACTGCCAATGGGGGCTGTTTCTTCGCAATCACGACGAGCTGACGCTTGCCCTGGTGAGCGAGGACGAGCGCGACTACATGCACATCGCCTATTCGAACGACCCCCGCATGCGCGTCAACGGCGGCATACGGCGCCGGCTCGCCCCCCTGGTGGACAACAACCGCCGCCGGATCGAGTTGCTGAACTCGCTCCTGCTTAGTTTTCCGGGAACCCCCATTTTGTACTACGGGGACGAAGTCGGGATGGGAGACAACATCTACCTCGGCGACCGCAACAGCGTTCGAACGCCCATGCAGTGGAACTCGGACCGCAACGCCGGCTTTTCAAAGTGTGACCCCGCCCGCCTGTACCTGCCCATCATCATGGATCCAATTTACGGCTACCAGACCATCAATGTGGAAGCCCAGCAGAGCGATCAATCGAGCCTGCTGCATTGGACCCGCAACATGATCGCGTTGCGCAAACTCTTCCAGGTCTTCGGCCGTGGAACCCTCCATTTTTTGAATCCGGCCAATCGCAAGATCCTCGCCTACCTCCGCGACGTCGATCACGGCGATGGCTCGCACGAGACGGTTCTCTGCGTGGCCAATCTCAGCCGTTTTGCGCAGCCAGTCTCGCTGGACCTTGCCGACCACAACGGCGCGGAGCCTGTCGAGATGGTGGGCTATGTGCCTTTCCCGATCATCACCGATGCCCCCTACGTGCTCACCCTTGCGCCCTACTCGTTTCTCTGGCTCGAACTGCAGCCCTCCCACGAAAATCCGGCATCCTAGCCTTGTAGAACCGTTCGGCTGCGGTGAAGTGATCCGTTGGAGACAGTAGAGAGCTTCCAGCCGGTTTAGCGTGAGTGACCTGAACATCCATGGCGACAACAGATTCAGTTTTCGAAAGTTCCTCCCCTTCCGTGCGCCCGGGCACTGAACTGCTCGTCTTGCTCGCTGCCATGACGCCGGAACAACGCGAACAAATCCTCGCCAACCTTGCCACTTCGTTCCCAGCGGATGGTCTGGTCATCGCTTCGCCGGACGAACTCCCGGCAGACTCCGAAGCGCCGTTCCGGATGATTGCTGCGCCTGCGAGCGAGACTTCCTGGACCCTTACCGCCGCTGACTTCATCAACGCTTACCAACTTGCCGAAAAGAACGAGGCGCGCGCCATCCTCATGCTGAGCCGGGAGTCAGGATCGCTTGGGCCTTCTGCGCTGCGCGACCTGGCAAACGCGGTTCTGGCCGGATCTACCGACCTCGCGGTGCCATGCTACGATCTGCCGCCGCGCACCGGCCTGGTCAATTCCGCTATTTTCTATCCGCTTGGCCGAGCGCTGTTCGCCTCCCCGGTGCGGTTTCCCCTGGCGGCCGATCTTGGACTCTCGTTGCGCATGGCCGAACGCCTGGCCACCGCCGCGCATCGTTTAACGGCGCTCAACCAGGCCGAAACGCCTCTTTGGCCGGTCAACGAGGCCACGGTAGCCGGGTTCGCCATCTGCCAGTTCGACGTTGGCCTGCGCACCCTACCCCAGCCGGGCGGGCCGGACCTCAACACTATCCTCCCTTTGCTCACCGGTTCCCTGTTCTCCGATATCGAGGCCAAGGCTGCATTCTGGCAGAGATCGCGTCAGTTGCCGCCCGCGGAGAAGAACAGGCCCATGTCACCGGCCTCTCCCCCTGAAGCGGCCACGGATATTGCCCCCATGCTGCAGGCCTTTCGGCTCGCCTATACCAACCTCAATGAAATCTGGTCGTTGGTTCTGCCGCCGAATTCGCTGGTCGGCCTCAAGCGACTCTCCACAAGCGACGCGGCAGCATTTCATATGCCCGAGGGCCTGTGGGCACGGATTGTCTTCGACTTTGTCCTCGCTTACCGGCTGCGCACCATCAACCGCGGACATCTTCTCGGGTCCCTCATCCCGCTTTACCTCGCGTGGGTGGCAAGCCATGTGAATGTCACCGCCTCCGGCGTCG